>Ga0111539_10006703_pt1 | contig 14827 bp, 8 predicted proteins | sample RhiMethybrSRZTD1_FD_79667 | JGI IMG/M metagenome (GOLD analysis project Ga0111539, IMG submission 79667) | Populus rhizosphere microbial communities from Tennessee, USA - Rhizosphere MetaG P. TD hybrid SRZTD1 (version 2) (version 2) | ecosystem: Host-associated > Plants > Roots > Rhizosphere >... | reverse complement strand
TGTGCTGACAAAATATCTCGAAAGCTGGATGAACCTGTCGCGCATGCTGTTTGGTGTGAAGCCGTCCGATCCCATGACCTACGGCGTCATCGCAGTGCTATTGACACTGGTTGCCATGGTTGCCTGTTTTGTCCCCGCCCGCCGGGCGACGAAGGTAGACCCGATGGTGGCGCTACGGTGTGAGTAGTGGTTAGGGGTTAGTGATAAGGGGTTAGCTGGAAGAGGTGATCGTGGAAAGGACTGGAAAGGAAATTCGAGATTACAAGGATCTTGTGGTCTGGCAAAAAGGGATGCTGTTGGCCAAGCAGGTCTATCAGCTCACCCAGTCATTTCCATCAGAGGAGAAGTTCGGCCTAGTATTCAGATGAGAAGGGCGGCCGTCTCAGTACCGTCGAATGTTGCTGAGGGACAGGCGCGCAACACGACAGGTGAATTTGTTCAGTTCGTTTCGCACGCAGAGGGCTCGTTGGCTGAACTCGACACTCAGATTCGTCTGTCAATCGAGTTGGGGTTCTGTCGCGAGCTCGCTGTGAAGTCGATTCAGGAACTGATTGTCGAAGAGCAGAAGATGCTGAAATCACTTCGCCGCAGCTTGAGGGGCGAGCGCGCTTACCCCTAACCACTAATCCCTTGCCACTATGTTCAACGACCTTCGCTACGCCTTCCGCCAACTGATAAGGAATCCCGGCTTTACTGCTGTGGTCGTCTTCACACTGGCGCTGAGTATTGGCGCCAACACGACGCTCTTCAGTGTGGTCAACGCCATCTTGCTGCGTCCTCTGCCGTATCAGAACCCGGACAAATTGGTTGCACTCTTTATGCGCTTCACGGGCATTGGCATTCCCAAGGACCAGAATGCAGTTTCTGCGCCCGAGTTCATGGACCTTCGACGGTTAGCCAATTCGTTTTCTCACTTGGCAGCGATCAGCACGACGAACTTCAATCTCCGAGTGAGTGAGATACCAGAACGAGTGGCGGGCGCGTCGGTTTCACCAAGTCTCTTTCCGCTGCTGGGTGTGCAAGCACAAATGGGGAGGGTGTTCCTGCCAGAAGAGGAGCAGGTCGGCACGGATGCGGTTGCTGTTATCAGTCATGCGCTTTGGCAGCGTCTCTTCGCTTCTGATCGAAACTTGATTGGTCGAAGCTACCAGGTTAACGGACGAAGTATCCAGATTGTGGGAGTAATGCCGCCGGGATTCAGCTTTCCCGATGAAGCTGCCATGTGGACACCGCTGGCCTTCACACCTGAACAGCTCAGCCCCAACTCACGCGGCAATCATGGCTTGGCGGTGTTAGCCAGGATACGAGACAACCTCTCCTTCGCCCAGGCTCGCGCCGAACTGGATCTCGTGTCGCAGAAGATCATCGAGGGCGCTGCAAACTACCCTTATCAGAAGTTTGGATTCCGGGTCTTGATGAACCCGATGCTGGAGGAAATCGTCGGCGAGGTTCGGATGGCCTTGATCCTCCTGATGGGGGCTGTTGCCTTTGTATTGCTGATTGCCTGTGCCAATATCGCGAACCTGCTGCTGGCCAGAGGAAATGCGCGGGAGCGGGAATTCGCTATCCGAACGGCGGTTGGCGCAAGCCGGACACGGCTTCTGCGGCAACTCCTTACCGAGAGTGTTCTGCTTTCGGCGTTGGGGGCTGGGCTCGGTCTGTGGTTGGCTTCAGCCAGCCTCAGTGTCCTGGTCGCAGTCGCCGGCCGTATCTTGCCCCGCCTGGCGGAAGTGCGGCTCGATGGAGGCGTTCTCACGTTCACCTGTTTTCTCGCTATTCTCACCAGTGTGATCTTTGGCTTCTTGCCAGCGCTGCAATCCACCCGAAGCGTTACACAGGAGGCGTTGAAGGAAAGCGGCCAGAGCACCACGGCGTCGGCTTCGCGGGGGCGTCTCAGAGGCTTCCTGATCGTTGCCGAAGTGGCACTATCGCTTCTCTTACTGGTGGGCGCTGGTCTCCTGATCAAGAGTTTTCAGCGTCTGTTGGGCGTGGACCCCGGCTTCCACTCGGACAAAGTTCTGACCGTGAGAGTGTCATTGCCGCAGCTTCGCTATGATCAGCCAGAAAAGATCCGCACCTTCTATCACACCTTGCGCGAGCGAGTGCTGAGGTTGCCCGGCGTTGAAGCCGCAGGCCTCATTTCTATCCTCCCTCTAACCGGAGACAATAACTCGGGGACTACAACGGTTGACAGCCAGGCCGTGCCAGGAGACAACGCTTCGCCGGAAGCCGATTGGAGGGTAGTCACGCCTGGCCTTTTCGAAGCGCTAAGAGTCCAACTGGTGCGGGGTCGATATTTTGATGAGCGGGATACCGAATCATCAGCTCCGGTTGCGATCATCGACGAAACTATGGCCAACACCTATTGGCCGAGCCAGGACCCGATCGGCAAGCGACTGAAGCGCGGAGGTCAGCAGTCGACAAACCCCTGGATGTCGATCGTGGGCGTCGTCAAGCACGTCCGCTTTCGCACTTTGGAGATGCCCTCGCGAGTCGAGCTCTACTGGCCCCATACCCAGAACCCTGCAAGAACGATGAGTCTCGCGCTGCGCTCCTCTCAAGAGCCGCGGGCGCTGGTGGATACGATTCAACGCGAGGTGATGGCCATTGACCCGGAACAACCGGCATACGCTGTTCGTACCTTGGAAGAGATTATGGCTACCTCGATGGCCAGGCGGCGCCTGTCGATGTTGTTGCTGGCGGTATTCTCGACGGTGGCGCTGTTGCTTGCGGGCGTGGGCATTGGCGGGGTGGTGGCACATTCGGTAAGCCAGCGGAATCACGAAATCGGTATCCGTCGAGCTCTCGGGGCAGACACCTGGCAGGTGCTCGAACTGGTCTTGGGACACAGTTTGAAAATGGTGCTGGCTGGCGTCGTCGTCGGCCTCGCTGGGACACTAGTGGTCACACGCCTGTTGTCGGGCCTGCTCTTTGGTATCAAGTCTAGCGACCTGACCACCATTGTGTTGGCTGGTGCTACGCTGCTTGTGGTTGCCGTTGTTGCAAGCTACCTGCCAGCGCGCCGCGCTACCAAAGTAGATCCAATGGTGGTGCTTAGATACGAGTGACGAGATTGGCGATTGCCAATTGCCGATTGAGCCGGCCTTATGGGTAAGACGAATTGCGATGTAGAACCAAAGAGTTTGCGCTTCGCACCATGAAGCTCGTCGACGCACTGCCTCGCTCAAGTCGGCGAACGCCGTGGCGGGCCAGCTGGTGCGTAGTGGTACCTCCGTTGCAAGCAACTATCGAGCTGCTTGTAGGGCTCGTTCGAGAGCGGAATTCATTGCTAAGATTGGCGTCGTTGAAGAAGAAGCGGATGAGAGTGCGTTTTGGTTGGAGTTGGTGGTTGAACACAAGCTCATGCAAGAGACTCTGGTGCGACCGCTGCTTAAGGAAGCCGACGAGCTGACAGCGATTATGGCTGCATCCCGTATTTCAGCTTCACGCAACTCAAAGCAATCGGCAATCACCGATCGGAAATCGGAAATATGAGTGACTTTCGCTACGCTTTTCGCATTCTGTTAAAGAATCCCGGCTTCACAACGGTGGCTGTGCTCACGCTCGCGCTCGGTCTGGGCGCTTGCACCGCCATGTTCAGTTTGGTCTATGCGGTGCTGCTGCGCCCGCTGCCCTTTCGCGATCCCGGACGTTTGGTTTGGATCGAAAACACCGGCACTGACGGCATGTCGGCTCGCACCACTCGTGTGGACAACTTTCTTGAATGGCGCGCACGGACCGATTCGTTTGAGAAGCTCGGTGCCTACTTCGCTTTCTTCGACTACCAGCGCTACACCCTCTCGGAAAGCGGCGAGCCGCAGCGACTCCGCGGGGTGCCGATTTCACAGAACTTTCTGGAAGTGCTCGGGGTGCAGCCCATGCTGGGTCGCCAGTTTGTGGATGAGGAGTGTGTTTGGAATGGGCGCAAAGCAGCTATTCTTAGCCACGCGTTCTGGAAGCAACGCTTCGCAGGCGATCGGAATGTGGTTGGCCGTTCCGTCACGCTCAATGGCCAGCCCACTGAGATCGTCGGCGTCATGCCTCCTTCATTCGATTTCGACTCTGTGTTCGCTCCGGGAACAGAGATCGATTTGTTGCTTCCGTTTCCGTTGGTTGAGCAAACGGCGCGCTGGGGCAATACGCTTTTTGCCGTGGGCCGGCTGAAACCGTCCGCGACCCTAGGACAGGCGCAAGGTGAGTTCGACGTCATCAGCCGGGCCGTGGCGACTGACCATCCGGAACGGGGCACCTTCGGGGCACGTATGGCCGGGCTGGATGCCAGTATTCGAGGATCTTTTCGCACAGCGCTCCTCATCCTGTCCGGTGCCGTCGGCTGTGTGCTGCTGATCGGCTGCGTCAATCTGTCGAATTTGTTGCTTGCTCGGGCCAATGCGCGACGCAAGGAGTTCGCCGTGCGCGTTGCTTTGGGTGCCGGTCGGTGGCGCCTGGTGCGCCAGACGTTATCCGAAAGCCTGATGCTTGCTCTAGGTGGTTGCGCGCTTGGCGTACCGCTCGCCTATTTCACCACTGCCGCTCTCACCCAGCTGCACACCTTTGGTATCCCGCTGCTAGAGACGACCACCGTGGACTCAACGGTGCTCGCATTCACTGCATTGCTCTCGTGCCTGGCAGGTGGGCTCTGCGGGATACTGCCCGCTCTGCAGCTTTTGCGCCGGAACGCGCAGGAAACCCTCTCTGAAACGGGGCAACGAGGCAGCGCCGGTAAACACAGTGCTCTGATTCGCAAATCGCTCGTGATCGTCGAAGTGGCCATGGCCTGCGTACTGCTCGTTGGCTCCGGGTTGTTGATTCGCAGTTTCGTCAAGCTGCTTGAAGTCGATCTGGGATTTCAACCCAAACGCGCCATGGCGTGGCGCGTCGATCCCACCCGCCAGTTCAAGTCCTCCCAGGACTGGGCACAGTACTATGACGGGTTGGTAGCGCGAGTCCTGGCGGTTCCGGGCATCGAGTCCGCCGGCTTGAGCGATACCCTTCCGCTGGGCCGCAACCGGGATTGGGGTGTGGGAGCGAAAGGTGTGACGTACACGCGAGAGGAGGAGTATCCGTCTGCATTTCCCCGTATTGTCGATCATCGCTACCTCCAGGCTATGCGCATTCCGCTGCGCGCGGGCCGCTACTTCGATGAGCGCGACAATTTCGCTACTGACAAAGTGATCGTCATCAACGAAACGATGGCGAAACATCTTTGGCCTGGCCGGGATGCCATCGGCCAAATTGCCGTCATCAACAGGCAAGATTGGCGGGTGGTGGGAATCGTCGGAGACGTGCGGCACGGCACATTGGAAGCAGTCGCAGGAGCGGAGATGTATTTGAACTTCCGCCAAATCGGCGACTGGAATGCTATCGAACTCGTTGTCAGGACGTCGCGGTTGCCCGAATCGTTTGTGCCCGATGTACGCGCTACGATGAAGGCATTTGATCCGGCTCTGCCAAACAGCGAGTTCACTACCTTGGATCAGATCGTCGATGACGCCGTTGCGCCACGGCGGTTGATCACTCATTTGCTTGGCGCTTTTTCCTCGTTTGCGTTGGCGCTGGCTTCACTAGGACTCTATGGTGTGATTGCTTACTCCGTCAGCCAGCGAACGCAGGAGATCGGTATCCGCCTGGCGATTGGCGCGCAGCGTGGTGATGTGCTACGCCTGGTTGTTGGCGAAGGATTCAGGATGGCGGCTGCCGGCGTAGCGGTCGGAGTCATCGCTGCCCTGGCTCTGTCGCGACTACTCGCGAGTCTCTTGTTCGGCGTCACAACCACCGATCCGCTGATCTTCTCCATCAGTGCCACCGTCTTGACCTCCGTTGCGCTGCTGGCGTGCTACATCCCAGCGCGCCGCGCAGCCAAGGTCGATCCAATGGTGGCGTTGCGATGTGAGTGAGGCCGTGACTCGGGATTCGGGGCGCGAATGGCCCGCCAGTGATCCAAAAAACTAACAACGAACCACTAACCACGAACCACGATGCTTAATGACTTTCGCTACGCACTTCGTCAGCTTCGCAAGAATCCTGGATTTACGGCCATCGCGGTCATCACACTCGCGCTAGGGATTGGGGCCAACACAGCGCTCTTTACTCTGCTGGATCAACTCTTGCTCAGGCTCTTGCCGGTCAAGGATCCGCAAGAGCTCGTGCTGCTGACGGCTCGCGGCGACCACTACGGCAGCAACTGGGGTTCAAACGCGATTTCCTACCCCATGTACCAGGACTTTCGGGATCATGAGTCGCTGAATGGACCTATCTTTAAAGGCTTAATGTGCCGCTTTGGCACGGGCGTGAACCTCAGCTTCGAAGGAAGCACGGAGCGCGCTTCGGGCGAACTGGTCTCGGGAAACTATTTCCGGGTTCTGGGTGTCGGCGCGTTATTGGGGAGGACGTTCACGCCCGACGATAACCTCACTCCTGGCGGGCATCCTGTGGCGGTTCTGAGTCACGGCTTCTGGAAGGCTCGTTTCGCATCGAACCGGGCAATCATCGGCCAGACCGTCATCATCAATGGACTCAACATGACCGTGGTCGGTGTGAGCGAGCCGGGATTCGATGGAGTTGAGCTGGGCTTTTCCCCTCAAGTCTTCATCCCCGTGATGATGCAAGCCCAGATCATGCCAAATTATTCCAGCCTGAACCTTTTGACGGACCGCCGCAATCGCTGGGTCAACATTTTCGGAAGGCTGCAGGCGGGAGTGAATGCAGCCCAGGCGAAGGCTGCTCTTGCACCAAGTTTCCACCAGATGCTGGAAATGGAAGTCAAAGACGCGGCCTTCCGTAACGCCTCTCCTTACGCTCGAGACCGGTTCCTGAAAATGACGATGGATGTGTTGCCCGGTTCGAAGGGTCGTCCGTCCTTGCGCCGGCAGGTGGAAACACCGCTTTGGGTGTTGATGGCGATTGTTGTTGTGGTCTTGCTCACGGCTTGCGCCAACGTGGCGGGCCTGCTCATTGCCCGGGCCATGTCGAGGCAAAAAGAGATTGCCGTGCGCCTGGCGTTAGGCGGTAACCGTCTTCAGCTCGTCCGTCAGTTGCTGGTGGAAAGCGTTCTACTTTCCTTGCTGGCCGGAGTCGCCGGGATTGTTCTTGCGATCTGGACGACTCCCGTACTCGTCAGTTTCCTGCCTCAGGGCGACACATCTCTCAAGCTGCAAAACTGGCCCGATCTGCGGGTTCTCGCGTTTACGCTGACGGTGAGTCTTCTGGTTGGTATCTTGTTTGGACTAGCTCCAGCACTGCGATCGACGCGCCCCTCTTTGTTGCGAAGTCTTAAGGACCAGGCTGGAACCGTCGCTGGCGGTGGCGGTTCGGTTCGGTTGCGCAAGGCCCTCGTCATCACCCAGGTGTCATTTTCATTGCTGCTGTTGGCTGCTGCCGGACTATTCGTTCAGAGCTTGCGCAACCTCAGAGCATCCGGGCCTGGGTTTCCTGCCGAAAACCTCATCGCCTTCGAGCTCGATCCATCGCTGAATGGCTACAGCGAGGAGCGGCGCAAGCTTTTTTATCAAGAATTAACACGCAATCTGAACGCTGCTGCCGGAGTGCAATCAGCAGGCTTGGCCTCGGTGCGGATTCTCGAGGGAGATGAATGGGACAGTTCGGTCACCGTAGAGGGTTACGAATCCAAGCCTGGGGAAAACATGAACCCCTATTTCAATTCGGTCAGCCCTGGATACTTCCTCACTCTCGGAATTCCGCTGCTCTCCGGTCGCGACTTCACCCTCCAGGACACGGGTACGATCTCGCATTCAATAGGTTCCACAACCTTTGAGGTTCCCCGAGTGGTGATCGTGAATGAGAGCCTGGCCCGCCACTACTTTGGCGATCGAGATCCATTGGGCAGGCATCTTGGATTTGGTAATGACCCGGGCACGAGAACGGATATGCAGATTATCGGTGTGGTGAAGGACATTCGCTATACAAGCCTTCGGGATGAGATTCCACGCCAGGTGTTTGTCCCCTATCTGACCAGTCCGTTTATCGGTGGCATGACTGGTTATGTGCGTAGCACGCTTCCGCCGGCGCAGGTGTCTTCCATCGTCCACACCGAAGTAAAGAGGCTCGATTCAAACTTGCCAGTGACCAGCTTGCGGACTTTGGAGAATCAAATCGACCGTTCCCTGCGCAATGAGCGGCTCGTGGCCACCTTGTCTGCCGCCTTTAGTTTGCTATCCGTTCTGCTTTCGATGCTTGGCCTCTATGGAGTGATGACGCACGTCGTGGGCTTGCGCACACGGGAGATTGGCGTTCGCATGGCTTTGGGTGCACAGGCAGGACAAGTGCTTCGGATGGTGCTGGGCAGCGGGCTCAAGTTGGTGATTGTGGGACTGTTGGTGGGTCTCACTGCGGCGTTAGGCCTGACCCGGGTTCTCTCAAGCCTTCTCTTTGGGATCGGGGGCAGCTATCCGGCGCTCCTCGCCGCGGCTGCGCTGCTGCTTGCAATCATTGCCTTGCTCGCGTGCTACATTCCCGCCCGACGGGCGGCACACGTCGATCCGGTGAAGGCGCTGAGGTATGAGTGAGGGGATTGTCGATTGGCGATTGCCAATCGACGATTGAACAGGGTTTTAGATAAGGACGAATTACGATTCACGCAATTCAAAGCAATCGGCAATCGCCAATCAGAAATCGGCAATATGGACGACCGCTCATCACTCGCCAATGCTTCTCTCACCACGCCAATGCCGCCGCAGCTACGCGCGGATCGGCGCCGGCGCTCAGGGATCCGGTAGCTGAATCGATCAGGATCGCGGCATTGGAACCCATGCTCCAGGGGCCACTCACGAAAACCTTGTGGCCACGCCGCACCAGTTCGGCCCGCACGGCTTCGGGGACGCGGCTTTCGACGCTCACCTCACCGGGATACATCGTGTGCGGAAAGGGGGAGGCCGGGAAACTCCTCGTGGACCAGCGCGGCGCTTCAATCGCCTGCTGCACGTTCATCCCAAAATCGACGATGTTGACGAAGGTCTGAATGGTTCGCATGCATTGGTCGTCACCGCCTGGACTTCCCGTTACCAGGAATGGTTTTCCGTCCTTCATGACGAGCGTTCCTTGCAGCGTGCTGCGCGGTCTTTTGCCCGGCTGCAGGGCATTGGCGTGGCCTGCAACCAGCGAGTAGTAATCGCCGCGGCAGTTCAGAACGAATCCCAAGTTGCCCATGACGACCTTGGTTCCAAAACCGCTGTGCAGGCTGGGCGTAAAGGTGATCGCATTTCGCTCCTGATCTACCACGGCAATGTAGCTGGTGTCGCCCTCGTGGTCGGCGCCACCGGCGATGTCAATATCCCGTGGCGGTTCCACTGGCTCGAACCCAGACATATACTTTTCCGGCTGGCCGGGCCGAAAGTCGAACGAGGCTTTCTCGCCTGAGATGAGCTGTCGTCTCTGTTCCGCGTACCGCTTCGAGAGTAGGCCTTCGTAAGGAATGCGGATAAAGTCCATGTCGCCCAGGTACTTGTCTCGATCGGCCATGGCCAGCTTGATGGCTTCAACGGACGTATGAATGATGCTGGCGCTGTTGTGGCCCATCGCCTTGAGGTCGTACCCTTCGAGCAGGTTCAGCGCAAACAGCTCCGCCGGACCTTGGCTGGCCGATGGGTTCTTGTAAACCTCGTATCCTCGATAGTTGACCGAGACCGGCTCTTCCACTTTCACGCTGTAACTGGCAAAATCCTCGTATCGCAGCAGCCCGCCGTTCTTCTCAGAAAACTCGGCCATCTCGCGAGCGATGTCGCCCTTGTAAAAACGATCTCGCGCCATTTTCAAACCGGACTCACGGCTCTTCTTGTCTTGCTCCGCTTCGACCAGGCGGCGCAACGTGCGCGCGAAGTCGGTATTCTTGAAGATTTCTCCTTCTTTCCATTTCTTGCCTCCCGGCGCATACAGGCGCGCGCTGGAGGGATACTTCAATAGTTGCTCGCTGCCCATGGAGCGGGCATAAGCTTCGGACAGCGGATACCCGTGCTCAGCCAGTTCGATGGCTGGCGCCAGCACCTGTGCAAAACTCATGGTTCCCCAGCGCGTCAGCATGACGTGCCAGGCATCGACAACTCCGGGCACCGTCGCCGAAAGCAGAGTGTCATTCACGGGGATCTTCCCGTTCTGGTTTTTCTGATACCACTCGATCGTGGCCAGCTTCGGAGCCGTGCCTTCGGCATTCAGCGACCAGACCTTCTTGTCCTTGGCTGAATAAATGAGCAAGACCGCGTCGCTCCCGATGCCGTTCGAGGCCGCATCCACCAGCGCCAATACCGCTTGGCCGGCAACGATGGCATCAAACGCGTTGCCGCCCGCGCGCAGAATGCGTTCTGCGGCCATGGTGGCCTGCGTAGCCATCGAAGCCGCCGCGTACTGGGCGCCTCGAACCACGGGTTTCATGGTCTGCCGCGAACCGGCAGGCCCGATGAGCACCCGCTCGTAGCGCTGCTGCAATGGCGGGGCATAGAGCGACGCTACGGACGAAAGGAAAACGAGCAAAAAAGCCAGACTCTGGCGACTCATGGTGAGTACCTCCGTGGTGCTTGGAAAAACAGGATCTTGTTTCGTGACGAGAAGTTTATCAAAGATTGCGTCTCTCGCCCGAACTATTCATGGAGCTGCGGATGTGACTCGCCACTACAGCCCAGACTGCCCGTTATCGCAACCTGCCTGTTCGGAAGCGGACACCTGAACGTTCTGCCAGCGGCTGATCTCCCGTCCTAAAGCTCACCATTCATTCAGATAGCGATCAGATCTGCCTGGCAGCACACTTGCTAGTTATCGGCGGGAGGTCCAGAACGATGTTGGTCCCGCAATCTTCTGTTCTCGAAAATCCCGTCTCCACCACCTGTTTCTCCACTTTCCCCGACGTGTCACGCTTTCGAGTCCTGGTTGCTGATGATCAGCCGGACATACTACTGGCTTTGCGCCTATTGCTCGCTCGGAACGGCTATCAGGTCGAAACAGTCAACTCACCGCAGACGGTACTGGAGGCTCTGGCTTCTGGTACTTTTGACGTTCTTCTGATGGACTTGAACTATGCCCGGGACACCACCTCCGGTCGCGAAGGGATGGACTTGTTGGATCGGCTCGCGCATCTCGAGAATCTGCCGCCTATTGTTGCCATGACCGCTTGGGCTACCTTGGACCTGACCATCGAAGGCATGCGCCGCGGTGTTGGCGATTTTGTCCTCAAGCCCTGGGATAACAGGGAACTCTTAGCAATTCTTGACCACCAAATCGCTCGGGGAAAGCGCAAGCGACTCGAACGGCAAGACCAGGCGGCGCTGCGCGAGGTGCAACAGGGCCTACTCCCGAAGACCATGCCGGCCATCCCGGGTTGCGAATTGAGTGGAGTTTGCCTAGCCGCCTCAACTGTGGGTGGCGACTACTTCGACGCCGTCAAACTTGTAGATGGGCAGCTGGGTTTGTGCGTGGGTGACGTTTCCGGCAAAGGCCTGCCTGCGGCGTTGCTCATGGCGAACCTGCAAGCTGCGGTGCACGCCTACGCCGACAACGGGATTGAACCTCGGACTCTCTGCCAGAAGGTGAATCACATTATTTGCGGCAACATCGCCGTCGATCGGTTCATCACTTTCTTCTACGCCACGCTCGACGTCGCGTCGCACCGCTTGCGCTACACAAACGCCGGCCACAACGCGCCAGTTCTCGTCCACCTGGACGGTTCTTACGAGCGCTTGGAGACTGGTGGCTTGGTCTTGGGTGTGGACCCAAAGACCGGCTATGAGCAGGGTGAGCTGGATTTGGCAGCCGGAGACCGGTTGGTATTGTTTACCGACGGTGTCACGGAGGCCGTCAACGCCAAAGGGGAGGAGTATGGCGAGCAGCGCTTGCTGCACCTGCTCATCGAAAGCCGTCACCTTGGTGCAACGGCCCTTCAAGAAGCCGTAGTGGATTCTGTGCGGCGCTTCTCTGATGGCCGTCTGAAGGATGACTCAACGGTCGTGGTGGCCGCGATCCCGTAATATGCCCATCTTGGGAGACTACATTCTAAACTGGCGCCGCCAGCGCGGGGGTGGTTCGAACGCTGTCGTGTGGCAAACTTAGGATTTGTCGCGGAACTACTTTCTCCCCCTTGCGAAGCGCATAAGGGGGAGATCAAGAGGGGGTCTTCGCTCCTACCCCTGCCGCAGAAAACGCGGCGTCCCCCTTGGAAAAGGGGGGCAAATGTAGAAACCCCTGCTGCGACTACGTCGCAGCACACCCCTCCTTAACAAAGGAGGGCGTTCCGGTTCGAGGAGTTCATACCATGAACCCTAACCCCGAATCACGAATTCCACCGCCCCGATCTCGATGATTGCTCTGAGGAAAAGACCATGCCCTACATCGAGCAGGTTCGCGACACTCTGACGGGTTCGATCACCGATGACTACTTGCAGAAAAGAATTCGCGAGGGCTGGAAGCCGGTTCTCATTGAATGGGAGCGGGAGGTCGCCGGCGAACAACGGGCGGCTCCACGAGTCAGAATCGGTACTCCCTACGGTCTTCGGGTTGCGGACGACTGCTTGAACCTCGAACAAGATCCTGCAGAGTCGTCTGTCTTGGCCTTGCTTCTGGACCTGGTTCGAGAAGAGGGCCCGTTTTCCAGGATCGCCGATACTCTGAATACCCAGGGCTTTCGTACGCGTCGCGGAACGAAATGGACGGAAGTGGATGTTTTCAAGCTGCTGCCGCGCCTGATCGACGCCGCTCCAGATCTTCGACGTTCCCAGGGTAAGGCCGTGAATCGCGGTTCGTGATTTGGGAAACGAACTCGCCCCGGTCACTCGTCACTAACCCCGAACCACTTATGCGTCACTGACGCGGTTCGGCACTCTAGCGAGCTTCGCCGAGGAGGGTATATGGAAACCCTAGGGCAAGATGTTCGTTATGGCGTGCAGATGCTGCTCAAGAATCCTGGATTCACAGCGGTTGCGGTGCTATCGCTGGCACTGGGGATTGCAGCCAACAGCACCATATTCAGCGTCATCAGCACGCTTTTGTTCCGCACGCTCCCCTTCGAGAATCCTCATCAGCTGGTCTTCGTCTGGGAAAAAGTCACCTCGCAGCAGCAGCAGACGGAGCGACGCAACCCAAGGTTTGCAACATTCTCTGAGTTGAGAGCTCAGGGTCGATCATTTCAACAAATGGAGCTCGCGAGTCTGGGATCGGACTTGGTCACGCTTGCTGGCGTCGAAGAAGGCGGACAAGTTCGGGTGACCTACATTGGGCGCAATCTGTTTCAGTTGTTGGGCGTCAAGCCGGTGTTGGGGCGCAGTTTTCTCGAGGAAGACGCCAGAAATCACGTGAGTGCTGCGGTCATCGGTCACAGTTTGTGGCAGAGCCGATTTGGCGGGGGGAACGAAGTTCTAGGAAAGAACGTGACGGTTGACGGCAGCATTTACACAGTCATTGGCGTGATGCCTCCGGGTTTCTGGGTCTTTCCGTGGCACAACAAAGTCGATGTATGGCTGCCAGCTGATCCCTCGAGAAATCCTAACAGCCGCTGGCTGACACCTGTGGCTCGTCTCAAACCCGGAGTTACCGCCCGGCAGGCGGAAGTGGAGGCTGGTGTCATCACGAGCCGGGCCGAGGAGTCGCAAACTCCTGCAAATTCTCGGTTGGAGACAAGTGTAGAAGACTTGCACCAGGCATTTTTCGGCGGATTCAGAACCGAGCTCTATTTCCTCCTGGGAACCGTGGGGTTTGTTCTGTTGATTGCCTGTACCAATGTCGCCAACCTGTTGCTGGCGCGGGGTACCGCGCGACAAAAGGAACTCGCCGTCCGTTCAGCCCTCGGGGCCGGCCGGCTCCGCTTGGTCCGCCAGTTCTTGACTGAGAGCCTGCTGCTCGCTCTGCTGGGTGGCTTGGTGGGTGTCTTCCTGGCGGTGTGGGGCATCAAGCTTTTCGCTGTGCTAGCACCCGGTTGGTTCCCTTTGACGGACCAGATCCGCATCGACGTGACTGTCTTGATCTTCACGATGGGAGTCTCTTTGTTGACCGGAGTTCTCTTTGGACTGGTACCGGCACTGCAGGCCTCTAAACCGAATCTCATTGAGTCGCTCAAAGAAGGAAAAGGGCATTCAGCCGGAACCGTGCGCTCGCGCGGACGCAATCTGCTGCTGATTTCTGAGGTCTCCCTGGCCTTGATTCTGCTTGTTGGAGCTGGTCTGATGATGAATAGCTTCATACGCATCAAGAGAGTCAATCCCGGATTTAATCCGGCGGGGCTTTTGACGGCCGAAGTTTTCCTGGGTGGGAAGAAGTATTGGCAAGATGTGCCGGGTGACATGAAGAGAGTCACCCCTCAAGGCGACCTGTTTTTTCAGCAAGTCCTGGACCGCATCGAAAGAATTCCTGGAGTTGAGTCAGCTGGGTTCATCACGCGCCTTCCGACGCAGGGATCTGGCGAACGTTTGGTCACGGTTGTGGGACGGCCAGCCCCGGCGCCGGGGGAGCAGCCCCTGGTTGGCTACAACGAAGTCAGCCCAGATGTTTTTCAAACGCTAAAAATTCCTCTTCGCAAAGGACGCTACCTGACGGAGCAAGATGTCGAGGGATCTCCGTGGGTTGTGGTTATCAACGAATCCATGGCCGAGAAGTATTTCCCAAATGAAGATCCCATTGGCAAGCTGCTTCGCCTGTCTGTGGCTGCGAGTTGGATTGGGTTACGCGATGCCGAGGAGGATCATCCGCGTCAGATCGTTGGGGTTGTAGGCGACGTAAAACAATATAGCCTCAGGTCCAAATCACCTGCAGTGATGTATGGCTCTCACCGTCAGCATCCCTGGGAATATCCCGGTGGCTACTACGCCGACCACCTTCGAAAGAGCCTCGCGATCCG
>Ga0111539_10006702_pt1 | contig 14831 bp, 10 predicted proteins | sample RhiMethybrSRZTD1_FD_79667 | JGI IMG/M metagenome (GOLD analysis project Ga0111539, IMG submission 79667) | Populus rhizosphere microbial communities from Tennessee, USA - Rhizosphere MetaG P. TD hybrid SRZTD1 (version 2) (version 2) | ecosystem: Host-associated > Plants > Roots > Rhizosphere >... | reverse complement strand
TTCCTCGCAGCGTCCACCCTTCACGTTGAAGCTGAATCGCCCCGGCTTGTAGCCGCGTTCGACCGAGAGCGGCGCCGCCGTGAAGAGGTCCCGGATCGTGTCGTAGAAGCCGACGTAGGTCGCGGGATTCGAGCGGCTGTTGCGGCCGATCGGCGACTGGTCGATGTTGACCACCTTGTGCACGTGCTCGAGGCCGTCCACCCCGTCGTGTTCGCCCGGAAGCGCGCGGGTATCGACGAGTCGCTTCCAGAGCGCCTTGTAGAGGATCTCGCTCACGAGCGAACTCTTGCCCGACCCCGATGCGCCCGTGACGGCGATGAGGGTGCCCAGGGGGAACGTCACGTCGACACGCTTCAGATTGTTCTCGCGCGCGTTTCGTATCGTGAGGACCTTCCCGTTGCCTGTCCTGCGGCGCATGGGTGTGTCGATCCCGCGTGCACCACTGAGGAACTGCCCCGTCGGCGATCGCTTGCTGCGCAGCAGGTCGTCGATCGTGCCCTGCACGACGACTTCTCCGCCGTGGACCCCCGGGCCAGGCCCCATCTCGACGAGATGATCGGCCGCGCGAATCGTGTCCTCGTCGTGCTCGACGACGATCACGGTGTTGCCGATGTCGCGCAGGCTCTTGAGCGTGGCGATCATCTTGGCGTTGTCCTTCGGGTGCAGGCCGATGCTCGGCTCGTCGAGGACGTAGAGCATGCCCATCAGCCCAGACCCGATTTGCGTGGACAGGCGGATGCGTTGCGATTCACCGCCCGAGAGCGTGCTCGACCGCCGATTGAGATTGAGGTAGTCGAGCCCGATGCCGAGGAGCAGCTCGACACGGTTGCGAATTTCGTTCAGCACCTGCCGGCCGGCGTCCGCGCCGCGGCCCACTGGCTTGATCGTGCGCACGAACGAATGCAGCTCGTCGAAGTGGAGCTGTCCGACGTCGTAGAGGTGCTTTCCGCCGACGGTGAAGAGGAGCCGCGTCGCCCGTACCCGCGTGCCATTGCAGTCGGGACAGGTGTGCTCGACCATCACCTTGTCGAGCCACTGCTCCATCTTCGAGTTCGCCTCGCCTCGTTGCCGATAGCGCCGGTACCAGCGTTCGATGCGTCGGGCGATGCCTGGAAAGCCGACCTCCCTTCCGCCCCACTTGCCCCGCGAGTCCTTGGCGCCCGGCGGCGCAATCAGTTTGATCTTCTTTGGCTCGATGCCGTAGAGAATCGCCTTGCGCGCGCGCTCGGGCAGCTCCTTCCAGGGCGTGTCGAGCGAGAACCCGATGGCCTTCGACAGGCTGAACATCTGCATGCCATCCCAGGTCTCGGGGTTGTAGCGGAACGCTTCTTTGACGAAGCAGCCGTCGGTGATACTCCGCTTGACGTCGGGCACGAGCAGATCCGGGTGCGTCAGCTTGTCGACGCCAAGACCGCCGCACGTTCGGCAGGCGCTCTCCGGATTGTTGAACATGAAGAACTCGGGTCCGATGTCGCCGTAGACGAAGTGGTGCGTCGGGCTGCAGAGCGCTGAGTACAGCCGCTGCGCGTCGGCCTTCGACGCACCCTTGACCACGTGCACCTGCATCAGACCGTCGCCGACGAGCAGCGTGCTGACGATGCCGGCGCGAATCGCCTTCTCGTGTGCACGCGCCACGACAAACCGGTCGACCACCGCGTCCATGTGCTCGACGTCGGCGGCGTCGAGGTCGGTCTCGTCCGCGATGTCGATCGACTTGCCATCGACGATGAGCGTGCGGCAGCCTTTCTTGCGGACGTCGGTGAAGACGACATCGAGGTCCTCGCCGTACAGCTTGAACACCGGCGCGCGCAGCTCGATCTCGGTTCCCTCGGGCAAGGCGAGAATCGCCTCGAGAATCTGGCTCGCCGTGCGGCTCGGCGTCGGCTCGCCCGTACGTGGACAGTGCGGCTGGCCGATCGTCGCGAACAGCAGATTCAAGTGGCTGGCGATGTCCGTCATCGTGCCCACGGTCGACCGTGGGTTGTTGGCGACGGTCTTCTGCTCGATCGAGATCACCGGGGACAGACCGAAGACGAAGTCGACGTCCGGCTTGGCGACGTGCGCGACGAATCGCTTGGCGTAGCTCGAGAGCGACTCCATGTAGCGACGCTGGCCCTCGGCATAGATCGTGTCGAAGGCGAGGCTCGACTTGCCGGATCCTGACAGTCCGGTAACGACCACGAGACTATCGCGCGGGATCTGCACCGAGATGTTCTTCAGGTTGTGGACGCGTGCGCCCTGCACGGCGATGGTCGTCCGTACGCCGTTCGTCTTCGGCGCACCGTTGCTCTTCTGCACGGACCGTGGGCTCGCCTTACTCGCCATCGTCGTCCTCTCGCAGCACGAAGAAGGCGAGCTCCTGCAGCGACGCCGAGCTGCGCTTGGTGGCGCGTACGGGTGATGACGCTTTCACGAGCAGTCCCTGGTCGGCGAGGTATTCGCACGCGGTCGTGACGCCGCTGATCCCGAACGAGCGTTGGAAATGGCTCTCCAACTCGCTGACCGAACGGATCTCGGCGGCTTCACGGAGGTAATCGAGCACCGGCGCGAACAGACGCGGCGCACGCGCGGCCACGTACGCATCGGCCGCGGCCAGCGCTCCCTCGACGGCCTTCCTGGTCTTCTTCGTGTTCAAGAGGTCCGTATAAACCGTCTTGAAAAACGACGGGTTGAGCGCCAGGGCCTGCGGAATGACCTCGCGGTCCACCAGTTTGCGCCCCGAGATGACCTCGATCTTGGCGAGCGACGTCGCCGCATACAGGATCCAGAGCGAGGTGTAGTCGAGATCGCCGCGCGTGAGCAGGAACTTGTGCGCTTTGTAGAGACACGGCACCGCGCCCAGGGCAGCGTCGAGCAGCGCCAGCGACATATCGCGTTCACCGAGGTGGTGGAGGCGCGCGCACAGCTCGGGGATCGTGTCGTCGCGCGTGAACAAGACACGACTCTTGGCAAGAAACGAGTGCATGAACGATTGGTGCACCGCGCCTTCGGCCAGCTTGCGGAACTCCGCCCGCTGCATCACCAGGGCGTGGACGTTCACCCCGCCCGCATTGAGCGAGATGTAGGGTGCCCCCGTGAGCTTGTCGTCGACCGTAATCAGCAGCAAGTCGATGTCCGACTTCGCCCAGACACGGTCGTGCGACAGGCTGCCGCCCAGCAGCGCGGCCAGGATCGCGCGGTCGCTCTGGAGTTCGGGCAGCAGTGTGTCGAGCGCGGCAGCGAACTCGTCGGTGGAGGCATCGCGGACAGGGAGCTTCATGGAAGAACGATGAAGCTCCCAAGTTTAATCGAGCGGTCAACGAAACCAGTCGCGAACTCGCTGGCTGAACGGCTGCGGTCGCTTACGGTGCTCGATGTCCGCCGAATAGATGCAGATGCCGGCCGGCACCGGCCGGATACGCAACTCGAACCATCGAGTGGTTCCATCCGGGAAGGTGAACTCGTTCTCCATGACCTCGCTGGTCCGCTGCTCCATGCACGTGCGAAGGACCGCGAACAACGGCGTCTGGTCGATGCCGGGGTACGCCTCGACCATGGTCCGGCCGATCAATTCGGACGCAACCCGGCGGCCGTGCCGCGCCGCCGCTGGATTGACGTAGATGTATCGCCAGTCGGCTCCGATGATTTGAAATCCTTCCGCCAGACAGTCGAGCGCCGCTCGGACGGGATCCTGATGCGCGATCGGCGGCTGAATAGTGACCGTTTCTGCCACGATGAGGTTCCGAAAGACACTATAGAGGAATTCAACCCGCGCCCGTAGTACACGTCACGCTGTTGCCAAGCGAGCGACTTCCTCCAGTGTGGTCTGTTGAAGGATCGCTCTGGCGAGCGCGTCCTCGAACAGCGGTTTCAGGCCCGCAGCGGCGGCGGCCCGCGCGATCGCACGCGCGTCGGCTCGGTCGCGAATGAGCGCCTGCAACGGCGAGTCGACGAGGAGAATCTCATACACGCCGGTGTATCCGCGATAGCCCGAGCCGCCGCAGTGCTCGCAGCCACGCCCCCGGACGAACAGGACGTCCGGATCGGGAGCCAGGCCGACGTTCTTCAACATCTCTGCGGGATACGTGACCGGTTCCCTGCAATCTGTGCAGATCAGTCGCACGACTCGCTGCGCGATCACGCCGGTGAGGTAGGACGCCAGCAAGTACGGCTCGAGTCGCATGTCGATGAGACGAGCGACGGCGCTGGTCGCGTCCCGCTCGTTCAGTGTCGTGAGCACGTGGATCCCGGATTGAGCCGCGCGCAGCGCCATTGCCGCGGACTCGGCGTCGCCGATATCGCTGATCATGATCGCGTCGGGGTAACGGCGAAGCATCGAGCGCAGCGCAGCCACGTCGCTCGCGCTGGTGGATGGGTCTCGCTGCGTCTGCCGAACGCCCGGGATCTGACACTCGATGGTGTCTTCGATCGTGACGATGTTCTTCGACGTTCTCGCCAGATGAGTGAGCATCGAGTAGATCGTCGTCTTTCGCGCCTCGTCTGGGCCGGCCACAATCAGCAGGCCTCGCGGGCCGTTCAAGAGGTCAGTCACGAGGCTCAGATCTTTGCGGGTGAATCCGAGCTCACCCAGTGGGCGCACCCGAGGTGCGTCGATCTCGAACGTCGGGGCAGCGGCCGCATCGTCCGCGTGCACGACACTTGTCGGAAGCGTCTCCGGTGTCGGCGCACGCAGATTGTCGTGGTCCTCTTCCGTATCGGCATAACACCAATCGAGGAGGGTGCGAACGTCTTCGGGGGCGGCGCAGATCGCGGACACCGGTCGCGACGCAAACTGACGCAGATCGTCGAGTGGCAGCACGTCGAGAGGATTGGCCTGAACGACCTCGAGTATCGATCCCGTCACGTCCACGGGGACGAGCAGATGTTTTCGCGCGAACGGTTCGGGCACGAGCGCCGCCGCGGCTCGATCCGGGCGAAGGTCGGTAATTGCCACGAACGGGACGCCAGCCTGTTCCGCGAGCGCACGACTCAGCGTCGCCTGGCTGATCAACTCGAGCCCGAGCAGCGTTTCGCCGAGCAGCGTTCCCGTGACTCGCTGCCGATCCAGCGCTGCCTCGAGTTGAGGCGACGTGATCGCTCCGGACGTGACCAGGGCGTCGCCCAGCACTAGCGGCGCTCCGATGACGGCCCTAGAGGAGACCGCATCTCGATCGTGCGGCGGCCGCGTACGGGAGACTCGACCACGACGGCCCGCGGCTGGATGTCGACGATGCGCGAGCCGGCGATGCGATCGCCGGCACGAGCGATCCGACCGTTGACGACCGCAAGGCGACGCTCGGGTGAGAACAGGATCGAATCGATCCTGAGCTCCGGTTCCGCGTCATCTGGCCGGTGTTCGAGGTCGACCGAAGGCTGCACCTGAAGCTCTGTCGGAGGCGTCGACGTGATACGAACATCGAGCGGAGCCGCCGCCAACGTCGGGGCAGGTCGCGCGCGCGACGGTCGCAGCGCCATATAGCCAGCGATCACGACAAGAACAGCCGCGGCGGCCGCGGCCATGGCCACCGGTGAACCAATCGTGCGTCGAGAGGGGCGGACGGGCGCGATCAGGCTCGAGTAGGGTTCGCCCTCGGCGCCAACGGCGATCGCCAGACGCAGCGCCGCGACGTCGGTGTGAAAGTCGACGGCCGGCTCGGGCACCGCCTCCGCGTCGATGCCCGTAATCGAGTCGAGCGTCTCGATGGGCAGTTCCAAAGTCGCGCCGAGTGGCTGCGTCAACCGTCGCAGGCCGGTCATGTCGCCGCACAAGACGATCGCCTCGAGAGTCGTGCGAAACGATTGACGGAAACACAATATCGATCGGCGCAATTCGGCGGCGAGCCTCTGGTCGAACGATTCATCACGCTCGGCGCGATCGGGGTGAAGCGGTCCGACATGGCCCCACGGCAGCTCGCGCGCCATCAGCAGCACACCATCCGCCACCACGGCGATGCAGGTGGCGTGTGCGGCGAGCGCGACATATAGCGACGGAGCGGGCGTGCGATCCAGCCGTCCTCGGGCGAGCGAGGCGAGCGACATCGCCGGCGTGACGACGCGATCGACGATGAATCCGGCGCGCGTCAGCGGCTCGATGCCGAGCGCAATCTCGGGCTCGGATGCGGCGGTCACGGCGACCTCACGCTCGACGCGATCGCCAATCGTCGTGGAGGCACCGAGCGTGACCGCAAGGCTCGCGCGCGAACCGTCCGCCTCGATCAGCGCGATCTCTTCCTTCGCATGATCGGCTGCGATTTCCGCAAAGTCGGCGTCGGCAGCCGCCGGCACGCGAAGAAACCGGTGCGTCGATCGCAATCCCCAGATGGTGACGGCCGCGTGCCGCGCCAGGCGATGTTCGCGTCGCAGCCGTTCGAGTGTCGCGCTGAACGAGACCGGGTCGGGATCGACGTCGATCGCCGTGATGAAGTGCCGGACCCGTACGTCGGCGCGACGTGAACCGAGTGGAGTGGCGTCGACCTCGACGAGGCGGCAGAGGCCAGGCTGAATCTCGAAGCTGGTGCGAGTAGCCATGACGCGCGGCGACCAGACCAGTATCGGCTATTTCGATTTCGATGAGGGAGCGCCGACCTGGCCTGCAAGCGTCTCGGCGCGCCGACGCACCTCGTCAACGACGGCGCCGGTGTACTCGGGGCCGGCGTATGACAGGAACTCAACGTAATGGGTGTAGGCGAGTGTGGCCGCGCTCCGCTCGTCGTAAAGAAGGCCGAGGTTGTAGTGCGCCGCCGCGTGCGTCGGTCGATCGCCGATCACGCGCAGCAACAGTTCGATCGCGCGATCGGGACGGCGGTCGGCCCGCTCGACGAGCGCGAGGTTGACGAGCAGATCGGCATTACGAGGATCGGCCGCCAGCCCAGCCGAAATCTCGGCGCGCGCGTCCGCGACACGACCCGCATCGATCAACAGCACCGCGAGATGATTGCGCGCCTTGATGTAGCGCGGGTCGATGGCGAGCGCACGGCGGAATTGCTCGACCGCGTCCGTCGTCTGTCCGCGCGCGCGATAGAGCAGGCCGAGGTTGTTGCGCGCCTCGAGGTGTCGATCGTTTTCGGCGATGGCCGCCTGATACTCCTTCGCCGCCTCGTCCAGCTTGCCAGCCTGGTGCAGGCGGACAGCGCTCGTGAAGTGGCTCTCACGGCGAACGGCAACCGTTCGTGCGGTCGCGCTCGCCGGATCACGCGACGGCGGCGCGGAGCGAGCGGCTTGATCGGCAGCGGCTGCAGTATCAGCGGCGGCGGCGCGTTCCGGTGTCGCGGCTGGAGGCGTGACCGGTGGAACGCTGCCGCCTGCAGGCCGATTGTCGCGGCTCACTGCGGGGGCGGAACGGGCAGGTTCGACAAGGCGGCCAATCGCCAGCCAGGCCGCGACGCCGATCACGGCAACGGCGGCAATGACGACCCACCACGTGCGACCCGAGCGTGGTGCGACGGCGACCGGCGTGAGTCCGAGGCCGCTCGGCACCTGTCCACGCGAGGCGATCGACGCGCGCGACGGTGCCGCCGCGGCGGCGTCGGACCGCCGCCTCGCACGACGAAGCGCGTCGAAGATGACGCTCATGCTCTTACGATCGCCTCAAGAGGCGGTGGAACCACGTCGGCTTTCGCGGTTCGACCCGCTCTAAATCGAGCGCCTCGGCGGCAGTGGTGATGAGCGCCTCGTCAATGCGCGCCGCCTCCGCAGTGTATCCGGCCAGCAGTGCGCGATCGCACAGCATGTTGATCGTACGCGGGATGCCGCTCGAGTAGCGATAGACCAGGGCGAGGGCAGCCGGCGTGAACAACACGACGCGCATCGGCCTCGCGATCGCGAGGCGATGCGAGACGTACGCCCCCGTCTCTTCTTCGGTCAGCGGACTGAGCTGATAGCGGACCGAAATGCGTTGATCGAGCTGGCGCAACTCGGGCGATCGCAGCAGCGGAACGAGATTGGGCTGCCCGACGAGAATGATCTGCAGCAGCTTCTCCTTGTCCGTCTCGAGATTGGACAGGATGCGAATCTGCTCGAGAATCGGCAGCGGCAGGTTCTGCGCCTCGTCCACGATCAGCACCGCGCGCGCGCCCAGCGGCACCAGCGACAGCAGGAACTCGTTCAGGGTGTTGACGAGCTCCTGCTTGGTCGGTCGACGCCCGGCCAGGCGCTGTTCGCCCCTGGAGAGGATACCGAGATCCTGGAGAATCGCCGTGAGCAAATCCTCTTCCGACAGGAACGGATTGAGCAGCAGCGCGGTGAACGTGCGGGGATCGGTGTGCTCCAACAGGGCGCGGCACAGCGTCGTCTTGCCGATCCCGATGTCACCGGTGATCACGACGAAGCCTTCGCGGCGCTCGATGGCGTACTGCAGGAGCTCGAACGCGTTCGCGTGCGACTCGCTGCGATAGAGGTACTTCGGATCGGGTGTGAGGCTGAACGGCTTCTCAGCGAAGCCGTAGAACGATTCGTACATCAGCGCGCGGCCACTTGGGGTTCGACAAGCGTTGGAGTGAGCAGGATGACGAGATCGGTCTTCCGTCGCGTCCGATCCGCATCGGTGGTCTCATGGACGAGACCGGTCATCAGGACCGTGTCGCCCTGACGCACCCGGACGATGGTGTCGGCCTCTCGCACGAGTACGGGAGGCGCGCCGCCAGGCGCCGGCTCGTCTCCGACACGACGCGTCACGCTGGCGCTGACGCTCATGTGAATCAGGCCGTCGGCCGCGACGAGCGGCGTGACACTCAGCGCCACACCGTCGGCGCTCCCCTGTGCGGCCTGCATGCCGACGCGCATCATCGCGGGTTGGTTGTTCATGGCCGGTACCACCGCGTTCGAGAGCACGCGCACGGTGCCCTGCGCGGCGAGCGCCTCCAGCACCGCAGTCGGGGTCGTTCCGGCCAGCGCCAGCGGCACGCTGCCCGGTGTGCGCGGCGGCGTCGCGCCGCTGCGTGGCAACGCGCGCATCACCGCGCTCCAGTCGATGCCGCTCGACGCGGGATCGCGCAACTCGATTTCGACGACCTTCGCATCGATCTGCACCTGCCGCATCGCTCGGTGCATCACGGCTTCGAGATATTGCTCGACGCGCGCCAGTCGGCTCGCGCGATCGGTGACCTGAAGCAGCGCTGCGGTGCGATCGACGTTGACGCGCCCTTCGCTCGAGAGCAGGGCGCGTATCGCCGCGTCGAGATCGCTATACAGGTCGGGCGCATCGGTGCTGGTGATCTCGGTGGCACCGCCGAGCGTCCGACGGCCTGTGCGCTGGGTGATGACGTGGTCGATGCTGAACAGCCGCGTCTCGAGCTCGCGCGGAAAGACGCGGATGACCTGACCGCGCACCGCGTAGTCGAGCCCGAGCGGTTCGAGGATTAGATCAAGCGCTTCGCGGAGCGTGACGTTCTTCAGATCGCCGATGAATCGCTGGTTGAGACCAGGGTCGGGCACCACGCTCAGCCGCGTATCGCGTACGAGCAGGAGAAGAACGTCGGCGATCGGCGTCGGTCGCGAGAACCCGAGCGAGAAGCGCGGGCCGTCGAGGCGAGCGTCGCGCTCGGTCTCTAACTGTATGGCCGGCAATGGCTTGAGCGGGACGGCCGTCTGCGAGTCGAGCGCCGACACTGCGGCCGCAATCATCAGTCCCGCGAAGATGCAGCGAGTCAAACTGCAGAGAGTTTCTCACCACGGGCGTCGGCGAAACCAGGATTACGGATTAGACATCGAACTGATTTCTCTGTGATATCGTATTGACATCACAGAAAGAGGCACTTCAGCCTCTTCCCTTTCTGGGGAGGTCGTTCGATGGTCCGCGAACGCTTGCGCAACGGGTCCCCTGGGCTCCTGCTGCTGCCACTGCTCATCCTGGCCCTCGGCATTCCCATCCGCGTGTTCCTGGCGGGCGTGCGAGCTGCCGAATTTCGCGACGACGGGGCAGCGTTCTACATCATCGGCGCCGCTCTGCTGTTCGCGCTGTGGGTGCTGGCCGTGCGCGGCTTCTTCATCGTCGCGCCGAACGAAGGCCAGGTACTCCAGCTGTTCGGCTCGTATGCCGGTACTGCCAAGACCGCGGGCTTGCGCTGGGCCAACCCGTTCTATACGCGGAAGAAGATCTCGCTGCGTGTGCGGAACTTCGAGAGCTCACATCTCAAGGTCAACGACGCGGAAGGCAACCCGATCGAGATCGCGGCCGTGGTGGTGTGGCGCGTGGTTGAGACGGCAGAAGCGGTGTTCGAAGTGGATGACTTCGAGAACTACGTTCGCGTCCAGAGTGAGGCCGCGCTCCGCAACGCGGCGACGAGCTACCCGTACGATTCGCACGAAGACGGTGTGGTGTCGCTTCGCGGATCGACGGCGGTGGTCGCCGATCACCTGAAGCAGGAGGTGCAGCAGCGACTGCAGAAGGCGGGCGTCGAAGCGCTCGAGGCGCGCATCAGCCACCTTGCGTATGCACCTGAGATCGCTGCGGCGATGCTGCAACGGCAGCAGGCGGGTGCCATCATCGCGGCACGCCAGCGTATCGTCGAAGGCGCAGTGGGGATGGTGGAGATGGCGCTCGAGATGCTGTCGCGCAAGGAGATCGTCCGGCTGGACGAGGAACGCAAGGCCGCGATGGTGAGCAACCTGCTCGTGGTGTTGTGCGGCGAGCGCGGGGCGCAGCCGATCCTCAACACGGGAACGATCCATCAGTAAGGCCCCGAGCCCGTGGCCGAACGAAAGTCGTTCCTGCTTCGCATCGACGCCGGCGTCCTGGAAGGGGTCCAACGCTGGGCCAACGACGATCTGCGTTCGCTGAACGCGCAGATCGAGTACCTCCTCCGGGACGCCCTGCGTCAAGCGGGTCGGGCGTCCCGGACACCTGCCGGCGGATCCCCGGAACCGACTCCTCCTACCGATCCCGATCCAATGACCGATACTTGATTGCGTGCCAGCGCACGTGTCTTCTTCGACGCCTGTTCGCCCCCTGCTGAAGTGGGCGGGGGGGAAGCGGCAGCTGCTCTCGGTCCTGGCCGAGCACTACCCGCTTCGGTTCAGGCGATACGTGGAGCCGTTCGTGGGTAGCGGGGCCGTGTTCTTCGATCTCCTCAATCAGGGACGGCTCTCCGGATGCCGCATTCAACTGTCGGACATCAACCCCGATCTGATCGGGTGTTACTGGATGGTCCGCGATCGGACGATGGAGGTGCTTCGCGCGCTGAAGTCGTTGTCGCGTGAGTACCGTCTCGACGGGAGCACGGTCTATTACGACGTGCGCGATCGCCGCTTCAACCCGCTTCGTGCGGAGCTGCGGCAGCGTTCGACCAGCGAGAAAGAGATCGCGGAACGCTACACGCCGGAGCTCGCGGCCATGCTGCTGTTCCTCAATCGCACCGGCTTCAACGGCCTGTTCCGATTGAATCGCCGCGGCGGGTTCAACGTCCCGGTCGGACGCTACGTGAACCCTCGCATCTGCGATGAGGCCAACATCTCCGCCGTCGCCGAGGCGCTCGCCGCACCAGGTGTGTCGGTCGATCTGGCCTCGTTCTACGAGACGCTGGCCGACACCGGCCGGGGCGACTTCGTCTACTGCGATCCCCCGTACGCCCCACTGAGTCGGACGTCGAACTTCGCGCACTACACGGCAGGAGGCTTCACGGCGTTCGATCAGCGACGGCTGCAGCAGGCTGTCATTGCGGCGTGCCGTCGCGGCGCGCGAGTCGTGGTGTCGAATTCGAGCGCATCGGAGATCGTGCGCGGCTATACCACACTGGACGCGCAGAAGGCGCGTCTCGTGATTCGCCCCGTGCCGGCGCGACGCTCGATCAACTCGCGGGCCTCACTACGCGGTCCCGTCGACGAACTGATCATCGCCAACGTGCGTCCACGAGCACTCGACGACATCAAGCCGCGGATGCTCCGCGCAGGGCTGAAGACCCGGAAGAAAAAGTCCGCGTGATGAAGGCCTGAGGGCCTAGAGACCCAGACAACCACGCCGATCCACTGAAGCTTAAGATCTGAGGCCTGGGCCTCAGCGCGAGTGACATACAATCCACGCATCCGTGGCTGAGCCCGCTCCCCTCGAATCGGGTACTCAGATTGGTCCGTACCGCATCGAAAGTCCGATCGGTCAGGGCGGCATGGGTGTCGTCTATCGTGCGCTCGACACCAAGTTCGATCGAGCGGTTGCAGTCAAGTTCGTTTCGGGTGACTTCACTGATTCGGCCACGAGAGAGCGGTTCCGGCGCGAAGCGCGAACCGCCTCGTCGCTCAACCACCCGCACATCCTGACGGTCCACGATATCGGGGAGTTCAACGGCCGCCAGTACCTTGTGACGGAGCTGATCGACGGCGGCACGCTCAAGGACTGGGGCGCCGGTGGTCGGCCGTGGCGACACGTCGTCGAGCTGCTCGTCGGTGTCGCCGACGGGCTCGTCGCGGCGCACGCGGCGGGCATCATTCATCGCGATATCAAGCCGGCCAACATTCTCGTCACGAGTCACGGCTATGCGAAGCTGACCGATTTCGGTCTGGCAAAGCAGATTGAAGCGGTCGTCGACGATGGCCCCACGCGAACGCTGTTGTGGAGCGGCACGCGCCTCGGTACCGTTGTCGGAACGATCGGCTACATGTCTCCGGAGCAGGTCGCCGGCAAGCCGATGGACGCACGCAGCGACATCTTCTCGTTCGGCGTCGTGTTGTACGAGCTCCTCACCGGCCTGCAGCCCTTTGCGGGCGCGACCGAACTGGAGGTGCTTCAGAAGATCCAACATCACGCTCCCGAGCCACTCGGCCCGCACGTTCCGCCAGCGCTCCGGCTCGTCGTCGAGAAGGCGATGGAGAAAGAGGCTGCGGAGCGTTACCAGACGATGCAGGAAGTGGTGATCGACCTGCGCCGCATGGTTCGGCAGAGCGCTGAGGTCGAGACGCACGCCTCCACACCGAAACGCTCGTATCTGCGCTACGCAGCCGGAGTGGCGGTTCTCGCAGTCGCGATCCCGCTTGGGCTCTGGTGGCAATCCTCGAGCGCGCCGACCGGGAGCGGCGCCGTTGTGCCCGTTCGCTCGATCGCGGTGCTGCCACTTCAGAATCTCTCACGCGATCCCGAGCAGGAGTTCTTTTCGGACGGCATGACCGAGGCTCTGATCACCAGCCTCGCGCAGCTCAACTCCATCGACGTCATCTCGCGCACGTCGGTCATGCGCTTCAAGGGCACCACGAAAAGCGTGCCCGAGATCGGTCGCGAGCTTGGCGTCGACGCCATCGTCGAGGGATCGGTGCAACGTGCCGGTGGACGTGTGCGGATCAGCGCGCAGCTGGTGCGAGCCACGACGGCCACGAATTTATGGGCTCGGGATTTCGATCGGGACGCGACCGATGTCCTGGGTCTCCAGGCGGACGTTGCGCGCGCGATCGCACAGGAGATCAGGCTCGAGCTCACGCCCGAGGAATCGAAACGGTTGTCTCGCGTTCGGCCGATGAAGCCCGAAGCGCTCGAGGCGTACCTCATGGGGCGGTTCCACTTCTGGAAGCAGAACGAGAGCGCGTTGAAGCAGGCGATCACTTATTTCGAACGGGCGATCACACTACAGGACGATTACGCCGAGGCGCACGCCGCCCTGTCAGAGGCCTGGGGAACCCTTCACGATTTCGGATTTCCAGGGAACGCGGCCGTCCGGCGAAGCGCAGCGCTCAGGGCACTCGAGCTGGATCCGAACCTGTCCGACGCCCACTCGGCGCTGGCCGCCGTCGCATCCGAGGACTGGGATTGGGAGAGCGCCGACCGCGCATACCGGCGGGCGCTCGAGCTGAATCCCGACAGCATCAACGCATGCGCGTGCTACGGAAACACGCTCGCGGCCTGGAGCCGCTTTTCCGAGGCGATCGAAATCAACAAGCACGCCGAGCGGGTCAATCCGTTGTCGCCGTTCGTGCAGTTCAATTACGGCTTCGTTCTCTATACGGCGCGCCGGTTCGACGAGGCGGTGCCGCACTTCAAGCGGGCGATTGAGCTGGAGCCGCAGTATCGGCCGGCATACGCGCTCCTGTCGTATGCGTACGCCGAGCTGGGAAAGACGCAGGAGGCCGTCGCAGTCGTCGATCGTCCAGAATTTCAGGGTTCCGCGACGCTCGGACGCGCGCTCGCGCGAGCGGGCCGCCGGCCGGAGGCGCTGGCGATCGCCGAGCGATTGCGAAAACGGGGCGAGGATCCGTTTGGACTCGCGGGTCTTGACTTCGCGCTGGGCGAAAAGGCCATGGGCTTCGAACCGCTCACACGAGCGTTCGATCAGCGAGTCGGGTTCGTCCGATGGGCGAACGTGGATCCCGCCTTCGACGGGGTTCGATCCGATCCGCGGTTTGAGGCCCTTGTCTCACGCTTGCACCTGCCTCAGACCTCCGGCCTTGCCCGCCCCTGAGGCCTGGGGCCTGGGCCCTGAGGCCTTCTCCGTGTGCTCCGTGTGGTACGCTGGCAACTGACGCGAAAGTGGCGGAACTGGCAGACGCGCCAGACTTAGGATCTGGTACCCGAAAGGGTATGGGGGTTCGACTCCCCCCTTTCGCATTCAGCCTTCGCACACAGATGCACGCGAAGGCTGTCTCGCCGAAGCGGCGAAGCCGCGAAGGCGGACCACCGAACGCCTCGAACAAGCTCAATGAAGACAGAGTTCACCGACGTTAGCGAAACGCGTAAGACGATCACGATCGAGATCCCGACCGACGTCGTCGATGCCGAGATCGATCGCATCGCCCGGGGCTACACCAAGCAGGCGAAGATTCCCGGCTTCCGCCCGGGCAAGGTGCCGACCACGATCGTCAAGCAGCGGTTCAAGGACCAGATCCTGCACGACGTGATGCACGGGCTCATCCCGCGCGCCGTTGACGAAGCGCTGCAG
>Ga0111539_10006701_pt1 | contig 14832 bp, 6 predicted proteins | sample RhiMethybrSRZTD1_FD_79667 | JGI IMG/M metagenome (GOLD analysis project Ga0111539, IMG submission 79667) | Populus rhizosphere microbial communities from Tennessee, USA - Rhizosphere MetaG P. TD hybrid SRZTD1 (version 2) (version 2) | ecosystem: Host-associated > Plants > Roots > Rhizosphere >... | reverse complement strand
TGCCGAACGTATCAGCGTTGCCGGGCGCGCCCTGCCAGAACGGGCCCTGGACGTTCAACGATCCAAGCGCGTTGCCGGCGGCGTCGTACACCATCAGGCTGTCGTCGATGTGATTGAACAATATCCAGCCGCAGAGTGGAGACGTCGACGCGGCGTCAGCGGGCAACCATCTGAATTGCAAGCGGGCCGGCTGCGACAAACGCGGCGGCAGCACCACGTCGGCAAGGCCGGCGATCTTCATGCCATGCGGAACGATCACGGGTGGGTCGAGTGGCGGCGTCGCCTGCCTGTCGATCAGGCGGAGGACTTGGCCGAACGCGTCAACGACGCGGAGCCTGGTCAGCGTGAGTCGACCGGCCCTGATCGGATTGAAGGCGTAGTTCGGCATCGGCGCGAGGCTATTCCCGTCGCCGACCGCGTCGCGAACCGTGTGCATGTTGAACGTCCAGCGATTCTGATCGATCTCCATCGGATCGGCGACGGGCAGTTGCAGCGTCTGCTGCCGCATCAGCAAGGCTTCATTGAAACCGGTCATCGACTGCGCCATGGCGACGAGGTCCAGCGCGTCCGCCATTGCCGCCAGCTCCTTCGCTTCGGCGTCGTCCGGGTGCTCGGCGGCATATTTCGTCATCTGCGCGGCCAGATGCATTTCAGTTCGCGCCGCCAGAATCGTCGAACCCTGGTACACCGACGGCTGCCGCGACGTGCCGTCCGCAGGATCGACAACGAGCGCGAGATCGAGCCGATCGCGTCCGAGCGAGTAGTTCGTTTCGATGAAGTCGGTCGTGTAGCTCAGATCGGGCTGGCCATCATCGTGACTCGCGCCTGCTGGTTGCTGCGGCGTCAGCTCCGCTTCCCACTCAAGGAACAGCGGAATCCACGGCGGCGCCCAATTATTCCCCGCATCGAGACGAGTCACTTCCGCGACGAAGCCATCGACATCGCCGGGCACGTCGATGGTCGACAGCCGGCAACCGAGCGTGTCACTGGTTGTGCTGTAGCGTGACGATGGGCGGACATCATCACCGGACAGCAGGAGCACCGGCTCATTCGGCCGCCAATATCGCGGCGCGCCGGTAGGCAGCAACCTGAAATTGCCGCCAACGAGCGAGGCTTCAAGATTGCGTTTGCACTCGAAGAGTTTCGCAACCTCCGGACCAAGTCGAGTGGTTGCGGCATTGAGCGCAGGCACCGCACCCTGGTCGACGAAGTTACACGCGTCGTCTATGGAGACCGGCGGCGACGACTGTCCGGGGTACGCCACGGACATGTACTTGTACCAATCAGCGAAGATCTGCCGTCGTCGCGATTCGATCTCGAAGGCGATGCCGTCGCACCGTTGTTGCTGCTCGTTCAACTGATCGAGCTGAACGCTTGCGGCATTCGGAACGCGAGGAGCCTTGTCGGTCGTCGGCTGAATCACCCACGTGGTGCCGGCCGACTCGGATCCAAAGTGCGACTGGTGCCGCGCCTCATCAGCGGTTGCGGCGCCGTCGGGTTCGCCGAGCTGCGTGAGGAGGCCGAGCTGAAAGTATTCGATCAGGCGCTCGAAGTCCGGCCTCAGGTCGTCGGGAATGGTCTTCGCGTCGCGCGTGGCGAGCAGTGCCGCGACCGCTTCCGCGGTCGTGTTGCCGATGGCAATGGCGACCTGCCGGGCCTTTCGCGGTTGCAAGAAACTCTTTGACGGACTCCAGTCGATGCCGCGGAGGAGAGCGCTGCAGATCGTGTGGTCCGGCGGCGCCGTGCCCGCGTCGAATGACCAGCCGCGATCGGTGATGGTGACGCGGCCCTTCACGGGGTCCGGCAGCTTGATGCCCTGAAGCGGATCGTGCAGCGCGCTCGAATACCAGCCGGCGACGACGTAAAACAGATTGGTTGCGGCAACGCCGTCGAGGCGATCGTGGAAACCGAAGACGTTTGGACAATGCGGATACGCGGCTGCGAAGGACGGCGTGCCGTAGCCGAGCGCGGTGTGGCGATCTCCCGCGTAGGTGTCGATCGCGACGCCGGCGCCGTGGGCGAATGCGAGCGGGGCCTGAAGCGTCAGTGTCGGACGTCCCGACGCAGTCGAAGCGGATTGAACCGCGACCGTCTCCGTCGAGTCGCCGTCGTGAATCATCGCCACGGTGTTGCCGTCGAGCATCCAGCCGGTGATGTCGTCCACGACGAGCTCGGTCCCTCCTGCATCGCAGGCGAGCATCAGCACCGATCGCGTCCCGCGATCGCCGGTCCATTTGTCGGCCTCGAAAACGCGGCCCATGGCACAAAACGTTTTTGCATCGCTCCGCGACAGCGGCGGATCGAGCGGAATCGCGCGGCTGTTCACGTTCTCGAGGAGCGCATCGTTGCTGAACGCGCCGCTGTCGGTGAGGTCACCTTGATCCCACAGATGATCGCTCTCGATGATCCACGCCGTCACCTTCGGTGTTGATCCCGCGGCGCCGGCGACACGAGCCACGAGCCATCGATCGGGTGTCACCGGAAAGTCAACGCCGGCGCTGCCGTCGGTAGAGCCGTGCGTCAATGCGTCGGGAAGCGCCCAATGCAGATGGACGCCACGTCCCGGAACGCCGGCCTGATCGAACGGCTGCGGCAGCGCGGTCTGCGCGAGATTCGGCATGCCGGAGAGAGGCGAGGCCGAGTACGGCAGGTTCTCGAAAGACGCCGCCACATCGCCGAACTCGATGGCGCTCTCGGTGTCCGCATCGCTCACCACGAGAGCGGCCAGGTCGATCGGAACGATGAGGGCCGGTTTCGCGACGCTCATTTGCGATTGAAGTGCACGCGCTGCACACCCTCGACCAGCTGCAGTGCAAACTGCGCCGGTGTGACGCCGTTCGGGTACGGAGCGGTGTCGTTGGCGTTCGCCTTCGTCAACGCCGCGCCTGCATCCGCGGCGAGCTGCGCGATCTTGAGCGTGCGCGTCGGCAATCCGTCCGCGCCCTCGCGAAAGGTTGGGGTCACACGCACGGTGTCGCCAATCAATCTTCCGGGCGGGGTGTCCTTCGGCGCGCTCGCCACGGTGACCCAGCGCAGGCTTTTGCGGTTGTCCACGTCGATGCCGAAGTGCAGTCCCTCGGGCGGCTCGTGGATCTCGATGCGATCGATCAACGCGGGTGCGATGTAGAGCAGCACCGTCGGCGACAGACGCTCCATACGCAGCGGCGCGCCGACATCCTGGTTGTTCGCGTAGGCGGCAACCTCGAGGTTCGGCCAGCCGGTGACCACCGCCGACCGGAGCAGGAACCCGCTGGCCTGCCGTGCCGGCGCCACCGCCTGGTAGAGCGTCGTCGCGAGCGCCGCATCGTGGGCCAGATCCGCAGAGGACGAACGGCCGATGCTGCAGGCGCCTTCGATGAGCGCGTTGATCCAGTTCGTGTCGACGACGAAGAAGCGAATCGATTCGTTCGGCAGCATCGACTCGTCGGGCACCAGGTGGTTGAACGGCACGCCGTAGAGAAGCGCGAGGCGCTGCAGCCAGTTGACGATGTCGTCCGGGACTGCGGTGTCGGCGTGAATGGCGGCAAGACCTTTGGCGTCGGCCGTCGTCGACGACAAGGCATCGAAGTGCGCGCCGCGTGGCAACAGCATCGTCATGGGCGCCCCGCGATCTTGCCGGCGAGCCGCGCCGCCGTCTTCACGGGGCTGCCGCCGCCGTGACCAAGGCGCGACAACCAGCCGCCGACGCGCGCGCCCTGCAACGTCACTGCGGTCTTCTGCGCCGCGGCGCGCTTCCAGTTATAGAGAGAGATCGAAAATGCCTTGCTCGCCAGCGCGAGTAACCGTCCCGTTTCCCATGCCACGGCGTACGACACATCCATCAGCCCGTTCTCCGGGTCGTAGCGAACTGCTTGATCCGACGCGGTAATGACGGGGCCGCTGTCGTCGCCGGTTCCCGGCGGCGGCACGATCGTCGGAGTCGTCTCGTACGGAAGGAGCGGTCCTCGATACCACGACACCGTCTCATCGCCGAGCCGAGTGTGATGATCGATCGCGGTGTAGCCGAGCGCGAAGGCGGCAGCCACCGTACTCTGCGCGCCGGAGTCCGCGCCCGGAACCGCGATCGTTTTTCGCTGCAGCGTCGGCGGCTTGATGTCGACGCTGCCGAGGTAACCACTGAACGTGCCTGGGCCATCCTTCGACGTGAAGCTCCAGCTCTTGAGCGAGATCAGCCGGATCGCCTTGGCATCCGTTGCCGCGTTTGCCATCCTGATCGACGGCAGTACGTATTTACCGGGATCGTTATTCGCAAATGCTGGCAAATACGCCGCCAGGCCTTCAAGCGACACCAGGTGCACGACGCACGACGAGTCCTTCTGCGGCAGCCGGTTGCCGACGACCACCGCGCGGTCGGCGGTGCTGCCGTTCGAATCGCAGGACCTGTCTCCCGGCGCGCGGCGAACGTGCGCGAGGAACGCGAGATCGGCAACGCTCGGCGCGATTTGCAGGAACAACGGCACCGGCACGTCGATGACCTGGCACGAATCCCACGCATGCTCACCGGATTCCAGCTTGTCGAGCGTGAAGCTCGGATCCGCATCGCCATACGAGACCGTGGTCGCGTCCTTCAGCGTCGACGGTTGCTTGACGGCGCGCGTGGCATCGGAGAAGAACGGGTCTCGCTGCAGATCGCCGACGCGTGCCTGCTGCAGCCGCGGCGCCTCGTCCGCTTCGAACAGCAGCAGCGCCAGCCACGTGGCCGCGGTCGCGCGATCCGACGCGCGTTCCCATGGCAGCGTCTTTCGCTCGAAGACCACGTGCGGCAGCACGTTGAAGTACTCGCCGGTGTTGTTTTCCGGCGGGAACACGGCGACGACTTCGCCCGGATCGAGCGCGAACCGTTCGCCGCGCACCGTGAACGTGCGTGTGTTGGTGAAGGCATCGCTGATCGCGTTCGACGGGGCCGGAGCGGTCGGCGTCGCCGCGATCGTCTGCGTGATCGTGATCGCGTAGTCGCCCGCCTCGAGAATCGGGTCGGTGCGATCGACGAAGATGACATTGCGCGGATCGGTCATGCCGCCCTGCCCTTTTCCGCGCCGAGGCGGGCCAGTGCCGGCGCGCCAAGCAGCACGGTGTCGGCCGATTTCGCCGATGCCGTCACGTCGACCGTCGTGGCCACGCGCAGGCCCTGACCCGCGAGGTTCTGCAGGACCTTCAGCCTCGTCGTTTGCGCGCCCGTCAGCGTCTTCATGAACGTGTCGAGCGCCGTTGATTGATCGAGATTGTCGTCTTCAACCTTCGGCGCCGGCGTGGTGAAGTCGACGCTGGTCGGCGCGTCCGAATACTTCAGGGCCTCGAGATCGATCGGCAGCGTCGTGGTCAGCACGATCGGCTTGGGCTTGAAGATGAACCCGGTCAGCACGTCGGTGATCACCGGCACAGCGTTCGTCTGGCTCAGTCCCGGCGTCAATGCCACGGCCTTCGACCACGTGGCGCTCGGGATGTGATCGATTACCGCCTGCGGTGGCGCGAAGTGGAATCGCTCGGGCGGCAGATTGCCGTCGGTCCGCGTCAGCGTGATCGTCAGTGTCGAATGCAGATCGCCGTTGGCGACGCCGACGGGACCGATCCCGAAGTTGTTCTTCCAGATCGATCCCTTGCCGTCGATGGTTTGAACTGCGCCGGTGCCCAGCACGATGGTCGCGTCGGTGATCGGTATCACGCTGCTGGTGACGAGCTCCAACGTTTCCGGATTGATCACCCAGTCGACGTCGCCGCCGCCGGCGGCCCTGAGATCCTTGACGAGTCCGCCCGAGACCCGCGTGAAACACAGCGACTCGGTTGGCGTCGCGGCCGGCGGCGCGCCAACCGCGGCACGCAGGCCCTTGAGTGTCTGCGCTCCATCATGCGGAAGGAACGATTGCTTGAAGTCGTTCCAGTCGATCGGCGCGGGCGCGGCGTTGCTGCTGCCGAAACGAATCGTGAAACTGAGCACGTAGAGATCGACCTTCGCGGTGCCGGCAAACGGCGGGCCCCAAAAGTGAATGTCGACGCCGACGCTGACCGTAACCGTGAACGACGTGAGCCACAGGTCGACGCGGTACGAGGCGCCGAGGTTCACCGCAACTTCGGCCTCGTAGTAGAACGGCTTCCAGCAGAGCAGAAAATCCGCGGCCAGCGTGAACCACGCCTTCAAGTCGCCGCTCTGCCAGGTGGCATTGAGCGATCCGCCCGCCATCACGGACGACGGCGTCAGCGCGAAATAGAGCTCGCTCTTGACGAGCAGATTCGGCGTGACCTGCCAATTGGCGCCGACACGCGGTTCGATCGGATACCAGGGCTGGCGCTTGAACGAGGGGTGATAGCCACCGAGTGTCAGAACGAAATCGCCGGCTCGCGGACCCTTGCCGACGTCCCCGACATCCTTGAACCACGCCATGTAAGCGAACCCGCCGGTCAGGTGGCAGTCCGGCGAGAGCACGTATGACGCCGGCGTGAGTTGCCCGCAAATCGAGAGCACGCCTTCGTTCGGCCTGAACGACGCTTCGAGCGCGAGCTGCGCCTTGCCGATCGGATTCGGGGCATTCGTCGGCACGGTCATCGTCGACTGGCCGAGCAGGCCGATCTCGAGATCGGTTCCGAACTTGGCGTAGGCGAGCGCGAATGAATCGAGCAGCTTGAACGTCGTGAAGCGGACGCCCAGCGCGAGCCAGTTTTCGCCGTACTGGATCGGCACGTCCTTCTGCATCACCGTGAGTGCGCCGGCAATGTTGTTATTGCCGAATGGCGCGTTGCCGGTTGCGGCCTGCACCAGCGCGAATTGCGGCACGTTCTGGATCGTCGGAATGTTCAGCGTGCGATTGAAGCCGAAGCCGGCGGCGATGGCAGTGACGTAGAAGAAGGGCGGCCCGCCGAGCGGCCGATCGAGGATGACGTAACCGAAGAGCGACGCGCCGCTCGGGCCGGGCGCGTACGATCCGAGCGCGGTGAGCTGAAAGCTCGCGCCCTCGAGCATGATCTGGCCGTCGTACTCGGTGCCGCCTCCCGGTTGCGGCACGGCAAGCAGTCCGCCGCTGAGACTGACACCACCGCCATCGAACCCCACGGCGATGCCGCGCAGCACCGGCGTTTTCGGAATCGGCGGCAGCGCCGGCGTGAAGCGAAGCGCGAGGCCCTCGAGCTCGAGATCGACGCCGGCGATCATGAACCCGGCTTCGAGCATCAGCCACAGATCGCCGTCGGGAAAACTCAGACCGATGCGCCGGATGTTGATCGGACCAAAGCTGCGCTGCACGTTCAGCCACGTGCCGCCGCTCGCTGCGGGCGGCGCCGGCGCCGCGGGTGGGAGCGCGTCCGCCGGCGGCGCGAAATGATCGGCCTCGGCTGCCAGCATCAGCGGGAGCATCGGCACCGCGCCAAGCTGCAGCGTCACGGCCAGCGCGATCGATGAGGTCACGTCCGCGTCCGGGAACGTGGGCACCTGGCTTCCTGGTGCAAAGGCCAGCGCCAGTCGTGCGAGGTCGGCTTTTTTCGGCGCACCCAGGATCACGTCGAGATGCTTGACGCCGAGATTCTCCGCGGCGCCAATCATTCCGCCGATCAGCGGCAGCGACGCGAGGCCGATGCCCACGTCGAGACTCGCCGCCGCGAACGTGGATGCCGGCGCGCCGGGCGGTGTCACGCGCAGGATGGCGACCGATGTTGTGTCGATCGTTGCGGCAACCGAGAACGCGCTCGGACCCGAGGCCGGCTTGTCGATCACCAGCCGCGCGCTCCTGATCTTCGCTGTACCGAGCACGCGCGTCAGAACGTCGGGTGTTGGAATGTGAAGCGCAGAGGCGATCTGTCCGATGCTGAGCGCATCGGCGGCGGAAGCCGGCACGTACGACGCGACGATCCGCGTCGCGGCGTCAGGCGACGCAAGGTCGATGGCAAACGTCTGGCGCGCGATCGTCAACGTCGCACTCGACAGCTTCCAACCCGCCGGCTCCTTCGTGATGTGCAGGCCGACAATGACGTCGATGCCTTCGACGGTGAGCTCACACGAGAAATCGGCCGTGTCGTCGGTGGCCGCGGCGGACAGCTCGTCGATCGTCAAGTCGCGCAGGAATTCGGGGAGCGACGCGATCGACGAGTCCGGCAGATGCATCGCGTTCAGCAGTTGGGCAATCGACGCCTCGCTGCGCGCGCTGGCCGCGAGGCTCCAGCCGTGCGCGGGATCGTAGATCGCGTTGATGGCGAACGCGATCGGACCGAGCGCCGCGGTCGCATCAATCGACACGACGTACTGCGGCTGGATGCCCTTGATGCCGAAGGCGACCGACGTGAGATGCAGTGGCCCGATCGCAAAATCGCACGTGGCGCCGACCGTCGCCGACAGGTACTTGGCCGGCGAGTAGTACATCGCCGATGCAGTCGTGATCGCGAGTGGCGTCGGCGGGTTGCTGACCCCGAAGGTCTTCAGCATCGCCGCCACGTCGAGCGTGGTACCGGGCGCGAGCGAAAACTGGAATTGTCCGGACGGGTACGACCCGGACACGTCGAAGGCGAGACCATCCGAAGGCTTGCCGAATGTGGCGCGTCCACTCACGGTCGCCATCGACAGTTTCTCGCCGAGCGGATCGACGATCGTGATGGCCGCCCCGGCGTCGATCGTCAGCAGATTCGGGATCAGGCTTGCCCCGGACACCTGGACGGCGAGCGTCACGCTGTCGAGCGTCAACACGCCTGGCGCCGCGGTCAGCTCGATCCCGGCATCGAGCTCGACGTCGGCAGAACGGTACAGCGGAAGGATTTGCGTGAGCGTGGACTGCGCGCCGGCTTTGAACGATCCGCTCGCGACGATCGTGCCGCCGTCGAGCGGCACGTCCGCGTTCAGCTCGATCGTGCCTTCGCCGCCAAGCGGAATCGAGCCGCTCAGTCGCACCTGCAGCCGTTCATCGGACGGACCAAGGATCGATCCGAATTCAACGCGGGCCGGTTTAATGACGTTGCCGAGGCTGGCTCGTTCGGCCCACACGACGACGCGCGGGAATCCGCCTGGGAAGTCCACCGACGCGGTGACCTGCTGTGATTGATCGAGCCCAAGCGCTTGCGCCAATCCCGCAAGTGCCGGCAAACTCGACAACGACAGTTTGCCAACCGCCCGCAGCGCGACCTCCGGAATGTCGCCGAGGTCCGGAGTCATATCAGTGGGCCAACTCTTCATCTGGCGGGCCAGCGACGCCGCAGTCGCGGCTGGAAGCGGCGCGCCGCTGTCGATGTAGAGCCACAGCGGATCATCGATGAGCAGCGAATCGAGGCCGGGTGACCAGGGCGCGCCCGGCTTCGCGCACATGATCACGATTGGATTCGAAGGATCGTCGAGGAATTGTTTCGTTTCGATCTCGCACGCCGGCCAGCCGAAGAACGGCGCGCTCGTACTCACCGAGAGCGGATTGGGCAGATCGACTCCCATCCCGGCGAACGCAGCCAGGTTGAGCGGAACACGCGCGATCAACGTGTCGATCGGCGCCATCTACGCCGACCGCCTCACATCAAGCAGCGCGATGACGCGACGGTAGGTATACGTGCCGCTGTTCGCGGGCCACGGTTGCGCGGGCGGCGGATCGGCTGGCGGCTTGAGAAGCTCAATGAGCGTCACCGCCAGGGCGTCGCGGCGCGGAGCCTGCTCGTCGTATCTTCCCGTGAGCAGCAACTCGACGATGGATGGGGCCAGGTCAGAACGGCGCGTCTGGGTGTCGTCCTTCGGATCCGTCAGAAGATCGAGCAGCCAGCCGGAGGCGATCGCCACCTCGCACCTTCCCAGGAGCCCGGCCACGAACCTGAGGAAGTTGCGACGCGATTCCGGCCGGTCTTCAAAGACGAACGACCGCCCACTACCGGGCGGTCCTAGGTCGGCAGCCAGTCCAAGATCAGTGGCAAGGTCCTGAGGCAGGAAGACGGCGATCGGCCACTCGATCTTCGTGATCGAATGCCGGCCGCCTTCGTCGCTGTGGAACGCGACGTTCGGCGGGCGCGCGTCCTGTTCGATCTTGCCGGTGTTCTTGTTGCGCTTCAGGTACCCCGCCGCGGCCTCCGAATTCAGCAACACACAGGCATTCATCACCACCTGGTTGATGTTGCCCAGCTGCTGGTCTTCGAGGCCGTGGTCCATCTCCCGCTTTGCCGGCACGACCTCCACGTACAGTCCACGGGTCGCGAACGACTCCACGGTGAACGCGCGGCCGCGAACCGGAACGAACATCGGCAACAGCTGAATCCCCGCACGCTCATACCACGTCTGCCGTTCATCGGGACGGGTCTCGCCAGCGGCCGGTACCCACGCCTTCTCAGAGGCACGTTTCATGTCGGGCCGGTGGCTGGCGGGCCAGACGGCAAACAGGTCGTAGTCGCCGGCGAAGGCGTTGCGATACCGCTGCTCGTAGTCAAGAAATGCCGGGAAAGGATTCCGGCACGCGAGCACGGGCCGGATCACAATGTCTTTGTTGGGGTCGTCGCCAAACGGCCAGTCGCCACCGACTGCATCGGCAAACTTGTCGGCGGCGTTAAAGGCGATCAGGTCCGCCGCCTTGATCTTATCGTCGTAAACTTGATCGGGCCTCAGCAGCTCGTCCTCTTCCTGCTGCACCCACGCCGTGCCCTGCTTTCGATACACGCCGCCGTGGAAGACCGCCCACATGTCGGCGATGCTTTCGAGTTTTCTGAGGACGAACGGCATCATCACGGTCTTTTTCTCGTTGCACGCGATGCCGACGCCCTTCACGTCGTCGTAGACTTTGCGGTTCACGAAAGCGGGTTCGGTCTGGAGAAACGCTTTGCGCGCCGTTGAGATCCAAATCGGGATGAACGCATCGTCCCGGAATGGCCGCAGCTCCTCGATATCCTCTGGGTGCCGCGTGGGGTGCGCGCTCGGAACCCGGGGCCTGGGGCGAACCGGATTCGGTGGCGGAGGGGGCGGATTGGGATCGGGTGGCGGATCCGGCAGCGGCATGTGGAGGTCCCACAAGACCTCGAGATAGTCCAGCAGGGCGTAGCGCTGTTCGTGGATCGTGACGTCCGTCACATCTTTGGTCTTGCTGAATTCGGGCGTCGAGCAGATGAATCCCGCCATCGGCCCCCAGTTGCACGACTTGGCCTTGACGAAATATCCCTTCAGGTCATAGCGCTCGTTGATCAACATCGTCGCGGCCATGCCGGGCACGCGCGACATGAGCACGCTGTTGGTGGTGTTGGCGGTCCTGATGAACGCTTTGCGAATGGCTTCCGGGAAACCGAACGCGTCGTCGGCGGCCGAGGGATCTCTATCGAAACCGAAGATCGGTGGCACGAGCTACACTCCGGGAGAGAAGGTGCAGTTGAGGCGGTGAGGATACTCCCGCGAGAAGAGATCGGGAGCCGCGGGTTGCACAGTCTCTTGCGGCGGGTGACGCCCGTCTCATCACATGGCTCTACAATTCCGGCCTGATGCCCCCACTCGATCCCGAGAAGCGCGCAAAGATGATGCGCGCCGCCCTGCGCCGCAGCGCGTGGCTGGCCGGTCTCATCGTCGTCACGGCAGGCGCCACGTGGATCGCCGATAACGGCGTCGTCGCCGGCGCGGAGGGAATGTGGTCGACATGGGAAAAGGTTGACATCACCGGCTACCAGGCCGCGTGGACCACTCTCTCAATCGCCAGCGTGGTGGCCGTCTACTGGTGGGGAGTGGGAACCGGCTCGCGTTACGAGCCCCCGGCCGTGAGCGCATTGGGTACGATTGAAATGGACACGCCGCCTCCTGCGAAGGAAGTGCCTGCGACGATCGTGGCCGCCGCTGCGACGACCGCGCCTCCGCCGGACTGACGCCATGTTTCCGCTGATCGAAACGGCGATCGGGTTTGTGGCGGTCATGCTCACGCTGAGCCTGCTCGTCAAGAGCCTGACGTCGCTCATCAAGGATCATTTCGATTTCTACACGGACAACGTTCGCTACGAGGTCAATCGCTTCTTCCGCGACACGACCGGGAAAACGCTCGAAGCCCTCCAGAACGATCCGGCGATGGTGAAGCGCCTGCCGTTCCTGGCAACCATCGACTGGCACCGTGTCGGCGACGAGTTCTTCAAGAAGCAACAGGTCGAATGGATGTTGACGCGACTCGGCTACGTGGACGAGTCCAAGTATCTCGAGGACCGCCTCGCCGCGTACCTGGGCCGCGTCAGATACGCGTTCGACACGCGGATGAAGACGCTGTCGCTGGCGTCGGGCCTCGCCCTGTGCCTGGCGCTCGACGTCAACGCCGCTCGAATCTGGCACACGCTGTACACCAACAGCCAGCTCCGGACGTTCTTTGCGTCCGAGGTCGCGACGCAGGCCCTGCTCGCCGCCAACCAGACCCCGCCGCAGCCCGATGCGACGAAAAAGCCCACCGAGGCTGATCTCCGCCAGGCGCGCAGCGCATTCGGCCAAAGCGTCACGCACTTTGTCAACGATGTCAGCTTCGGGGTGGGACGCATCTGGCAGAAAGGCGGCGGCGAACCGCCGGTCGATCCGATCGATACGTTGCCGGAGTTCCTGGTGGAATTCCTCGGCGCGGCGCTCACGGGACTGCTCGTGAGCGTAGGCGCGCCCTATTGGAATGACCTGCTGAACAGCCTGAGCTCAATCCGAAAGAACGAAGCCAAGTAGTGATAAAACGTGCTTTCGCAGACAGAATATCCCCCCTGAAAAACGTGGCCAATCACAGAAAGTGAGGGCGTCGTGATTCGTAACGATGGGAGTTTTCCGAGTCGCTGGCTGTTCGCGTTCGTGGGCCTGAGTCTGTTGGGGTTGTCGCTGTACGCACAGGGCAGCGCGGACGAACAGGCACTTCGTCATCTACAACAGAACCGGAGGGACTTGGGTCTGGCAGGCTCGGATGTCGGAGACGTCGTCATCAGCAGCACGGTCGTGAGCAAGCACACCGGTGTGACGCATGTCTACCTGCAGCAGCGCTATCGCGGTATCGATGTGTGGGACGCCATCCTGAACGTGGCCGTTCGCAGCGACGGTACGGCGATGTTCACCGGGAGTCGCTTCGTCGCCAACATCGCCGCCGCCGCGGGCGGACAGCAACCGCGACGAGCGGCCGAGGCTGCAGCATCGGACGCGTCCGGGCACCTGAAGCTGAATCCGACGCGGCCGTTCCAGGTTCTCGAGCGCAAAGGCGGGCCGGCCGAGTCGATCACCCTCTCGGACGGCGGCATCGCGAGCAGGCCGATCGAGGGCAGGCTCGTGTGGGTACCGAGGGACAGTTCAGTGCGGCTGGCGTGGGATCTCCGGATCGATCAGATCGGTGGCGAGCACTGGTGGCACGCACTCGTGGATGCCGAAACGGGAGAGTCGCTCGGGCTCATCGATCTGATTGTTCGCGATCCCGTTGAGGGCATTGCCTCTGTGGTGGCGCGAAATGATGTCGCGTCCGCCGCGCTTCCTTCGTTTGCTCCAACGGATGGGGCCCGCTACAACGTGTTTCCGATTCCGTTCGAGAGTCCGCTCGACGGCGATCGCGTGCTCGTGGAGAACGCCGCCGACCCGCGCGCGTCACCGCTCGGGTGGCACGACACCAACGGCGTCCCCGGGCCGGAGTTCTTCGTGACACGCGGCAACAACGTGCATGCCTACACCGATATCGACGCCAACAACGTGGTCGATCCGGGCAGCAATCCGGATGGCGGTGGAACACTGACGTTCGATTTCCCGCTCGACCTGACGCAGCAACCGTCCACGTACCGGCCGGCTGCCGTCACGAACCTGTTCTACTGGAACAACATCATGCACGACGTGACGCACGCCTACGGCTTCGACGAGGCGTCGGGCAATTTCCAGGTGAACAACTACGGCCACGGCGGGCTCGGCAACGACGATGTGCGCGCGGAGGCGCAGGACGGAAGCGGCACGAACAACGCCAACTTCGGCACACCGGTCGATGGTCAGCGGCCACGGATGCAGATGTTCGTGTGGACGAGCCCGTTGCCAAACTTCGTGACCGTGCATTCACCGGCGGGCGTCGCCGGCGACTACACGGCGTCGCGCGCGCAGTTCGGTCCGCAGCTGACGCTCGCTGGTGTTGCCGGCACCGCCGTCGTGGCCAACGACGGCGTCGGCACGACGAGCGACGGCTGTGAGCCGCTCGTCGGCTTCCCCGCCGGGTCAATCGCGATCATCGATCGCGGCACGTGCGAGTTCGGGTTCAAGGCGCTCACCGCGCAGACGGCGGGCGCCATCGGCGTGATCATCGCGAACAACGCGCCCGGCGATCCCATCACGATGGGTCCTGGCGCCGTCGGCAATCTGGTCACCATTCCAACGGTCATGGTCACTCAGGCGGACGGCACCCTGTTCAAGGCCAACGCGCCGCTGAGCGTGACGCTGCGCCTGAATCCGGTGAACTCCACCAACCGCGACTCGGATCTGGACGCCGGCGTGATCTCGCACGAGTACGGACACGGCGTGTCGAACCGCCTGACCGGTGGACCGAGCATCGTCACCTGCCTGAACAACGCCGAGCAGATGGGCGAAGGTTGGAGCGACTGGTTCGGCATCACGCTGACGACGCGTCCGTCGGATACCGCGACGACGCCGCGCGGCGTTGGGCCCTATGTGAGCTTCCAGCCTGCCGATGGCGACGGCATCAGGCCGACGCCGTACTCCACCGACATGACGGTCAATCCGTCGACCTATGCGTCGGTGGCCGACGTGGCGAACATCAGCCAGCCGCACGGTATCGGCTACGTGTGGAACACGATGCTGTGGGAGATGTACTGGAACCTCGTCGATCGGCACGGCTACAACGCGAACGTCTATGACAGCTGGAGCACCGGCGGCAATAACCTCGCGCTGCAGCTCGTGATCGACGGCATGAAGTTCCAGCCGTG
>Ga0111539_10006700_pt1 | contig 14832 bp, 9 predicted proteins | sample RhiMethybrSRZTD1_FD_79667 | JGI IMG/M metagenome (GOLD analysis project Ga0111539, IMG submission 79667) | Populus rhizosphere microbial communities from Tennessee, USA - Rhizosphere MetaG P. TD hybrid SRZTD1 (version 2) (version 2) | ecosystem: Host-associated > Plants > Roots > Rhizosphere >... | reverse complement strand
TACTGCGGCGTCTCGAGCTTCAGGCGCGTGTGCGGGTCGACGAGCAGGTAACGGTCGAAGACCGTGCGCACGCCGAGGTACTCGAAGAGGTCGTTGCGCTCCGGATCGACGGCTGCGTTCAGCTTGCGGCTGTGCGCCGTGGCGAAGGCGTTCACCTCGTCCGACACGAGGCCGTGGCGGTGCGCGGCGCGCACGGACTGCGAGAACGAGTGGATGTCCTGGTTCTGCACCTCCTTGTCGATGTAGGTGCACAGCAAGCGCGCGGCGAGCCGCGAGTACTGCGGCTCCTCCGCGATCAGCGACGAGGCGGTCTGGATCGAGAGCCGGTCGAGCTCCGCGGTCGTCGCGCCGTCGTACAGGCCCGAGATCGTGCGCGTGGCGATGCGCATCGGGTCGACGGCTTCGAGGCCGCCGCAGCAGCGCTCGACGGCGCGCACGATCTTCTGCACGTCCACGGGCTCGAGGCGCCCGTCGCGCTTCTTCACGCGCATGCGCAGCGCTGCGGCACCCGCGCTCGTCGCCGGCGACGCCGGACGGCCGACCGTCGCCTGCGGCTGCAGCTCGAAGATCCCCACTTCAGGAAGCGGCGGCGTGGCCAGCGAGGACCCGGGGGGCACGACCGGAGGCGTCGAATGGGAAGCGCGAATGGAGGGCTCCATGGTCGTGATGGGAACGAGGGTGAAGCGGGGCGGAAACCTCGGGACGGGCCTCGCACGGCCGGGACGAGTCGGCCGCGAAGAGCGCGGAGGATACCGCGATATGTTGTGGGCTCAAGCCGCGCCCGCCACCAATCCTGGTGGTCAGCGCCCGATGCCATGGCCTGGACGGCGGTAACGAGCGCGCGCTCTCCCGGCGGCTCGCCGGCGAAGCCCGTTCAGCGGCGGAGCTCGACCCCGCTGGCCACGAGCACGTAGCTCTGCACGGGCCCCGTGACGCGCTCAGCGTCCTCCTCGCGGCCGGCGTCCTCGAGGTAGTGGCGCGCCAGCTCCTCCGAGTTCTCGCGGATGCGGAAGCGTCCTTCCGCGCGCACCTCCGCGCCCGCGCAGTCGCGCGGTACAAAGAAGGCGTAGTCCTGGAACACGACGCGCACGGTGCGCTCACCGGACGAGAGCGTCATCCAGCAGCCCTTGCGCAGGCAGACCTCGTCGACGGTGCCGGCGAGGACCAGGTCGGTGCCGTCGTAGCGCTCGGGCTCGGCCAGGAGCTCTTCCACGGACACCTCGGGCGTGCGCGCGACGAGCGGCGCTCCATAGCGCTCGGAGCGCGTGGCGTTGCAGCTGGCCGGGAGGAGCGCGAGCGCGAGGAGAGGGGCGGAGAGGCGCATGGGCTCGCAGCATATCCGCGTCCAGCTCACCCCTCGGCGTGAGCGCGCGATCACGTGCTGTTTCCCCGCGATGGCTGCGTTTCTCGAGAGGTAGCAAGGGGCCGGATGCGTCGTGACCGGCGCTTCGCTCGGTCGTGCGCTGGACCCCATCGGGCTCGCGGGCCTAGGCTCGTCCCGTTTTCCATCCTGGCCCCTGTCGTCCGCGGCAGCGGACGGAGAAAGGATACGAAACATGTTGCGACTCACCTTGGCAGCGGTGGCCGGAGCGGTGCTGGCCCAGACGGTCGACGTGCTGAAGCAGCCGGTACCGGACCCGAGAGGCGGTCTGACGCCCGGCGAGCGCGAGGTGCTCTCCCACATGAAGGTGGTGTACGCCGACGACGGCCAGCAGCTCGTCCCCACCATCCTGATCGAGGGCGTCAACGTGCAGATCGTCAACGGTCAGGGCGCCATGCAGACGACCAACGGGCGCGGGAACCTGATCGTGGGCTACCAGGTCGGGACCGGCGTCCAGCGCACCGGATCGCACAACTTCGTCGTCGGCGACGAGCACACCTACACCTCCTACGGCGGCATCGTCTCGGGTCAGTCGAACGCTCTGCTCGGTCCGAACTCGGTGGCCCTGGCCGGTGAGACCAACGTGGCGCGCGGCGAGCGCTGCACAGTCATCGGAGGTCTGCTCAACGACGTGGACGGCGCCGACAACGTGGTCATCGCCGGAGACGAGAGCTCGATCGAGCTCGGAGCGCAGCGCGGCGTGATCCTCTCGTGCTGGAACGGCACGATCCACGACGGCGACAGCAACGTGATCATCGGCGGACAGAACAACAGCATCGGGGGCGGATCCTTCAACGCGGTGGTCACCGGTGGCGGCCACGAGCTGCTCTACTCGGATTACGTCGGCATCGTCTCCGGGGAGGACCACGCTCTGGTGGGCGCATGGTTCGCCGCCCTGGTGGGCGGGACGCGCAACTTCGTGACCGACTCCTTCAACTTCGCCACGTTCGTCGGCGGCTCCGACAACTCCGTCTCCAACTGGTACGGCACGGTCGTCGGCGGTACGGGGAACCAGGCGCAGGGGCAGTGGTCGACCGTGGGCGGCGGCCTGAATCGCACGGCGCCCGGGGAGTTCGACTGGGTCGCCGGCGGCCTGTTCCAGGACGAGTAGCCCGCGATCGGCAGCGTCGGGCGAGCCGTCGCCCGGCGCTGGACCGGGGAGCGCGCCCTACCAGCTCCCGAACACGAGGTCGATGGCGTTGCAGAGGTGCATGCCGTCGGACCCTTCGAGCACGAGCGCCTGCGTGGCCGCCGAGAGGCCGACCAGGGCCGTGTCCAGGGGCAGCGGGATCCCGTGCAGGGAAGCGATGCCGTTGGACGTGCTGAAGTCGCGCAGGAGCACCATCCCGCCGAATGGCGCGGTGCGCACGAGCAGCTCGCCGAACCCGACGTCGACGCCGGGCAGCGCGTCCAGGCACACGGTCACGCAGGTGAGGCGCTTCACTCCGTCGGCCTCGACGCGCGCGAGCCAGTTCGAGCCCAGGATCGGGCGGGTGACGGCCGAGTAGCAGTCGGGGTTCACGCCCGAGCCGTTGCGCACGCTCGACGTCGCCTGGGAATCGTCGCCGGCCAGCCACGTCAGCTGCTGGAGGTCGGCGTCGTCGAAGTCGCCGTCCCGGTCCATGTCGAAGACCTCCTCCGACGACAGGGAACGGAATCCCTGCTCGGCCACGCCGTGCGCGGCGGCCAGGTCGTTCGCGTCCCGGTCGCCGTCGGCGTCGTAGTCGCCCGGCACGAGCTGCTGGAACGTCAGGCAGTCCGTGTTCCAGAACGCGCTGCGGATGCGCTGCTGCTCACGCACGTGGAAGCGCATGCCCACGCCGGCCACGCCGTAGTCGATGTGGCAGTAGCTCATGATCGTCCCGAAGTCGGGCCCCGAGCCGTCCGCGCACTCGATGGGCGGCGAGTAGAGGTCGCTGTGCATCGACCCGAAGGTGTGGCCGAGCTCGTGCGCGACGACGAACAGGTCCCAGTTGTCGCGGCTGCGGTGCTGGATCGGATAGGGGAAGCGTCCGGCGATGCTCGCGAGCTGGAAGGCACGCGTGTTGTCGCACAGGCCGCCCACGCCCCTGGCGACGCCGCCCATGACGGGGCTGGTGAGCACCGTGACCGACGCGCGCGGGATGTCGTGCAGCGGATTCGCCGTGCTGTTCCACCACGAGTGCACGCGGTCGATGTTCCCCAGCGCCGTGATCGTGCCCCACGGGGGAACGACGTCCCAGACCCGCAGGTATCCGTCGGGGATGCGCAGGCGCACGCCGACGTCGCGCCGGTAGATCTCGCTCACGGCCGTGTAGAGCAGCGTGACGTAGTCCACGCACGCCTGGTCGGATTCGAAGCGATCGCGCACGCGGTTGTCGGCCTCGACGAACACGTTGGCGGTGCGCAGCCACGGGGTCGCGACGGCCTGCTCCACCGACGGCGGCGGCGGCGTGAGCCCGTTCAGGCCGCAGAAGTCGGCCATGGCGCCGGCCGAGCTCGACGCGCCGGACAGCACCACCTCTCCCGGCAGCGCGTGCTCGCCGGGCGAGAGGAAGAAGACCGAGCCGTCGACGACGACGTAGCCGTTCCAGGCCTCCTCGCTGACGCCGAGGAAGGCCGGACCGCCGCTCGACGTGAACCCCGAGAAGGACAGGACGCGCGGGGCGAGCCGCAGGACCTCGCCGTGACGCTTCATCACGACGGCCTCGGCGCCGGGCTCGAGCACGTCCACGGGCAAGAGCTCGACGTCGATCGTCTCGCCACCGGGCAGCGGCAGGTCGTCGAGCGTGAACGACGCGTGCAGGCGGTGGAGCTCGGCCAGCTGCTCGTAGGCCAGCGGGTCGTACTCGAGGCCGATCGAGCCCGCGGGCAGGGTGGAAGCCTGTTTCAGACGAGCGAGCGTCAGTGCCGGCGAGCGCGGGGCGCGTTGAGCACGGGGTGCGTGCTGGGCCTGCGGGGCGGTGACGAGCGCGCCCGGACCTGCGAGGAGCAGGAGAACGGACAGTCGGAACATGCTGCGAATCCGAGGGAAAACTGCCGCTCCTTCACGACGCTACCCGGGTGGAGTGGGGTAGGCGTGGGCGTGCCCGGGAGAAAGCGATGGGCGGCGCCGAAGAGAGAAGAGGTTTCCCTGCTGGTGTGCGCGGAAGTGTGGCACCGGGCCGATCGAGGTCAAGCGCGGTGGGAGACTATTTCGCTCTCGGAGTGACCCGCGGCGCGCGTGAACGCGCGCCCGCACCGAGCGCTCGAGCCCGAGCAGATGCCGCGGAGCGGCATCGCTGCTGGGCTCAGCCGCCGCGCGTGTGCATCTCGAGGTGCGGGTCCGAGCGCAGGGTCTCGGCGTCCGCGAGGCGCTCGCGACGGCCGAGACCGAGGCGCTCCTCGGCGCCGCGATCCGTGCGCTCGCGCCACAGGCCCACGATGCGCGCGGAGAGCTCCTCGAGCGTGGCTCCGGCGCGCAGCGGAGCACGCAGGTCCGTGCCGCTCGGCGCGTAGAGGCACGAGTACCAGCGCCCGTCCGCCGTCACGCGCGAGCGATCGCACGCGCGGCAGAACGGCGCGGTCGTCGACGCGATGACGCCGAAGACCTGGCCCGCGTGCGCGTCATCGAGGCGGAAGCGCTCGGCGGGAGCCGAGGGATCGCTCGCGAGCGCTCGCACGGTTCCGATGTCGCGCTCGATGCCCGCGAGGATCTCCTCGCGTGCGACCACGTCCTCGCGCCGCCAGTGCGTCGCGCCGCCGACGTCCATGTACTCGATGAAGCGCAGCTCGAGCCCGCGCTCGCGCGCGAACGCGAGCAGCGCCACGAGCTCGTCGTCGTTGACGCCGCGCATCACGACGGAGTTCAGCTTCGTCCCGCGGAAGCCCGCGGCGCCCGCCGCGTCGATCCCGGCGACCACGCGTGCGAGCTCGTCGCCGCGCGTGAGTTGCTGGAATCGGGTGCGGTCGAGCGTGTCCAGGCTGATCGTCAGCCGGTCGAGGCCGGCGGCCTTCAGCGCCGCTGCCTGCTCCGCCAGGAGGACGCCGTTCGTGGTCAGCGCCAGGTCGCGCAGGCCGGGCTTCGCGCGCAGGATCCGCACCAGCTCCGGAAGGTCGCGGCGCAGGAGCGGCTCGCCCCCCGTCAGGCGCAGCTCCTCGACGCCGACCGCGAGGAACGCGTCCACCAGGCGCGAGAGCTCCTCGAAGCTCAGGAGGTCCTGGCGGGGGAGCCAGACGTACTCCGCCTCCGGCATGCAGTACGCGCAGCGCAGGTTGCAGCGATCCGTGACCGAAACGCGCAGGCTGCGGAGGGGGCGGCCGAGGCGATCGAGGGGGGTCATCGCGGCCCCGCATTATGCCTCGTTCCTCACCGCGCCAGGCGTCTCCCCACAATGCGAAATCGTGCTATGTTGCGCGGATCGTGGCCAGCGTGGCATTCCGCTGCATCCGCCGGACGGGACTTTTCTCCGTGCTTTTCGCGGGTCTCGCGAGCGCGCAGACGAGCCTGCCGAGCGCGAGCGACCCGCGCGACGCGGCCGCCGTCACCGTGGTCCCCGGACCGGTGAACGTGATGCTGATCATGGCCGACGACTTCGGCATCGACGCGCTCGGGATGTACGGCCTCGGCCAGGAGACGCCGCCCACGCCCACGCTCGACCGGCTCGCGCGCGAAGGCGTCGTGTTCCACAACGTGTGGTCGCAGCCCACGTGCTCGCCGACGCGCGCGACGGTGCAGACCGGCCGCTACGGGTTCCGCACGACCATCGGGCAGGTGATCTCGGTCTTCTCCGGCGGCCCGGCGCTGCCGCTCGACGAGCTCACGATTCCCGAGATGCTCGACCTCGGTACCAGCGAGAGCTACGTGCACGCGTGCTTCGGCAAGTGGCACCTCGGCACGAGCCAGGTGGGCGGGCCGCTCGCCCCGAACTTCGCCGGCTACGGCCACTTCGCGGGCTCGCTCGAGGGCCAGATCGCCGACTACTACGACTGGACCAAGGTCGTGGACGGCGTGTCGTCGCGCGTCGAGCGCTACGCGACGACCGAGACCGTCGACGACGCGTTGACCTGGATCCGCGGCCAGGACCGTCCGTGGTTCTGCACCGTGGCATTCCAGGCGCCGCACGCTCCGTTTCACCGACCGCCTGCGAACCTGCACACGCGCGCGCTGCCCGCGCAGGATCCGCGGCCGTGGTGCGGCGCTGCCGGCGGCGAGCCGCGGCCCTTCGTCGACGCCATGATCGAGTCGCTCGACACGGAGATCGGCCGCCTGCTCGACGGCATTCCCGCCGACGTGCGCCAGCGGACGACGGTGATCTTCCTGGGCGACAACGGCAGCGATCGCTGCGTGACGCGTCCGCCCGTGCCCGTCGATCACGCCAAGGGCACGCTGTACGAGGGCGGCGTGCGCGTGCCGCTCATCGTCTCGGGCGCCCGCGTCGCCCGTGGCGGCAACTGCCGCGCGCTGATCAATTCCACCGACCTTTTCGCGACGATCGCCGACCTCGCGGGCGTGGACCTGGCGACGGTCGCCCCGGGCGTGTCGTTCGACTCGCAGAGCCTGGTCCCGTACCTGGCGGCACCCGCGCGCGCCACCCTGCGCCGCTGGCTGTACACGGAGTTCTTCACGCCCAACGGCCCGGGCAACCCGCATCCGCTGCCGCCCTGCGTCGAGGACCTGTGCCAGCCCGACATCGGGGGCGACGGGCCGGGCGCGCTCGAGCTCTCGATCTGTGGCAGACCGCTCTACGGCATGTTCGGCGCGAACACGGTGCCCATGCGCCTGACCGGCGCGCCGCCGTTCGCGCAGTGCACGCTGTTCGTCGGAAGCTACGCGCCGGCGTTCCATCCCGAGCTCGGCGGCTGGACCGTCTCGAACCCGCCGGCCAGCGCGCTCACCTTCCAGGCCAACGCAGAGGGCATCGTCGAGCGCACGGTGTGGACGGGCGAGATCTCGCGCGAGCCCTACTATCAGTTCGTCGTGGACGACCCGGCAGAGGCCCAGGGCCACGCGATCTCGAACGCCGTGCGCATCACGGCGCTGTGGAGCGACATGCAGGCCGTGCGCGGCACGCGCTACAAGCTCGTGCGCTTCGATCCGTGCCGCGAGGAGCTCTACGACGTGATCGTCGACCCGATGGAGCTGCACGACCTGCTCGAGGCGCCGCTCTCGACCGGCGCGCAGCGCGCGTACAACGCGTTCTCAGAGCACCTCTCGACGATCCGCTAGTCAGGGGGGGCGCGGAGCGGCGCGCTCGGCCTCCGCCGCCTCGGGCTCGCGGCCGCGGCTTCGCAGCAGGCGCACGAGGTCCTCGCGCTGGCTCGCGCGTGCGGGATCGAGCACGAGACCGGCGCGCAGCGCCTCGATCGCCTCGTCCACGCGCCCCTGCCCCTCGAGGCAGTGGCCCAGACGGAACCACGCGCCGGGCGTGACCGCGTGCTCGATCGCGAGCAGCCGCCGCAGGACCTCCTCGGCCTCGGGCAGCGCGCCCCGCTGCACGAGGAGCGCGGCCAGGTGGTCGAGCAAGAAGGGGTTCTCGGGGTTCTCGGCCAGCACTTCCCGCAGGATGCGCTCGGCCTCGGCGAGCTCGCCGCGGTTGCCGAGCTCGAGCGCCTGCAGCGCTCGCTCGTAGCTCGCGCCCATCGCCTCGGGCGCCGGCATGCCCGTGTCGGCGAGCGGATGGGGCAGCCCCGTGGCGCCCCCGCCGATCGCGACGTAGCCGAGACCGCGGAGCGCAGCGAGGTCCTCTTCCGTGGCGCGGCTGGCGCCGGCCGCGAGCTTCGGCTCCTCGGCGAGACGCGCGATCGCGACCTGCGCGCGCTTCACGTCCGCCGCGCGCGCGCCCGAGAGATCGCGCTCTTCACCCGGGTCCGCTCGGGGGTCGAAGTAGCGCGGCTCGCTCGCGTGCAGGTACTTGCCGTGCTCGTCGATCCAGCCCGCGAGCGGGCTCCAGCCGAAGTTGAGGTAGCCGTAGTAGGACTCGAAGTAGAGGCCGCGCGTCGACGGGACGGCTGCGTTCCAGAAGCTCTGGCCATCGAGAGCGCCGGGCGGATCGAGCCCGAGCGCGTCGCACACCGTGGGCACGAGGTCGACGAGGCCGACGAGCTCCTGCGAGCGCGATCCGGGCGCGAGGCGCTCCCAGAACGGCGCGCGCACGACGAGCGGCACGTGCAGGGTCGACTCGTAGCAGTGCACGCTGTGGCCGAGCTCGCCGTGCTCGCCGAAGCCTTCCCCGTGATCGCCGGCCACGATCACGAGCGTCGAATCGAGCGTGCCATCGACGCGCAGCGCGTCGAACAGGCGCGCGAGCTCGTGGTCGGCGCTGCGCACCTCGCCGTCGTAGCGCGCGCGCGAGGTCGTGCCCTCGAACCCCGGAGGCGGTGCATAGGGCGAGTGCGCGTCGAACACGTGCACCCACAGGAGCCACGGCCGCGAGCGATCGCGCGCCGCGAGCCACGCCAGCGCGCCGTCCACGACCTCGCGGGCCTGCCGCTCGGCACCGTCCACGCTCGCAGGCTTCGCGCCCGGCGTCGGCGCGGGCACGTCGTAGCGCTCGAAGCCCTGGTCGAGGCCGAAGGTCGGGTCGAGCACCATCGCGCCGAGGAACGCGGCGGTCTGGTAGCCGGCCTCGTGCGCGACCTCGGCCAGCGTGTGCGCCTCGCCGGAGAGCGGGTTGCGCCCGTTGTCGCGCACGCCGTGGCGCAGCGGATAGAGGCCGGTGAAGAGCGTCGAGTGCGAGGGCAGCGTGATCGGGATCGCCGTGTAGGCGTGGTCGAAGACGACGCCCTCGGCGCCGAGACGCGCGAGCGCCGGCGTCGGGTTCGTGCCGTAGAGCGAGAGCGCGTCCGCGCGCGTCGTGTCCATCGTCACGATCAAGAGCGAGCGGCGCGGTCCCTCGTCCGTGCACGCCGCGAGCGCCGCCGCGAGCACGAGGACGAGCAGGGATCGACGGGTGCCGTTCATGGTCGCGTGATCGCGGTCTCGAAGCGCTGCCGGAACTGCGTCGCGCCGCTCGCCATGCCGCCGAGCTCGATCTGCACGAGCAACCCCTGCAGCGCCTGGACGTGGTTCTTGTCGAGCTCGAGCGCGTGCGCGAACGCCGCCACGGCCTTCTCGTCCTCGCCCGCGACGATGTAGCTCGTCCCGAGCCAGGTCCACGTGTCCGCCGTGACCGGGCCGCCGGACAGGACGTACTCCAGGGGGTCGATCGCGTCGCGCCCGCGGCTCTGGCGCAGGCGGCACAGCGCGAGGAGCTCCCAGGCGCGGCGGTTCTTCGGGCTCGTGCGCAGGAGGTTCTGGAGCGCGGGCTCGGCCTCGGCCCAGCGGCCGGCGGCCATGCGCTCGCGCGCGTCGTCGAGCACGCGCAGCTCGGCGGTGCGTTCGTGCGGATCGGGCAGCGCGAGCGTCGCCGACGGCTTCGGGATCGCCGTCGCGACCGTGGCCGCGGCCGAGTGGCCGAGCTGGTTCAAGGCACTGCGCAGCAGCGGATCGAGCTCCTCGGCGTCGGGCGCGAGCACGGGCTCGTCGCCGACGGCGGCGATCGCCGCCCGGTAGGGGTCGAGCGCGGCCGCGTTCACGCCCGCGAGATCGCGCGCCTCGCCCGGATCCTTCGCGACGTCGAAGAAGCGCGTCCCGCCGCCCTGGATCAGCTTGCCGCTCGCGTCCACCCAGCCCGACAGCGGATGCCAGCCGTACCAGAGGAACCCGCGGCAGGACTCGAAGTAGGCCCCGCGCTCGTCGCGCGACCTGCGCGCGAGGAGGTCGAACCCGTCGAGACCGGCGGCGTCGTCGTCCGCGAGCTCGATCTTCATCGCGGCCAGGGCCGTCGGCAGGACGTCGACCGTGCTCGCGATCGTGTCCACGCGCTTGCCGCCGCCCTTGCCGCCGGGCCGGCGCAGGACGAGCGGTATGCGCAGCGTCGTGTTCCACACGTAGGCCCCGTGCCCGCGCTCCTCGTGCTCGCCGAAGGCCTCGCCGTGGTCGGCGAGCGCGATCACGAGCGTCGAATCCAGCGCCCCGTCCTGCCGCAGGGCCGCGATCAGTCGCCCCAGCCCGACGTCGCAGTCCGCCACCTCGGCCAGGTACGGGTCGCCGGTGCGCGCGAGCAGGTCCTCGCGCGGCTCGTGCGGCGCCTCCGGGTCCGCGAGGTGCACCCACAGGAGGAAGGGGCGCTCGAGGTCGCGCTGGCGGAGCCACTGCTCGGCAAGACCCGCCGTTTCGAGCGCCGGGCGCTCGTCGGTGCCGAGGCCGCCTTCGTGCAGGCTGCGCGCCGGCGCCAGGTAGGTCTCGAAGCCCTGCTCGAGCCCGAAGCCCTCGTCGAACTGCGCCGAACCGAGGAAGGCGGCGGTCTGGAAGCCGGCCTCGCGGGCCCGTTCGGCCAGCGTGTGCGCCGCGCTCGGCAGGGCCGCGATGCCGTCATCGCGCACGCCGTGGCGGGGCGGGTAGAGGCCGCTGTGCAGCGAGGCGGCGGCCGGCTGCGCGAGCGGCGCGACCGTGAATGCACGCTCGAACACGACGCCTTCCTCGGCCAGCCGGTCGAGGTTGGGCGTGAAGCTCGGGCTGCGTCCGTAGGCGCCCAGCGCATCGGGTCGTGTGGACGCCAGCGTCACGAGCAGGACCGACCTCGGATCCGATCCGCACGCGGGAAGGACACACAGCGGGAACGCGAGGAGCCAGGGAGAAGCGCGCAAGGCGGCGCTAGTATGCCCCGCCGGCTCCGCGAACCCTCGCGCGAGCCGCAACCGTCGGCCAAGCCGCTGGCCCGGGCCGGGTCTCCGTGCTCCGACGTGCGTACGACAGACACGGAGAGACATGATCCACGAGACCACCGACCCCGCCGGCGCGAGCGAGCTGCTCGCGTCCGATCCCTCGGCCGTATACATCGACGTGCGCACCGTCGAGGAGTTCGAGCAAGGCCATCCGCCCGGCGCCTACAACATCCCGATCCTGTTCCGCGGCTCGCTCGGCATGCAGCCCAACCCGGACTTCGCGGCGGTCGTGACGCGCTGCTTCGCTCCGACGACGCGCATCGTGTTCGGTTGCAAGTCGGGCGGCCGCTCGGCGCGCGCGTGCGAGCTGCTCGCTTCGCAGGGCTACGGTCGGCTCGTCAACATGGCCGGGGGTTTCCACGGCGCGTTCGACGATCTCGGACGACCGACGGTGCAGGGCTGGGCCGCGCGCGGGCTGCCGCAGGAGCGCGAGGCGCCGGCGGAGAGAACCTGGAAGGGGCTCTCGAGCGGAGCGGAGAAGCCGGAGCGGTGAGAGGGCGAGGCGTTTCCCGCGTACGCGGCGGTTGATAGCGGAGAGAGCAAGGCGCGGAGAGCGCGGAGAAACGAAGCAGGGGAAAGCAGCGTCAGCGCGCGTCGCCGCCAGTCAACTTCGCGCGGATGGTCTCGAGCTGCTTCTGCCGGCTCGCGAGGTTCGGGTGGTCGACGGGCGTCAGCGCGACGACCTGCTCCTGGAGCTCGAGCGCCTCGTCGTAACGGCCGAGGACCGAGAGCGCCTGTGCCAGGTTGTGCTGGCGGCCGAGGGTCATGTCGTGCGCTTCGCCGAACAAGGCGCGGCTCTTCTCCCACACCTGGCGGAAGATCGGCTCCGCCTCGTCGACGCGGCCCTCGCGGATCACGCAGGTCGCGACGTTGTTCCAGATCGAGATGGCGCCCACCGACATCGGCCCCGAGCGCCTCTCGATGGGTACGGCCAGCTCCCGGTAGAGGGACTCGGCCTCCGGATAGCGCCCCATCGCTTCCCAGACGCGGGCGAGGTTCATGCGGAACACGGTCATCGCCGGGTGGTCGGGATCGAAGGTGCGCTGGGCGTCGTCGCACAGCTGCAGGAAGAGCTGCTCGGCCTCCGCGAGGCGTCCCTCCTGGATCTGGATCATGCCGAGCAGGCCGACCGCTTGCAGGGCCTGCGGATGGCCGCGCGCGAGCAGCTCCTTCTCGTCGGCCACGAGCTCCTCGAGCAGGACGCGCGCCTGATCGAGGCGGTTCCGGTGCAGCGCGTTGTCCGCCAGGGCCATGCGCACCACGAGGTCGAGCTCGGCATTCGGCGGATGGCGCTGGTAGGCCTCCTCCGCGCGCGCCAGCGCCTGTCCGGCTTCCTCGAAGCGGCCGTCCATCTCGAACACGTCGGCCTGCCGCAGGTAGATCGTGGTCTCGAACTGCGCGTCGAACCCGGGGTCCTGCCCGATGCGCGCCAGTAGCGCATCGATCCGGCGCGTGGCCTCCTCCTGGTCGTGTCCCACGAGCGTCCCGATGAGCGTCAGCTCCACCTCGGTGGCGATGGAATCCTGCTCGGGACCCCGGGTCTCCCAGTAGGCGAGCGCCTCCTCCAGCAGCGGCCTCGCCGTCGCGTCATCGCCCAGGTCCTGGTAGACGTTGCCGAGCACGCCGAGGATGCGGGCGCGCACGCGCGGGTCCTGGACCTCGTCGTGCCGGATCTGTCTCGTCGCGTCGTCGACGAGCTCGCGCAGGGTGGGGGCCTCGCCGGCCGAGATGCTCGGCTGCGCGCGCTCGAACATCCCGAGCAGGAACTGGGTCACCTCCTCGGCCACGTCCTTCTGCACGCGCAGGTCGTCCGAGGTCTCGAGGAGCGATGCGTTGAGCCGCGAGGTCTGCGCCTCCGCGCGCGTGGCGTCCGCGCGCGCGCGCTCGGAACGCAGGAAGAGCGCGGCCAGCGCGAGGCTCGAGCCGATCGAGAGCGCGAGCGCCGTGGCCAGCGTCGGATGGCGCTGCGACCACTTCCACGCGCGCTGCGGCACCGAAGGAGCGCGCGCATGGATCGGCTCGTTGTGCAGGAACCGGTCGAGCTCGTCGCGCAGCTCGGTCATCGAGCGATAACGGTGCTCGGGGCGCTTCTCGAGCGCCTTCATGACGATCAGCGACAGATCGCGGGGCACGCGCCCGCGCAGGAGGTGCGGCGCGGGCGGATCGATGACCGTGACCGCGCGCATGACCTGCCGGATCGAGTCACCGTCGAAGGCGCGTCGCAGCGTCAGGCACTCGTACATCGTCGCGGCGAGCGAGAAGAGGTCGCTGCGCTCGTCGAGCGGACGGCTCTCGATCTGCTCGGGGCTGGCGTAGAAGCACGTCCCGAGGAACTCGCCCGTGCGCGAGAGCGTCTCGTCGCTCGCCAGCAGCGCGAGCCCGAAGTCGGCGACCTTGGGCTCGCCGCTCGCGGTGAGCAGCACGTTCTGCGGTTTCAGGTCGCGGTGCACGATCCCGGCGGCATGGGCGGTGGCGAGCGCGTCGGCGAGCTCGCGGAAGCGCTCCGCGACGCGGCGTGCGTGGTCGGCCGGCAGCTCGGGCAATCGGTGCAGGTCGCCGATCTCGTCGCGCAGCGTGCGCCCGCCGCCGACCAGCTCCTGGACGATGTACGGGCGTCCGTCGTGATCGCCGGTCTGGTAGACGGCGACGATGCCGGAGTGCTGCACGCGGCTGGCTGCCTGCGCCTCGCGCTGGAAGCGCTGGATCTGCGTGTCGGTCGCGCGCCACGAATCGCGCAGGACCTTCAAGGCCACCGTGCGTCCGAGCGTGAGGTCTTCAGCCTCCCACACTTCTCCCATGCCGCCGCGGCCGAGGAGGCGCACGCAGCGAAACGCGCCGAGGTGCGGCGGATCGGAAGACGTCACCGCGCCACCGCCGTCGTCCGGTAGCGCCGCCGGGAGCACCGCGCGCATCAGCGCGAGGTGCTGGTGCATGCGCTCGAGCTCGGGCGCGAGCTCGGGATGCGAGTCGCAAAGCTCTCGCAAGCGCTCCGCCGAGGGGTGCGGATCGCGCACGAGGAGATCCGCGAACAAGCTCTCGGCCCGGAGCTGGAGGTCGGAGCGCTCGTCCATGCTGGTTGGATCCCCTCGCCGGTGCGATTATAGGTAGCCCCGAAGCGGGACGGGGGCCCGGTCGGAGACACACACGCGAGTGAGCGAGCGCGCAGGGGAGCATCGACGGTGGTAGGCGGCGATCCGCTCGCCGATTCCGTTCCGGGTCGCGCGCCCGTGGACCTCGAGCGAACGCTCGCGCTGCTCGCGCGCGCCGGCAGCGGCGACCGCGACGCCGCGAACGAGGTTTTCGCGCGCTACGAGGAGCGCATCCGCCGCATCGTGCGCGTCCGCCTGGGCCCGAACCTGCGGCGCTGGACGGAGTCCGGCGACCTGATCCAGGAGACCTGTCGCGCGGCGTTCGAGGGCCTCGGCAAGCTCGAGCTCACGAGCGAGTTCGACTTCCTCGACTGGCTCGGTCGCCTGGCGACCAACCGCATCCGCGACTACGTCGACCACGTGCGTGCCGCCAAGCGCGACGTCGCCCGCGCGATCCCCATTCAAGCCGACCCCGACGCACACTCGGCGAGCGACGCCTCGCCCGCCGACCTGCGCACCGGACCGAGCGGCGAGGCCTTCCGTGCCGAGGTGCGCGAGCTGCTGGACGAGGTCGTCGCCGGTCTGCCCGACAGCTACCGCGAGGTCGTGCTCCTGCGCGACTACCACGGCGCCGAC
>Ga0111539_10006699_pt1 | contig 14834 bp, 10 predicted proteins | sample RhiMethybrSRZTD1_FD_79667 | JGI IMG/M metagenome (GOLD analysis project Ga0111539, IMG submission 79667) | Populus rhizosphere microbial communities from Tennessee, USA - Rhizosphere MetaG P. TD hybrid SRZTD1 (version 2) (version 2) | ecosystem: Host-associated > Plants > Roots > Rhizosphere >... | reverse complement strand
TTTATCCGTGTTACCATGCGCGGCATGCGCCAACGAACCCCGCTTGCATTCGTGCTGGCAGTTGTTGTTCTGCTCAGCACCGTAGTTCCTGCACAAAGGCGACCGCAACCAACAGTTCAAAAACGACCCCGCCTGGTTCTGCTGATCGCAGTGGATCAGTTTCGTTACGACTATCTCGAACGCTTTGGAGATCTGTTTGGTCCAAATGGCTTTCGACGATTGCTGAGCGGCGGGGCTTCATGGGCGCAGTCTAACTACGATCACATGCCGACCTATACGGCGCCCGGGCACGGCACGATGATGACCGGCGCATATCCGGCTGAATCAGGCATCATTGGTAATGAATGGTTGGACCGCGCCAGCGGCAAGAGAGTCACGAGCGTTTCCGACGAATCAGTAAAACTGCTGGGCGGCTTGCCGAACGATCCTGCGTCAAGTCCGTGGCGGTTGATGGCTTCAACCGTAGGCGATGAGTTACGACTCGCGACCAACGATCGCGCGAAGGTGATCGGCATTTCCGTCAAAGATCGTTCAGCAATTCTGCCTGCGGGCCGTCACGCGAATGCGGCTTACTGGTTCAGTTGGACGTCGGGCACGATGGTCTCGTCGACTTACTACTTCCCGCAGTTGCCGGCGTGGGTCACCAGCTTCAACGCCGCCAAACCCGCAGACAAATACTTCGGAACGAAGTGGGAGCGGCTCCTGCCCGAGAGCGAATTCACGAAACGCGCGGGACCGGATAATCCGAGCTGGGAGAACGTCCCAAGCACCTGGAATGACACGAACTCCTTTCCGCATATCATTACCGGAGGCGCAAAATCGCCCGACCGAAACTTCTACACCGCGCTCGACTATTCACCTTTCACAAACGAGATCCTCGTATCGTTTGCAGAGCAGGCCATCGTCAATGAACAGCTAGGGCAAGATGACGACACCGACGTGCTGACGTTGAGTTTTTCAGCAAACGATTACGTTGGTCATCGCTTTGGTCCATACAGCCAGGAAGTGATGGACGTCACGCTGCGCACGGATCGCAACATCGCAACGTTACTCGATTTCATCGATGCACGCGTCGGACTTGCAAACACGCTCATCGCCCTTACAGCAGACCATGGTGTATCGCCCATTCCCGAACACGCAGCGGCGCTTGGCTTGGGAGGAGGGCGGGTGCCGTTCGGAGCAGTGATGGGAAAGATCCAGGCGGCGATCAGTGCGCGTTATAACCCGCAGGGAAAGACGCCCGATCCATCCGCTGATTACCTGCTGCGATTCAGTGAAGCCGGCACGTCGCGAGAGTGGTTCATCAACAACAACATCTACTTCAACTACGACGCACTGAGACGTGACGGTGTGAATATCGAGGAGTTCTCGCAAGTTGTAGTCGCGGCGGCGTTGAGTGTTCCGGGTATTGCGCGTTGCTTCTCGCGCTTGCAACTGTTGCGTGGTGCGACGTCAATAACAGACCCGATCGAGCGTCGCGCGCTTCATGGGTTTTATCCAGCGCGCAGCGGTGACGTGGTGATGGTGGCTGAGCCTTACAAGTACATCGCCGAAACAATCACGGCAACTCACGGGTCACCGTATTCATACGACACGCACGTGCCCACGATCATCATGGGAGCCGGCGTAACTCCCGGCCGCTACCTCGAGCCTGCATCACCAACAGATATCGCTCCGACACTGTCAGCACTGCTGCGAATAACCGCGCCATCGAATTCAACGGGACGTGTGCTGATTGAGGCACTTCGGCGATGAGGTAAATGGGGGACAGGATTAACAGGATTTTCAAGATTTACAAGATGTATCCTGTCAATCCTGTTTCATCTTGTTCATCCTGTCTAACTGCGACGATAGCTCCTGGCATAGTCCGGCACTTCAATCCCCTCCGGCAATCTTGGATCGTTGATCGGCTCGCCCGCCACAAGCGTCAACGGCACCACACCGGCCCAGACATCCATCGCATAATCCTCTTCATCATCGAGCGGCGGACCTGTCCGAATTTTTGCCGACGCTTCCATCAACGGCAACGACAACACAGTCGTCTGAATCAACTCCTGCTCAGTTGGCTCACGCACGTCAGCCCAGCGTCCGCGTACGATGTGCTCCGAAAGCGCCAGCAGCGCCGCATATTTCTCTTCCCTATCTTCAACCAACGTCGCGCACCCAAAGATCACTACCGATCGATAATTCATCGAGTGATGAAACGCCGATCGCGCCAACACGAGTCCATCAATAATCGTTACCGTCACACAGGCATCGACGCCGTCTGACAATGTTCGCAACATCCGGCTCGCCTGCGAACCGTGAATGTAGAGCTTATCGTCCGCTCGCGCATATCCAGTCGGAATCACAAACGGCTGCCCTTCAGGCGCGAAGCCTACGTGGCAAATAAATCCCTCATCCAAAATTCCGTAAACAGTCTCGCGGTCGAAATATCCACGTTTTGGTAAGCGCTTGAGCCTGGTACGCTCGGTTTGAATAAATGTCATGTTATAAATATGCCACAGATCGGCAGTATCCCGCTCAGTCTTTGGCTTAAGGAGAAAATATGCGCTTTCCATTACCCCTGCTCCTCATTTGCCTGCTCGTGTCCACCGCAGCAGCGCAAAACGGCAGTGCCCCCAAGTCGCCATATGAAGAAGCGTTTGGCCGACTCGAATATCGCAGTATTGGTCCAGCAATCATGGGCGGGCGCATCGCCGACGTCGAAGGCGTTCCGGGCGATCCGAATGTGGTCTATGTCGCCAGCGCATCGGGCGGTTTGTGGAAAACGACCAACGGCGGCGTTACCTGGAAACCGATCTTCGAACGACAGGGAACATTCTCAATCGGCGACATCGCACTCGCGCCCAGTAACCCTGAAGTGGTCTGGGTCGGAACCGGCGAGTCAAACGTGCGTAACAGCGTTTCGTTTGGCGATGGGGTTTACAAGTCAACCGACGGCGGCAAGACGTGGCAACACATGGGCCTCAAGGACACGGAACACATTTCCGCGATCGCCATCCATCCGCAGAATCCCGACATCGTCTACATCGGCGCACTCGGACACGCATTCGGTCCCAACGACGAACGCGGCGTGTTCATGACGACGGACGGCGGTAAGACATGGACCAAAACACTGTTCATCGACAACCAGCACGGTGTCGCAGATCTCGAGATCGATTCGACGAATCCAAACATTCTCTACGCGGGCATGTGGAGTTTTGAGCGCAAGCCCTGGACTCATCGCAGCGGCAGCGAGAAAGGCGGAGTTTACAAGTCGATCGACGGCGGCCGGACGTGGAACAAACTCACCAACGGTCTGCCGAAACTGATGGGCCGCATCGGCGTCCGCGTGGCACCTAGTAATCCAAATGTTGTTTATGTAATCGTAGAATCCAAAGAGGGGACGCTCTATCGTTCGGACGATCGAGGTGAGAACTTTCGCCTCGTCTCGAAAAATACTGACATCGTGTCGCGTGGTTTTTACTACACACGCGTGCGCGTCGATCCGACGAATGAGAACCATATCTTCGCGGTTGCCTCGACGTTGTACACCTCGGTCGACGGCGGCAAAACATTTCGTTCAATCACCGGACGCACGCACATCGACTACCATGCGCTTTGGCTCGATCCGAAGAACCCGAAGCGAATGTGGCACGGTCAGGACGGAGGCATCGCGGTCACTTACGACGGCGGTGAAACGTGGGAAGCGGTCTACAACATTCCGTTGGGCCAGTTCTATCAGGTTCACGCCGATAATCAGCAGCCGTTCTATAACGTGATGGGCGGATTGCAGGACAACGGTTCGTGGACCGGCCCCAGCCGCACGCGCGAGCCGGCCGGAATCATGAATGACGACTGGCGCATGGTAAGTTTCGGCGACGGATTCTACGTTATCAACAATCCCGACAATCCCGATCAGTATCTTTCGGAATCGCAGGGCGCAAATATAGTCTGGACCGATTTCAACACGCGCGAGCAACAGCTAGTCAATCCATGGGGACGCGGGAGCGGCGGTGGCCCGGCAGCCGGACAGAAGTATCGTTTCAACTGGAACTCGCCGATCGTATTTTCACCGCACGAAAAAACGACCGTGTATCTCGCGGGAAACGTCGTGTTCAAGTCGCCCGACTTTGGCAAGACGTGGGAACCGATTAGTCCGGACTTGACTACTAACGATCCGGAGAAACTAAAAGACGCGGGTGGCCCGATCGCGGTCGAAAACTCCACCGCTGAGTATCACTCGACGATCATCAGTATCGCCGAATCACCCATTCAAAAAGGCCAGATCTGGGTGGGCACTGACGACGGTAACCTGCAACTCACAACTGACGGCGGAAAAAACTGGTCCAACCTGATCAAGAGCGTCTCCGGGATCGGCGCAAATTCTCCGGTCTCGCATGTCGAACCGTCGCGAACGAATGCCGGCACGGCATATATCTCGTTCGATCGTCACATGTTTGATGACTTCAGGCCATACATCTTCAAGACTACAGACTCAGGAAAATCATGGACGAACATTTCCGGAAATCTGCCCGCGAAAGCTTACGTGCAGGTGGTTCGCGAGGATCCGAAGAACAGGAATCTGCTGTACGCGGGAACAGAGCTCGGTCTGTTTGCTTCCTACACCGGCGGAAAAGATTGGATACCGTTGAATCTGAAGAATCTTCCCAACGTCTCGGTTCACGATATTCTCGTCCATCCGCGTGAGAACGACCTGATTCTGGCCACACACGGTCGCAGCATCTGGATCTTTGACGATGCAACTGCGATCCAGCAGATGACGCCGCAGATCCTAAGTAGCAATGCGTATTTGTTTTCCGTGCGGCCGGCGCTGCGATTCACGAGTCGTTTCACTCGTTATGGAACGGGAGACAAACAGTTTGCTGGACCAAATCCGCCAACGGGTGCGCTGATAACCTACTATTTGAAAGACAAGCTCGACGAAAAGGCTACGCTCAAGCTGCAGATCTTCGATCGCGACGGCAAGCTCGTGCAGGATATCGAGCGACCATCACGCGAAAAGGGTTTGAATCGAATGGCGTGGAACCTCAGACTTGGTGGTCCGGAAGTGCGCCGTCCGCCGACTGAAGAACAACTCGCGTTTGGGTTTGGGTCACGTGGTCCGCAGGTGTTGCCGGGAACTTACACCGTGAAGCTGACGGTTAACGACAAGGTTCTCGAGGAGCGCGTTGAAGTAAAGCTCGATCCGACGATCAATGTCCCGACCGCTGCGCTACAAGAGGCGCTCGACATGCAGATCAAGCTGCGCGATATGCAGTCGAACATCAATTTGTCGCTCAGATTTCTCGACAGCATCGAAGAGCAGCTCAAACATACACAGACAACGATGAAGGGTTTACAGAAAGAGCCCGACAAGGATCTGATGAAGGCTCTCGAAGGTTACATTAAAGAGCTGGATACGTTGGAGGATCGACTCTCTTCGCGCAACGAGGGGCTTGGTCTTGGGGGCAGGAGTCAGGTGGCAGACGACATCGGCAACTTGTTCTTCTCGCTTGATACGAACTTTGGTCCAACACCCGGACAGAAACAGTACTTCGCGGAAATTCAGCCCGTGTATCGCACGCGTGTTGAAGAGGTGAATAAATTCCTGCGCGAAACCCTGCCGGCTTGGAATGATAAACTGAAGGCTTGGAACGCCCCAACCCTGACAACACGCAAACCGCTCGATTTCTAAAGGCAGTGTTGGACAGGATTAACAGGATGTCTCAGGATTTACATGTTCATCTTGAGAAATCCTGTTAATCCTGTCCAAACAACCGTTTCAATTTCTGCCCGCTTCGACTACTGCTGCGGGCGCAACGTCCATGGCACCGCGGGTGAAGCGAATGTTGCCGTTAATTCCCTTGGCCGTAATGCCAATTCCGCCATTGCCGATGCGTGCCGAGTAGCTGCTGCCCCTGTTCTTATCGATCGACACGTTGGGTAAATCGGTGATAACTCGCCCATTTATTCCGCGTGCATCAAAGTCGGCGTTAACATCCGATCCGAGCTGCAATTCGATGTTTCCATTAATGCCGCTAAACGTGACGCCATCCTGATCGAGCTTCTTCAGACCGACAGTCATGTTTCCGTTGATGCCTTTGAACGTCGCTTTGCCGGCGGCGCTCGCAATCTGCACGCGGCCATTAATGCCGGCCACTTCCACCGCGCCATCGATGTCGCTCGTCACAAATGCGCCATTCACACCCTTCGCATAAAGTGTTACCTGTCGCGGCAGTTTCAAAGTGGTGCGTTCCCCTGCCGACGAACCAAAGAACCGTGAAAAGAACCCGTTATCGTTTTTCTCGCCACGGATAGTCAAACTGTTCGCATCGCCCGCGACCGTGACCTTGCGACGATCCATTGCTTCCTGCGACGACGCAGTTCGTTCGATATAGACTTCTGCCGTCTTGCTGTCGGAAGTCTCAATCTTGACGCTGCCGTTCAATCCGGAGAGCTCAACGCGCGCGCCTGGCGAAAGCTGGTAAGTTTCGCGTATTTCCTGGCGAACATCGCCAGTATTCTGGTGTGAAACGAGTTCGCGAAGCTCGGAAACAGACCCGACCGACGAACGGACCGCACCAGCCACCGCGGCAATCGCCACCAAAAGCACAAGAATCAATATGCGTTTCATATTTCCGGCCTCTAAATGGGTTAAAAATGAATACTCGGCTCTTTAACGACAGATGTCAGTAATTTGTTTCTCCAAATCTGCGTAATCTGTGAACGCGCCTTGACAGCGAGTTTACCCGGGACATAGAGTCGCGGAACGATGGGAGTGCGTGACTCAAGGGATCTCAAGGTACTTTTAGTGGAAGATTTTGAGGACACGCGTCTTTTTATGCGGCTCGAGCTCGAAGATCAGGGATTTATCGTGTTCGAAGCCGAGAACGGCCAGGTCGCCGTCGATACCGCCATCCGTGAGAATCCGGACGTGATTCTGATGGACCTCACCCTCCCGCTGATGGACGGTTTTACCGCAACGAAATTAATCCGCCAGAACGAACAAATGAAAAACGTACCAATCATCGCCGTGACAGCGCATCAGGAGGACGACTTTCGCTCCGATGCCAAGGCTTCCGGCTTTGACGCGTATGTCACCAAACCGATCGACGCTAATTGGCTCAAGGAATTGATTGCCGGCCTTTTGACCTGATGACCACCATCGAAATTCGGGATATAGAGAGCCTCGAGGAAATGCACGAGGTTGAACAACTACAGCGCGAGATCTGGGGCGTTGAAGATCTCGAGATCTATCCCGCCCTCGCATTAAAACCGCAAAAGGAAGTCGGGGCGACGCTGATTGGAGCATTTGCTGAGGGCCGCATGGTTGGGTTTGTGTTCGGGTTCCCGGGAATTCTCGACGGTGAAACGATCATCCATTCAGACATGCTGGGGATCAGTCCGGCGTATCGGTCAAACAATCTGGGTTACTTGTTGAAGCGTGCGCAGCGGGATGCGGCAATGGCGCTCGGTGTGAAACGCATTACGTGGACATTCGATCCGTTGCAGTCGCGGAATGCGCATTTCAACTTCAGCAAGCTTGGAGTGATCGCGGATCGTTATTACGTCGATTATTACGGAGTGACTTCGAGTTTTCTGCACCGTTATGGAACGGACCGGCTGTGGGTGACGTGGTTATTGGAGGATGAAAGTGTAAAGCCGGGGCCTGCTGATATTGAAGCACTACCCCATCTAGTCCGCGTCGGTGAAAACCTCGAGCCGATTGTTAACACGGACCCCATCACCTCTCCCCGGGTTGTCCTCGAGATTCCCCGCGAACTCACCGAGCATCACAAACTCTGGCGCATGGCGACGAGAGACGCATTCACACGCGCACTCGATCAGGGCTTCATTGTTCAAGGGTTCTATAATGGCAGATATTATTTAGCCGCGGATGACACGGATTAAAACCGTGCCTCGACTAATCCGTCATAGACCTTCCCGTGCTTCGCAGTAAGCTGGGGATAAGTCGCATGTTCTACCCGCAGTCCTTTAAGGCCGAGCTTTCGCTCAACAGCCTTGATGTCGCTGACTCTTCCTTCAATCTCCATAAACAACCCAAACGGCAACACGTCGATCACGATCTCGGTTTTTGCGAGTCGCCACGTCTGCCGGCGCTTTTCATAAACGAGCGCGGGTGAAAAACCGAGCGCTTCCAGAATCGCTTCCATCGCCTCCGGATCTGCGATACCGGTTTCCTCTTCACGTTGTTGTTTGATCGGGGAGGACGATGGCAGGCGTTTCTTGTAAGTCAACGACGCTTTACTACCAACACGACGCAGCCGCAACACACACGAACCATCGCTCAACGCCTCGCCGGTGTAAAGCGTGTTCTCTTCGAACTCTTCTCCTTCGAGGTTCGCGCCAACTTCAGGCAAGCGCTTCAACACAGCATCGCGCTGCCGCTTCGTTAACCTGAATTTCTTCTCGACTTCGATCATGGTTGTCTGGCCCAACGAATCGCTTCCGGAATCGAAGCGCGCTTACCATACATCAACATGCCCACACGATAAATGCGCGACGCAGCCCACATGATCAGAAGCACGGTGCCAAACCCAATCAGGAGGGAGAGCGCGATCTGCCAGAACGGCGGCGTCTGTGTCACGATACGCACCAGCATTGCAACGGGCGCCGAAAACGGAATTATCGAAACCCAGAATGAGAACGGCGAATCAGGGCTGCGGCTCACAGGCAGGAACAAATAGAAACTAATGACGAGGATCAGGATGATCGGCATCGCCAGTTGGCCGCCCTCCTGCGCAGTCGTGACCATCGATCCAACCAGCGCATAGATCGTCGCGTACATGAAATAACCGAGCAGGAAGAAAAGGGCGAAGTAAATATAGTGTGAGAACGGAACTCCCGGAATGCGCGCGCTGATACCACGCGACGCGAGTACGCCGACGCCGTACAAAGCAAACGCGCTGAACGCGAGACCCCAGATCGCGAGCTGCGTTAAAGCCACGAACGACACTCCCACGAGTTTCCCCATCATGAGCGTAAACGGTTTGACCGACGAAAACAGGATTTCGGCAATTCGCGTTTCCTTCTCCTCGATCACAGCACCAAGAATGATCTGGCCATACATCAGAATCGCCAGGTACATCACGAACCCGATACCGAACACGAGCGCAAAACTTCCCCCCGCATCGCGTTCACGACCCGCGGCACTGACTCTCATACCTTCCAGTTGAACAGGCCTGAAAAGCGCCTGCCTGGTCTTATCGTCGACTCTGGCTTCGACCATCCTCTGTTCACGAGTAGCCCTATTCAAGGCTCCTTGCAGTGTTCGGCTCGAAACAATGTCGCCCGGATTGCGGTTGAAGAAGTCGGCCTTTCCGGTGGCCAGGAAGTCGGGCGGCAGGATGACATATCCGTCGAGTGTCCGGGCGCTGAGGCGTTGGTCCAAATCGGCACGAATCTGATCCAGAGATTGCCCCGTCGGATTCACTTCCTCCAACACGAAAGCACTAAACCCTCGCCGCGGCACACCACGAGGCACGTTTCCAGTGTCGGATGACGCGTCCTGATCGGAAGAATCGTTGTAAAGCGATCGTTGCAGTTGTGCATACATCTTACCGGTCTGGTCGACTACTGCTACGCGCAACGGAGGCGTCTCAATACTGAAAATGAGCGCGGGCACGATACCGAAGAGGGACATGACAGCGGGCAACAAGATGGTCGAGACGATAAACATCTTCGCGCGCACCCGCTGGATATATTCGCGTTTGACGACTGCCAGAAACTTTGTCATGCGGCTTCAGTCACCTTCGTGATGAAAATGTCGTTCAGGCTTGGTTCCACCATCTCAAACTTTCCGATCACAGCGCCGGAGTCAATCAACCGTTTCAGAAGTGTCTGCGCGTCTGCTCCGGCTGCGAGTAATGCCTGGGCTTCGTCGGCATGTCGCACTACTTTGCTCACGAGGGCCGGATCGTCCAACACGCCGTCGCCACCATCACAGCGAACCGCCACGGAATTGCGACCGAAGCTGCTCTTGATCTCGCGTAAACTTCCCTCGAATAACTTTTGCGAGCGATTGAGAAGACAGATGTCGTCGCAGATCTTTTCAGCAACTTCCATCTGGTGTGTAGAAAAGATGATCGTCTTTCCGGCGCGCTTGAGATCGAGCACCACCTCTTTCAACAACTCAACGTTGATTGGATCGAGACCGGAGAATGGTTCGTCGAGGATGAGCAAGTCCGGATCGTGAATGACGGAAGTGATGAACTGAATCTTCTGCTGCATTCCTTTTGAGAGTTCCATGGAACGCTTGTTCTTCCACTCCGAGAGTTTTACGCGCGCCAGCCACTCATCGATCTTCGACTCGATCACCTTGCCGCGAACATTTTTTAGTTCGGCAAAAAAGCGCAACTGGTCGGCGACACGCATGCGCCGGTAGAGTCCGCGTTCTTCGGGAAGATAACCGATGTGATCCTGTAGCTTAGCGTCGATCTTTTGGCCGAAGAGCGAGATGCTTCCCGAGTCGGGCGCGGTTATGTTGACGATCATTCGAATCGTCGTCGTCTTTCCGGCGCCGTTTGGTCCCAGCAATCCGAATACTCGCCCGGCACGCACCGAGAGGCTGAGGTCCTTTACCGCCGTGAAGTCGCCAAAACTCTTGGTGACGCCGTCCAGCTTAACCGTTATCTCGTTAGCCGCCATGTTGTTGCTGTGGTTTCTTCCTTTTGTGTCTTTTGTGCCTTTTTGTGGCTAAGCCTAACAGATGAAGCTTTTTTATTGCCACAAGAACCACATCTGATACATATTTACACTACGTCACCCCTGCATTTGTAACCGGTATCCTTATGCGTTCTCGACACCTCTGGCTACTGTTGCTGTTTCTCCTGATCACTTGGTCAGCGACACGGGCTCAGACCGTGCAGAGCACTCCGTCACCGACACCCAAGCCTCAAGACGACGTTGTACGTGTTTACACGGAACTGGTCCAGACCGACGTGATGGTTTTTGACAAGCAGGGAAAGTTTGTCAACAACCTGACCGCCAATAATTTCGAGCTACGCATTGACGGCAAACCGCGTCCGATTCAGGCGTTTGAACAAATCACGGCAGGCAGCGACGAAGAGAGCCAACTGGCAGCCGCTCGCGGCACCAACACCATCAACCTCAAACGTCCGGTCCCACTGGATCGCGGGCGCATAGTCTTTTTCTTCATTGACGACTTTCACATGGATCTTGCCGGTCTGATTTCGGCGAAGAAAGTCATCACGCAGTTCATCGAAAAAGACATGGGCCAAAACGATCAGGCCGCGATTGCTTCAGGTACCGGCCAGATCGGATTCCTGCAACAACTGACGACAGATCGAATGATACTGCGAAGGGCCCTGGAGCGGCTCAGTCCGCGCACGTATTCAGTTCGCGACGCCGATAACCCGCCCATGAGCGAGTATCAGGCGCTGCTGATCGATCGTCTCGATCGTCAGGTGTTTGATTTCTTTGTTGCCGAAACCATACGCGTCAATCAGGGGATGAGGCCGGACACGGCTGCCGCTCTCGTACGCGGTCGAGCATCGCAGATACAGGCACAAGCAGCGCGTATAAATCAAAACACGCTCGGCAGCCTCGAGAGCCTGATCAAATCTGCGCGGAATCTGCCGGGACGAAAGATTGTGTTCTTTCTTTCGGGAGGTTTTTTCGTCGATAACCGCCGCGATGACACCATCGACAGGATGCGCCGGATTACAAACGCGGCGGCGAAAAGCGGAGTTGTGATCTATTCGATGGATACTCGCGGACTCGTTGCCTCGCTTCAGGATGCCTCATCAGACCGGCCTTTCGATCCTTTTGGTCAACTCAGCCTTTCGGATCACGAGGAACTGGGTGCGTCTCAGGATGGCTTGAACGCACTCGCAGCCGATACCGGCGGCAAGGCGACATTCAACACAAACGATTTGCGCAAAGGACTCCTGCCGGCGCTCAAAGAAACTTCCACTTACTATCTGCTGGCCTGGAAGCCTGATGCAGAATCACAAAAACAAGGAAGGTTTAGAAACCTCGAGGTCAAGTTGATCGGACGACCCGATCTTACCGTGCGAGTTCGTAAAGGCTATTTCGATCTCGATCCCGCTCCCGCGCCGGCTACGGCAAAAGCTTCCACGCAACCGGCACCAAACAAACCAACTCCCACTTTACTTCGCGAATCGATCACTGCGGCATACCCCTCACGGGAACTCCCGATTCTCCTCAGTGCCGATTACTACGATCTGCCAAATAAAGGCCCAACGATCTCCACTGCGATTCAGATTCCCGGTGAGTTTCTGGTCTTTTCCGAACGCCCCGATGCAAAGATCCAGGCAGCGGTCGACTTGACGGGTGTTTACTTCGATGAAAAGGGCGTCGCTAGAGCCAATTTCATGGAACGCATCGTGACCACGGCACCGAGTCTGGAGCAGGCCCAGACTTATCAAAACGACATCACGTTCACGTATCCGGCCCAGTTACCGCCCGGCCTCTATCAAGTGCGGGTGGCAGCACGTGACGACAAGAGCGGCAAGATCGGAAGCGCGCATGCGTGGATCGAAGTCCCAAATCTGACTGACAAGAAACTCGCGATGAGCAGCCTGCTTTTAGGCGAACGCACACAGGCGATGATGACGAACGTATCGAATTCTCCAGGTTCGAACCCGGTCGCACTGAGTGCAAGCCATCGCTTCAGCCGTGAGTCAACATTGCGCTTTTTGATCTTTGCCTACAACACGGCGTTGTCGCCAACGGACCAGAAGCCGGACATTGTTGTCCAGGTGCAGGTGGTCCGTGACGATCAACCTGTGGTCACGACCGCGTTGCGCAAAGTGAGCACTGATGGTGTTCTCGATCTGACGCGACTTCCCTACGCCGCAGAGCTTCCATTGTCCGAGTTGATACCGGGACGTTACGTGTTGCACGTCACCGTAATCGATCGCACTTCAAAACAGAGCACTTCACGCCAGACCCACTTCGACGTCTATTGACCTCTCTTCGTGCCGAAACCCTGGAAACCGACAAAAGAACAACTTCTCGCCGCAACTGAAAAGACAGTTCGTGATGTGATCGCGCCTGACTTGTGCGTTCTTTTCTGTGGTATCAATCCGGGTCTTTACACGGCTGCAGTGGGCCATCACTTTGCCCGTCCGGGAAATCGTTTCTGGCCCGCGCTCTATGCCGGCGGATTCACGGAGCGGCTGTTGTCGCCGTTTGACGAGCGTGAGTTGTTGAAGAGTGGTTACGGAATCACGAATGTCGTTCAGCGTACGACTGCGTCGGCAGATCAGTTGAGGAAAGAAGAGATTGTTGCTGGTGGTGAGCGACTGCGTGCGAAGGTGCTGCGCTATCGTCCGAAGGTGTTAGCGGTACTCGGAGTCGGAGCCTATCGGACGGCATTCAACAAGCCGAAAGCAAACGTGGGCCGTCAGGACGATCAAATCGGCCAAACTGTTCTCTGGGTTTTACCAAATCCGAGTGGATTGAATGCGAATTATCAGGCAGGTGATCTCGCTCGACTATTTCGTGAGCTTAGGGAATCTTTGTAGGGGTGGCACTCCGTGGCCACCCCTTCGTGATTTTGAACCACCTATCGAAAAGGGGTTGCCGCCTCTCGTGCGGGCAGAAACTAACAACGGATATCAGGATGGCCCGGCAAGGGGCGGCCACGGAGTGCCGCCCCTACAAAGTTCCAATCATAGGTACGATAACCACCAGTCCTTTCGACGCGCCTTCACCCCTGCAAACCACTTACATAACGGGTAAAGAAGCAACACGCCCGCGATCCATGAGAGATAAACTACGCCGAGATTGAACCCGATTCCCTCTGGCGGTGGGCCGAAGTTTAACGGTGCCTGAAACAGGAAACTGGTCGGCTTGCCGAACACGAAGTGCAACAGCAGCGAGATCAAATGGGCCGTGTACCATTGCAGCAGATAGAAAAACAGCGGCACACGTCCGAACGTCACGAAGAAGTTTCTGATCCAACTTCGCGGCGCTTCAGACTCAAAGAATGAAAGCGCGAGAATCGCTGGTCCAAGCGTCATCAGGAGGAAGAGCAGCGACGGCGGATACTTGGTCGTGTTCACAAACGAAAGCACCGTGTAAATGAGGTTCTTTTGAGACGACCACTTGGCTGGATCGCCGTACAGATCGAGGGCGCGAAGAATTATGAATAGCAATATGGCAGAGCTGCCGATGATCACCAGTAATCGTCTGCGTGGTTGCGGGTGCCCACGATAAAGCGCGCCAAAAACATACCCCAACGCCATCACGCCAATCCATGGAATCAACGGATAAATCACAAACACCACCGGACTGGGCCATCCCAGAATGGGAAAGCCATCAAAGGGCTGGTGCAACAATATCCACAGCTTTGCCCCAAGCCCCGGCATCGGTTGGGTTGGCCCACGAAAACCTTCCACGCGAATACCGTCAAAAAGATTGTGCAACGCGATCATCAACAAGCCAAAAACAGCGATTACACTCTTGGGCAACTGGATCAGCGCCGCCAGCACAATCATCGAGACGCCGATTACCCAGATCACCTGAAAGAACCCCAGGAAGCGATAATCGGGATTGAAAGTGACCCCAAACTTTATGACCGTGACTTCGAGCACGATCAACCACAATCCACGCGTCACCAGAAACCAGGACAACTGCTTCTTACTCTTGCCCCGCACCCATTGCAGGTACGCACCCGTACCCGCGAGGAACACAAACACCGGCGCGCAGAAATGCGTGACCCAGCGCGTGAGAAACAAGGCAACGTTGGTGCGTGATAAATCAGTTGCGTCAAACGCGAGGGCCGCGTTGTGAACGAAGTCACGTGTGTGATCCAGCATCATCACAACCATGACAATGCC
>Ga0111539_10006698_pt1 | contig 14835 bp, 10 predicted proteins | sample RhiMethybrSRZTD1_FD_79667 | JGI IMG/M metagenome (GOLD analysis project Ga0111539, IMG submission 79667) | Populus rhizosphere microbial communities from Tennessee, USA - Rhizosphere MetaG P. TD hybrid SRZTD1 (version 2) (version 2) | ecosystem: Host-associated > Plants > Roots > Rhizosphere >... | reverse complement strand
GCCAGCAGCAGCCCCGGGTGCGCGATGCCCACCGGCCCGCCGCGCGACCACCTCGCGCCCGGCCAGTCGGTGTCGAAGAAGCGGGTCGCGTTCAGCGCCTCGCGCCCGAAGTAGTCCGCGAAGTTCTTCAGCACGGCGGCGCGCCTGTCGGCCTTCGACTGGGCGCGGTACTTGCGGGCCTCGTCCCCGCCCACGAATCCGAACAGCGCGCCCGGCGCCCCGTCCGGCGGCGAGTCGTCGAAGCACGCGTTCACGGGGCCGTTCAGCGAGATTGCCGTCCCGTTCAGGTTCTTCTCCCGCCAGAACGGCCGGTCGTAGACGGCGGTGACCTTCAACAGCGTGCCCTGCGGCATCTGCCGCTCGAGCGCCAGGCGCGTGCCGGGCAGCGCCGGTGTGAACCGGATCCGCCGCGCCAGCGCCGGCGGCACGGCCACGATCACCCGCCGCGCCGTGACCACGTGGTGCTTCGATACCACCCGCACGCCGCCCCTGATCCGCTCGATCCGGTGCACCGGCGTGCCGAGCTTCACGCGCGAGCCCAGCCGGCGGGCCAGCCGCTGCGCGATCAGCTGGGATCCGCCCACGAACCGGAACATCTGCGCCCCGTCGCGAGTGTTGAAGTTGCGCTCGAAGGTCCCGATGTTCCGCTCGTCGCCCGAAGAGGCGACGTAGAAGAGCGAGTACAGCAGCGAGATCTCGCGCGGCTCGGCGCCCCAGATCGGCCGGGTGGCGGCGGGCACCAGCCGGCGGAATTTCGGGCTCGAGGTGTTCGAGTCGATCCACTGCTGGAGCGTCTGCCCGTCCCAGTCGCTCGCGGACGGCGACTCCCACGGTGCGTCCACCGGCACGTCCTTCGACATCTCGTCGAAGCGGCTCACGAGGATGGCGAGGTCCGGGATGACCTCAGGATCCGGCGGCGCGGTGCCGGTGGGCCCGGTGTCGCTGTACGTCATGCGCTCGCCGTCGGCGAAGTAGACGTTGTCGCCCTTGTTGTAGGTCTCGAACGTGCCCACGCCCATGTCCTTGGCGAGCGCGAGGATGTGGTCCTGGGTCGGGCCCGCGAACGTGCCGCCGGCCTCGGAGTGCTCGCCGCCGCCGATCGGCTTGTTGAGAACGCGCCCGCCCACCCGGTTGCGTGCCTCCAGCACGACCACGGACCGGTCGTCGTGCGCCAGCTCGCGCGCCGCGGCCAGCCCGGCGAAGCCCGCGCCGATCACCACCACGTCCGCGTGCCGACGCGCCGGCCTGCGCCGGCGTCGCGCGGCGTCCGCCGCGGCCGGGCCCGCCAGCGCGCCCGCGCCGGCGATTGCCCCCGCAGCGACCACATCTCGCCGGGTGAGTCCTGAGCCATCCATCGAGATCCCGAACTCTTCCAAATGGCGACGAGCGAGCGCGCCGGTTGTCTCCGCGTACGATGCCGCCGTGCTCTTGGAAGCGGAACGCAGGCAGGTGGCCGAGGTGAGCCGGCGGCTGGCGGCCGACGGGCTCGTGCTCGGCACCTCCGGCAACGTGAGCGCCCGGAACGGGGACCGGGTGGCGATCACGCCCACGGGCGCGGTGCTCGCCGAGCTCGAGCCGGAGCTGGTGACCGTCGTGGACCTCGAGGGCCGGCACGTGGACGGGGAGCTTGCCCCCACCTCCGAGGTGGAGCTGCACCTCGGCGTGTACGGCCGATACGACGCCGGCGCCGTCGTGCACACCCACTCCCCCATGGCCACCGCGCTGTCGTGCGTGCTCGACGAGGTGCCGTGCGTCCACTACGGGATGCTCCAGCTCGGCGGCCCGGTGCCGGTGGCCCCGTACGAGACATTCGGCACCCCCGAGCTGGCCGCCACCGTGCTCGACGCCCTCGAGGGGAAGCGCGCCGCGCTGATGGCGAACCATGGCGCGATCGTGCACGCGGGCGACTCCGCCGAGGCGCTCGAGCTGGCGCTCCTGCTCGAGTGGGCGTGCACCGTCTACTGGCGGGCCGCCGCGATCGCCGAGCCGCGCGCGCTTGGCGAGGAGCAGCGCCAGGCGGTGATCGAGGCCGCCCTCGCCCGCGGCTACGGCACGACCCGTCGGGTCGACGACGAGCGATGAGCGGCGAGATGAGGGCGCTCTGCGCCGGCGTGCACGTGCTCGACGTGCTCGTCCGGCCGGTGGAGGCGATCCCGGAGGGGCAGGGCGGCGAGCTGGTCGAGGAGATCCGCGTCACGGCCGCCGGGTCGGCGGGCGGCACGGCACTCGTGCTGGCGAAGCTCGGCGCCAAGGTCAGGAGCGCCGGCGCGATAGGCACGGACGCGGCCGGCGACATGCTGCTCGCGCTGCTCGAGCGCGACGGCGTGGACACCGGGCTGCTCGTGCGCCGCGACGACGTCCAGACCTCGGCGAGCGTCCTCCCCATCCGCCCGAGCGGCGAGCGCCCAGCCTTCCACGTGGTTGGCGCGAACGGCACCTTCACCCCGGATGACCTCCCGGACGACGAGATCGAGGCGGCCACCCATCTCCACCTCGGCGGGCCCGAGTTCATGGGCGGCGAGGCCGCCGCCCCGCTGCTCGCGCGCGCTCGCGAGCACGGCGTCGTGACATCGGCGGACGTGCTCGCCCCCGGCGAGCCGGGCCTGCTCGACTGGATCGGCCCCGCGCTCGGAGAGCTCGACTACTTCCTGCCGAACGACGATCAGGTGCTGGCGCTCACGGGCGCGGACGACCTCGAGGCCGGCTGCCGGGCGCTGCTCGACCGCGGCGTGGGCTGCGTGGCCGCCACGTGCGGAGCCGACGGCGCGCTGGTCGTGGACGAGGACGGCGCCCGGCAGATCCCCGCCTTCGAAATCGAGGCGGTGGACACCACCGGCTGCGGCGACGCCTTCTCCGCCGGCTTCCTCCGCGGCCTCAGCCTCGGTCGAGACCGCCCGGCCGCCGCGCGGCTCGGCTGCGCGGCCGCGGCGATGGTCGCGCAGGGCCTCGGCACCGACCACGGCGACTACGACCTCGCCGCGGTCGAGAGGCTGACCTAGGGCGGCAGCAGCGCGCCGGGCCGGCGCACCCTGAACCAGCGATAGCCGTAGGGGTCGAGCTCGAGCGTGAGCTCGCCCGCGTCGAGGGCGTGGTCCTCGTCCTCGAAGAGATCCACGAGTTCCCCCTCGACGCCGAGGACGAGGTGCGCGCTCGCCTCGCGACCAGCGAGGTTGTGCACCGCGACGACGGTCGAGTCCTCCCAGTCGCACCGGTGCGCGAAGACCGCGTCGTCACCGGTGTCGAGGAGCGCCCACGTGCCCCAGCCGAACTCCGGGCATTCCCGCCGGCGCCGGATCAGGCGCTCCATCCAGTTGTGCAACGAGTGCGGGTCCCGCCGCTGGCTCGCCGCGTTCACCTCGTGGTAGGAGAACGGCCCGTCCTCGACGAGCGGCCGGCACGGCTCGCCGGACGTCGTGAACCCGGCCTGCGGATCCGAGGACCACTGCATCGGGGACCGCACGCTGTAGCGCCCCTCGATCGCGAGGTTCTCGGCCATCCCGATCTCCTCGCCGTAGAAGAGCACCGGGGTGCCGGGGAGCGAGAACGCGAGCGAGTACGCCAGCCTGATGCGCCGCTGGTCGCCGTCGAGCATCGTCGGCAGCCGGCGGCGCAGGCCGCGCCCGTAGAGCTGCATGTCCTCGTCCGGCCCGAACACGGCGAACACCTCCTCGCGCTCGGACTCGCTCAGCTTGTCGAGCGTGAGCTCGTCGTGGTTGCGCACGAAGTTGGCCCACTGACAGTCCTCGGGGATCGGCGGGAGCGTCTCGAGTGCCCGCGCGAGCGGATTCGCCTGCTCCCGCGCGAGCGCGAGGAACATGGCCTGGTTCACGGTGAAGGAGAGGACGATCTGAAGCTCGTCGCCGTCCTCGTCGCCGAAGAACTCCCGCTGCTGGACCGGCGCCAGGTTGACCTCTCCGAGGAGCACCGCGTCACCTCGGCGCCGGCCGATGAACCGCCGCAGGTCACGGATGAGCTTGTGTGGATCGTGCCGCGTCCGCGGGTCCGTTCCGGACGGCTCGATCAGGAAGGGCACGGCGTCGACCCGGAAGCCGCTCAACCCCTGCTCGAGCCAGAAGCCGACCGTCTGGGCGATCTCGTCGCGCACCTCGGCGTTGGCCACGTTGAGGTCGGGCTGGTGCGAGTAGAAGCTGTGCATGTACCACTGCTTCGCCTCCTCGTCGAACGCCCAGTTCGAGCTCTCCTGGTCGGGGAACACGACGTCGCCCGGCTTCTCCTCGGGCTTCTCGTCGCGCCACACGTAGAAGTCGTGGAAGGGCGAGTCCGGCCCGCGGCGCGCGTCCTTGAACCAGGGGTGCTCGTTCGAGGTGTGGTTCACGACGAGGTCGGCGATCACCCGGATGCCGCCCTCGGCCGCCGTCCGCACCACGTCGAGCAGGTCCCCGTGCGTGCCGAGCCGGGGATCTACTCCGTAGAAGTCGGTGATGTCGTAGCCGTCGTCGCGCTGGCACGAGGGGAAGAACGGCATGAGCCATACGCAATCGACACCCAGCCCCGCGAGGTAGTCGATGCGGTCGCACAGGCCCGGGAAGTCGCCGCACCCGTCGCCGTCCGCGTCAAGGAAGGTCTCGACGTCGAGGCAGTAGAACACGCAGTTCTTCCACCAGACGTCGCTCGTCACCTTGCCGTTCACACACGGGATCGTGACGGCTAGGCGCCGGGCGTGCTTGCCGGGCCGGGCGCCGGGTCGAGCGGCAGCGGGTCCGGCTCGCGCGGCTTGCGCGTGAAGTCGAAGTCGGCCGCGAGGTCGCCCAGGATCTTCGCGTTCTCGCGGACGTCGGGGCGCGGGTCGGGACGGCCGTCGGTCCTCGGGTCGATCCGCTGGCCGCCCAGGAAGTCGTCCTCGATGAACTTGTTGAAGGCGTCGAAGGACAGCACCTGGTGGTCGATGTGGCCGTGGCGGGCATACGGGCTGATCACGAGCCCCGGCACGCGCATCCCGTAGCCGTTGCCGTCCACCGTCGGCGGCGCCACGTGGTCGTAGAAGCCGCCCCAGTCGTCCCACGTCAGGAAGATGGCGGTGCTGTCCCAGTCGGGTCCGTTCATCACGGAGTTGATCAGCCGGGTCACATAGCGCTGCCCGGCCGCCGGCGTGGCGGGCGCGTGCTCCGAGTGGGTCTCGTCAGGGACGACCCAGGAGACGTTGGGGAGATGCCCGCCACGCGCGGCGGCCAGGAAGTGCGAGACGTCCGTCACGTTGCCCGTCTGGCCGTCACGGCGGACGTCGGTGAACGACGGCAGCGGATCCCAGATCTCGGCCGTCGTGCTGGGGATGTTCTCGGGCGCGGTGCCCTTGTGGATGTAGTAGCGCCAGCTCACGTGGTGCATGTGCATGAGCCAGGTGAGATCGGTCCAGGCGTAGTTGCCGTACTCGGTGAGCCGCTTGGCCTCCGCGGGCGGCGCGAGGTGACGGCACACGGCCAGCGCGTCGGGCAGGTGGGGCTCCCGCAGGTCGAGCCCGTACGGCTGGCGGCGAACGCCGTGACGCTCGAGGCAGCGCGTCACGGCCCGAAGCGCGGCGGCGGCGTTCGTGGCCGGTCCGTCGGCCCCGGCCTTCCCGGTGATCTGAGCGGTCTTGAAGCCGCCGAGCTCGTCGTCGTTCACGCAGCTCATCGGGTCGCCGCCGCGGGTGCAGCGCGCCGACCATCCGGAGACCATGAAGAGGTGGGCGGGCAGGCTCCACGAGGCGGTCGGCTCGAACATGTGGTCCTGGAGCGTGAAGTCGTGGGCCCAGCGCCAGTAGTTGGGGATCTCGCGGGCGTCGTGGTAGCCCATGACGTCCGGCGGCGCGTTCGACGCGCAGATCGGCGCCGTCGCGCCGCAGCCGCGTCCGCCCGACTGCTCCGCGGTCCGCACGAACCCGTCCATCCGGCCGTTGTCGATGTCCGCGCGGGCCGAGTCGCCGTTGTGGAGCGCTCCCGCATTCACCTGATTCGGGTTGTGGTACGGGTAGTCGCAGGCGCCCGTGCGCGGGTCGGGCACGCAGGTGTTGAAGTTCCCGTCGTCGTCCCTGGGGAGTCCCTCCGCGCCGGGGAACGTGCCGAAGTACGAGTCGAACGACCTGTTCTCCTGCATGATCACGACGACGTGCTTGATCCGGTGGATCCCGTGGTGGCTCGCGAGCCTCACCGGGAGCGGGCTCACGATCCCGGCGTTGGGCGCTCCGGACCCGGCGCAACCGGCGAGGAGCGCTGCTGGAACGACAAGGGCGGCCACGACACCCGGTCGCATGCCGGGATCGTGGCCGCCCTTTCTTAAGTGGACCTGAAGCCGGTCCTAATCGTCGTCGCCGCCGCCGTCGTCGTCGCCGGACTCGTGCTCGCCGCCGTCGTCGTCACCCGACTGGCAGTGCTCGCCGTCGCCGTCCTCGTCGTCGGCCTCGCCGTCGTCGTTGTCGTCGTTGTCCTCGGAGTTCGCAATCCCGTCGTCGTCGCGATCCTCGGCGCCGTCCTTCACGCCGTCATCATCCGAGTCGCTGTCGTGGAGCCTCGTGTGATCCCGAACCTCATCGCCGTTGTCGAGGCCGTCGTTGTCACTGTCCTCGTCGTCGTCGCCGACGCAGTCGTTGTCGGTGTCAGGATCCGTCGGGTCGGAGTGTGCACGGAACTCCGCGACGTTCACGAGACCGTCGTGGTCGCGGTCCCTGTGGCCGTTCGCCTTCTTGGTCGAGAGCCCGAACTTGTGCTCCCAGCCGTCGCGCATGTGATCGTGGTCGCGGTCCCGTGCCATGGCCGTGCTTGGAACAAGCAGGGCCACGACGAGTACGGCGAGGCCGACAGCACGCTTCATCGCTGCGGTCATATCGTCTCCTTTGGCGTGGGTGGGGTCGTTGTCTTGTAACACCCGGAGTCGAGCTGGCTCACGCTCGTACATCCGGCTAACCGATCGTCACGCGGCGGGTGGCTCGGCGAGAGCCGGTGGCCGGTCCGGACACGATCACCTCGAGCGTCAGGTCCGCGCCCTTCGCGCGGGACAGCGCCCGGCGCATGCTGCGCGCGATCCGGACCGTGAACGTGCGAGCGGAGCCCGCGGACGCATCGACCGTCGCGCTGCCGATTGCCACGCTGCGCCCGCCGGAGCGGATCCCCAGCCGGCGCGCGCCCGCGGCGCTCACGATCAGGCGGCCGGCGACCGTGCACTGGGACGAGCAGATCGCGGCGAGCTTGAGGCCGCGGCTCGCGACCCGAGCCGGGCTCAGCTCCGGCCGAAGCGTGATCGCGCGCGCCATCGACACCGGGCCGGCGGTCGCGGCGAGCGTGGCCTGCGTCCCGCGGCTGTGTCCGAGCGCGCGGCGCACCCTGCGGCTCAGGCCGACCTTCACCGCGCCGGCGCCCGCGCTCGTCGCGCCGCGGCCGAGCCGCACCGGCGCGCTGCCCCTGTGCGGAATGCCGAGCCTCGACGCCACGCGCGAGGAGACCGTGAGCGATGCGCTCCGCGAGCACGCGCCCTCGCACGAGCTGAGCGTCGTCAGCCGGCCGGCCGCGGCGTCCGCGATCGACTCGTCCATCGCCATGACGGCGAAGGCAGGCGGCGAGGCGGCCGCCCCACCCACCGTGAAGCTCACGGGTGTGCTCGAGCCGCTGTTCCCGGCGGCGTCGCTCTGGCGAGCGGCCACGGTGTAGGTGCCGGCGGGGACGGGGTCGAACTGGGCGCTGAAGGATCCTGAGCCGTCGCGAGCGACCACCATCGACTGCGAGGGCGCGCCGCTCGACGCCCCGCCCGAGTACAGGTCCACCCTTACGCTCGAGTCGTCGCCGGTGGCTGTGCCCGCCGTGCCCTGCACGACCGGGGTGGAGCCGCCCGCCGCGGCGATGCGCGGTCCGGGCGCCGTCACGTCGACGGTCCACTTGTAGATCGCCGGGCTGCCGTCCACGTTTCCGTACTGGTCGTACGCGCGGACCTCGAAGGTGTGGTCGCCCTCCGGCAGGTTCCCGAACTCCTGGGGCGACGAGCACGGCATGAAGTCGCCGCCGTCGAGGCGGCACTGGAACTGGGCGTTCGGCCGCGGCGAGCCGAACTCGAAGCTCGCGTGGCGGGAGCCCACCTGGGACGGCGGCGCCGCCTGGATCTGCGTCTCGGGCGCGTTCACGTTCGGGTCGCACTGGGCCGTGCGGATGGTCATGCTCCAGCCGAGCAGCGAGCCGGTGTCGTTCTCGTAGCGGTCACTCACGCGGAGCTTCCACGTGCCCTGCTGCTCCTTGCCGTCGAAGCGCGACAGCTGGTCGCCCTGCGGGCGGAAGCTGCCGGTGTACGGAGCCGCGCTGCCGGACGAACCGATCACCGTGGGCGCCTCGTCGTCGAACACGGTGTCCACGAGGTCGTCGCCGCCGTTGTTCGGCCCGCCCACGTGCTCGATCAGCCGGACCGTCGTGGAGTTGTCAGGGCTCGTCAGCTCCACCTTGAGGTCGCCCACGAAGCTGTGGTCGATGCTGTCGATGCGCACGTCGAGGTCCTTGATGCGCCCGCTGACCGGCACGAACAGGTTCGATGTCACGCCGCCCGCGTTGTCGTCCGGGATCGGCAGCGTCTCCGTCTTCGTGTGGGTGGTCGGCGGACCCGGGCGCCCCGTCGGGATGTTGACCGGCACCGCCTGCGTGCCGCCCTCGGTGCTGGTCACGTCGAGCACGCCGGTGGCGTCCACCCCGCACGTCGCGCCGGTGGCGAGCATTCCGTCGAAGCCGGTCGAGTTGTCCTGCTCGGTGTCCGCGGTGATGTCGGGGTAGCCCGAGTCGGCCTGGGAGATGTTCAGCGCCCCGTTGCCCGTGAGCGTGGAGGTCACGCCGGTCGCGACTTCGGTGCCGGTGTTCCTGACTCCCTGATGGAGCGTGAAGTACTCGCCCGGCTCGAGCGCGCCGTCGCCGTTCTGGGGGTCCACCGTGTCGTCGACCGTCGTCCCGCCCTGGACGAGCACCGGCGACGACGCCTGCTCCTGCGCGTTCGAGACGACGAGCGCGAAGTCCTGGTCGAGCGGCTTTCCGTTGCCCGGCACGCCGTCGCCGCCGAGCGTCTTCGCCACGACCTTCACCGACATCCGCCCGGTGGTTCCCGCGGGCAGCACCACGTTCTCGAGGTTGTTGCGGAAGTCCGCCTGGCCGCCCGGGACGGACACGCCGCCGGCGAGCCAGTTGCCGCGGTAGGTACGGCCGCCGACGCTGACCTCGAGGTCGAGGTCGTTCACGAACGCGTTGCCGGTCACGGTCGCCGGAGGCGGGTCGGTCCAGGCGAGCGTGATCCGCACGGGACGAGCGTTGTCCGCGACCGAGTAGGAGTGCAGGACACTCTGGCCGGCCGCGTCGAGGACCGTGTCCTGGTCCACGTACTCGCGCTGGGTGTCGTCGAGCGCGGCGCCCACGTCGACGCGGCCCCAGCCCTCGTCCGTGTTCGGCGCGGGCGGGATGTCGGCGCCCTTGCCGCTGTCACCGCCGTCGAGGTCGGTGGCTGTATTCACGAGCATCGCCTTCGTCATGGCCGGCGAGGGCGGCTGATTCTGCGGGCTCACCGTGCGCTCGTACCAGTCGCGCAGGAGCGCGGCGGCGCCCGACACCTGCGGCGCGGCCTGCGAGGTGCCCGAGACCAGCGAGTAGAAGGCGCTGCCCGCGAACGCGGGGTTGCAGACGCCGGCGCCCGAGTACCCGCCGTGCTGCGGCGAGGCGCCCGTGATGTGCGTGCCGGGCGCCACCACGTCCGGCTTCATGCGGCCGTCCTGGGTGGGCCCGCGGCCGGAGAAGTTGATGATGTCGCTGGCGTTGTCGGCGCCCGCGTTCGTGACGCCGCAGCCATCCGTGCCCGAGTCGCGGACGCTCTCGGCGGCGCCCACGGTGATCACGTTCTTCGCGGTGCCCGGCGAGCTGATGCTGCCGTAGCCCTCGTCGCCCTTCGGGTCGGCCGGGTTCCCGTTCCCGTCACCGTCGTTGCCGGCGGAGAAGACCTCGACCATCTCCTGGTTGCCCGGCGTGCTCGCGGAGGCGTCGCGCACCAGCGCGTCGTACGCCTGGGAGGCCACGTGGTAGCCGCCGAAGTTCGAGATGCCCCACGAGTTGTTCGAGATCCGCGCGCCGCCGGCGTACGCGTCCGAGGTGAGCTGCGCATAGTTCACGGTGGCGGGCGCGCCGCTGCAGCGGAAGATCTTCGACGCGCCCACCTTCGCGTATGGCGCCACGCCCAGGCCATACCTGTAGCCCTGGGCGTCCTGCCCCGAGGTGCCCACGCCCGCGGCGATCGAGGTCACGTTCGTCCCGTGGCCTCCGCAGTCGGTGGCGTCCGGGTCGGGGGTGAAGTCGTGGGCGTAGCCGACTCGTCCGAGCAGGTCCGGGTGAACGGCGGTCGTGCTTCCTCGATCGAGACCCGAGTCCGTCACGTCGATGGCGAAGCCGAAGGGGGCTCCGAAGCCCTTCGTCGTCAGCCATGCGTCGTATCCCGGACCGCTCGGCGCGCTGCCGGAGAGATTCCCGGCCACGATCTGGGCGGCCCGCTCGTCGTGCAGCTTCGGCACACCCGCGGGCTCGATCGCCACCACGGCCGGGTCGGCGGCCAGGTCGGCCACCTCCGCCGCGGAGAGGTCGAGGAACTGGGTGCGCACGTGCACCGCGGACAGGTCGGGGGCGAGCTTCGGGCCGTCTCCGGCCGCCTCGGCGCGGGCGTCCGCTCCGGGCGTTCCGGCCACCGTCTGCAGGGCCACGCGGCCGCTCTCCGCCCCGCGCTCGACCTTGTCGGCCGGACGCAGGGCGGTAGCGGCACGTACCGCGGGGTATGACCCCACGAGCTCGGTCACGCGGTCGAGAGCGTCTCCCGCCGCGTGCACGATGTAGCCGTTCTGGGCGGCGTAGCCCAGCACGGTGGCTCCAGTGGCCCGCAGCTTCGCGAGCCACTCGTTCTTGACGGGCCCGACGAACTGCACGAGGACGAGTGCCTCGCCTCTGTCGGGCGCGTCCTTCGCCGCCAGCGAGGGGCGCTGTGCTGGGTCGACCTGGCCTCCGGCGAGGACGACATCGCGCATGTCGTCCCGCTTGCCTGCGCCGGCGTAGCGCAGTCGGTCCACGTCATTCCCGGTCGCCTCCACCAGCGAGAAGTCTTCGTAGTGCGCCACCACGCGCGCGTCCGCGCGCGCGAGAGCAAGCTCTCCCTGTGCCGTTCCCGGCACGACCAAGAGGTGTGGAGAGCTGTCAGGGCGCGGCGATTCGGCACCGGCGAGCGATGCGCCGGTGACCAGGCCACCGAGGGCGGCCACCGCTACTGCCAGATGACGAATGCGCGCGAAGTCGATACGGAGCCCTTTCCCGCACAACGACGCCGATTGCGGGAACTAGAGATGTATCGGCAACTAGCGGAAAAACAAAAGTCCAGGCGCGAGCCGGACTAGGACAGTCGTCCAGGATCAGCGGAGTGGCGTCAACTCGGCGGGCACCGTCTGGTCCGCCACCGCCTCGACCGTCTCCTCCTCGGCCGGCAGCCCGTCCTCGCGGGAGCAGACGATGCGGAAGGAGCCCGTCCCGATGTCCGGGTTTCCGCGGATCTCGAGGCCGCGGATCGAGTCCCAGCCAAGGCGGTCCACCTCGAACGGGTTCATCTCGACCGCCACGGCCGGCCACTCGCACGTGGTGTTGTGGTGGTCGATCGCCTGCGAGATGACCTCGAGGTTCTTGGCCTCGGACGAGCTCATCGCGGCGACTTGTGGCCGAGCAGCTGGGTGTAGTGCTCGATCGTCCGGGCGATGCCGTCGCGCACGTCGATCTCCGGCTCCCACCCGAGCAGGTCGCGCGCGCGCGTGATGTCCGGCTGGCGCACCTGCGGGTCGTCCACCGGCAGCGCCTCGAACACGATCTCCGAGCTCGACTCGGTCAGCTCGATGATCAGCTTGGCCATCTCGAGCAGCGACATCTCGTCGGGGTTCCCGATGTTGACGGGCTCGTGCACCTCGGACTCCGAGAGCAGCACGAGGCCGCGGATCAGGTCGTCGACGTAACAGAAGCTCCGCGTCTGGGTGCCCTCGCCGAACACGGTCACCGGGCGGTCGGCGAGCGCCTGGCCCAGGAAGGCCGGGATGGCGCGGCCGTCGTTCGGCCGCATGCGCGGCCCGAACGTGTTGAAGATCCGCACGATCGCGGTGTCCACGCCCTGCTGGCGGAAGTAGGCCATGGTGAGCGCCTCGGCGTAGCGCTTCGCCTCGTCGTACACGCCGCGCGGGCCGATCGGGTTCACGTTGCCCCAGTAGGTCTCCGGCTGGGGGTGCACCAGCGGGTCGCCGTACACCTCGGAGGTCGAGGCGAGCAGGAAGCGCGCGCGGTGCTTCTTCGCCAGCCCGAGCGTGTTGTGCGTGCCGTACGCCCCCACCTTGAGCGTGTGCAGCGGCAGCCGCGCGTAGTCGATCGGGGAGGCCGGCGAGGCCATGTGGTAGACGAAGTCGACCGGCTCGTCGAGCTCGTAGTGGCTCGTGATGTCGAACATCTCGAACCGGAAGTTCGACCCGTTCTTCAGGTGGCGGATGTTCTCGAGCGACCCCGTTTCGAGGTTGTCCACGCAGATCACGCGCTGCCCGCGAGCGAGCAGGTAGTCACACAGATGCGAGCCGAGAAAGCCCGCGCCTCCAGTCACGAGTGAGGTCGGCATCCCGGATCAGGGTACCTGCGATCCGCCGCTACGGCTGCGAAAACTCGACCACGGTCTTGATGTCGTCGTCACCGCGCTCGAGCGCATCATGCCAGCGCTCGAGCGGCACCGTGCGGGTGATCATGCGGCCGAGCCAGTCCCGATCGGCGCCGGTGAGGGCCTTCACGGCCTGCTCGAAGTGCCGGCGGTTGGCGTTGACCGAGCCGAACACCACGTCGTTCTCGAGCACGAGCTCGTTGTTGAGAGCGCCGATGTCGAGGCTCAGGCTACGCGAGCTGGACACGCCGGTGAGGCACACGATCGCCCCGGGCGCGGTGTGCTGCATCGCGCCCGCCACGAGCTCTGCCACACCCGTGCACTCGACCACGATGTCCGGCTCGGCCGTCTTGGAGCACTCGGTGATGTCGCCCGTGTGGTACTCGGCGCCGAGGGCCTTGACGAGGTCCGGCTTGGTGCCCTTCTCGGCACGGTCGAGCACATGCACCTCGAGATCGCGCTGCTTCGCCATGAGCGCGGCCAGCAGCCCGATCGGCCCCGCCCCGGTGACCAGCACGCGCTCGTGCACCGAGCAGGCGCGCGTGGCGATGCGGTCGATCTGCTCCCACGCCTTGGCGAGGATGCTCGACGGCTCGGTGAGCACGCCAAGGTCGCCGAGCTCGTCCGGGATCGGGATCGTGAAGTCCTGCTCGATGGTCACGAGCTCGGCCCCGTAGCCGTCGAGGCCCTTGATGCCGCGCTCGGTGTACTCGCCGTTGCGGCACATGTCCCACTCGCCCCTGGCGCAGCAGGCACACGGCACGGGGTCGGGCCGGCGGACGATGCCCGCCACCAGCTGGCCCTCCTCGAAGCTTCCGCCGCCCTGCTTCACGCGACCGAGCAGCTCGTGGCCGAGCACGATCCGCTCGTGGCCGGGCGGGGCCTCGCCGTGAGCGCCCTCCGCGATCTCGCGATCGGTGCCGCATACGCCGAGCCGGAGGGGCTGGACCAGCAGCTCACCGTCCTTCGGCTCAGGCTCGGGCAACTCGGTCAGCTCGACGCTGTCGGGCTGGCCCGGAATGATCGTGATCGCGCGCATTGCGGCTTCCCTACCCGCGATCGTGGCAGGTCAACGCGGGAAGTTCTTGACGACTGAGACCTCGCAGTCGTTCACGACACCGCCCAGCGATCCCGGCGCGTCGCGGCACACGCCCGCCCGCCGGTAGCGGGCGATCAACCTGTGGTCCTGGCGAACCTGGATGTCGAACCCGAAGCGCCTCGGCGAGGGGCCGACCGCATCCGTCTGCATGAGGATCCCGGTGGGCGCGGCGAACCGCGACGGCTGTCTGAACGACAGGTTGCGGATCTGGGCGCCTTGACGGGTCGTCGCGTCGACCTCGCTGAAGACGGCGCCGCAGCTCAGGTACCAGTAGCGGCAGGCCTCGGCCTGGCTGAGAAACGGCCCCAGGACCGGGATTTTCTTGGCGTAGCGCTTTCGCTCGCCGGGACGCATGGGCACAGACCATTTGAGTGCTCGCGCATGCGGCGACGGGAGCTCCGGCCGAGCGATTCTCCTGAGCGTGACGTCGATCGGCGACAGGCTCTCTCCGGTGCGGGCCGGCACGACATAGAAGGTCACGTTGTGCTGGTCGTGGCGCGGCGCCCGCTTCCCCGGGAACCTGATCGCCGCCGGACTCGCCTCGAGCACCGGGAGGGTCATCGTCTTCGACGCCGAGCACCGGGTGACACCGGCCGGCTGATCCCAGGTGACGGTGATCGTGAGGCTCGGCGGCGCCGGGATCACGATGTCCACCTTCTGGCCATTCGAACCGGGCTTCAGCACCCCGACGCCGGGCTGGGGGTCAGCTGGACGTTGCTCGCGTCCGCGCTCACGTCCGCCGAGAACAGGACCTCGTGGGTCGCGTACAGCGGGTTGTCCGTCCCGTCCTGGACGGTGTCCCGCGTCGTGATGTCCACGCTCGCCGTCTGGGCCGGCGTACAGGGCGCGGGCGCCTGCGCCGAGCCGGCCGACGGCAGCGCGATGGCCAGCACTGCCAGGCCCGTCCCGAGGAGGCCGCTCTTCACCGAGCGACCCTACCCCGGAACGGGCCGGCGTGCGCGTTTTGGCTCTAGCCGGCCGCCTTGACGCGGTATATCGCGCCGGTCAGGTCGCCGGTGTAGACGTTGCCCTTCCTGGTGCCCACGGCGAGCACCGGGGCGGCGTAGCCGCTCAGG
>Ga0111539_10006697_pt1 | contig 14836 bp, 11 predicted proteins | sample RhiMethybrSRZTD1_FD_79667 | JGI IMG/M metagenome (GOLD analysis project Ga0111539, IMG submission 79667) | Populus rhizosphere microbial communities from Tennessee, USA - Rhizosphere MetaG P. TD hybrid SRZTD1 (version 2) (version 2) | ecosystem: Host-associated > Plants > Roots > Rhizosphere >... | reverse complement strand
GTGTGGCGCGCGGTGTGCAACGCCTGCCACGACTCGGCCGAAACCACGGCGCACATCAATGCGATGACCAACAGCGGCGTCGAGTCCTGCGAGATCTGCCACGGGCCGGACGCCGAGTTCGCGGTCGAGGTCATGCACACGCCGCGCTGAGCGGCACGCTCGAGAGGAGGCCCGACGGAACGCCACCGGACAGCACCGACGAGCGCAGCGAGCGCCGCGATCGCGCGGCGCCGCGGGCTGCTGCTCGCGGTGGCCGGGCTCGCCGGAGCGCTCGCGCTGGGCGTGGCGCTGCTCGTCGGGCCGGGCGGCGGGATGCCCGCCGAGCCGGCCGCGGCGGCGCCGGCAGCGCCCCGGCAGCCGAGCGCGGCGCGCGCGGGCCTCGGCACGGACGACGTCGCGGTCCTCGGCGTGGCGCCCGCACCGAGCCGCCTTTCCGCTCCGGCCGCGATCTCCGCGGTCTCCGACGATCTGCCGCAGGACGAGCCCGCCCCGCGCGAGGGCACCGAGGCCGCGGCCTACGCCCGCTTCCTCGAGCTGGGCCGCCAGGCCGACGGCTCGCTGTCGGCCGAGGCCGCGCGCCTCTTCGCGGACGGCTCGACCTGCCCCGAGAACGAACGGATCGCGCTGCTCCGCGCGCTGTGGGACACGGGCGCGCCGGACGCCGGGCGGTGGTTCCTGTGCGCCATCGCCACGCCAGGCGAGCGCGAGCGGCCCGAGGCGGCCGTGCCGGACTTCGCCGTCAGCTTCCTCGCGCGACGCGCCGCGCGCGAGCCGGCCGCCGTCGCCGTCCTGAGCGAAGCGGTGGCGAGTCCGCCGCCGGAGTGCGATGCTGGCCGCCTGGCCCGGGCGGCCGCCGCCCTGCGGGGAGTCCGGACCGACGCGCCGAGCGACGAGCCTTGAGGCGCGACCGACTCACCCTGTCACGGAGGATGCGGACGATGGACATGCAACGAATGTCGAGTGCACGGATCGCCACGTGGTTGGTCGTGCCGCTCTGCGTCGCCAGCCTGCTCGCGGCGACGTCGGTCGTGCCGGCGAGCGATCCGGTCGCGGCGGCGGCCGCGCCGGCCGTCGCCGTGCCTGCGGCTGCGCCGGCTGCGGCGCCCGCGGTCGAGCCCGAGCCCGCGCCAGCGCCGAGCGCCGAGCCGGTGGTCGCCGGCAAGTACATCGGTGCGTCCAAGTGCAAGAACTGTCACTCGGCCGAGAAGACCGGCGACCAGTACGGCCACTGGGAGAAGATGCTCCATGCCAAGGCCTTCGAGACGCTCGCCGGCGACAAGGCCAAGGAGCTGGCCAAGGCCAAGGGCATCGACGACCCGCAGAAGGCCGATGCCTGCCTGAAGTGCCACGTCACGGCCTTCGGCGAGGCGGCCGACAACCTCGCCAAGGGCTTCAAGCCCGAGATGGGCGTGCAGTGCGAGTCGTGCCACGGTCCGGCCGAGACGCACATGAAGGCGCGCATGGCCGCGGCTGCCGAGAAGGATCCGGCCAAGGCCGCGCCGGTCGCGGCCAGCGAGATCATCGCCGAGCCCGGCTTCGACACGTGCGTGAAGTGCCACAACCCGGAGAGCCCGAGCTACAAGCCGTTCTGCTTCAAGGAGTCGTACGCGAAGATCTCGCACCTGAACCCCGAGAAGAAGCGCACGCCAGAGGAGCTGAAGAAGCTGGCCGATCCCAATGGCTGCGGCGACGCCGGCACCTGCAAGTGCCCGCGCCCGGCGGCGGCCGCGTCGAAGTAGCGCAGCGCCGGTGAGGCCGGCGACACGGGGAGTGGCGGTCGCGGCGGCGCTGGCCGCCGCGCTCCTCGTGTCGTCGTCCTCGCGCGCGCAGGGCGAGCCGGCCGCTCCGGCCGCGCCGCCGGACTCGGCCGCGCCCGAAGCGCCGGCCGCGCCGGACGACGAGACCTGCCTCGGCTGCCACGACAAGGCCGAGGGCATGCTGGCCGAGGAGGGCGCGACGGCCAGCCGGCCGATCGGCGAGCTGCTCATCGACTCGGCGCTCTACCAGCGCACGGCCCACGGCCAGCAGCTCGCCTGCGCCGACTGCCACGCCGACCGCGACGAGTTTCCGCACCCGAAGGACGCGCCGACCGCGTCCTGCGCGACCTGCCACGCGGACCAGGCCGCGGCCTTCGCCTCGAGCGTGCACGCCATACCGCGGGCGGGAGAGGCGCGACCGTCCGTGGACTGCAGCGGGTGCCACGGCGTGCACGACGTGCTGCCGCCCTCCGAGCGCGACTCGCGGCTGTACCCGCTCAACGTCTACCGCACCTGCGGCCAGTGCCACTTCTCCGTCGACCCGGCGCAGGCTGACCTCGAGACGCTGCTCGCGCAGCGCTACACCGACGACGTCCACGGCGAGGGCATCCTGAAGGCGGGCCTCGTCGTGGCGGCCAACTGCGTCTCGTGCCACGGCGGGCACGAGATCAAGCGCACGGGCGACCCGGAGTCGCGCGTGTCGCGCGCCCACGTCGACGAGACCTGCGGCGTCTGCCACGTGGGGGTGGCCGAGCAGTTCCACGAGAGCGTGCACTACGCGGCCGCGAAGGAGCACGGGCGTGACGCAGCCACCTGCACCGACTGCCACGTGCCGCACGACATCGCGCGGCCCGACAGCTCCTTCCTGGCGCACTCGATCGAGGCCTGCAGCCGCTGCCACGTGGAGCGCGCGGGCTCCTTCCGCCAGACCTACCACGGCAAGGTCGCGGCGCTGGGCTTGCCCGGGAAGGTCGCGACCTGCGCCTCGTGCCACGGCGCGCACCGCATCCTGGCGGCCAGCGACAGCCGCTCGAGCGTGAACCCCGACCACCGGCTGAAGACCTGCTCGCAGTGCCACGAGCAGGCCAACGCGGAGTTCGCCAGCTACCTCGTGCACGCCGACCCCGACGACGCGGCGCGCTTTCCGCGCCTGCACTTCGTGAAGGCCGCGATGGAGGGCTTGCTGACCGGCACGCTCGTGCTCGGCGTGCTGCACGCCATCGCGTGGCTCGTGCGCGCGTCTGCCGACGGCGACTGGAAGCGCCGCCGTGTCCAGCCGACGCGCTGGCTGCGGCGCTGGCGGCCGGTCTACCTCGTCTACCACATGTGGCTCGTGTCGAGCGTGCTCCTGCTCGCGCTGACGGGGTTGCCCCTGCACTACGCCGACCGGCCCCTGTCGCTGAGGATCATGAACCTGCTGGGCGGGCCGATCGCCGCCGGCTGGGTGCACCGCTTCGCGGCCACGGCGCTGGCCGCGCTCTACGTCGCCTACGTCGCGCAGCTCGTCTGGCGCGCCGTCCGCGAGCACGAGGGCGGCCTGTTCCACGGTCCGAACACGATGTTGCCGCGGCTCAAGGACCTGCACGACCTCTGGGCCACGCTGCGCTGGTTCGCCTTCCGCGGTCCTCGTCCGCGCTTCGACCGCTGGACCTACTGGGAGAAGTTCGACTTCTGGGCCGCGTTCTGGGGCCTGGTGGTCATCGGGCTGTCGGGGCTCATGCTGTGGTTCCCCGAGGCCGCGACGCGCGTGGTGCCGGGCTGGGTGCTCAACGCGGCCGTCATCGTGCACGGGCACGAGGCGCAGCTCGTGATCGCCTTCATCTTCACGGTGCACGTCTTCCACGCCAACCTGCGACCCGACAAATTCCCCATCGACACGGCATTCCTCACCGGTCGGCTGACGGAGGAGCAGTTCCGCGAGGACCGCCCGCTCGAGTACGAGCGCGCCGTGCGCACGGGCACGCTGGAGGCGCTGCTCGCCGACCCGCCGAGCCGCCGGCGCATCGTGGCGGCCTACATCGTGGGCGGCTGCGCGCTCGCGCTGGGCTTCTTCTTCCTGGCCGGCATGGTCGTTGCGGCGCTCGGCACGTGAGTTGCTCTCGTCGCCAGGATCGAGGGCGACGATGAGCGATCCCGAGCCGACCCGTCGCGAGTTCGTCGACCTCATGGTCGCCGGTGCGCTCGGCATGACCGCCATCGCCGCCATCGTGCCGGCGGTGTCCTACCTCGTGCCGCCCGAGGGTGGCGAGGCGCAGACGACCTCGACCGTGCTGCCCTTCGCCGCCGAGGAGCTGCCCGCCAACTCGGGGCGCATCTTCAAGTTCGGCAGCAAGCCGGCGCTCGTGGTCAAGACCGCCGGCGGCGAGATCCGCGCCTTCTCGGCGCAGTGCACGCACCTCTCGTGCATCGTGCAGTACGCGCCCGCCGAGCGCCGCATCCTCTGCAACTGCCACTCGGGCTGGTACGACCTGACCGGCAAGAACGTGGCCGGCCCGCCGCCGCGCCCGCTCGAGGCCTACGTGGTGAACCTGCGACGTCGTCCCGGGGGGCCGGAGCATGACATCGTCGTCTCCCGCGCCTGAGTCGCCGCGCTCGCCGCTCCAGCGCTTCCTCGACGAGCGGCTGGGCCTCGCGTCGCTGCGCGCGCTGCTCGAGCACAAGACCGTGCCCGAGCACCGCCACGCATTCTGGTACGTGTGGGGCGGGATGGTCCTGTTCCTCTTCCTGGTGCAGGTCGCCACCGGGATCCTGCTGCTCCTCTACTACCGGCCGGGCGCGGGCGAGGCCTACGAGAGCGTGCAGTTCATCGTGACGCGCGTGCGCTGGGGGTGGCTCGTGCGCTCGCTGCACTCGATCAGCGCGAACCTGCTCATGCTCGCGCTCCTGGTGCACCTGGCCTCGGTCTTCTTCCTGCGCGCCTACCGCCGGCCGCGCGAGCTGACCTGGGTCACCGGCGTGGGGCTGTTCTTCGTGTTCATCACCTTCGGCTTCTCCGGCTACCTGCTGCCCTGGAACCAGCTCGCCTTCTTCGCGACCTCGGTCGGCACCGAGGTGCCGCGCGCGATCCCGTGGGTGGGCCCCTTCCTGGTCAAGCTGATCCGCGGCGGCCCCGACGTGACCGGCGCCACGCTCTCGCGCTTCTACGGGCTGCACGTCGCGATCCTGCCCGCGACGACGACGCTGCTGCTCGGCGCGCACCTGTACCTCGTGCAGCGCCACGGCATGAGCGTGCCGCGCGACGTGGAGGAGAAGGGGCCTCCGATGCCCTTCTATCCCAACTTCCTGCTGCGCGACATGATCGGCTGGTTCGTGGCGCTCGGCGTGCTCGTCACGATCATCGTGCTCGCGCCGACGGCGCCGATGGGCGCCCTGTTCCCCTTCGACGCGCTGTTCGACCCCAAGCACCTGCTCGAGCTGGGTACCAAGGCCGACCCCTTCGCCTCGGCGCCCGAGGGCATCAAGCCCGAGTGGTCCTTCCTGTTCATGTACCAGACGCTCAAGCTGCTGCCCGCGAAGCTGGCCGGCGTCGACGGTGAGACGCTCGGCGTGCTGGGCTTCGGCGCCGGCGCCGCCGTGCTGCTGCTCGTGCCCTTCCTCGACCGCGGTGCGTCGGGCCTGCCGCCCAACGCCTTCTCGCGCGTCGGCGGCGCGGTGGTCGTGGCGCTCGGCCTGGTCCTGGCCGGCCTCGGCACCTGGTCGATGCACGTGCTCGGCCATCCGCTCGGCGTGGCGGGCGGCCTCGTCGCCGCGGCCTGGATCGTGGTCTCGGTGCTCCTCGACGGTCGGCGCGCCGGACGCCGGGCGGGGCCGAGCCTGCTCTTCCCGTCGCTGGGCTGGCTCGCCGTGGCCTTCATCGTGGTCATGACCGTGATCGGGAGGATCTCGTGAAGCGCGCCGCGTCGTGGCTGCTCGCGCTCGGCTCGGTCGCGGCGAGCGCCGCGGCGCAGGACGCCGCGCTCACCGCCGCACCAACCGCAACTACCGCCGTCTCCGCCTGTGTCGCGTGCCACTCCGACCCGGCACGTGTTCAGCGCGCCGAGGCGCGCGAGCCGGTCGCGAACCTGGCCGACGACATCCACGCCCAGCGTGGGCTCTCCTGCCACGACTGCCACGGGGGGCGGCCCGACGTCGACCTCGCCGCGCCCGACGCGCAGGCGCGGGCGCACGACGCGACGGCCGGCTACGTCGGGCGGCCGGCGCCGGCCGACGGGCCGGCCTTCTGCGGGCGCTGCCACTCCGACGCCGCCACCATGGCGCGCTTCAATCCCGACGCGCGCGTCGACCAGGAGACCAAGTACCGCACCTCGGTGCACGGCGAGCGGCTGGCGAAGGGCGACACGAAGGTCGCGAGCTGCATCTCGTGCCACGGCCGGCACCCCGGCGGAGAGAAATCAGCCGCGCTCGCGCACGGCATCCGCGCCGTGGGCGACCCGCAGAGCCCGGTGCACCCGCTCAACGTCGCCGCGACCTGCGGGCGCTGCCACGGCGACGCGCAGTACATGGCCGAGTACGGCATCCCCACCGACCAGCGCGAGGAGTACGAGCACAGCGTGCACCGCGCGGCGCTGGTCGAGAAGGAGGACCTCGCCGCGCCGACCTGCAACGACTGCCACGGCAACCACGGCGCGCGGCCGCCGGAGGTCGAGTCGATGGCCTTCGTGTGCGGCACCTGCCACGCGAAGCAGGCCGAGCTCTTCCGTCAGACGAAGATGAAGCCGGCCTTCGACGAGGCGGAGCTCGGCGAGTGCATCGTGTGCCACGGCAACCACGGCATCGTCGCGCCGAGCGACGAGCTGCTCTTCCACGCGCCGCTCGCCGAAGGAGAGGCGCAGACCGGTTGCTACACGTGCCATCCGGACGCGAGCGACGCGGCGCTGGCGATCAGCACGGCGGTGCACGCGGACCTCGGCGCCCTCGAGGGTCGCATCGCCGAGGCGCGCGCGACGCTCGCGGACGCGGATGCCAAGGGCATGCCGGTGGCCGAGGCCGAGTACGAGCTGACCGGCGCGACCGATGCCCTCGTCGAGGCGCGCGCGCTCGTGCACCTCTTCCGGCACGAGCCCGTCGCCGAGGCCTGCACGCGCGGCACGAAGGTGGCCGACTCGGCGCTGGCCCAGGGGCACGCGGCGATCGAGGCCTTCTACTTCCGGCACCGCTGGCTGGGCGTGTCGCTGCTCGGCATCGCCTTCGTGGTCCTCTCGCTGTGGCTCAAGCTGCGGCAGGTCGACCGGCGCTGGCGCGCGTCCGCGCCCGCCGGCCCCGCCGCGCGCTGACCAGGACGCCGGCGGATCGAGCGCGCGGCGCGGAAAAATCCCCGGCCGGTGCGCGGCCGAGCCCGGGGCACGGCGTGCCGCCGGCCCGGGATCGGCCTGCGCAGCACCGCCGGCGGCCGCTGCGCGCGGCCATGCCAGTGGCCGCCGACTTGCTACATGCCCCTCGTCGGCCCGTCGGCCCATCGCCGCCGGACCGGGAGGCACGACCATGAAGACGTTGACTCGCAACCAGGCCATCGATGCTCTGCGGAGCAAGCTGCTCGAAACCGTCGACGAGGACCACTGCATCTGTGAAGTCGCCGCGCGCAACGGCTTCTACTGCCACGGCTTCTCGCAGTGGAGCTTCGACGAGCTCAAGCGGCGCTACTGGTGGCTGGCCGATCGACGCCCGCACGTCACCCGCGAGGAGCTCGAGCGCCTGGCCAACATCTGGCAGGTGGCACGCCAGCAGGTGATGGGCACGCAGATGGCCTGCGACACCCAGACCGAGGAGCACGACACGTGCAAGGGCTGGGATGAGTGGGATTCGGCCACGCTCGGCCGCTACGTGCAGGAGCTGTGCGGAGAACCGGTCGCGATCGTCCCGGACGGCACTGGCTGAGGCAGCGCCGATCGGGAAACCGACCCGTCGCGGCGCCCGGAAGAGACCGGGCGCCGCGATCCCTTTCGGGGCGACGGGGCTGCAACCGGGCCGAGCCGTCCAGCGGTTAGCATCGAGCGCATGGGGCGGCTGCTCGTCCTCGCCACGTCATTGCTCGCGGTCGGCCTGTGCGTCGGCATCCACCACCAGGCGCTCGCGCTGCTCTCGACACAGCTGCCGAAGCTCGGCATCCGGCAGAAGCGGCGCGCCACGCTCGGCATCCTGGGCGCGATCGGGGCGCACCTGGTCGAGATCGGGGTGTTCGCCGGCGCGATGGCAGCCCTCGACGCCCTGCCCGCCGGGTGGAACGTCGGCGACCTGCAGAGCACGCTCGCTCGAAACTGGGCGGACTACGCCTACTGGTCGGCGGTCTGCTACACGACGATGGGCTTCGAGCACGCCACGCCGGTGGGGGACATCCGCCTGCTCGTCGGCGTCGAGGCGCTCACCGTGCTCGTGCTCGTGGCCTGGACGGCCTCGTTCACGTACCTGCAGATGGATCACTACTGGAGCGAGCACCCGCGGAAGTGACGGCGGCCGGCGCGTCAGCGGCTGACGTCGAAGTCCATCGGCTCGCTCCCGACGACGAGCGGCCGCGTCCGCAGGGCTTGCCCAGGCACCGCCGACTCGACCACGTAGCGGCCGGGCAGCAGGCAGAACTTCATGTCGTCGGGCGAGGCCAGATAGGGGATGTCGGGCCACCAATCCACGCACGGCGCCGCCTCGCTGCGCAGGTGGATGCTCACGCCGTCCCGGCCGGCCGGATTGAAGAACGTGACGGCCGGTGCGTGCTCGACGGTGACGAGCAAGTCGTCGACCGGCGCGTCGGTCGCGTCCACCGCGACCTGAGCCCGACTCGAGTCGGCATACGTACCGAATGTCTTGAGCACAGCCAGCACATAGCGGCGAGGACCGAGGCGGTCCAATTGGAAGCTGCCGTCCTCGTCGCCTTTGGTCGCCATGTAGGGCTCGCCGAGGATCGATGAGGTGAGGCTGGCATCGTCGAGGAAGACGGTCACGTAGGGCTGTGACACCGGCTGGCCGGTGGCATCCACGACGCGACCGCTGATCGTCGTCGTCCGCTGCAACTCGACAGTTCCGAAGTCGAGCATGTCGCCCTGAGGGATCGTCGCGTCGAGGCCGCGCTCCTCGAAGCCCCGCGCCGAAACCCACAATTGCGTCCGGCCGGGGGCGAGGCCGTGCACCTCGCAAACTCCGAGGTCGTCGGTGTGGCCGTTCTCTCCGCCGGCAGTCAGATTCGATCCAAGCCCCAGCTCGATCGCCGCGCCCTCGATGGGTTGGCGCGTCTCGGCCGACAAGACGAGCAGCCGCAGCGAGCCGGCCAGCCGTTGGATCGTTGTCGGATCGACGATGAACAGTGCGGTGTCGTCAGTCTCGGAGAGCCTTTGCACCCCGAGCACAATCGGGCCGACCGCGAGGTTGATACACACGGGCATCGCGTGGGGCAGCGTGAGCGTGCCGATGAATCCGGGCACGGTCGGGTTCGGGTTCGAGTTGCCTTGCTGCGGGCGGTCGAAGGTGCCGAGACCCACCCAGGAGTAGAAGGGCGCGATCGAGTCGGGCAGCCGGTCGCCAAGCGGTTCGGTCGTCGCCACCGCGTGCAGCCAGTTCAGCTCGCGCAAGTTCCCGCGGAGCCACGGCGACAGCGGCTCGCCGCTCGGTTGGATCACGCCGATGTCGATCTGCTTGAGCGGGCGCAGGTCGGCTTCGGGCTCCGCGAGCATCGGCGACTCGACACTTTCATCGATCTTCGCCACAGCGACGGCCGGCTCTGGCTCGCTGCGCTCCGCGGGAAGCGGAAGCTCGGGCGGCGAGACGGTGGCCGCGCGCTCCGCTTCGCGAAGCCGCGCACCAGCCCCGGGCGCCGCTGGCTGGGGCCACAGCAACCACACGATGAGGAGCAGCAGAGCGACGACGACGGCGCCTATCGAGATCAGCGATCGTCGGCTCATCGAGCCTCCTTGCGCAGCCCTCAGGTCGAGCGAGCCGGTGGCCCTGCCCGCTTTCTTGCTTGGACGGGCGCCGCGCCACCCGCCGTCCCGCCCTTGGCCGTCGTCGCGCCGCCGCCCTTCCTCTCGTCGCCCACGCGCTCCATCACCGCCTTGACCACCAAGGGCCAGGCGATCGTGGCGTCGGCCTTGACCTCCGCCCAGCGGCCGCCCTCGCTGCGCGGGACGATCTTGCCCCAGCTCACCGACTCGCTGTAGTCGCAGCCCGAGAGCCCGCCCCAGTGCGCGGGCTCGGGGCAGATGCGCACCGCATACTTGTAGCGGCGCAGCGGCCGGCGCATCTGCGGCAGGCGCTTGCCGAGGATGTCGATGTAGGGCGCGACCTGCTGGGCCCAGTTGCGCGGCACGCCGCCGCCGATGGTGAAGATGCCCCAGGTGTCGTGCGCGTCGACGCGCGTGCGGAAGTCCTCGAGGTCGAGGAAGGGGTCGTAGGCGATGGGCGGCTTGCCGGCCAGCCGGCGGCGGTGGTTGTTGGTCGCGAAGTCGAGGCCGAGCTCGCTGTCGGTGAAGGCCGGCACGTAGACCGGCACGTCGTGGCGGAAGGCCGAGAGCAGCGGCCCGCGGCCGGCGCCGCCGTCCTCGAGGTGCTTGCCGATCAGGCGGTTGACCTTGTGGCTGCACATCGTCTCGCCGTCGGGGATGCCGCCGAGCACCTTGGCCATGAGCCGCTCGGTGTCGTCGAGGTTCTGCTCGAGCTCGATCGTGTCGTAGACGCGGTTGTAGCCCTTGTCGAAGAGCGTCTCGTCCGACATCGACGGGTCGGCCTTGAAGTGCAGCATGCCGGCGGTCTCGACCAGGCCGTGGCACATGAGCGCGCCGGTCGAGACGACCGCCTGCACCCAGCCGCGCTCGATCATCTCGCAGATGATCAGCCCCTGCTTGGCGATGGTCATCGCGCCCGAGAGCGTGAGCACGACCTTGCACTCCTCGTCGCGCACCATGGCCTCGAGGATGTCGGCCGCCTCGCCGACGGTGCGCCCGCCGAAGCTCGTGGCCGCCATGGCGCGCACGAGGTCGTCGACGGTGTCGGTGCGCGCCAGGTCGAGCGAGCGCACCGGCTGCAGGTGGTCGCTGTGGCCGTCGGCGAGGTGGCGGCTGCCGGACGTCGGCGCCCGGTCCGGCGCCCGGTGCTTCGGGCCGCCGATCGGACGTGATCGGGTCGCGGACGCCTTCGGCTTGCGGGCCATGCCATTCCCCTGCGTGAGAGAGGTGCGGGATTCTACGCATCCGACACGGCAATCTCCCGCGATGGGCGCGGCGCTCGGCGCGCGGGCCGCAACGGGGACGTCGAATTCGTCACCGCCGCGGCCATGGCGCGACCTGCACGCCCGGCCCGGCAAGGGCACGGCGGTTGCATTCAGCCCGGGGCATCCGAGGAGGACGCTCGCCGTGGGCCCGGCGTCCAGGGTCCGTCGAGCGCGACTCCGCATCCGCTCCTGGAGCCCCGCCATGAAGCCCGCCCTCACGCTGTCGCTCGCGCTCGTGCTGTCGTCCTCGATCGTCGCCACGACCGCCGCGCAGGTCTCGCGGCCCGCCACCCTGCCGGGCGACGAGCTCGTGGCCGCCGCGGCCGGCGACCAGCGCACGCCCGTGCTGTCGGCGGGCAGCGACTCGATCCTCGCCGTGTGGCAGGACCAGCGCAGCAGCCCGATGACGAGCGGGCAGCAGTCGGGCTTCGACCTGTTCGCCGTGCGGCTCGACCCGCTGGGGATGCCGCTCGATCCGGTGCCCTTCGCCGTGACGATGGCGGGCGGCCTGCAGTCGACGCCTCGCGTGGCCTGGAACGGGAGCGCGTGGCTCGTGGCCTGGGTCGGGCAGGTCTCGACCGAGTTCTACTACACGGACGCGCTGCTCGCGGTGCGCGTCGCGGCCGACGGCACGCTGCTCGACAGCCAGCCGATCGTCGTCGTGCCCGACATGGCCTCGGGCACCTTCGGCGACGTGGCCAGCGACGGAAACGGCTGGGCCGTGTTCTTCACCGGCTGGAACGGCGCGACGGCCTGGGTGTACGGCGCGCGCATCGCGGCCGACGGCACGCTGATCGACGCGACGCCCAAGGGCCTCTTCAGCCCGGGCGGCTCGCCCTACACGCCGTACGGCGCCTCGGCCGCGTGGGCGGGCGGCCGCTACCTCGTGACCTGGTCGCAGTGGTTCAGCGGCGCGGATGACGTGCGCGGCCGGCTGTTCGACGCGGCGCTCGCGCCGCAGGGCGCGGTCTTCAATCTCGCGACGGCCGCCGACTACGAGGTGCACCCCGACGTCGCCAGCAGCGGCAGCGGCTTCTTCGTGCTCTGGGACCGCTACAACAACTGCTGCGTGGGCGGCGCGAGCGCGGCCTACGGCACGCGTGTCACGACGGCCGGCGCCGTGCTCGACGGGCCGGTGGGCAAGGCCATCTACGACACGGACGGCTACGGCTTCCAGGGCTGCGAGCCCGCGGTGGGTTGGGACGGCAGCCAGTGGGTCGCCTCGTGGACCGCGCCCCTGGCGCTCGGACAGCTCGAGGTGCGCGCCGCGCGCGTCAGCGCCGCCGGCGTCGTGCTCGACTTCAACGGCTTCTCCGTCGACCCGATGTCGCCGCGCCAGGAGGCCTCGGCGGTCGTCGGGCGTCCGGGCGGCGGCAGCCTCATCGCCTGGCAGGACAGCCGCATGAACGTCGGCCAGGCGGCCGACATCCACGGCGCGCGGCTCGAGACGAACGGCCTGTCGACGCCCGTCGGCGCGCTGTCGCTCGCGGCGCCCGCGCAGGTGCGGGCCGACGCGGCGAGCGGTCCCGGCGGCGGCGCGCTGCTCGTGTGGACGAGCATGCTCTCGGGCAGCACGCGCGTGCTCGGCCAGCTCGTCACGGCGCAGGGACAGCCGGTCGGCGAGCCGCTCGAGGTCGCCTCGGGCGGGACGCTCGGCAATGCGCACGTGGCCTGGAACGGCACGGTGTGGCTGGTGACCTGGGATGGCCCGGGCGGCGTCTTCGCCCGCCGCGTGGGCGGCGATCTCGCGCCCCTCGGCGCGGCCTTCCTGGTCATGCCCGGCTCGATCAACGACGTGGCCGCGCAAGGCGACGTGTTCCTCGTCACGGCGCTCGTGCCCGAGCCGAACCCCGAGTACGTCAACGTGCGTTCGCGCCGCGTGAGCGCCGCGACGGGCGCGCTGCTCGACGCGTCGTCGGTGCTGGTCGGCTCGACCTACGCCCGCGCCCAGGCCATCGAGGCCTTCGAGGGCGGCTTCCTGCTCGCCTGGCAGCGGCACGCGACGCACGACCAGCCGTACAGCAGCATCCTGCTGCGGGCCATCTCGGTCGACAACGTGCCCGGCACGCAGCTGTCGTTCACGTCGACATCGTCCTACAACCAGATGCCGGCGCTCGCGGCGGGCGACGGCACGCTGCTGCTGACCTGGCAGCTCGGGCCGGAGTCCTCGACCAACCAGGACGTCGTGGCGCGGCTGATCGGCCCGGGCCCGGTGCTCCTCGGCGGCGCGATCACGGTCAGTGCCGGGCCGCGCAGCGAGCAGCTGCCCGCTGCGGCCTGGGACGGCAGCCAGTACCTCGTGTCCTGGCAGGACCTGCGCGCGACGCAGGACTACCTGTTCGATCGGCGCACGGACATCTACGCCGCGCGGGTGACGACGGCCGGCGCGGTGCTCGACCCCGACGGCATCCCGCTCGCGGTCGACACGGTGCCCGAGGCCTGGGTCGCGACGGCGACGCTCGGCCCCGGCGCGGCGCTCGTGGCCTGGTCGGACTTCCAGGAGTGGGCGCCCTTCGCGAGCTACCGGCTCGCGTTCTCGACGCTCGGCGAGCTCTCGCCGTGGATGGATCTCGGCGCGGCGCTGGCCGGCTCGAACGGGACGCCGCGGCTCGAGGGTGATGGGCTGCTGCACGCGGGCACGCCGATGTCGCTGCAGCTCAGCGCCGCGCCGCCGCTCGCGCCGGTGACGCTCATCCTGGGCTTCACGGCGCTCAACGCGCCCTTCAAGGGCGGCACGCTCGTGCCGCATCCCGACCTGCTCGTCGCGGGGCTGCTCAGCAACGCGTCGGGTGGCCTCACGCTGGGCGCGATGTGGCCGGCCGCCGTGCCGCCGGGCACCGCGCTCTTCCTGCAGGCCTGGATCGCGGATCCCTCGGGCCCGGCGGGCCTGTCGGCGAGCAACGGTCTGCAAGCGCTCACACCCTGAACCCGATCGCACTCTCCATTCGCAGGCTTGTCTCCGGAGGAGTTCTCATGTTCTCGGCATCGCGGTCCATCCCCCTCGCCGCACTGGCGCTCGTCGCGCCGCTGGCTGTCGCGCTCGGCGCGCAGCAAGAGGCGATCTTCCCGCAGTTCGGTAACACGACCGGCATCGACACCGACGTCGAGAGCGGCACGCCCGGCTTCTTCGGCCAGCCCGTCGAGGCCGCCGACGACTTCGACACGATCGGCGCCATCGATCGCGTCTACGTCGTGGGCAACGACTGCTTCGGCTGCGTCGCGCCCGTCGTGGCCGGTGTGCACGTGCGCTTCTACGAGTGGACCGACAAGGGGCCCGGCGCGTTGCAGCGCGCGGACTTCGTCGCCGCGGGCGACCCCAAGCTGCTCTACGACCCGAGCGCCCCGTCGGTCGTGGACGTGACGCTGCCGCAGCCCTTCGAGGCCAACGGCAAGCACTTCCTCTCGGTGCAGATGGAGTTCGTGGGCGACGGCTACTGGGGCTGGTGGGTGGCCAACTCCACCGACGGCCCGCACGGCGCGCCGCTCTACTCGCGCACCGGCGGCGGTGCCTGGCAGACCGTCGAGACGCCGATGGGCCCGCTCGACACCGACCTGGCCTTCGCGCTGTGGGGCCATGATGGGACGCCGCCCGACCCGGGCAACGACCCGCACGGCACCTGGACCGTGGCGCCCACGCCCGATCCGGTGACCGACCACGCGATCCTGCGCGACGTCGAGGTCATCGCGGCCAACGACGCCTGGGCCGTGGGCGAGTGGCTCGACCTCGTGCTGCCGCCGTACACGAGCGACACCAAGCCGCTCGCGATGCACTGGAACGGCGCGAGCTGGACCCCGGTGAACGTGCCCTTCCCGAGTCTCTACGTCGGCGGCAACTGGTGCGACCTCGAGGCGGTGCGCGCGGCCGCGCCGGACGACGTGTGGGCCGCGG
>Ga0111539_10006696_pt1 | contig 14837 bp, 15 predicted proteins | sample RhiMethybrSRZTD1_FD_79667 | JGI IMG/M metagenome (GOLD analysis project Ga0111539, IMG submission 79667) | Populus rhizosphere microbial communities from Tennessee, USA - Rhizosphere MetaG P. TD hybrid SRZTD1 (version 2) (version 2) | ecosystem: Host-associated > Plants > Roots > Rhizosphere >... | reverse complement strand
CGCCGACGCCCGCGCCCTGTTCGCCCACGCGGATTATCGCCGCGTGTGGCTGATCGGCGGCCTGTCGGGCGTCGCCCGCTGGCTGGAATTCGTGGCAATCGCCATCTTCGCCTATGAGCTCACGCACTCGCCGCAGCTTGTCGCCCTGCTCGCGGTCCTGCGCATGGTGCCCTACGTGCTGCTCGGGTTCTGGATGGGCGTGTTGGCCGATGCCATCGACCGCCGGCGCCTCTTGCTGGCGAGCCTACTGGTCATGGCTGTGACCTCGGCCGCGATGCTGCTCCTTACGGTCGCGGGCGCGGCCAGCTATGCGACAGCGGCCGTGGTCGTGATGGTCGCTGGCGCCTTCTGGACGACCGACATGCCGGTGCGCCGCCGGCTGCTGGCCGATGCCATCGAAGGCGGCAACGTGGCGGCTGCGCTCGGCTTCGACAACGCCACGATGTATGCGACGCGAGCGCTTGGGCCCCTGATCGGCGGTGCCACCTATCAGGCGCTCGGCATCGCCGGCATCTACGCCCTGATCGCGGCGAGCTATCTCGTATGCCTGTGGTTGGCCGCGCGGCTCGAGGCGGGGCGCGAACCGCAGCCCTCGCAGCCGACGCCCAGGACCGGGCTGCGCAGCCTGCTGCCCACGAGCGACCTGATCCTCGATCGCCGCTTCCAGGTCATCATGGGCGTGACGCTCGTCTACAACTTGTGGTGCTGGCCATTCGTCAGCATGGTGCCGGTGATCGCCCAGCAGGACTTTGGCCTCAGCCCGGCCCTCGTCGGAGCGCTGTCCGCTTGCGATGGCCTGGGCGGCACGCTCGGCGCACTGGCGGTCGGCCTTCTGGCAACCCAGCGCACGCTGTTTTCCTTCTACTATCTCGGCACCTTGTCGTTCCTGCTTCTCATGCTGGTGCTGTCGCTCAGTCTGACGGTCGGCACCGCCGTCGCCGTCCTGCTGTTGCTTGGGCTCGCCGCGGCCGCTTTCTCCTCCACGCAATACGCGCTCGTCTACACCATCGCGCGCCCCGAGATGCGCGGACGCGCCGCCGGCGTGCTGTCGATCTTCATCGGCTCGTCCATGCTCGGCCATTGGCACACCGGCCTGCTGTTCGAGCGGCTGGGCTCTGCCGCGGCGATGCGCGTGATGGTGGCGGAGGGCGTGGCGGCAATGCTGGCGCTGGCCATCCTGTGGCGGCGAGCACGCCAGCAGTCCGGCGCCTGATAGAGATCGCTGGGCGCCACTGAGCCGACGGCGTCTAGGGGTTTTCCAGGATGGGCGAGTGTGGGTTTAATGTTGATCATCTCCCGATCAGCGGCGGGCAGGAACCCGCAAACATCAGGGGTCGCCGCTCACACGAGTTGCGCTCGATGAGATCTAGTCTTTGCAGAAGGCACATCCCGCAGCGAGGGGCGCTTCTCGCAGCACTGCTTCTGGCGATCGCCGTCGCGGCGTCGGCGGCCGTCGCCCAGCCTGGAAATGCCAAGCAGATTGTCATCGACTACGTTGCGCCCGCCAATGCGGAGCACAAGCCGATCTACGATCTGCTCAAGGAGCACGGGGCGCTGGAGCGCGTGCAGGCCCTGCTGGCACCCATTCGCTGGCCGCGCACGTTGCGGCTGGAGGTGAAGGGGTGCGACGGCGAGTCGAATGCCTGGTACGACGACGGCGTGGTCAGCGTTTGCTATGAGTACCTCGACGACATTTGGCGAAGCGCCAACTCCTCCAAACGGCCTGCCGCCATCTCGCGCGAGGATGCGTTCATCGGCCCATTCGTCGACGTCTTCTTGCATGAAGCCAGCCACGCCATGTTCGATCTGCTCAAGGTGCCCGTTTTGGGACGCGAGGAAGATGCGGCAGATCAGGTGGCGGCCTACGTCGTGCTGCAACTGCCCAAGGAGCAAAAACGCCGGTTGATCCTCGGCAATGCGTACGCCTACGCGAGCGAGTTGAAGATACGCAAGGCACGCGACCTATCCCGCCGGAGGCTGGAAGTGGGGCGCCACATTACATTTGCAGACGAGCACGGCACGCCGGCGCAGCGCCTATTCAATCTCCTGTGCGTCGCCTACGGGTCGGACACGCAGCTGTTCGCCGATGTCGTGGAAAAGGGGTATCTGCCCGCGGACCGCGCCGAAGGCTGTCAAGACGAATATCGGCAAATCGACTTCGCCTACCGCAGCCTGATTGCCCCGCAAGTCGACCAGCCACGCTGAGGCTGGCGCCGCGTCACTTGCGGGGAGCGATCAGGGCAAGGCCGCTCTCTTCGTCCTTCACCTTGCACAGATGGGCCGGCGACTCCGTGATGATGATCTCGAGCGTTGGCCTGACATGGCCTTCCTGCAAGTGTCCGGCAAGGGACGTGCCGTCGCGCCGCCCGAGCACGGCATGCACGTGAACGCTCGGTTTGCGGTCCGGGCCGATCGCAATGTCGCCGACCAGGGAAGCGACTTCGACCTGCTCATCGACCGGTATCGGGCGATACTGCTTCGTGTCCCAATCGAAGAAAGCAAGCGTGGCTCGGCTCAAGGCCCCAATGGCGGTCACCTGAGCCCCGCCCAGGCCTTCCTTGACGGCGAAGTCCTGCAGGCAGCGCATTGCTTCGTCGCCCTTCTGCAGAATGACAGCATAGGTCCGCTTGCCATCCGCCTCATGGAGCAATTTGCTCTGCATGTCCTGCCTCATCTGCTCGCGGGTGGGTCCGGGGTGGCAACGCGGGCCAAAACGGCAGGTTCCACCCTCCGAGGAGCAGACCTCATCGCGACACGGCCGCGTCGAGAGGCTGAACGACGAATGGCCGTGCAGCACCGCTACAAGAGCCTGGAAACGCTCGATCCCTTGAGCGATGATCCGCAGGTCAGGCCCATGCGCATCGCAGTGGCTTGAGCCTGGCCCGAGCCAACGTCGGGCGCGGGCCGCGACCGGCCCTCTTATGACGACCAGGGGCGCGACTGTAGAGCTGTCGATGCCGCTTGGACTTGCCATGCCCCGACAACACATGAGGTAAGCCATGCCCGAAGCCGACAAGGAAGGCGAGAGATATCAAGCCGACACGGCCCAGGCCACGCCCGGCTTCTTCCTGAAGGGCTCGCACCAGCTCGACTGGGGCATGAAGAACCGGCTCGCGCGCACCTTCAACCCCGCCAGCGGGCGCACGGTCATGCTGGCGGTCGACCACGGCTACTTCCAGGGCCCGACCACCGGTCTGGAACGCATCGATCTCTCCATCGTGCCGCTGCTGCCGCAGTGCGATGCGCTGTTTTGCACGCGAGGCATCTTGCGCTCCGTCATTCCAGCCGAGTCGCAAAAGCCGATGGTGCTGCGCGCCAGCGGCGGCCCCAGCATCCTGCGCGAGGAGCTGTCCGACGAGCAGATCGTCATGGACATGGACGATGCCGTGCGCCTCAACGCGGCGGGCGTCGGCATCCAGGTGTTCGTCGGCGGCGAGCACGAGACGCGCTCGGTGCACAACATGACCAAGCTCGTCGACGCCGGGCTGCGTGTCGGCATGCCGGTCATGGGCATCACCGCCGTCGGCAAGGACATGGTGCGCGACGCCAAATATTTCCGGCTCGCCTGCCGCATCATCGCCGAGCTCGGCGCCCAGTACGTCAAGACCTATTACGTGGAGCGGGACTTCGAGACCGTCACCGCCTCATGCCCGGTGCCCATCGTCATGGCCGGTGGCAAGAAGCTCCCCGAGCTCGAGGCGCTGACCATGGCCTACAACGCGGTGAGCCAGGGTGCCGCCGGCGTCGACATGGGCCGCAACATCTTCCAGTCGGACGCGCCCAAGGCCATGATCGCCGCCGTTGCCGGCGTCGTGCACAAGAGCATGAAGCCCGCCGAGGCGCTCGATCTCTACAAGACGCTGAAGGCCAGGAAGTAGCGGGGGAGCAGATCGGGTTTCCTACGGCCGCCGCGTCTCGTGCGCGACGATGGCGCGCGCCATCACCCGACTCGCCTCGGCCTCCGACAAGCGGTCGGCCTGCATCGATGCGGGTGCGCCATCCGGCTCGACCGACGATGCGGCGCAGCCCGTCAAGACGATGGAAAGCCCAAGCGGGCCGAGCATCGCCAACAGCAAGACGCTGCGCCTCGCAGGCGCAACACGACAACGCGACCGACGCATCAGCGACGCCTTCCACCACCAACTCTCAACCTCCCTAGTGACCGTTTCGGGGTTAAAGGGTTTCTAACGCCCGTCTCCGCACGGGACGACGAACCGTCCCCGGCACTCCAAACTTGGGCTGGGATTCCACTACCGTCAGTGACGCCGCGGCGCGCCTCACCTCCAGAAATCACTAATAATCTCAATGAATTATGCCAATAGGGCCGGATGAACCGCCCATGAACGCTCCATTCAGAATGAGTTCAACGTCGCCCCCCTAGGTTACCCCTACCCTGTAACTCTATCTTCCCCGGCGTGATCCAAGGGGGCTCGGTGCTCAGGGTCACCGGGCCCTTTTGCTTTTTGGGTCCGCGCGGACGTCGCGCCATCAGTCGTTTTCTGGCGGCAGGCGGCCCAGCTGATAGGTCGGCTGCGGTAGGCTGGCGTTGGCCTTCGCCGGCGCTACCTTGGCTGGCGGATCGGCGCTGCGCTCCGGCTGCAGTGCCGCCGAGCCGGCATTCGCTTTGGCGCTCGCCAGCCTCTGCAGATAGGCGACGTTGTCGCCGGCCTTGGCGGGGGGCAGGGCGGCCTCGCCCAGCCCGCGCGCCTCCTCGTACCTGCCGCGCAGGCCCACCACCAGCGCCAGGTTCTGCTTCACCTGCGGCGTCTGGGCTGGGCCTGGCTTGGCCGTGCGCAGCAGCTTCTCGGCCTCGGCGGCCTTGCCGTCCAGCGCATAGGAGAGCGCCAGGTTGTTGAGCACGGTCGGATGATCGGGGGCCAGCGCCAGCGCCTTCGCGAACTGCGCCTGTGCCTCGGGCTGGCGGCCGCCGGTGGCGAGTGCCGCGCCGAGTGCCGAATGCAGGCGCCAATCCGGCGCGTTGGCATCGTGCGCCTGGCGCAGCAGCTTCTCGGCCTTGGCGGTCTGGCCGAGCTCGAGCGCCAGCAGGCCGCGTTCGAGCTGCAGGCGTCGGTCGGCAGTCTTGCCGGCCGCTGCCTTGTCGAGCACGGCGAGCGCCTCGCGCTTCGCGCCGGACGCCCGCAGCCCTCGCGCATAGGCGAGCGCGGCCTCGGCGTCGGCGGGGTTTGCCTTGTGCGCGGCAGCAAGCGGGGCGATGTCGATAGGCGGCCGGGCGCCTGTCTCGGCGACAGGACCTCGATCCGCCGCCGCCAGCGATGCGGTGACAGGTGCACTCGACGGATCGGCGCACGCCGCCAGCAACAGGCTCGCGGCGAGTGCGGCTAGCGCGCGTCTGCGCGCAACACCGCCAAAGGCAATCTGCCAGGCGAGCGGCATTCCAATTCCCCTCTGCGACCCGTGCGCACGATGACGCTGTGCACATCGACTCGTAGAGAGATTCGGCCCGCGCCAAGCCGACGCCGGATTCGCTGTCCCCGTTATCCCCAGACGCGCCTTCGCGGCTATTTCACGTGGGCTCGCCACTCCGGCCGCGCCTTCAGCGCGGTGGCGTACTTGAGCGCGATCTTGCGCACCCGCTCCGGCTCGAAGGCCTGCTGCGCCAGCGCCATGCCGCGGTCGAATACCTCCGAGTAGCGCTTGATGCGGCCGCCCTCGAGGTCGAAGCGGCCGATGCCGTCGAAGGCCACCCGCGCTGCCTTGGCCTCGGGTCGCGTCGCCTCGAAGGAAAAGCGATAGCTGGCATAGCCGATGTCGCCGGCCGCGACGGAATCGAAGAACTCCCAGCGGAAATTGCGCCCTCCCTCGGCGAAATGCGCCAACATCTTCTTGATCGCCTCGCGGCCGCTGCAGGGCCCGAAGAAGTAGTCGTCATAGGTGCCGTCCGCCGTGAATAGGTCGGCCAGCGCATCGCCGTCGCCCGAGGCCGCCGCCGCCGCGAAACGCTTCACCAGCTCGCTGAACTCCATGTGATTTCCTCCTCGTGCCGCTTGCAGCAACAATAGCTTCGGTCGCGACCGACTGCCATGGTGGCGACGCTGCCGAACGCCAGGAGGCAATCGATGCTCGAGCTGAGGCCCAACTGCGAGTGCTGCGACAAGGACCTTCCGCCCGCCGCAGCCGACGCCATGATCTGCACCTTCGAGTGCACCTTCTGCGCCGACTGCGTCGCCGGCCGCCTGCCCGGCGGCCGTTGCCCGAACTGCGGCGGCGAGTTGGTGCGCCGCCCGGTGCGCCCGCTGGCCATGCTGGCCAAATATCCCGCCTCCACCGCAAGGGTTCTGAAGCCGCATAAGGGATGCCCTGCATCCGGTTGACACTCCCGCGCCAGAGGGCGCGTACGAGCAGCACGCGGTCACGTCATATCGGGCAACTCACGACTCGATGGGGACGAAATCCTTCTTGCCGGCATCGTATTTTCGCTTTCCGAATATCCCCTCCTTGCGTTTCGTCTTGATTTGCCCACGCAATTGACCGTTGCGTTTGGTGTCGCCGATGTCGAGCAGGCGGTCCAGGATAGCATCGGAACCGCCTCCAGCCTTGATAGCCTTGGCGATCGCCGTAGCGCTGCCGCGCCCCTGGTGTCGAATATCCATGGCCGCGCAGCAGATGAAGTCGGGTTGACCGGTCAAAGCGACGGCCGAATTCACCTGTCCAAGAAGCTTCACGGCTGTGTCCAGCATCACGCGAACCTGCAGGTCGCGACTCGATTGGCTGTTGCGCGCCCAATGGATCATGCGTGCCGTGCGCTCGGCCTCGGGAAGCTCGATCCCGGCACTGTTCGCGTTGAAGTAGTCCATCAATCCCTGCGATGATTGCTTGCTTTCGAGTTGGACCCAGCTGCCGTTCTGCAGCCCCTGAACCCTCCCATTTTGCACCCTGAGATCGGGAAAGTGCTCCTTGGCATCCGGCAGCCCAAGCATCGCCCGCGTCCATTGCACGAAATCGCCGTCAGGGACGTGGGCAGCGAATTGGAATGCTCCAAACGTAAACTTCGCACTGTCGTAGCTGTTTACGCATTCGAACGCACGCTGCGACTCGCAATAGGCGGTCGGATCTATGAACTGAGCCCAGAATTTGTATTCGTCTTCATACTCGGCGGCGCTGTAAGGAAAGAAAGTCTCGTAGTTGGAGAGACCGTATCTACCCTCCTTCTTGTAATAAAGGCAGGTGCCTATCTTGAAGTCCTTTGCGTTGTTGATCGATGCGTAGAAAGTCACTCCTCGATCTGCGTCGGTAGCTGTCGGCTTCGGATGAATGACAACCTTGTATGGCACGGGCGTACTCCTAATGCCGTTTCCCATTCCCAATAGTCGATTTGATAGCAAAGCGCCTGGCTACGCCGCAATCCAAGACGGGCGACGCTGGGTCTCGATGCAGCCGGCGAACGCGCTACTGCGCCGCCGTGATCAGGATCTCCACGAGGTCCTGCCCCTCCAGCGTGGCGCCGATGCAGGCGCGCCGCGGCGGATTTGCCTTGTCCACCCATTCGTCCCAGGCGCGGTTCATCTCCGCCTTTCGGCTCATGTCGGTGATGAACACGGTGGCGGTGAGGATGCGCGACTTGTGCGAGCCGGCTTCGGCAAGGTTGCGGTCGATGGCGGCGAGTGCCTCGCGCGTCTGCTCGTAGAGGGCTGCGGACTTGTTGGGCGCGGTGGTCACCGTGTAGACGAGGCCGTTGTGGACCACAGTCTTGGCTCGCGTCGACACCGAGCCGGAATAGCGCTTGATCATGGGTTTTCTCCGATTGTCAGAACCGATCCAGGCCGCGAGCGGGCCGATTTGCCTACCCCCGGCGCTTCACCACCGTGGCATGGGCGAGGACGACGGGCGCGTTCGGCGTTCCGTCGAGCGCGAGGGCATGGGCCTCGTAGGTGGCGACGCCGGCTGGAAGCACCGTTCCATCCTGCGCGGAGCGCGTGAATATGTGCCGCGCATGGCCGGGGCCGCGCTCGAACCAGTTTGGGTCGTCGAACGTGCCGCCGCACAGCCCGAGGATGTCGGGAAACCTCTCGAGGTCCAGATAGAGCGTCGTGCCGCAGGTGCCGCAGAAGCTCAGCGTCACCCGCTTGCCGCTGCCGTCGGAGCGATGCTCGTAGGTCCTGGGCGGCGATCCCGAAAACGACACGTCGCCCCTCCTGAAGATCGGCTCGACGAGATAGGCCGAGCCGGTGAAGCGCTGGCAGAACATGCAATGGCAGATCGTGACGCGCAGGGGCGGCGCCGTGGTGCGGTAGCGCACCGCGCCGCACAGGCATCCGCCCTCATGGGTCGCCGCCACGCGTGCCTCCCCCGCCGGTCCGGATTGCACCGCTACAGCAAGACCTCGGCCAGCAGCTCCAGCGCCTTGGGCTGCTGGGTGCGGATCAGCATGGTGCCGACGTGGCCCTTCTTGCCGGCCGCGATCCAGCGCTGCGCGCGGTCGCGGATGCGCGCCGGCGGGCCGACCAGGTGGCAGGCGTCGACCAGCGCCTCGGGCACGGTTGCCGCGGCCTCCTCCTTGTGTCCCGCCAGGTACAGCTCCTGCACCTTGCGCGCCGCCTCGCCGAAGCCCAGCCGTGTCGCATAGTCGGTATAGAAGTTCTTGTCCTTGGCGCCCATGCCGCCGATGTAGAGCGCCATGTGCTCGCGCAGCGGCGCCATGCAAGCCTTGACGTCGTCGCCCATGTTGGCTGCCACGAATGGGGCGATATCGAACCGCTCGAGCGTCTTGCCGCCGCCGGAGGCCTTGAAGCCCTTGTCGATCGGCTCCTGGAAGACGCTGTGCTGCTCGGGATCCATCCACACGGGGAAGAAGCCGTCCGCCACCTCGGCCGCCGCCTGCACGCCGGCCGGCGTCAGCGTCGCCGCATAGATCGGGATCGGCTGCTCGCAATGCAGGATGCTCTTGAGGGGCTTGCCGAGCCCGGAGCTGCCGGCCCCTCTGTAGGGGATCTGGTACTCCTTGCCCTCGAAGCTCAACGCGTCCTGCCGGGCGAACACGCGCTTCATGATCTGCACGTATTCCTTGAGCCGCGTTACCGGCCGCCCGTAGGCCACGCCGTGCCAGCCTTCGATGACCTGCGGGCCTGAGGCGCCCACGCCGATGATAAAGCGGTTGTTCGAGAGCTGGGCGAGCGTCATAGCGGTCATCGCCGCCATTGTCGGCGTCCGCGCCGGCATCTGCATGATCGCCGTGCCGACCTTGATCTTGGTGGTATTGGCCAGGATCCACGCCGCCGGCGTCACCGCGTCCGAGCCGTAAGCCTCCGACGTCCATACCGAGTCGTAGCCGAGCTTCTCCGCGTGCTTGATCGCGTCCAGTGGAATGTTGATCTTGCGGCCGGCATACCCGGCAAGCAGTCCCAGTTTCATTTTGGCGTCTCCACCCTGTCGTCAAAGGCAAGACTACGCATCCAGCGGCTTGCGCCGCAAGCGCGAAGACAAAGAGCCTGGAGCGCCAGCCCCTGGGCACCGAGTCCCAGCTTAGTCGGCGCTGAGCACGCCAGACCAGGCAAGCCTTCCACGTCCGCTACCAGTGCCTTGCTGCCGGAGGCTGCGGCTAGCCGGTCGGGTCCCGGCGGCCGCTACAGCGAAACGGCCTCAACGATGGAAACCAAGTCCCCCTTGATCGGCACGACCCTTTCGCAACGTAGCCCAGAGCGACTTAAAAGCCTTCGCCATTCGAATTCGCTGCGCTCCATTCCTCCGGTGACCAATAGCATATTGAGATCGCTCATAAGGCGTTTTTCCAGGTCTGGATCCGGGCGAGAGATCGCATCCGGCAATACGAATTCAATGATCAGCACTGTTCCATTCGGCGCCAATTGCTCGCGGCAATTGTTCAGAATTTTCGCGGCCGTTTCGTCGTCATAGCCATGCAAGACATGCTTGAGAATGTGCACGTCGGCGCCACTCGGAACTTCATGTAGAAGATCTGCCGCGACGAGTTGCGTCCGACGTGCCAGCGGTGCAGACGAAAAGCGTGGCTTGGCTGCCTCGATGGATTGCTCTCGGTCGACAAGCATGCCGCGAGGTGTTGGAAAAGTCTGCAGAATCGCTTCCAAGAGTGCTCCGCCGCCGCCTCCTAAGTCAGCAACGACACGCGCGTGAGAGAAGTCCCAGGCGCGCACGATCGGCTCGTAGGCTTCTGCTGGCGCTGTCCCCATCACAGCCCGAAAGATCGCCGGCGCTTCCTCATCTTCGCGCCAACGCTTTGTGATCTCGGGGCGGAGCGTCGCTGCGCTCTGTCCGGTGCGCACGCAATCGGTAAGGGACGACCAATTGTCTGCGAGGAGATCGCTCCAGAAGACGACAGCATGCCAGGCGGAATTTGGCGCATTCTTCCTCAATTGCGCACCGAGTTCGGTCAGTGCGAATTGGCCGGGCTTCGATTCTGTGACGACTCCGAGGCTGGCGAGCGCTCGCAACAGGCGATGTAGCGCCCCTGCGTCCGCCCCGCACGCGGTTGCGATTTCTTGGACCGAGCGTTCGCCTTCGCCCAAGGCATCTGCGACGCCCAACCTGGCAGCCGCGCAAAGTGTGCGGCTACGTTGGTAGGCCATGGCCATTTCAACCAACTGTAGATCGAGTCCGGCGACGGCTGTCTTGGCCACGGTCGCAATTCCTTCGCGGCGCTGTCCGATCAATCTCGACTTTCCGCTATCGTATCAGGAAGCTACCGCCGGGCAACACTCGGAAGATCCAGGAGTATCTCGGCGCCAGCACGAACCTCGTGGCTGGAGCCGTCGAAATCGCGACCGACCGGCTCGCAAGCACCCCCGAGATGGCGCGCAAAGAACGCCTCGGCGATGGCGATGTAGGACAGCCGGTTCGGTGGTTTGTGGAAGCCGTGGCCTTCGTCGGGATAGACGACGTACGTAACGGGAATGTTCTTCGCCTGCATCGCCGCCACGATCGTATCGCTCTCGGCAATCTTGCAGCGGACGTCGTTGGCGCCATGGAAAATCAGCATCGGCTTCTTGATGCAGTCGACCTTATGGATGGGTGAGCGCTCCGCTAGTAAGGCGCGCCCCTCCGGGGTGCGTGGATCCCCGTAGCTGCGATACATGAACTCGGCAAAGCCCGCCCAATAGGGCGGCATGGACTCGAGCAGAGTCTGCAGGTTCGTAATGCCGACGACCGGCACGCTGCAGCAGAAGACGTTCGGCGTGAACGTGGCGCCGACAAACGAAGCAAGGCCGCCGTACGACGCGCCGAAGATCGCGACCTTGTCGCGCTGGGCGATGCCTTCGCGAATTGCCCATTCGACCATGTCGATGAGGTCGTCGTGCATCTTGGCCGCGTGCTGCTTCTCGGCTGCGACGACGAAGGCTTTGCCGAAGCCGGTCGAGCCGCGATAGTTGACCGAGAGCACCGCATAGCCGCGGTCGGCGAGCCACTGGTGGTCGGCGCGATAGCCGTAGCTGTCGCGCGCCCAGGGCCCGCCATGGACGACGAGCACCATCGGCAACGGGGCGGGTGGCCGGTCGCCGTCGATGTCCGCTGGCAGCGTCAGGTAGCAGACAAGATCGAGCCCGTCGCGCGATTTTCCCTGCACGGGATGCATCGGCGCCAGGCGGTAGGGTGTGAGCGCCGGGCGCGCGCGGAACAATTCGGTCAGGGACTGCTTGTCGCGATCGAGCAGATAGTAGGTTGCCGGCTGTTCCGCCTTGTGCGCGGCGACGATCCAGCGGCGATTGTCGTGCGTCTTGCTCTGAATGCCGAACTCAAAGCCGGTGAGCCGTGTCTGCAGCAGCGCAAAATCGGTAGCGACGCTGGGTGCAACGTGAACCCACTCCTGTCGGGCGGCTACAGCAGCCACGGCCTCGACCTCAAAGGTCGTGGGGTGTGCCACGACCCCTGAGCAATCCGCCTTGGGATGCGCAGCGACAATGGTTTCATCGCCCGTCGCCCAGTCGAGCCAAGAATATGCAGCCGTTTCGCGACCCATGCTCGTATATAGGAGCACGCGTTCGTTGCTCCGATTGAAATGACCGACCCAGGTCGTCAGGTTGTCCTCGTAGGGCACATCGCGCCAAGGACGCAGGGTCGTCCCTTCGATGCGCCACCACCTCGAGCCGCCGTCGGGGGCGTTGCTGCGCGCATGCCGGGGGCGCAGATGCCAATCCAGGCCAATGCCGAGCAAGTCGTCCGTGTTCTCCCAGATCAGCGTGCGCCGACCCGTCGCAAGCTCGATGCGATAGAGGTCGTGCCAGCGCGCATCGCGGTCGTTGATGCCGACTGCGACATCGCCTGGCACATCGCGCGACCACATATTCAGCCCAGCGCAGATGTTGGCAAACGGTGTGAGGTCACGGATGGCGTGTGAAACAGGATCGACGACGAACAGGTGATGGTTCTCATCGCCCGTCTCGTCGTTGAGAAACATCAGGAAGCGGCCGTCCGCCGACCAGTCCTGCCAGTTGATCGGCCGGCCCTTGGTGCGCGTCACGGGCTCGCCGGCCTTGACGTCGCCGGCCGGCGCCATCCACACGTTGAGCACGCCGTCCACGGGCGCGAGCCAGGAGATCCAACGGCCATCCGGCGAGATTTTTGCGCCGAAGAACGTCGGGTTGTCGAACAATGTGCGGCGGGGAATCAGCGGACGTACAGTGCGCATCGGCGGGGATCTCCTGAGAATGGGGCCGCATAGTTGCTTTTTGAGGCCACATTGAGGGGGCAGTTTTTGGCACCTGCTCCGTCGGTCCCCCCAGGGCATAGCTGCTGCCGACCGAACTGCTCGGGTTGGGACGGCGCCGCGTTCTCTTTATGCTAGATCCGCCCCGCCTCGATGGCGTGACAGGCCGCCGCGCGTCCGCTCCGCTCGATCAGCTCCGGTACCTCGACGCGGCACGGCTCGAACGCCCACGGGCAGCGCGGGTGGAAAGCGCAGCCCGGCGGCGGCGCGATCGGGTTGGGGATCTCGCCCTCGATGGGACGGCGCGGGCGACCGGTCATGCCGAGATCGGGGAGTGCGTCCATCAGCAGCCGCGTATAGGGATGGCGGGGCGCCGCGAACAGTTCCGCCACCGGCGCCAGCTCGACGACGCGGCCCAGGTACATGACGCCGATGCGCGTCGCCATGTGCCGCACCACCGCCAGGTTGTGGCTGATGAAGAGATAGGAGAGGTCCAGGCGGTCCTGCAGATCGCGCATCAGGTTGAGGATCTGCGCCTGCACCGACACGTCGAGCGCGCTGGTGGGCTCGTCGCAGACGATGAACTCCGGGTTCGACGACAGGGCGCGGGCGATGCAGATGCGCTGGCGCTGGCCGCCGGAGAACTCGTGCGGATACTTGGCGCCGTCCGCGGGGTCGAGGCCGACCAGGGTCAGGAGCTCGGCCACGCGATGCTCCATCTCCGCCTTGTCCTTGGCGAGCTCGAATGCCTTGATCGGGTCGGCGATGATGCGGTCGACCCGCCAGCGCGGATTGAGGCTGGCGTAGGGATCCTGGAAGATCATCTGCAGGCGCCGGCGCAAAGTCTGGCGCTCGGCAACGCGCGCCGGCGCCCACATGTCGATGCCGTCGATGGTCACCGCACCGGCCGTGGGCCGCAGCAAGCCGACCACCATGCGCGCCACCGTCGATTTGCCGGAGCCCGACTCGCCCACCAGCGCCAGCGTCTCGCGCCGGCCGATGGCAAAGGAGATGCCGCTCACCGCTCTCAAGTACGCCTTGCGCTCGCCCTCGATGATCCGGTTGAGCCACGGCTTGGAGACGTCGAAGACGCGCGTGAGGCCCTTCGCCTCGACCAGCGGAGCCGGTGACGCAGGCGTCATGCCGACGCCCCTGCGGGTTGCTCGACCGCGAGCCAGCACGCCACCTTCGAGTTGCCGGCCTCGAGGCCCTCCGGCCGCTCGATCCGGCAACGGTCGAAGGCATAGGCGCAGCGCGGGTGGAAGGCACAACCCTTGGGAATGGCGGCCAGCCGCGGCATCGAGCCCGGGATCTGCACCAGCCGGCTGGCATGCGCTCCCACCGTGGGGATCGCCCCCATCAGTCCCTTCGTGTAGGGGTGGCGGGGATGCTTGACGACGTCGCGCACCGGCCCGATCTCGGCGATGCGCCCGGCATACATCACGGCCACGCGGTCGGCCGTCTCGGCGATCACCCCCATGTCGTGGGTGATGAGCATCACCGCCGTGCCGCGCTCGCGGCAGAGTCGCTTCAGGAGGGCGATGATCTGCGCCTGGATCGATACGTCGAGCGCCGTGGTCGGCTCGTCGGCGATCAGCAGCTCGGGTTCGGCGCACAAGGCCAGCGCCAGCACCACGCGCTGGCGCATGCCGCCGGAGAACTCGTGCGGGTAGCTGTCGATGCGCGCCCGCGCGCCCTGAATACCGGCCTCCTCCAGCAGGGCGATCGCGCGCTCGCGCGCTTGGCCCTCCGACACGTCGGCGTGCGTGCGGATCGTCTCGACGATCTGGTCGCCGATGCGATAGAGCGGATTGAGGCTGGTGAGCGGGTCCTGGAACACCATGCCGATGCGCCGGCCGCGCACCTTGCGCATCTCCTCCGGCGACAGGTTATCGATGCGCTCAGCCCCCAGGCGCACCTCGCCGCCCATGATGCGTCCCGGCGGCTCGAGCAGGCCGATAATGGCGGCGCCAGTCAGCGACTTGCCCGCGCCGGACTCGCCGACCACGCCCAGCACCTCGCCGGCGGCGATCGAGAAGGTGACGTCGTCGACCGCGGTCAGCGTTGCGCGCCGGGTTGGAAACGCCACCTTCAAATTGCGGACGGAGAGGACCGGCTCGCTCACGATCTACTGCTTGGCCGCGATGAACTTCATGTGCACCTGGTTGTCCGGCGACACCTGGATGTCGAGATCGCGCTTCAT
>Ga0111539_10006694_pt1 | contig 14838 bp, 12 predicted proteins | sample RhiMethybrSRZTD1_FD_79667 | JGI IMG/M metagenome (GOLD analysis project Ga0111539, IMG submission 79667) | Populus rhizosphere microbial communities from Tennessee, USA - Rhizosphere MetaG P. TD hybrid SRZTD1 (version 2) (version 2) | ecosystem: Host-associated > Plants > Roots > Rhizosphere >... | reverse complement strand
GGGACCTTGAGGGTCAGGGACAGGGCGCCGATCGTCGTCCCGCCCTGGACCACGGGCACGCTCATCTGGATGGCGTAGGCCTGCGTGCTGTCGTCGAAGGCGGGGTCGTCCACGTAGGCTTCCTGGTGCTCGGTGACCGGCTTGATCCACTTGGCCTCGTCGCCCTGCCAGTAGTCGGACGTGTCGTGGGTGATGCACACGTTGGCGCCCTGGCGGTCCATGAGGATCGCTTCCAGGACGAAGGGGTCGTTCTTGATCAGCTCGCGCAGGCGCTGGGCGCACGGGCTGTTCTGCAGCTCCTTGCGCAGCGCGGCGTCGCCCCCGCTCTTCCATTTCGCGTCGTGCTGCTGGATCTCGGCCGGCGTCTCGGCCTTCTGGTTCTTGGCCGCCACGAACTGGATCATGGCCTCGTCGCGGGCCATGGCCCGGGCCAGGTCCATGCGCGCATAGGCGGTCTGGCGCACGCGTGCGGCCAACGGATCCTGGGCCGGAGCAAGAAGAAGGACAACGGCTAGGGACCCGGCGAGGTAAGTCATGAGCCTCTTGGTCCCGGGGAGGGTGCGGGCTGCCAAGGAGTATAGCAGAATCGATGGTTCGTGACCCAGAACGGTCCTGGCCCGCTGGCGGTCCTGAGCTTCCTCCTCGTCCCGGTCGCCGCCGCCGCGGCCTCCTTCCCGCCCGAGCTGCGCTTCCGCACCATCGACAGCGCCCACGTCCGCCTGCACTACCCGGAAGGCCTGGAGGCCCCGGCCCGGCGCGCGCTGGCCCTGGCCGAGGACCTCCTGGCCGCGCACCAGGCCCGCTACGGCACGCACATCCGGCGCGTCCACATCGTGCTGGCCGACGTGGAGGACGACGCCAACGGCTTCGCCACGCCCCTGCCCTACCCGATGGTGCAGATCCGGCTGGTGGCGCCCGCGGGCAACGACGACCTGGGCAACTACGAGGACTGGCTGCGCACCGTGCTCACCCACGAGCTGGCCCACGTGGTGCACCTGGACCAGGCCCGCGGCTGGTGGGGCGCCGGCCGGGCCGTGCTGGGCCGCGCCCCCTTCCTCTTTCCCAACGGCGTGACCCCGATGTGGACGGTGGAGGGCCTGGCCACCTTCGAGGAGACCGAAGAAACGGCCTTCGGCCGCGGGACCGACAGCGACGCGCGCATGGTGTTGCGCATGGAGGCGGCCGCGCGCGGCCTGCCGGGCGAGGACCGGCCGGTGCTGGGCCTGGACCGCTGGCCGGCCGGCCAGGCCGGCTACCTCTTCGGCCAGGCCTTCCTGCGCGACGCCACGCGCCGCTTCGGCCCCGACACGCTGCCGCGGCTGGCCCGCGCGAACTCGGGCACGCTGCTGCCCTACCTCGACGAGGTGACGTTCTCCAAGGTCACCGGCGCCGGCCTGCACCAGCGCTGGGAGGAGTGGCGGCGCTCGTTCGGGGAAGAGCTGGGGGCGGAGGTGGACGCCATCGCGGCCCGCGGCCTCACCGTTTCCACGCCGCTCACCACCCGCGGCATCCGGCAGGTGAACCCCCGCTTCAGCCCCGACGGCGCCTTCATCGCCTACACCAGCCGCACTTTGACCCGCCTGCCCGAGGTGCGCGTGATGCGGCGCGACGGCGGCGGCGACCGCCACCTGGCCTGGCGCAACGGGGGCGAGACCGTGGCCTGGACGCCCGACGGCGCCCACGTCGTGTTCGACGAGCCCGAGCGCTGGCGCGCCTTCCGCACCCGCTTCGACCTGCGCGTGGTGCGCGTGGCCGACGGCCACGTGCGGGCGCTGACGCGCGGGCTGCGCGCGCGCGATCCCGACGTCACGCCCGACGGGCGGGCGGTGGTGTTCGTGCGCCAGAAGGGCGAGGGCGGCGAGCTGGCCTGGATCGGCCTCGACGGCCGGGGCCTGCGCGACATCACCCGCTCCCTGCCCGGCGTGCAGTGGAGCGACCCGGCGGTGGCCCCGGACGGGGCCACGGTGGTGGCCGCGCGCTGGACGAAGGGCGGCTGGCTCGACCTCGTGCGCGTGGACCTGGGGAGCGGGGCGGTGGAGGAGCTGACCAGCGACCGGGCCAAGGACCTGCAGCCCCGCTGGAGCGCCGACGGGACGATGGTGCTCTTCCGCTCCGACCGCGACGGCGTGTCCAACCTGTACGCGCTGCGCCTCTCCGACCGGGCGCTGCTGCGCGTGACCAACGTGGCCGGGGGCGCCTTCGGGCCCGCGCCGGCCCCGGACGGACGCGCGCTGGCCTTTGCCGCCTACGGTGCCGGCGGCTACGACCTCCACCTCATGGAGTTCGATCCGGCGGCCCTGGCTCCGGCCGATCCCTACGTCGACCTGCGCGCGGTCCCGCTCCCGCCGCCGCCGCCGGTGGAGGCGCCCGACCACGCCTACCGCCCTCTCCCCGCCGCCCTGCCGCGCTACTGGCTGCCCTACTTCGACACCTCCGGCATCGGCGTGCGCTACGGCGTCAACACGGGTGGCTCCGATCCGCTCTTCCGCCACTCCTGGCTGGCCACGGCCAGCTGGGACAGCGGATCGGAGAAGCCCAGCTTCTCCGGCGTCTACCAGTACGACCGCTTCTGGCCCACGCTGCTGGTGGCGGGCGAGGAGAGGCACGAGCGCGCGCAGTTCAGCAGCGGCCAGGCCAACACGCTGGACCGCGACGTCACCGTGCGCGTCTCGCTGCCGGTGGTGCGGCGCCTGCGCAGCACGCAGACGGTGACCGTCTCCTGGCGGCGCGAACGGGAGACGGTGGAGGGCAGCCCCAGCGCCACGCTCGACCTGGGTGGCATCGAGACGGCCTGGATGCTGTCGAGCGCGCGCCAGTACTCCTACTCCATCTCGCCCGTGGACGGCTGGCGGCTGCGCCTGGCCGCGCTGCGCGAAGATCCGGCCCTGGGCAGCTCGGTGTCGCTCACCAAGGTGCTGGGCGACGCGCGCGCCTACCTGCGCGGCCTGGGCGAGTCGGACGCGCTGGCCCTCCGCCTGGGCGCCGGCACCACCATCGGCCGGCCCACCTTCCGCCAGTCGTACGCGGTGGGGGGCTTTCCCGACGCCAGCCTGGTGGACGTGGTGCGCACCAACCAGACCGTCCTGCGCGGCTACCCCGACAACGCCTTCACCGGCCGCCGCTTCGCGCACGCGAACGCCGAGTACCGGGTGGCCCTGGCGCATCCCCAGCGCGGCTGGCGCACGCTGCCGCTGTTCGTGCGCCACCTCCACGCGGCGCTGTTCGCGGACGCCGCCCACGCGTGGACGCGCGACTTCCGCCTGCAGGACGTGAAGACGTCGGTGGGCGCCGTCCTGGGGTCGGACGTGTTCCTGGGCCAGGGACTGCCTCTCACGGCCACCGTGGGCGCCGCCCGCGGCCTGGCCGAGCGCGGCGAGACGCGCGCCTACTTCCGCCTCGGCCTGTCCTTCTAAGGCTGGCCCTCACGCACCGCGGAAGGTGCGCTGCGCGCACTTCCGTCAGCAGCGACCCCGGCCGAACGTTCTAAGTGACTGCAGCCGTGAGAGTTTCGTGATCGCGCTCTGAAGACCCGCGCCGGACCGGCGGGCTACCTTCCTCGGCCTCAGCCGTTTTCTTGGAAGGAGAGACGACATGAAGATGAACCCCACCGCCGGCCGCGTCGCGGTGCTGGTGGGCCTGCTCTGCGGCGGTTTCGCGCCGGGAGCTCACGCGCAGTACGCCGGATCTTCGGCCATCACGCACTGGACCGGCGATTGCGCCGGCAGCACCCGCACCTTGTGGGACGACATGTGCATGGCCTGGCGCAAACGGATGGGCGACAAGGGCTGGACCCAGTGGTGGAGGAGCTACAGCCAGGTGACGGGCCCGCGCTACGTGGACCCGGTGGAGAAGAGCTGGGGCAACGACAACGCGAGCACCGGCCTGGACTGGAACGACGCCGGCCTCGTGTGCACGCACGGCGGCTGGAGCTCGGGCCGCTGGGAAGGCACGTTGTACGACAAGGACCCCGACGGCTCCTGTTCCATGACGTCCTCCACCATGCGCCTGGGCCGCACCAACAACGGGTGGCTGCGCTTCATGCAGCTCTCGTCGTGCAACGGCATCCGCTACGACCAGCGCACGCAGTGGTTCGCCGCCGCCGGCGGCGTCCACGTGGTGACGGGCTTCCACGGAATGATGTTCATCGGCTCGCCGTACGTGGCCGAATACCGCGGCCTGGCCGACGAGGCGCTCAACTCGCGGGGCGTGGCCCGGGTCTGGCTCGACCGGATGCACCACGTGAGCCACTCGTACAACTCGTACAGCACCGTCTGCCCGATGGCGATCGGCTTCGGCGCCACCGTCGTCGAGGCCCAGGTCAAGCACGACGAGGCCTACAACTCGCACTGGACCCACCCCGTCCCCAACTGGATGCACACCCGCTGGAAGGCCGGCTGCGACCCTGACGACGGCCCTCCCCTCCCCAACTAGCCACCGGTCCAAGAAGAAAGGAATCAAAGGAAACTCGATGCAGATTCGAACCCTGGTCGTTGCCGCCACGTTGTGCGCCGCCTGGCCGGCGCTGGCGGCCCCTCAATCGTCGAACCTCGGCTCGCCGGCCGAGGCGGCCACGCGCTTCTCGGCCGACTACAAGGCCGTCGTCACGGCCGCCCTGCCCACCGTCACGGCCGAGGAGCTGGCCGAACGCGTGAGGGCAGCCGTGGCCGAAGACGCCGCCGAGAGGCCGCTGGCCATCGCCGACGCGCGCTCCTGGGGTGCGCTGTTCGGCGTGGACGTCCCCGCGGGGGCCACGGGCGACGAGCTCGTGGACGGCGACAACGCGTCGTACCTCGTGGCCCCCGACGCCGGGCGCCTGTACATCGCGCTGCGCGGCGAGCCGAAGACCTACTCCCGCCAAGCCTACGCCCGCCTCCTGCCCCAGATCCGGCGCGCGCACGCGGAGCTGGCGGAGCGGATCGGCCTCCCCTCCCGACAGTTCTTCTTCACCGACTTCCGGGAGACGTTGGCCCAGTCCACGCCGCGCCAGGTGGGCGAGGTGCCGGACGGGCCGATCGAGTCGGTGGGCGCCACCAGCACGTTCCTGCGCGCGGCGGGCGGCCTGCTGGTGGACGGCAGCTCCTTCACCGTCTCCAGCCTCGACACGGACCGCATCGACATGGCAGACGTGCGCTGGCCGCGGATGGTGCTGGCCCCCGAGGTCGACGCGGCCCGCGTGTTCGCCCCCTCCCAGCTCACGGACCGCATCGTGGACCGGCTCCGTGCGACCGAGAAGGGGCCGGTGAGCGTGCGCATGGCCGTGGTGCTGCGGCCGGTGGCCAGCGGCCGCGGCAGCGCGTTCGTGCCCGCGCTGCGCGTGTCGGTGCGGCCGCAGTCCCAGCGCCTCCCCGACGGCTATCACACCGAGGCCGGAGAGGAGTTCTACTTCAACCTCGTGGCGGGCGTGCCCGCCCTGGAGGAGGGTGACGGGAGCGAGCCGCCCGAGAGCCTGCAGCCCCGGGAGGCCATCCGCTGATCCATTCCTGAACCGCGGCGGATCCGCGGCCCTGGCTATACTGACGCATGGCCGAGGCCGCGGTCGCCGCGGTTCTGCTCGTGTCGTGCCCCGACCAGAAGGGGCTGGTGGCCACCGTGTCGGACTTCATCTTCCGGCACGGTGGCAACATCCTCGACTTCGACCAGCACAGCGACCTGGGCGAGAACCTCTTCCTGCTGCGCGCCACCTGGGAGCTGGCCGGCTTCTCCCTCCCGCGCGAGGGCATCGCCCACGCTTTTGCGCCCATCGCGGAGCGCTTCGGCATCGAGTGGGAGCTCCGCTTCTCCGACCAGGTGCCGCGCGTGGCCCTCTTCGCCTCCAGGGCGGACCACTGCCTGCAGGACCTCCTGTGGCGGTGGCGCGCCGGCGAGCTGCGCGCCGCCATCCCGGTGGTGATCAGCAACCATCCGGATCTGCAGCCGGTGGCGGCCTCCTTCGGCGTTCCCTATTTCGAGCAACCGCTCACGCCCGCCACGCGGGCGGACGACGAGGCGGCCATCCAGGAGCGGCTGCGCCGGGACCGGGTGGACCTGGTGGTGCTCGCCCGCTACATGCAGATCCTGAGCGCCGGGTTCACGGCCGCCTGGCCCAACCGCATCATCAACATCCACCATTCCTTCCTGCCCGCCTTCGCGGGGGCCCGCCCCTACCACCAGGCCTTCGCCCGCGGCGTCAAGGTGATCGGCGCCACCGCGCACTACGCCACCTCGGCCCTCGACGAGGGCCCGATCATCGAGCAGGACGTGGCCCGGGTGAGCCACCGGGACTCCGTGGAGGACCTGATCCGCAAGGGCCGCGACCTCGAGCGGGTGGTGCTGGCCCGGGCCGTCGACCTGCACCTCCGCCACCGCGTGCTCGTGTACGGCCGCAAGACGGTGGTCTTCGGCTAGCCGGCGGAAATTGCAATTCTTGACGCTCCCGCGCGCGCCACGATCCCCCCTTGCGCCGTCCTACCAAGAGAGGGGGTCCCTGTGGGGCCCTGAAATGCCATTCGCCGGGGCGGGCTGGGCAGGTGTTTTGCACTACCCCGGAGGAGGACGCGGCAATCATGAGGAGCCGCCGGGGACCGTAGCGTTCAAGCCCCAGGCTCTAAAGGACATACCTCCCATGCGGACCGGAGGTGTCGCCGCGGGTCTCCGGAAGAGGGGTGCAGTATGGGGGAATCCGAGCCCGAAACCAGGCCGTCCCGCCGTAGCGATGACGCCGTCGACCGGGGCGCGGACCGCCGCCGGGGTGACCGGCGCCAGTCGGAACGCGCCTGCGCGGGCCGCCGGCGCGTGGATCGGCGCCGGGCGGCGGCCGCGGGGGCCGGCCTGCTGATGGCGGCCATGACCCTGCTGCCCTCGCTGCGGGGCTCCCAGGCGCGCGCGCGCGTCCAGGACGAGCTGTCCGAGATCGCTCCCGCCCGTCCCGACGAGGCGGTGGACGAGCTGGAGATCAAGACGGTGAACCAGTTCATCGACGAGGCTTCCGCGCTCTACGGCGTGAGCGCCGACCTCGTGCGGGCGGTGATCCAGGCCGAATCGGCCGGCAACCCGAACGCGGTGTCGGGGGTGGGTGCCCAGGGCCTCATGCAGCTCATGCCGCGCACGTCGCGCTCGCTGGGCGTGAAGGATCCCTTCGATCCCAAGGACAACATCTTCGGCGGCGTGAAGTACCTGAGCACGCTGCTCGAGAGGTACAACGGCAACGTGGCCCTGGCCCTGGCCAGCTACAACGCCGGCCCCGGCAACGTGAAGAAGCACGGCGGCATCCCGCCCTTCGGCGAGACGCGCGGCTACGTGAAGAAGATCACCGGCCTGCTGGCCGACGCCACCGAGATGCCCGAGACGGCCGGCCAGGGGGCGGGGGACTGAGAGCCTAGCGGCCCTTCATGATGCGGACCCGCCCGTTGAGGGTGGTGACGGTGACGCGGGCCCCGCCGCTGCCGGCGGAGAAGGTCAGCTCCTTGCCCGGCGTTTCGTCGTCCTCGTCGTCTTCGTCATGGCCGCGGACCGCCTGGGGGCCGGGCCCGATCTCGTTCACGATGGCGCCGTTGAACGTGGACACCCGGTAGTCGGCGGGGCTGGAGATGGCCAGGTCGACCCCGCCGCCCACGTTTTCGATGTCGAGGGCGCCGCGCGCGGCCAGCTTGCCCTCGAAGGTCACGCGGCCGTTGACGCTCTCCAGCCGCCCGCGGGCCAGGCCCAGGGCGCCGCTCACCTTGAGGGGGCCGTTCACGGTGCCGGCCTGCAGGTCGCCGCCGGGGTCGCTCACGTCCACCGGTCCGTTCACCGACTCCACGTTGATGCGGGCGCTGCGCCCGCGCACGCTCACGCCGCCGTTCACCGACTCGAGGCGCACGTCATCGGCCGTGCCGGTGAAGGTGATCGAGCTGTTCACCGTCTCCGCGCGCACCGAGCCGGTGACGCCCTCGACGTCGACCGCGGCCTGGAACGCCTCCACTTCCACCCGGCTGCCGGCCGGGACGTGGATCTCCAGGTCGGCCGCGCCCGGATGGTCGTGCCGCTCCGGCACCACCTCGATCCTCAGCTTCCGCCGGTCGCCGCGCACCTCCACGCGCTGGCTGTCCGCGCCCAGGGTGCCGGTCACCGTGACCTCGGCCTTGTCCCACCCCACCACGCGCACGCTGCCGCCGCCGGTCTCGATGGCCACCGTCCCGTCCGCCGCGGCCGCGCGCCGCTCGTCCACGCGGCCCTGGGCGGACGCGGTCGCGGCCGCCAGCAGCGCGCACCAGGCCAGGCTCTTCACACTCATCGTTCCTCTCATGCTCCCACTCGCACCACGCGCCGCAGCAGCTCGATCTTCTTGCGGTGCGTGGAGGCCAACATCATGTGCAGCCCGGTCTCCGAGGGCTGTTGCGCCAGGGCGGTGCGGATCTGGCCCAGCGCGGTGTCGATCGTGCGCAGGCTGGCCTCGACCTGGGCCACCGTCTGCGGGGGCAGCCGGTCCTGGCGCGCGCGCAGCTCCACCAGCAGGACCTGCGCGGCCTGGTCGTATTCGGCCTCCAGGCGCGCCATCTCGGCCGCCTGCAGCGCGGCCTCCTGCAGGCGGCCGGTGCCGTCGAGCTGCACGGCCGTTTCGGGCCCGGAGGGCGCGGGGGCGGGGGCGGTGCGGGCCAGGAGGGCCCCGCCCACCGCCAGCAGCAGGGCGGCCGCCGCGGCCAGCCCGCGCAGCCAGGCCCCGGAGCCGTGCCGGAGGCGGCGCTCGATGGCCGGCCACAGGTCGCGCGGCGGGGCCACGGTGTCGGCCAGGGCGGCGGCGTCGCGCAGGAGGGCGCGCAGCGCCTGCTCCTCCCGGCGGCAGGACGCGCAGCCCTCGAGGTGGCCGGCCACGGCCGCCGCCTCCGCGGGCTCCAGCAGGCCGTCGACGAAGTCGTCGAGGCGCTCGCGCACGTCGTCGCAGGTGCTCATCGTCCCAGGCTCTCCCTCAGCAGCTTGCGGGCCCGGTGCAGCTGCGCCTTGCAGGTGCCGGTGGCCACGCCCATCACTTCGGCGATCTCGGCGTGCTTGAACCCGTGCACGTCGTGCATCACGAACACCGCCCGCGCCCCGTCCGGGAGGGCGGCGATGGCCTTCTCCAGGTCCAGGCCGTGCTCCGGCCGCTCCCGGGCCGGCTTCTCGTAGGGCGTGAGGTCGTCGGTCGGCATCACGCGGGCCAGGCGGCGCATGCGGGAGCGGCGCTCCGAGTAGCACATGTTCACGGCCAGCGTGTACAGCCAGGAGTAGAAGGCGCTGTCGCCGCGGAAGGTGGAGAGGCGCTGCCAGGCCCGCACGAACACGTCCTGGGCCAGCTCCTGGGCCAGGGTGGCGTTCCCGGACAGGCGCAGGCAGAGGCCGTACACCCGATTGGAGTTCGCCCGGTAGAGCTGCTCGAAAGCGGCCACATCCCCATCCTTCGCGCGGGCCACGACTTCGCGCTCGCGCATCCCTGCCTCGGTGGCCGCTGGCGGCCGCTGTTCCAACCCGGCGGTATCGCTCACGGCACTGGGCAACCGCTCTTTGAGATGCCGGTGCGGGGCCCGGGGTTTATCGGGCCCGGTGGGCCAACGACTTACGAAGGTGTTCGGGGATGGCGGCGGCCGGCATGGGCCGGCCGAGCAGGAAGCCCTGGGCCAGGTCGCAGCCGTGCGCACGCAGGAAGGCCAGCTGGTCGCCGGTCTCCACGCCCTCGCCCACCACGCCCAGGTTGAGGCTGCGGCAGAGCGCGATCACCGAGCGCACGATGGCGGCATCGCTGGGGTCCCCGGGGGCGTCGCGGACGAAGCTGCCGTCGATCTTGACCGCGCTGATGGCGAAGCGGCGCAGGTACACGAGCGAGGAGTAGCCGGTGCCGAAGTCGTCGATCGAGACCCGGCAGCCGTGGTCGCGCAGCGCGCGCAGGGTGACCGCGGCCGCGTCCGCGTTCTGCAGGGCCGCACTTTCGGTCAGCTCGATCTCCAGCAGGTGCGGGGGCAGCCCGCTCTCGGCCAGGGCCGTCTTCACCGTCTCCGCGAAGCCGCGCTGCTGGAACTGCCGGGGCGATACGTTCACGGCCACCCGCAGGCCGAATCCCGCGGCCAGCCAGTCGTGCGCGTGGCGGCAGGCCTCGCGCAGCACCCAGTCGCCCAGGGGCAGGATGAGGCGCGACTCCTCGGCCAGGCCCACGAACTCGGCCGCCTCGCGCAGCCCGCCCTCCGGCCGCCGCCAGCGCAGCAGGGCCTCCACCGCCACCACCTCGTCCGTCTCCAGGCTGACCTGGGGCTGGTAGTGCAGCTCGAACTCCCGCCGCTGCAGCGCGTGGCGCAGGCGGTTCTCCGCCGCCAGCCGCTCGTGCACGCGGGCGTTGAGCTCGGGCGTGCAGAGCTGGTAGGCGTTGCGGCCCGCCTCCTTGGCCCGGTACATGGCCACGTCGGCGTTCTTGAGCAGGGCGTCCGCGTCCTGGCCGTCGTCGGGATAGAGGGCCACGCCGATGGAGGTGGTGACGTAGAGCGGATGGCCGTCCACCTCCAGGGGCAGGGCCACCGCCTCCATCACCTTCTGGGCCACCGTCACCGCGTCCTCCACCACCGGCAGGTGGGAGAGGAGGATGGTGAACTCGTCGCCGCCCACGCGGGCGATGATGTCGCCCTCGCGCACCGAGTTGCGCAGGCGGTCGGCCACCGCCTGCAGCAGGCGGTCGCCCAGCGTATGGCCCAGGGTGTCGTTGGCCAGCTTGAAGTGGTCGAGGTCCAGGAAGAGCACGGCCACCCGGCTGTCGTCGCGGCGGGCCAGGGCCATGGCGTTGAGCAGGCGGTCGCGGAAGTAGGCGCGGTTGGGCAGGCCGGTGAGCGCGTCGTGGGTGGCCTGGTAGACGATCTGCTGCTCGGCCCGCTTGCGGTCGGTGATGTCGATGAGCGTGCCCGCCACCACGCCCGGCGTGCCCTCCTCGTCGATGAGGGTGGCGTTCTCCAGCACCCACACCGGGCTGCCGTCCTTCTTGCGCAGGCACACCTCGACGTTGGTGAGCGAGCGGTGGTGCTGCAGGCGCTCCATGAGCGCGCGCCGCTGCTCGGGCTCGAAGTAGGCCTCGGCCGCGCCGTATCCGGCCAGCTCCTGCGGGGTGTCGAAGCCCAGGATGCGCGCGCAGGCCTCGTTGCACTCCAGGACCCGTCCGTCCACCGTGTTGCGGAACACGCCGGCCAGGTTGCGCTCGAAGAGCAGGCGGTAGCGGCCCTCGGAGGCGCGCAGGGCCTGCTCGGACCGCCGCCGCTCGGTGGCGTCGCGGAAGCTCCACACGCGCCCCACCGCCCGCCCGTCGAGGAGCTGGGGCACCGAATACCGCTCGAACACCCGCCCGTCCTTGAACTCCAGCATGTCGAAGCTCTCGGCCTCGGGGTGCTGGTAGAGCTCGCGCACCTTGGCCAGGAAGCTCTCGGGGTCGGCCAGCTGCTCCAGCACCGAGGCCAGCGCGCGCTGGTCGTCGCCGGCCGCCACCAGGTCCGGCGCCACGCGCCACAGCTCCACGAAGCGGCGGTTGTAGGTGACGATGATGCCGTCCATGTTCACCACCAGCAGGCCGTCGGCGGTGGACTCGATGATGGAGCGCAGCAGGGAGACCGCGCTGCGGTTCTCGGCGTCGGAGCGCTTGCGCTCCAGGGCGCTGCCCAGCATCTCGCCGGCGATGGTGAGAAGCGACACGCTCTCCTTGGCCCAGACGGTGGTGCGGTGCACGCAGTCGAAGCCCACGAAGCCGCGCACCTGGCCGGCCGTGGCCAGCGGCACGGCCAGGACCGAGCGCACGTCCTGGCCCTCCAGCAGGCGCCGCTCGGCCGCGGCCTCGGGGGGCAGCTCGTCCAGGGAGGAGACGTACAGCATCTGCTGGCGGTGCAGCCGCTCCATCCACCAGGGGAAGGTGCTGGAGGCCACGGCCTGCAGGGTGGGCTTGCGCGAGCTGATCCCGTCCGCGCACCACTCGTGGGTGTTGGCCGTGCTCAGGCCGCAGGGCGAGAGCAGGAACACGTAGGCCCGGTCGGCCTCGGCGAAGGCTCCGATCTTGGCCAGCGCGCGGTCGATGCCGGCGTCGATCTCGTCCACGGCCAGGTTGATGAACTCGGCGGCCAGGGCGGCCACCAGGTGCTCGAACTCCGCCCGGTAGCGCAGGGCGCGCAGCATGGTCTCGCCGTCGGGCAGGACGGAGGGCGGGACGGAGACGGCCGGGCCTGCGGTAAAGCGGGAACCCTGCTCCATCGTTGGTCGGGGCTTGCGGCGGAGTATAGCGCGCGGCGGGCTATGATGCGGATACCCGCATGCCCAGCCTGGGGACCGCCCTCGCCGTGCTCCTGGCCGGCGCCGCGCCCGCTCCGGCCCCCGCCTCGCCGGTGGCCGCGGCCGTCCAGCGCTGGCGCACGGCCCACGAGGCCGAGGTGGTCCGGAGCCTGGCCGACCTCCTGGCCCTGCCCAACGTGGCCAGCGACACCGCGGCCATCGGCCGCAACGCCGAGCGCATCCTGGCCCTGCTCGAGCAGCGGGGCGCACAGGGCCGCCTGCTCGACGGCCTGGGCGGCCCGCCGGTGGTGTACGCGGAGCTGCCCGCGCCCGGGGCCCGCCACACCGTGGTGGTGTACGCGCACTACGACGGCCAGCCCGTCGACCCCGCCCGCTGGACGAGCCCGCCCTGGACGCCCGTCCTGCGCACGCGGGCCCTCGACCAGGGCGGGAAGGACCTCGACCTGGCCGCGCTGCCGGCCGGGCCGATGGACCCCGAATGGCGGCTCTACGGGCGCTCGGCCAGCGACGACAAGGGCACCATCGTGGCCGTGCTGGCCGCGCTCGACGCCCTGCAGGCGGCGGGCATCCCGCGCACGGTACGTCTCAAGTTCTTCTTCGAGGGCGAAGAGGAGGCCGGCTCGCCCCACCTCTCCGCGGTGCTGGCCGCCAACCGCGCGCTTCTTGAGTCCGACGGCTGGCTGCTGGGCGACGGGCCCGTGCACCAGACGCGCCGCCCGCAGCTCTTCTTCGGCGCCCGCGGCGTGACCGGCCTGGAGATCACCGCCTACGGGCCGCTGCGCCCGCTGCACAGCGGCCACTACGGCAACTGGGCGCCCAACCCGGCCGTGCAGATCGCCCACGTGGTGGCCTCCCTGCGCGACGTCGACGGCCGCATCACCGTGGCCGGCTACTACGACGACGTGCGGCCGCTGAGCGCGGCGGAGAAGGCGGCGCTCGACGCGGTGCCGGCGGTGGACGAGGCCCTGCGCGCCGAATACGGGCTGGCGGCCACCGAGGCCGGCGGGGCCGCGCTGGTGCAGCGGATCATGCTGCCCGCGCTCAACGTGCGCGGCCTGCAGGCCGGCGCGGTGGGCGAGCGCGCGGCCAACGCCATCCCGTCCGAGGCCAGCGCCTCCATCGACTTCCGCCTGGTGCCCGACCAGACCCCGGCCGGGATCCGGGCCCGGGTGGAGGCGCACCTGAAGGGGCAGGGCTTCACGCTCATCGACCACGCGCCCGGCGCGGACGAGCGGCGGGCCACCCCCCGGCTGCTGCGGCTGCACTGGGAAGGGGGCTACCCGCCGGCCCGCACGCCGTTGGACGCGCCCTTCTCGCGCGCCGTCACGGCCGCCATCGAGGAGACGCTGGGCGCGCCGCTGGTCAGGATGCCGATGCTGGGCGGCAGCATCCCCATGTCGCTGTTCGTGGAGGCCACCGGCCGCCCGATCGTGGGCCTGCCCATCGCCAACCACGACAACAACCAGCACGCGGCCGACGAGAACCTGCGCCTGCAGAACCTGTGGGACGGCACCCTGGCCTACGCCGCCGTCTTCGCGCGGCTGGGAGCCCGGCTGCCGTGACCCTCGAGAAGGTCTGGATCCGCTGGAACTGCGAGGAGTGCCACGAAGACGTGGTCACCGTGGCCTGGAAGACGCACGAGGCGGAGGATCTGGAGCCAGTGCCGCTGCGCGCGCGCTGCCCGGTGTGCGGCAACATCTCGCGCCGCTCCTTCCGCCCCGGCACCGACCCCAACACCCACGAGAGCTACACGCTCGAGGAATGGCAGAAGCGGGGGGAGACGGAGCGGGCCACCCGCCACGCGGTGGACGGCCTGCCCGCGGAGCCCGAGCCGGAGCCGCCGGCCGCGGTGGCCGACGACGACCTGGAGGAGTTCGAGACGAAGGCGCGCCAGTGCCAGCCGCCGCACATCGCCTCCACCTGGAACCTGGTCCCCCCCGTGAACGAGTGGTACGCGCGGGACGTGCCCCGCCTGGTGGACGAAGTCCGCCGCTTGCGCGCCGAAGCCACCCGCCGCAAGTAACGGACGAGGGCGCGCTTCGCGCGCATCCGCCCGTTCCCGTCCGTAGGAGAAGCGCGCGAAGCGCGCCCTAGGTGTTACATTCCGCCCGAATGTTGCAGCGCCGTTTGTGCGCGTTCCACCCGGACCGGCCCGGCCATGCGGCGTGCGTGGTGTGCCGCACGGTGGTGTGCCAGGAGTGCGCCACCGCCTACGACGGCATCTTCTATTGCGCGCGCTGCCTGGCCGCGCGCCAGGCCGGGGGCGGGCGGCGGCGGGCCCCGGTGGGCTGGGCGCTCATGCTGCTGGCCACCGCGGCCCTCCTGTTCGCCAGCGTGCGGCTGGCCGTGTGGAGCGGCGCCCTGCTGGCCGGGATGCGATGAAGGCCCGCGCCTTCGGCCTGCTCGACGTGCTCGACGAAGGCGTGGAGGCGGTGGCGGCGGTGGCCGCGCCCTTCCTGGGCCTCCTCTGGCTGACCGCGCTGCCGCTGCCGTCCGGGATGGGCACGTCGCTTGGGTTGGTGCCGGTGCAGTTCGCGTTGGTCGCCGTGACGGTGACCTGGACGCGGGCCGCGCGAACGGCTCCCCCGCTCGCACCGG
>Ga0111539_10006691_pt1 | contig 14841 bp, 14 predicted proteins | sample RhiMethybrSRZTD1_FD_79667 | JGI IMG/M metagenome (GOLD analysis project Ga0111539, IMG submission 79667) | Populus rhizosphere microbial communities from Tennessee, USA - Rhizosphere MetaG P. TD hybrid SRZTD1 (version 2) (version 2) | ecosystem: Host-associated > Plants > Roots > Rhizosphere >... | reverse complement strand
CTCGCTCCCGCCGCTCACCTCGGCCCAGAGCCCGGGGCGCGCGGCGTCGTCGGGCGCCGCGCCCTGGACGGCGGCGAGCGTCATGGTGAGCTTGTTGGCGCCCACGACCAGCCGCGGATCGACCTCGATCGCCTTGGTGACCTGCGTGCCCGCATCCGCCGCGGTCACGGGCAGCGTGCCGATCACCTCGTCGTTCAACGTGAGGCGGATGGCGGAACCGGCGGGCGCAAGGGCGGGCGAGTACGTGTAGCGCAGGCGCAGCGTCGCGCGCGTGACGAGCTCGTCCGCGCGGTTGCCGAAATCGATGCTGGCCGAGGCGCCATCGCCGCGCAGCTCGATGGCGGCGTCGGCGCCGAAGTGGGTGAAGGGGGTGCTGCGCGCGGGCGTGGCGGCCGCGCCCGCGGCCGGAAGCGCGAGTGCGACGAGTACGCTGGCGGCCAAAAGCTGCGAGGCGATCATCGCTCCACGGGTGCGCTTCCCTTGCTGGACTGCCGCAATTCTAGTCTAGAATCGCGCGTTCCCGCCTCGACAGGAACGTTCATGCAAGCACCGAACGCATTCGGATGGAGGAGCGCCTCCGACTTCCTGGGGTGGTGGAACCTCTACTTCATCGCCAAGCTGGCGCTGTTCGCGATGGGACTGATCGGCTTCCACCTGGTCGAGAACCTCGTGTTCGCCGTGGCGCTCGCGGGGATGTCGGTGCCCAGGGCGCGGCGATTCCGCCCGTGGATCGGCGTGCCGGTGGCGATCGCGCTGCTCTACTACGACTCGTGGCTGCCGGGGCTCTCGCGCGTGGCATCGCAGGCGGGGCTGGTCGCCGGCTTCAGCGGCGCGTACCTGATGGAGCTCGCCGGCCGCTTCGTGAACTTCAAGGTGATCGCGGTGCTGGCCGTGGTCGCCGCGGCCTGGTACGGCGCGTCGCGCTTCGTGCGCCTGGACGCGCTCGTGATCGTGGCGATGATCGCGCTCGCCCTCGTGCTCGCCCCGCCCCAACTCGCCGCGGATGCGCCCGTGGCCGCCGCACCGGGCAAGGCCGCCGCACCGGGCAAGGCCGCGGAACCGGCGAAGAGCCCGGACGCGCAGCTCGCGGAGTTCTTCGCGAAGGAAGCGAAGCGATCGGTCGCGTTCCCCAGGCCGCCCGAGAGCGCGCCGCCCTTCGACGTGATCTTCCTGCACGTGTGCTCGATGTCGTGGGACGACCTCGAGGCGACCGGCATGGACAAGCACCCGCTGCTCTCGTCCTTCGACATCGTGCTCAAGCGGTTCAACTCGGTCTCGACCTACAGCGGCCCGGCGGCGATCCGCTTCCACCGCGCGGCTTGTGGCCAGCCCACCCACAAGGGCCTGTACGACCCGGCGCGCGCGCAATGCCAGCTGATGCCGGCGCTGCAGGCCGCCGGCCTCGAGCAGCAGGTGGTGCTGAACCACGACGGCCACTTCGACGATTTCCTCAAGCTGGTGAAGGCGCAAGGCGCGACGGCCGAACCGCTTTCGCTCTCGGGCATCGCGGCACCGCTGCGCTCCTTCGACGACTCGCGCATCTACGACGACGCGGCGATCCTCGACCGCTGGCTGCAGGGCCGCGGCAAGGCGCCCGCGCCGCGCGCGGCCGTGTACTTCAACACGGTGAGCCTGCACGACGGCAACCGGCTCGCCTCCAATCCCGGCGTGAAGAGCTCCGAGACATACAAGGTACGGCTCGAGAAGCTGCTGGGTGACTTGAATGGCTTCGTCGACAAGCTCGCGAAGAGCGGGCGGCGAGCGGTGGTGGTGCTGGTGCCCGAGCACGGCGCCGCGTGGCGCGGCGACGCGGCGCAGATCGCGGGGCTGCGCGAGATTCCCACGCCGGCGATCACGCTGGTGCCGGTGATGGTGAAGGTCGTGGGCCCGGACGCGAAGCGCAACGGCGAGGCGGTCGTGGTGAACGAGCCGACGAGCTACCTCGGCCTCTCGCACATCGTCGCGCAGATGCTGGCGAAGCCGCCTTTCGGCGACAAGGGCTTCGGCGCGGCCGAGTACACCTCGGGCCTGCCCTCGACCGAGTTCGTCTCCGAGGGCGAGACCGCCACGATCCTGGGCCGTGGCAACACCTATCTCATCCGGCTCGAGCGCGACCCGTGGAAGGAACTGCGGTAGCGCCTCCGGGCTAGAATGCCCCGCATGGCGCAGCGCTTCTTCCAGGGCACCATCGCGATCGTCTACGACTTCGACGGAACGCTGTCGCCGCAGCCGATGCAGGAGTACACGGTGCTGCCGAAGATCGGCATCGAGCCGCGCGCCTTCTGGGCGAAGGTGGACCGCGACGCGCGCGACACCGAGAGCGACCGGATGCTGGTCTACATGCGCCACATCCTGGAGGAGCTCGAGAAGGGCCGCATCGACGTGAAGCGCGAGGACTTCGCCGCGATGGCCTCGCGCATCAAGTACTTTCCCGGCGTCACCACCTGGTTCGCGCGCATGAACCAGTACGTGCGGCGCAAGGGCCACGGCGGAGTGAAGCTGCGGCACTACCTCGTCTCCGCGGGGCAGAAGGAGATCCTCGACGGCGCCTCGATCCGCAGGCACTTCAAGCGCATCTACGCCTCGGAGTACCACTTCAACCACCACGGCGTGGCCACGTTCCCCAAGCTGCTCGTCACCGACACGATGAAGACGCAGTTCCTGTTCCGCATCAACAAGGGGCGCGAGAACATCGGCGAGTCGATCAACGAGCACATGCCCGAGAGCGAGCGGCCGATCCCCTTCCAGAACATGATCTACGTGGGCGACGGCATGACCGACGTGCCCTCGATGGCGCTCACGAAGAAGGCGGGCGGGCACACGGTGGCGGTGTACCACCCGAACGGCAAGGGGCGCGGGGTGTGCGTGGAGCTGCTGCACGCCGGTCGCGCCGACTTCATCGCCGCGGCCGACTACCGCGCCGGCTCGCGGCTCACCGCGCGCGTGCAACTGCTGCTCGACGCCATCATCGCGGGCATCTCCTACCGCCGCGAAGCCTTCCGCTGCATCGCGGAGAACCGCGCCCGGGCGTGAGCGCGCTCACGTTCCAGGCCCTGCGGCGCCTGGCCGACGGGCGGTTCCATTCCGGCGAGACGATCGCGCGCTCGCTGGGGCGCTCGCGCGCGACGCTTTCGGAGGCGCTGAAGCGCGCGCCCGACCTCGGCGTGGAGATCTTCTCCGTGCCCGGGCGCGGCTATCGACTCGCCGAGCCGATCGAGTTCCTCGATGCCGCCGCGCTCGATCGCTCGCTGGGTGTGTCCGGCGTGCGCGTCGAGGTGGTGGATGAGGTGGCCTCGACCTCGACGCGGCTGCTGGAGATGGCGGCGGCCGGCGCGGCGTCGGGCACCTGCCTTGCGGCCGAATGGCAGAGCGCCGGGCGCGGGCGGCGCGGACGTTCGTGGGTCTCGTCGCTCGGCGGGTCTTTGACCTTCTCGCTCCTGTGGCGCTTCGAGCGCGGCGCGGGGCACCTCGCCGGGCTGTCGCTCGCGGTGGGCGCTGCCGTGGCGCGGGCGATGGCGTCGAACGGCATCGCGCGGGTGCAGGTGAAATGGCCCAACGACGTGGTGGTGGACTTCCGCAAGATCGCCGGGATCCTGGTCGAGACCGCGGGCGACATCCAGGGGCCGAGCGTGGCGGTGGTGGGTGTCGGCGTGAACTATCGCCTGGCCGAGCGCACGCTCGAGCGCATCGACCAGGCGGTGACCGACGTGGTGCGCTGCGCCTCCCCCGCGCCTTCGCGCAACGGCCTGCTCGCCGCGCTGCTCGGCGAGCTCGCCTCCACGCTGCGCCGCTTCGAGGTTTCCGGTTTCGCTTCGGAGCGCGACGCCTGGCGCTCGCTGCACGCCTACCACGGCCGCCCCGTGCGCGTGCTCCCCGCCCACGAGCCCGCTTACGACGCCGTCGTCTCCGACGTCGCGCCTGACGGCGCGCTCGTCGTCACCCTCCCCGACGGCCGCTCGCTCGCGCTCGCCTCCGCCGAAATCTCGCTCCGCGGAAAACCGGGGTCAGACTCCAATTAAGATAATTCGGTAGTTTTCACGCAGTGATAACTCGAGGATTAACTTAATTGGAGTCTGACCCCGTTTATTTGTTCGATGCCGGCAACACGCGCATCAAGTGGGCGCTGCACGACGGGCGTGGGTATGTCGCTGCGGGCGCGATCGCGACGGCGGAGGCCGGCGGGTTGGCGCAGGCGTTGCCGGCGGGGCCGGGGGCGGCGAGGGGCGTTGCGTCGAATGTGGCGGGGGCGCAGGTGGGCGAGGCCCTGCGGCGCGCGTGCGAAGCGCGCGGCGCGCGGCTCGAGTTCATCGTCTCCCGGCCCGACCACCTTGGCGTCACCAGCGGCTATCGCGACCCTGCGCAGCTGGGAACCGACCGCTGGGCGGCGCTCATCGCGGCGCACCGCACCGGACCGGGGCACAAGCTGGTGGTGAACGCCGGCACTGCCCTCACCATCGACGCGCTCACGGCCGACGGACGGTTCCTAGGTGGAATGATCGTGCCGGGGCCCGCCCTCATGCGCCGATCCCTCGACCGCGGCACGGCGGGGCTTCGCCTCACCGAAGGCGCATTCGCCGAGTTTCCCGCGAGCACGCCCGATGCGATCACGACCGGCGCCATCCAGGCCTGCGCGGGCGCAGTCGAGCGCATGCGCGATGCGATGGCGGGTGCCGGCTGCGCACCCTCCCAGGTGGTCCTCTCGGGAGGGGCGGCGCCCGAGCTCGTGGCCCATCTTCCCATCGCCGCCACCATCCGCGAGAATCTGGTTCTCGACGGGTTGCTGCTCATTGCCCGTTCCGCCTGATTCCCGAGTGGCCCGCCTCCTCTTCTACTTCCTGCTCCTCGCCGTCCTCGGAATCGGCCTGCACCTCTGGCTCGCCGGGCCGCAGGAGCGCGCCGATTTCAGCGCCCGCGAGCGCAACCGCGACGAGGTGCGCATCGTCGCCGTGACGTCGCCGGACGTGGCGGCGCGTCGTGCCGAGGACACGCGCAAGACCCAGCAGAGCCTGGTCGGCGCCGCCTGCGTGGAGTTTTCCGGGATCACCCCCACCGACGCCCCGCGCGCACGCGAAGCCTTCAACGCGCTGCAGCTCGGAACCCGCCTGTCCGAGCGGCGCGTGGACGAGATCACCCGCTACTGGGTCTTCATCCCGCCGACCAACGACCGGCGCGCGGCCGAGAACCGCATGGCCGAGCTGCGCAAGCAGGGCGTGCAGGACCTCTCGATCCGCCCCGACAACGCGATCTCGCTGGGCGTCTTCTCCTCCGAGGAGGCCGCGCGACGCTTCCTCACCAGCCTCCAGGCGAAGAACGTGCGCGGCGCCGAGCAGGGCCCGTTCGCGCGCGAGCTGCGCGAGCTCGTCATGCTCGTCCGCGACCCCGACACCGAGCTCGTCGCGCGCCTCACCGTCATGCAGCGCGACTATCCCGCCGCCCAGTTGCGCGCCGTCCCCTGCCCTCAATAACCGGGGTCAGACTCCAATTAAGCTAATTCCGGGGGTTTCCGCGCCCAGCGGTGGCACATTCTTCCGTGGCCGCCCGCCCTTTCGTGGCGCCGCCGGCCGTCCGCACAACTCCTCCAACTTCCTGCAAAAATCCTCCCCGCCCAAAGCCCAGCCCTTTCCGGCGGCGAAACGAATGGCGGCCAGGACGACGGGATCGATCGCGTGATCGAACAGGGCGACGTAGCGCAGGCGCCGCTCACGTTCCGCAGCCGCAAGTTCCATGTAGAGTGAATGGGGTGTCACGAGGTCGTCGGCGCGCCCCAGGGCATTGCAGCGGTAGCTGGACCAGGGGAAGGCCGCGGGATCGTCAACCATCTTCGCGCGCACCGGATTCAACTCAACGTACTGATGGCAGACCAGGAAATAGCGCTCCGATTCGACCAGACTCGAGTGGAAACGCCCTTCCCACAACGTGCCAGTGCGCTTGTACAGGTAGTTGAAGTACGACACGTACCGTCGCCCCATGCACTGCACCACCTTGCTGAGCGAGTCGGCCGACCGTCCCGTGCCGAGGACGTGGACGTGGTTGTTCATCAACACGTAGGCGTGGACGTCCAGCCCGAATCGCCGCGTGCTTTCGACCAGGCAGCGGTGGAAGTACACCCGGTCGCCCTCCGAACGGAATATCGGCTGCCGGTTGTTGCCGCGCACCGTGATGTGGGTGGGATAGCCGGGAACGTAGAGGCGGGGCAGGCGGGCCATGCTTCCAGTAACGCCGAAGCGGTCCGTCGGACGACACGAAAACCCCCGAATAAACTTTATTGGAGTCTGACCCCGTTTATTCTTGCGGGCTGCAGCCTGCTCGATCCGTACAACATGATCGGGAGGCAGGCGGGGCCGGACGGGACGCGGGTGGCGACGGAGGTGGTGACGCCGGCGCAGGGCGAGCGGCTGGGACAGGCGGAGCGGGAGCAGGCATTCGACTTCGTGTGGACGACGATCGCCGAGCGCTACCACGACGCGAAGCTCAATGGAGTGGACTGGAAGTCGGTCGGCCGGCAGTACCGGCCCCGCGCCCTCGACGCGCGCGACGACAACGCATTCTGGGACACGCTCGACCGAATGACCGGAGAGCTGCGCGATGCGCACACACGCGTGGACTCCCCAGAGCGCGTGGCGCTGCGCAAGCGCGACGAGTCGATCTCGCTGGGATTCGGGTTCATCCCGCTCGAGGGCAAGCTTGCGGTGACGAGCGTGAGCACCGACTCGGACGCCTGGTGGGCGGGCGTGCGCCCCGGGATGACGCTCGTCGACATCGGCGGCGAGCCGGCCGCCACGGCCTACGAGCGCCTGATGGCCGACACGCGCTACGACTCGACCGAGCGCTCGCGCCACTTCCGCGCGCTGCGCCGGCTGCTCACCGGTCCCGAAGACTCCAAGGTGCCCTTCATCTTCGAGCGCGCCGACGGCTCGCGCTTCCAGGCGACCGTCGCGCGGCGCAAGTTCAGCTCGCGCGCGGCGACCAGCCACCGCGTGCTTCCGTCGGGATTCGGTTACCTGCGCCTCTCGCAATGGGCGCTGGGCATGAATTCCCGCATGGTCTCCGGGGTGGATGAGATGCGCGACACGCCGGGCATGGTGATCGACCTGCGCGGCAACCCCGGCGGGTCGGTGCAAAGCGTCGACCGCCTGCTGTCGGAGTTCTTCGACAAGACCACGGAGATCGCCCAGACCACCACGCGCACGGGCAAGCCCATCTCGGTGCTCTTCGGCACCGTCGAGATCATCAAGCTGAAGAGCTCGGTCGAGGGCAACCCCAGGGCGTACAAGGGGCCGGTGGTGATCCTGGTGAACTCGCAGAGCGCGAGCGCCAGCGAGCTCTTCGCCGGCGCCATGCAGGCGGCCCGCCGTGCCGTCGTCATCGGGCAGCCCACTTGCGGTTGCCTGCTGGGCTTCCTCGGCTACTCCCGCGTGCCCGGCGGCGGCGAGATGGCCTACAGCGAGGTGGGCTTCGTGCTCACCAATGGCAAGCGCATCGAGGGCGAGGGCGTGATGCCCGACCACGAGGTGCCCGTGAGCATCCACGACCTGGTCGTGAGCCGCGATCGCGCGCTCGAGACGGCGCAGGAGATCCTGAGGAAAGCGGTCGCGGACGGCAGCGCAAAGCGCGGTGGCTGAGGACGCGCTCCGCTCCGCCCTCAATCCGGGCGTGCGCCGGCGCGAGACCTTCGGGTGGGCGATGTACGACTTCGCCAACTCGGGCTACACCACCGTCGTGCTCACGGCGGTGTTCAACGCGTACTTCGTCTCGACCGTCGCGGGCAACGCGCCGTGGGCCACCTTCGCGTGGACGGCGGCGCTGTCGGTGTCCTTCGCGCTGGTGATGGTCGCGGGGCCGATCGTGGGAGCGTGGGCCGATGCGCACGCGGCCAAGAAGCCCGTGCTCCTCGCGTCGACGATCGTCTGCATCGCCGGCACCGCGACCCTCGCGGGCGCGGGACCGGGAATGGTCGGTTGGGCCGTCGCGTTCATCATCGTGTCGAACTTCGCCTACGCCATCGGCGAGAACATCTGCGCCGCATTCCTGCCCGAGCTCGCGCGCCCGGAAGCACTGGGCAAGGTCTCGGGATGGGGATGGAGCCTCGGCTATTGCGGCGGCATCGTGGCGCTCGGCATCTCGTTGTGGTGGGTGATGACGGCGGCGAGCCGCGGCTCGACGACCGCCGAAGCGGTCGGCGGGACGATGATCATCACCGCCGCGATCTACGCGCTCGCGGCGGTGCCGACGTTCCTCTTCCTCGAGGAGCGCGCCCAGCCCGATGCGGGCGCGCGCGCCACGGCCGCGTTCGCCCGCCTGCGCGAAACCTTCGTCCACGCGCGCCAGTATCGCGACCTGCTGCTCATCTTCGCGTGCGGCACGTGCTACCAGGCGGGCGTGGCGACCGTGATCGCCCTGGCGGCGATCTACGCCGAGCAGGTGATGGGATTCAAGACGCAGGACACGATCATGCTGGTGCTGCTGGTGAACGTCACCGCCGCCATCGGCGCGTTCGCCTTCGGCTATGCGCAGGACCGCCTCGGCAAGGTCCTGGCGCTGCGGGTCACCATCGTGGGCTGGGTCGTGATGGTGGTGGTGGCGTACTTTTCGGAGACGCGCGCGACGTTCTGGGTCGCGGCGAATCTCGCGGGCCTGTGCATGGGCTCCTCGCAGTCCGCCGGCCGCGCGATCGTGGCCTACCTCTCGCCCGCCGGGCGCGCCGCCGAGTTCTTCGGCCTCTGGGGCTTCGCCACGCGGCTGGCAGCGATCCTCGGTCCCCTCACCTACGGCGCCGTCACCTGGATCACCGGCGGCAACCACCGCCTCGCCATCCTGCTCACCGGGATCTTCTTCGTGGCCGCGCTGGTCGTGCTCGCCTTCGTCGACGAGCGGCGGGGCCGCGCCCAGGTGGAATAACTGGGGTCAGACTCCAATTAAGTTAATTCGGGGGGTTTTCAGTTGCGGAAATAATTGGGGTCAGACTCCAATTAAGTTAATCGCGCAGTTTTCTCCCTGAAAACGCCTGATTAACTTAATTGGAGTCTGACCCCGATTATTTCCCGCGTGCGAAACCCCCCGAATTAACTTAATTGGAGTCTGACCCCAGTTATTTCCGCAGGGCTTCCAGCACCAGGTCGGGGCGGTCGCTGATGATGCCGTCGACGCCGAGGTCGATCATGCGGCGGATCTGGATGGGGTCGTTCACGGTCCAGGTGACGACGCGCAGCCCGAGGGCGTGGGCTTCCTTGACGCGAGCCTCGTCGACGTCCTGGTAGGCGGGCGACCAGATGCGGCCGCCGGCAGCGGCGACGAGCTTGGGCACGGAGCCGTGGGTGCGCAGCTGGAAGCCGGCCGTCCAGGGCGACTCGCCGCAATCGGCCGGGGACGTCGTGGGCGTACCCGCCATCGGGCCGGTACAGACGTTGTCGAGGAAGCGCTGCTGCGCCGTGAGGTAGACGGTCGCGATCTCGGGCGCCTCGCGCTGCACTATCTGCAGCGTCCTCCAGTCGAAGGACTGGATGGTCGCGCGCGACTGCAGGCCGGCGCCGCGGATCTCCGCGATGAGCGTGCGCGCGAACGGCTCCGGCGCGAGCGTTTCGGCCGGCGCGTTTGGCGAGAGCTTGGTCTCGATGTTGAAGCGCACGCCCGACTTGCCCGAGCGCTTGGCGAGGTCGAACACCTCGGAGAGCCGCGGGATGCGTGTGCCGTCCACTGCCACCTGCGCCGGATATCGCCCCGAATAGTTGCTGCCCGGCTTGGCGCGCCCCACGTCGTAGCCCGAGAGCTCGGCATAGGTCAGGTCGTGCATCGCCGGTCCGCGCTTCTCGAGCCACTTCCCATCCGGCCCGCGCGTGATGTCGGGGTTGAGCGTCGGGTCGTGTCCCACGACCACGACCCCGTCGCGCGTCACGCCCACATCGAGCTCGAGCGTGGTCACTCCCAGCGCCAGCGCCTTCTCGAACGCCGGCAGCGTGTTCTCCGGCGCCAACCCCCGCGCCCCCCGGTGCCCCTGCACGTCGAACCGGGTCGCGCAGCCCGACACCAGCACGGCCAAAATAAACGGGGTCAGACTCCAGTTTCGATATCGCGGCATGTTTTCGGGCATCCAGTGGAAAAAAGGGGCGAATTAGCTTAATTGGAGTCTGACCCCAATTATTCGTATCATGCCCTTCCATGGCGCATGCGAAGAAGACGCTCTACGAGATCCTCGGCGTGCCGAGGGATGCAGACGAGCTCGACATCAAGCTCGCGCACGAGCGGCGCGTGGCGGAGATGCGCCGCGCGTCCACGCAGGACCCGAGCGCGGAAGCGCTGGTCCAGCAGGCCTTCGAGATCCTGGCGAACGCGAAGCGGCGCACGGCCTATGACGCGCAACTGCTGACGGCGGCCGAGCGCAGCGCCGCGTCCGAGCAGACCACGACCGACCTGGAGCTCGAGGAAGAAAAGCCGCCGCCCAAGCTCCCGTGGGTGCCGCTCGCGGTCGTCGGCGTGATCGTCATCGCCGGCCTCATCTTCACGATGCGCAAGTCCGACGCGCCCAAGCCGCCGGCCGAGCCCGTGGCCGCCGCGCCCAAGGCCGCCCCGCCGCCCCCGCCGCCGAAGGCGTTCACCGCCATGGAAGTACTCGGGGCCGTCGCGACCTCCGTCGGCCGCGTGATGGTCTACTCGATGTCGGGCAGCGCCACCCCGATCGGCCTGGGAGCCTCCACCGAAACGGGCTCGCTGGTCACGACGTGCCACGCCATTCCCGCCGGCGGCAAGGTCGTCGCCAAGGTGGGCAACGAACAGTTCCCCGCCGACCTCACCGTCACCGACGAGGGGCTCGACCTCTGCCGCCTCTCGCTCGCCGGCTACGCCAAGCCGCCGCTCAGGATCGCGACCGAAGAGCCCAAGGAAGGCGACAAGGTCTACACGCTCGGCCTCGACGCGAAGGGCGACATCACCGCCACCGAGGGCACGATCAAGGGCGTGCGCAAGGGCGCGGGCGGCGGGATGCTCGAGCTCTCCACGCCCGTCGCCGCCACGGCCACCGGTGGCGCCGTCTTCAACCAGTACGGCGCCCTGGTCGGCATCGCCACGGCGCCGCACGACCTGGGCGCCAGCGTCCACGTCGCGATCCCCGCAACGGCGATCGCGCAGATGCGAACCCGCACGAAGTAGCGGGTTTTCCGGGGCCGTCCCGCCCGAAATGGGACAATCCCGCTTTTCGTCCCGGCACCTGCAGCCATGGAAATCGCCGTCCTCTTCGTCCTCATCCTCATCAACGGCCTCTTCGCGATGTCCGAGATCGCGCTGGTGGCCTCGCGCAAGGGGCGCCTGCAGTCGCGCGCCGACAACGGCGACAAGGGCGCGGCCTGCGCCCTCGAGCTCGCCGAGGAGCCCACGCGCTTCCTCTCCACGGTCCAGATCGGCATCACCTCGATCGGCCTGCTGAACGGCATCGTCGGCGAGGCGGTGCTCGCGAAGCCCGTCGCCGTCTGGATGATCGGCCTCGGCATGGACGCGAAGGTGGCCGACTACGCCTCGACCGCCACGGTCGTGATCACCATCACCTACTTCTCCATCGTGCTGGGCGAGCTCGTGCCCAAGCGCATCGGCCAGATGACCCCCGAGGCGATCGCGCGCGTGATCTCGCGCCCGCTCAAGCTGCTCTCGACGGCCACCAAGCCGTTCGTGAAGCTGCTCTCCGGCTCGACCCACTTCGTGATCTCGCTGCTGGGCCTGAAGGAGCCCGACGACGCGCACATGGTGGAAGAGGAGATCCACACGCTGCTGCTCGAGGGCACGCACTCGGGCCACATCGAGAAGTCGGAGCGCGAGATGGTGCGCAACGTCTTCCGCCTCGACGACCGCCAGCTCGGCTCGCTCATGGTGCCGCGCGCCGACCTCACCTTCCTCGATGCCACCAAGCCGTGGCCGGAGAACCAGCGGATCATCGAGGCGCACGAGCACACGCGCTTCCCGGTCGTGCGCGGCGGCCTCTCCGACATCGTGGGCGTGGTGTCGGCGCGCGTCCTGCTCGGCCGGACGCTGAAGGGCATGGTCCCGGATCTCGTCGCGCTCGCCACGCCCGCCGTCTTCGTGCCCGAAATGCTCACCGGCATGGAGCTGCTGGAGAATTTCCGCGCCCAGGGCGGCCACGTCGCCTTCGTGGTGGACGAGTACGGCGAGGTCCAGGGCATGGTCACGATGACCGACCTGATCGAGGCGATCACCGGCGAGTTCAAGCCGCGCCACGCCGAAGACGCCTGGGCGATCCAGCGCGAGGACGGCTCGTGGCTGCTCGACGGCCTCATTCCGATTCCCGAGATGAAGGACCGCCTGCACCTGGGCGCGTTGCCGGAGGAGGACCGCGGCACGTACCAGGCGCTCTCCGGGATGGTGCTTCTCCTGATGGGGCGCCTGCCCCGCACCGGCGACCACGTGTCGTGGGATGGCTGGCGCTTCGAGATCATGGACATGGACGGCCGCCGCATCGACAAGGTGCTCGCCACGCGAGAGGTGGCGATGCCCACTCCGGCGAAGGTGCTCGAATGAAGGCTGCGGTCCTCGCAGCCGCACTGCTCGTCGCCGCCACTCCCACCCTCGCCGGCCGGCCGCTCACCACCGAAGACGCCGCGATCCTCGAGGACAAGGCCTGCCAGCTCGAGTCGTGGGTGGACATCGCGCGTCACGTCACCACCGGGTGGCTCGTCCCCGCGTGCAACTTCGGGCTCGGCGTCGAGTGGCAGGTCGGCTTCGCGCGCGAGTGGGAGGGCGGGGGGAGCCGCTTACCCGAGGCCTATGCGCAAGCGAAGGGCCTCTTCCGCGAGGCCACCGAACAATCCAAATGGAGCGCGGGATGGGTGGTCGGCGTCGCTCGCCGGGCGACGAACGAGGAGCATCGCGGCTGGGAGAACCCCTACGTGCTATTGCCGGTGAGCTGGAGCGTGGGCGACTTCAACTTCCACGTGCAGCCGGGTTGGGCCCGCGAGCGCGAAAGCGGTCGCGACCTCACGGTGTGGGGACTCGCGATCGAGCACACGACCAAGCCCCTCGACCTGGTCGCCGAAGTCTTCGGCGTGAACTCGGAGAAACCTTTCCTGCGCGCGGGACTGCGCTGGACGCCGATCATCAACTACCTCGACATCGACCTCACCTACGTGACGCGACCGGGTGGCACGCGCGACGAGCGTCTCGTCTCCATCGGCTTTACCTGGTACGGCCCGCCGATCCTGCCGTAGCCGCCAGGCGACAGGCGACAGGCGCGAGGAACCAAGCGACAGGCGGCAGGCAAACGACCCGAACGGCATCGGAGCCTGCGAGTCAAAGAAACGTCGCCGCGAAATTCCCAGCGGCCCCGTGTAGGAATCCTCCGATGAAGCGCCTACTCGTGCTCGTTGCAACCCTTCCCGCGCTCGCACTCGCCACGGTGAACGTGAACACCGCGCAGCAGAGCGAGCTGGAGCGCACCAAGGGGCTCGACAAGGTCAAGGCCAAGGCCATCATCGATTGGCGCAACGCCAACGGCACCATCGACAACTTCACCGAGCTGCGCCTGGTGCCGGGCTTCACGCCCGAGCTGATCGAGCGCCTGAAGCCCGAGCTCGCCTTCGAGGGCGACGCCTACGTGCCGCCCAAGAAGGAGCCGAAGAAGGCGGCGCCAGCTACTCCACCGCCCCGGGTCGCCGCCTCGCGTTGACCCTCAGGGCGCGACGATCCTGTACTTGAAGAGCTCGGCGGAGAGCGTGTGCTGGGTGTTGGTCTCGCTGCGGGCGCTCGCGGCAAGGCCATACTCCTGGCCCACGATCCCGTTGGCGACGATGTTGGGCGCCATGGCCACGCCGTTGGCATCGGCTTTCACGAAGAGCGTGTTGACGCCTGGCTCGAAGAGTCCCGAGGGCACCGCGTCGGGCCGAAGGTAGAACTGCACGGCGGCGTAGGGAACCAGCGTGTGGTTGGGCGCGAAGACCTGCACCACGATGCGCTGCGGGAAAAGGCTGTTGACCTGGACCGTCTGCGAGTTCCCGCTCAGCAGATCCATTCGATTCGGAATCTCGCCGAACACCTCGATATCGAAGCGCGCGGGGGCCGCGGCGCCCGGGGTCGTGGCCTCGATGACCGAAACCCCGTTGTTGATCGCGATGTGCATCGGGGGGATCGCGACCCCGTTCGCGTCCGTCAACATGTCAATCCCGTTGCCGACGTTGACGAACGTCGTCATCAGGTCGGGGGACAGGAAGCGCACGGCGGCGCCGGCCATGGGTTGCCCGAGGTCATCGCGGACGACGACTCCAATCTCGACGGGGAAATACGCGCTGATGTGGGTCGCCTGTGGCGTGGTCCCCGGCAGCGGCTCGATGGTGATCGCCTCCACGGAGGCGCACTCCAGGCCCAGCAGGAACGCGGCAATGACGTACAACTTCTTCATGGATTCTCCATTTGTTTGAAGAGGGTGTGCGCCCTGTCCGAATATTCTAGCCGCTCGAGCGCTCGTCGCGTTCAGGTGTGGCGCTGATGCGGTGCACGGCGATGTCGGCGCCGTTGAACTCGTCTTCCGGATCGAGGCGGATCCCGACCGTCTTCTTGAGCAAGCCGTAGATCACGAACCCGCCGGCCAGCGCGATCGCGATGCCGACCAGGGTGCCCATGAGTTGGGCCATGAAGGTCACGCCGCCCAGCCCTCCGAGCGCTTTCGAGCCGAAGATCCCGCACGCGAGCCCGCCCCACGTGCCGCACAGGCCATGGAGCGGCCATACTCCGAGCACGTCGTCGATCTTCCACTTGTCCTGCGTGAGGTTGAACATCCAGACGAAGAGCGCGCCCGCGACCGCGCCCGTGGTGAGCGCGCCCAGCGGATGCATGACGTCGGACCCGGCG
>Ga0111539_10006690_pt1 | contig 14842 bp, 15 predicted proteins | sample RhiMethybrSRZTD1_FD_79667 | JGI IMG/M metagenome (GOLD analysis project Ga0111539, IMG submission 79667) | Populus rhizosphere microbial communities from Tennessee, USA - Rhizosphere MetaG P. TD hybrid SRZTD1 (version 2) (version 2) | ecosystem: Host-associated > Plants > Roots > Rhizosphere >... | reverse complement strand
GTGTCCGACGGCGACGTGCTCGACCTGCCCCGCCTGGTGCTGACGTTCGACCCCCGCAAGGGTGGGCGCTTCCGCGAGATGATCCGCACCCTCAACGACCTGGCTTCGGCCCCGCCGCTCGACGCCTCCGACGGCCCGCCGCCGGGCACGTGACCGCCCCGCCGGGCGACTGCCCCGCCTGGTCAGGCCCCGTCGAGCGCGTCGTGGTCGTCGGGCTCGCGCAGCAGGTCTGCGGCCTTGTCGACGGCTCGCCGGGCGCGGGTGAGCCGGCGTTCGTCGACCGGCAGCTCGTGGCCCCCGGCGTCGATCGACTCGCGCAACCGCTGGATGGCCAGGTCGGCCAGCTCCTCGCTGATGCCCTCGAGCCGCTGGCGGATGTCGTCGAACTCCCCGGCCACCGTGCCAGCATGGCAGACGCACGGTCCGCTCCCGGTGTGCCAACGTGAGGTCGATGGCCTCCCCGCCCCCCGCCGGCTCCCCCGCGCCGCCCGACGACCTGCACGAGTTCGTGTCGTTCGAGGCACCCGACGAGCACCGCACGTACTCGTTCGACGTCACGTTCCTCACCAGCGCGTGGCGCTGCATCTACGGCGAGGGCTGCAAGGGCGTGCTCACGGCCGACGCCACCGAGATGGAGGAGGGGTGCTGCAGCTACGGCGCCCACTTCGTCGACGAGGACGACGCCAACGCCACGCTCACCGCCGCCGACCGGTTGACCGACGACCAGTGGCAGTACCGGCGCACCGCCGTGCGGCGGGGTGGCCCCATCCGGCGCACCGGCGACGGCACCCTCGTGACGCGGCTGGCCGACGACGCCTGCATCTTCCTCAACCGCCCCGGGTTCCCCGGGGGCGCCGGGTGCGCCCTGCACCGGGGCGCGCTCGAGGCCGGCGAGCGGCCGCTCGACTGGAAGCCGGCCGTGTGCTGGCAGCTCCCGCTGCGGCTCGTCGAGTCGACCGACGAGTCGGGCCAGGTGATCTCGACCCTCCGCGAGTGGAAGCGCCGCGACTGGGGTGGCGGCGGCGAGGAGTTCCACTGGTGGTGCACCGAGGCCCCCGACGCCTTCGTCGGCCACCGACCCGTGTACGTCGAGCTGCGCGACGAGATCGTGGAGCTGGTGGGCGGGTGGGCCTACGACCGCTTCGTCGAGTACGTCGACCGGGTCGTCGGGGCGCGCGGCACCGAGAGCTTCCTGCCTCATCCGGCGCTGCGGCGCAACTGACCCGGAGGCCGGTGACGCCAGAGAGGACGACGGGGAGCGCGCTCAGTCGTCGTCAGCGGAATCGGCCATGCACCACGAGGCATGGTCGTCGCCGGGCTCGGCGCCGCACTCGGCACAGGGCTCGGCGTCCGCCGGAGCGAAGATGTCAGAGATGTCGAGGTCGTTGCTGCGCTTCAGCGCGCGCGCTTCCTCGAATCGTCGATGTCGACCCTTCTTCACGGGCCAGCTCCCACGTAGTTGCGTCCGGCCGAGCAGTGTATCGCCGCCCGTGCCGGCTGATCGTGCCGGGCGCCGCAGCGCTCGGGGTGTCCCGACCACTTTCCTAGCACGTCCACGGCCCGGAGCCACCTTCGTGGGCCGCCGTCGCCCTCGCTGCTCCGTCGTTAGGATCGCGCCCGTGACGTCTCCGTGGTGGCAGTCGGCCGTCTTCTACCAGGTGTACCCGCGGTCGTTCGCGCCGGGGTCGCCGGGCCCGACCGGCGACCTCGCCGGAATCGAGCAGCACCTCGACCACCTCGGCTGGCTGGGCGTCGACGCGATGTGGATCTCGCCGTTCTACCCGTCGCCGCAGGCCGACTTCGGCTACGACATCTCCGACTTCTGCGACGTCGACCCGCAGTTCGGCGACCTCGGCACGTTCGACAAGCTGCTCGCCGCCTGCCACGCACGCGACATCAAGCTGCTCGTCGACTTCGTGCCCAACCACACGTCCGACCGCCACCCCTGGTTCCAGGCCGCCCGGTCGAGCCGCGACGACCCGCATCGCGACTGGTACATCTGGCGCGACGGTTCGCCCGACACGCCCCCCAACAACTGGGTCGCCGCCTTCACCAACGAGTCGGCGTGGACGTGGGACGACCGCACCGGGCAGTGGTACCTGCACCAGTTCCTCCCGGCCCAGCCCGACCTCAACTGGGCCAACCCCGAGGTGGTCGAGGCCATGCACGGCGTCATGCGGTTCTGGCTCGACCGTGGGGTCGACGGGTTCCGCATCGACGTCGTCCACGGCATCGGCAAGGACCCCGCCCTTCCCGACGACCCGCCGGAGCTGGCCGGCATCCCCCACAGCGCGCTCAACGACACGCCGCAGACCCACGAGCTCATCCGCGGGATGCGGCGCCTCGTCGACGCCTACCCCGGCGATCGCGTGATCCTCGGCGAGGTGTACCTGCTCTCGACCGAGCTGGTGGCCCAGTACTACGGCGCCGGCGACGAGCTGCACCTGGCGTTCAACTTCCCGCCCCTGCTCACGCCGTGGGAGGCCCCCCGCTGGCGCAAGCGCATCGCCTCGACCCGCCGCAACATCGACGACCGGGGGGCCTGGCCGACGTGGGTGCTGTCGAACCACGACAACGCCCGGCACCGCACCCGCTACGGCACCGAGGACCGCGCCCGGGCCGCCGTGTTCCTGCTGCTGGGGCTGCGGGGGTCACCGGTGCTGTACGCCGGTGAGGAGCTCGGGCTCGAGGACGCGGTCATCCCGCCGGAACGGGTGGTCGACCCCGGCGGGCGCGACGGCTGCCGCGCCCCGATCCCGTGGACCCCGGCCCCCGACCACGGCTGGGGCGTCGACGACGCCTGGCTGCCCTGGCCGCCCGATCCCCGCGCCCGCAACGCCGAGACGCTGCTCGCCGACGAGCGATCGATCGCCCACCTCTACCGCCGCCTGCTGGCGGCGCGGAAGGCGTCGCCGGCCCTGCAGCTGGGGGGCGCCGTCCCGATCGAGGCGCCCGGCGACGTCATCGCCTGGCGGCGCACCGCCGATCCGGCGGGGCAGGCCGGCCCCGACGATCGCATCGTCGCCATCAACATGGGCCCCGCGCCGGCGGCGGTGCCGATCGCCGGCACCGTGCTCGTGGCCAGCGACGGCACCGGCGAGGATCAGGCGTTCGCGGGCACGCTCGCCCCCGACCACGCCGTCCTGCTGGCTCCCGACGCCTGAGCCGGCGATCCGTCCCCGGGGGCCGGCGGTCGGCGGATCAGCCGGTGGGCGGCGGCCGGTGCGACCGCGCTTCGAGCACCAGCGACCCCTCGCCGTCGAACGCCAGGGCGAGGTCGCCCTCGAGCAGCTGCTGCACCGGGGCGCCGGCCACGTCCTTGCGCCACCCCTCGAGCAGGCGTGAGGTGCCGTCGGCGCGGACGAGCGCCTCGATGTCGGCGCGGGTGGCGACCAGCGAGGCGTCGAGCTCCTCGTCGCGGGAGAGCTGGCTCACGTACGCCGACGCCAGCGTGACGGCCGGGCGGTAGGTCGAGTCGACGCCGTCGCGGGGCGGCAGGCGCAGGTCGTCGTCGGTGAGCGCCACGCCCGCGGTGACCGCGGCCAGCAGCTCGTCGCCGGCACCGCCCTTCGTGTGGCGGCCGTCGAGCCCGCGCACGCGGGCCAGGTCGCCGCGGGTGCGCGGCGGGCGCTCGGCGATGGCCACCACCGCCAGGTCGGGGAGGACGTGGCGGACGGGACGGTCGAGGGAGCGGGCTCGCCGCTCGCGCCACGCGGCCACCGACTGGGCCACGCCGCGCGCCCGGTTCTTGAGCCGGCGGGCCTCCTTGATGCGCCACCACGCGGTCTCGGGATCGGCCGGTTGGCGGTGCCGGTCGCGCGCCTGGTCGCACTCGTCGAGCGTCCACTGGAGGCGCCCGCGGGCGTCGAGCTCCGCGGCGAGCGACGCCCACAGCGCGTGCAGGTAGGCGACGTCGGCGGCGGCGTACGTGAGGGCGTCGTCGCCGAGCGGACGGCGGAGCCAGTCGGTCAACCGGTCGGCCTTGGGCAGGTTGACGTTGAGGCGGCGCTGGAGCAGCACGCCGAGGCCCGGCGAGCCGAGCCCCACGAACCCGGCGGCGATCTGCGTGTCGACGAGGTGGCGGGGCACGACCCCGCAGGACCGCTCGAGGATCTCGAGGTCCTGGCTGGCGGCGTGCATGATGCACACCGAGTCGCTGTCGAGCAGCCGGCGCAGGGGCGCCACGTCGACCGCCAGCGGGTCGACGAGCACGATGTCGTCGTGGGCGGCGAGCTGCAACAGGGCCAGGTGGGCGTAGTAGGTGCGCTCGCGGTGGAACTCGGTGTCGAGCGCGAACGCGTCGGCGCTCGCCGCCGCGTCGAGGAAGGCGTCGAGGTCGCGCTGGGTCTCGACCCAACGCCAGCCGGGTGGACCGGACGGGGCCGTTACGGCTCCATCCCCGTCGAGACCGGCTGCCCGGCCTCCACCCACGCGGACGTGCCACCGGCGACGTTCACGGCGTCGATGCCCTGAGCCCGGTAGAACTCGGCGGCCCGCAGGCTGCGGGCGCCCTTGGCGCAGATCACGTAGACGGTCTCGCCGGTGGGGACCCGGGTCACGTCGTCGGGCACCGTCGCGAGCGGGATGAGCGTGGCCCCGGGGACGTGCGCCGCGGTGTACTCGTCGGGCTCGCGGACGTCGATGACGGGCGCACCCGCAGACCGCACGCGGGCGAGCTCGGCGACGTCGATCTCGGGGACCTCCATGGCGCCCGAGGCTATCCGCTCGACCGTGACCGACGACCAACCGGGCGGCCCGCGGCGGCGTTCCCGCCGGGCAGGTCGGCCGGGACGTCGGCGTCGGCGACCGCGGCCGCCGGCAGCGCCAGCTCGACGACGCGCAGGGGCGCGGCGGCGACGGCGGCGTGGACGGCCCGCTCGCCCACGCCGAAGGCCACGCTCAGCGGAACCGCGGCGCTCGACCGCCACGCGGCGTGCATCCACTGGCGGCGGCCGCCCACGATCGGCACCGCCACCGCGGCGTCGGGGTCGGCGACCAGCGCGTCGACCGTCGCCGCCACGGCCGCCGGCGACGGCGCCACCAGGTCGCACGACGCGACGAAGACCACGCGGGCGTCGGCGGCACCGAGGGCGGTGATGATGCCGCCCAGCGGCCCGGCGCCCGGCGCCCGGTCGGGCACGACGGGCAGGCCCGCGCCCGACAGCGCGGCGGCATCGCCGCCGACCGCGAGCACCGGGTCGGCGCCGGCGGCGCGCACCGCCGCCACCACCCGCGCCGCCATCGCCTCGCCGTCGACCGGGAGCAGGGCCTTGTCGGTCCCCATCCGCCGGCTGGCGCCGCCGCACAGCACGGCCCCGGCGAAGGTGGGCGACGGATCCGCCACGCTCAGCCCACGCCGCCGTACCGGGCCTCGACCCCGCGGCTGACGCCGTGGTCGGCAACCGCCGCGGCCAGGTCGGCCAGGAACTCGTCGGCCGCCCCGACGTGCGACGGCGACACGATGGCGTGCAGGCCGCCCTGCTGGCGGTCGAGGTGCCAGCCCCGGTCGTCCATCCGGTCGGCGACGGCGCCGAGGGCGAGGTCGTCGTCGGCCGCGACCTGCATCACGCCGGGGACGGGGTCGCCGGTGACGCGCAGCCCCGGGATGGCCTCGACGCCGGCGCGCAGGGCGCGGGCCGCGTCGCGCACCTCGCCGGCCAGGCGCAGGTAGCCGTCCATGCCCAGGTGGGTGATGGTCGCCCAGGCGGCGGCGATTGGGGCGGCGGGGCGGGTGCCCGCCGTGGTGGCCGAGCCGTAGAGGCCGCCCGGCCACCCGTCGAACAGGAAGTACTGCACGGGCAGCATGGCCTCGTCGCGGTGCAGCAGCAGCGACGCGCCCTTGAAGCACCAGCCGTACTTGTGGATGTCGGCCGACAGCGACGTCACGCCGTCGACGCGGAAGTCCCACGGGGGCAGCGGCTCGCCCAGGCGCTCGAGGAACGGCAACAGCCAGCCGCCGAGGCAGGCGTCGACGTGGCACAGCGCGCCCCTCTCGCCCGCGACCTCGGCGAGCGCCGGGATCGGGTCGACGACGCCGAAGGGGTAGCACGGCGCCGACCCGACCACGAGGGCCGTGCGCTCGTCGACGGCGGCGGCGGTGGCCACCGGGTCGGCCCGGCCGTCGGCGGCGACGGGAACCCGCACCTCGCCGACGTCGAGGTAGTGGCAGGCCTTGGCGAACGCCGGGTGGGCCGTGGCGGGGACGACGATCGTCGGTTCGGCGATGTCTCTGGCGGTGCGGGCGTGGTCGCGCGCCACCTGCACCGCCAGGAACAGGCTCTCGGTGGCGCCGCTCGTCAGCTTGCCGCACCGGGGGTTGCCGTGGACGAGGTCGGCGCCCATGGCCACGACCTCGCGCTCCATGCGCAGCAGGCTGGGGAAGGCGAACGGGTTGAGGTAGTTCTCGTGCAGGTACTCCTGCGCCACCGCCTCCTGCAGCCGCTCGAGGTCGGCGTCGACCGGGTTGTAGACCAGGCTGAACGTGCGGCCGGCCCGCCAGTCGGCGTCGTCGCCCCGGCCGCCGCGGACGGCGGCGATCACGTCGTCGGCCGGCCGGCCGTGCGCCGGGAAGGTCGGGGTCGCGTCGTCGTCCACGTCAGCCTCCGTAGCTCATGCGGGTGTCCTCCATGCGCAGCACCTCGGTGTCCTCGGCCCGCAGGAACCCGCAGTCGACGACCTCACCGATGAAGAACGTGTGGCCCCCGCAGTCGACCGGCGTGCGGACCTCGCACGCGATCCATGCCGCGGCCTGGTCGAGCACCGGTGCCCCCGTGGGACCGTCGTGGACGGCGAACCCGTTGAGCGTGCCGGCCACCGGGTCGTGTTCCACCGGCTTCGTGAACCTGCGGACGATGGCGCGGTCGTCACGGGCGACGGTGTTCAGCGTGAACGAGCCGCCCTCGGCGATCAGCTCGTGGGTGAGGGCCGTCTTCTCGACGCCGACGCCCAGGAGCTTGGGCTCGAAGCTCACCTGCGAGGCCCAGTTGAGGGTCATCAGGTTGCGGCGGTCGCCCGACCGGCTGCCGACCACGTACAACCCGGAGGGCAGGGTCCACAGCAGGCGGCGCCGCATCTTGTCGTAGTCGTCCTGCGCCTCGTCGCCCTCGACGCGGGGCGGGAAGGGGCCGATCGGGCCGGTGCCTCCGGGAGCAGCCATGGCGGCGACCCTAGTGGTGCCGGGGTGGGCGTCCTCTCCCGACGCCCGGCCCGGCCCACCTCCCGACGGCGGCCGTCGAGCGCATGGGCTCCGGTGTTCCCGTGTGCCCGATGCCCGGGCTGTGCCATCGTCGGGCATGCCCGACGACCGGCAGCCGGCCCGACTCGCCTTCCGGCCCCGGCCGGCCCTCGGGGTCGGCAACGGCCACGACGGCGGTCGGGACGAGCCGCTCGGGCTCGGCGCCGATCGCGACGGCGTGCTCTACGTCCCCGACACGGCCGAGCCGGGCGCGCCGCTGCTCGTCTTCCTGCACGGGGCGACCGGCACCGGTCGGGCCCACCTGCGCGCCGTGCTCGCCGCGGCCGACCGCTACGGCGTGGTGCTGGTCGCACCCGACTCACGCCTGCCGATGACGTGGGACCTGATCGCCGCAGGCGGGTTCGGGCCCGACGTCGTGTTCCTCGACCAGGTGCTCGAGGCGGTCGCGGACAGGGACGACCTGGACGTCGACCTGAGCCGGCTGGCCGTCGGCGGGGTGTCGGACGGGGCCTCGTACGCCCTGGCCGTGGGGTTGAGCAACGGCGACGTCTTCCCCACGGTGCTGGCGTTCTCCCCGGGGTTCCTCGTCGTCCCGGGGACGGTGGGGCGGCCCCGGGTGTACGTCTCGCACGGCACGCACGATCGCGTCCTGCCGATCGACGCCTGCAGCCGCTCGTTCGTGCCCGCGCTGCGGGACGCGGGCTACGACGTCCGCTTCGACGAGTTCGACGGCGGTCACACCGTGCCGCCGGCGGTGGCGGACGCCGCCGTGCGGTGGTGGGTCGACGGCGCGCCGAACCCGACGGCGTGAGCGTGCGCGGCGCGTCGGCCCGGACGGGGCGGGGCCGGCCGGGACAGGCGTGCGGGGCGGCGGGCGCTACGGCACGCGCCAGGCCGTCAACGTCGAGCGCGGCGCGACGTCGGTGCCGCTCACCGAGAAGACCCGGCCCCCGGCGACCACGGGCATGAAGGCATCGGCAGTGACGACGGCGGGATCGGACGACCACAGCAGCGCACCGGACGCGGCATCGAGCGCCCGCACCCGTCGCCCCGCGTTCACCCACACGACCCCGGGCGTCACCGCGGGGCCGTCGCCGAAGTCGGGGAACGCGTCGCCGAGACCGGTCGCCGACCACCGGGTCTGGCCCGTCGCAGGGTCGAGGGCGGTGACACCCAGCCCGAACGTCCGCAGGCCGTAGAGCGTGCCCTCGGCGTAGGCGGGCGACGAGTACCAGTCGGCGGTGGACGACGCCCAGACCAGCTCGCCGGTGAGCTGGTCGTAGGCCCGACCGCCCAGGTACACCCGACCCTGCGCCAGCACCGGTGTGAGCGCCGGGGGCGGATTGCCCGACGGTCCGGGCACCGAGACCGACCAGCGCAGCGTGCCGTCCGCGTCGTAGGCCTGCACCTCACGGGCCGCCGACTCGACCGTCCGGTCGGTGCGGAGGTAGATGCTGCCGTCGCCGGAGGAGACCGCGATGTCACCAGAGGCCGCGACCGGGAAGGACGTTCCGACCGGGGCGCCGGTGGCGACGTCGTATGTCGACAGGCGGCTGTCGCTTCCGACCACGTAGACCCGATCACCGACGACCGTGGGCGTCGACGGGTAGCCGAGGGTCGGGCGGCGCCACACCCGGGCGCCGGAAGCCGCGTCGAGCGCGTTCACGTTGCGGTCGTTGGACGACACGAGGACCCGACCCCCCGTCACGACGACACCGGTCGCACCGGGCGCCGGCGCCGACCAGGCGACGGCCCCCGTGGCGGCGACGTACGCACGGACGGTCCCGTCGGTGGCGGCCAGGAAGACCTTGCCGCTTCCGACGGCGACGTTCCCGCCCCCGTCGGGCTGGACGATCCCGGGGATCGGGACGGACCACGCCACCTGGAGCCCCGACACGTTGCCGGCCACGAGGGCGGTCTCGCGCGGGTTGTAGCCGGTGCGCTCTGCGTCGGCCCGGAACTGGGCCCAGCCACCGTCGCACGCCGCCAGAGCCGTCAGCAGCACCGCAGCGACCACGAGCCGTCCACAACTCCGCGCTCGTACCATCCCCATCGTGACCCCTCTCCCCTGCGTCGGGGGCACGATACTGCGTGGGCGTTCAGGCGGGGCGTCCGGCGGGACGGTGCGACCGGCCCGCCGCCTCCTCAGGCCCGGGACGGCCAGTCGGGGTCGAGCTGGCGCAGGAACAGCGCGCAGCGCTCGGCCTCGTCGACCTCGCCGATGGCGTCGGCCGACGCCCGCAAGCCGTCGAGCGCCCGCAGGAACCCGCGGTTCTGTGGGTGCCGCCACCGCACGTAACCCGACCCTCGCCACCCGTTCGCGCGCAGGCGGTCGAGGCCGCGGTGGTAGCCGACTCGGTGGTAGGCGTAGCCCTCGACGTCGTCACGCCCGAGCTGGCCCAGCTGGGCCCAGGCGTCGAGGAAGCGGGGCCAGCGGGCGACGACCGCGGCGACCGCGGCGCGCTGCTCGTCGACGGGGCGCGCCAGCGCGTCGTCGAGGGCGGACAGCGCCTCGTCGGGCTCGGCGTCGAGGATCGTCTCGGGCGGGCCGGACGGGGTCAGGGACACGGGCGAGTCACTCATCGCCGGCCATTCTGCTGGGCTGGGGCGCCGGTGCGACGCCGTGGGCTCGCTGGTCGACCTCGGCACCGTCGTCCTCGGGACCGACCGCCGCCTGGGGCACGGCGGTGCCCACCGGCGCGGCGGGGCGGGCGGGGCGGCCCGCCAGGTAGTCGCCCGAGGCCTCGTACGCGAGCGCCATGAGCTCGGCCGACCGGGTGAAGTCGTTGTACCGCATGCTCGGCGTCTCCCCGGTGGGCAACAGGTGCACGTCGATGTCGGTCGGCACCGCCTCGAGCTCGCGCTTGAACCGGTGGTGGCGGGCGATCCAGTACGACTGGACGGCGACGTCGAGCGGCCGGCGGGGCTCGGGCCGGGGCCGGGCGAACGCGCTGACCTGGAGCACGTAGATGGTGCGGGCCCCGAGCTCGACGGCGCGGCCCACCGGGACGTCGTCGACGATCGCCCCGTCGAGGTAGCGCACCCCGTTGATCTCGACCGCCGGGTACACGGCCGGCAGGGCGGCCGACGCCAGGATCGGGTCGATCAGCGGCCCGGTGTGGAACCACACCTCGCGCACGCCCAGCACGTCGGTGGCCACGCACTGGAACGGGACCACCAGGTCCTCGAACGTGCGGGCCGTCAGCTGCTCCTCGAGCTCGCGCCGCAGCCCGGCGTTGCCGTGGATCGACTCGCCCCGCCGCGCCAGCGCCACCGCGGGCGGCAGCAGCCCGCCGGGCATCAGCTCCTTGCCGTCGAGCGAGCGCCACAGCCGCTCGAGGCGCCCCACCCCGGTGGGCGTCGGGTCCTCGGCCAGGCCGGCGCCGTTGATCGCCCCGACGGAGCAGCCGAGCACGAGGTCGGGCCGCACGCCGCGCTCGGTCAGGGCCCGCAGCATGCCGATCTGGAGCGCGCCGAGGTTGCCGCCGCCGGACAGCACGAACGCCACCGGTCCGGTCTCGCGCCGGCGCCGCCACCGGGCCATGATCGCCATCAGTCACCCTCCGCCGTCGTGCTGGGTTGGGCCACCGGCTCGCCCGCCCGCTCCAGCGCCAGGAGCACCAGGTCCGCGACCTCCCGGGGATGCGTCAGGTGGGACCCGTGGTCGGCGCCCTCGATGACCCGCAGCTCGCCGCGGGGGGCCGTGCGGGCGAGGTCCTCGGTGGCGCGCATGTGGTGCGGCCTCGTCTCGCTGCCGAACGCCGCGATCACCGGCACGGTGATGGCGCGGGCCTCGAACGGCGGCGGGTTCGGGGGACGGACCGTGCGCATCTCGGCGATCAGGGCCGGGCCCTCGGCCCGTCGCTCCGCCCGCATGGCGGCCGGCAGCCGCTCCCACGTGCGGTCGCCGATCATGCGGCGCAGGAATCCCTCGGCCGCGTCCTCGGGATCGGGGAAGCGGGCCACCTGGTTGCCGACCGACGAACCGGGCCACCACGACGCCCACATCTCGGGCGCCTCGACGGCCACCACGGCCCGCACGAGGTCGGGCCGGCGCTGGGCGAGCGCGAGGCAGATCAGGCCGCCGAAGCTGTGCCCGGCGAGCACGGCGGGGCGGCCGGCGAGCAGCCCGGCCAGGTCGTCGACCTGCTGGTCGAACGACCGCGACGGTCCTGCGGGCAGCGAACGGGCGTAGCCCCGCCGGTCGTAGCGCAGCACGAGGCAGGTCGACTGGAGGGCACGCCGCACGCGCAGCATGCCCCCCGACCGGTCCATCGCCCCGTGGACGAGGGCCACGAGCGGGCCGTCGCCCACCTCCTGGGCCCAGATGCCGTCGGCCGTCGTCCGGCTGCCCCGCACCGTCACGGGCGGCCCCCGCGGTGCGCGCCGGAGCCGGCCGTCGGTCGCTCGTCGGTGTGCGTGCCCACGTCCGAAGGGTTACTCCACGCCCACCACGCGGAGCACGTCGGTGGTGCGCGTCGTGGCGTCGGGCGCCCCCGCCAGCACGGCGATGCTGTCGCCGTGGTGCACCATGCCGGCCGCGACGGCCGCCTCGACCACGCACCACACCATCTCGTCGGTGGTGGCGTACTCGTCGACGACGAGGGGCTCGACGCCCCATGACAGGGTCAGCTGGCGGGCGGTGGCGAGCGACGGGCTGGCGCCGATCAGACGGCAGTGCGGCCGCACGGCGGCCATGGCCCGGGCCGTCGGCCCGGCCCGCGTGCAGCAGACGATGGCGGCCAGGCCCAGCTCGTCGGCGGCGCGGAGGGCCGCGTGCGCCATGGCGACCGTGACCGCCTTGGTGGACGGCGCCCGGCGCCGGGTGAGGCCCCGCTCGTAGGTGTCGTGGTGCAGGTCGTCGAACTGCTCGGCGCGGGCGGCGATGCGCGCCATCGTGGCCACGGTCAGTGCAGGGTCGTGCCCGATGGCCGTCTCGGCCGACAGCATCAGCGCGTCGGTGCCGTCGCCGACCGCGTTGGCCACGTCGGTGGCCTCGGCCCGGGTGGGCGTGGGGGCCGACACCATCGACTCGAGCATCTGCGTGGCGGTCAGCACCGGGATGCCCCGGGCCCCGCAGGCCCGGATGATGCGCTTCTGCAGGTGGGGCACGTCCTCGATCGGGAAGTCGATGCCCAGGTCGCCGCGGGCCACCATCACGCCGTCGGCCACCTCGATGAGCTCGTCGAGGTGGTCGACGGCCGCCCGGGTCTCGATCTTGGCCATGAGGCGGGCCCCGTCGGGGCCGAGGGCCCGCCGCACCTCGAGCAGCTCCTCGGGGGTGCGCACGAACGACACCGCCACCCAGTCGGCCGAGCGGGCCACGGCCTCGATGAGCCGCAGGTCGTCGTCGGTGGGCACCTCGGGCAGCCAGCGGTCGGACGGGAGGTGGGCGCCCGGGCGGCCCTGGAGGCGCCCCCCGCTCTCGACGCGGGTGCGGACCCGCCCCGCGTCGACCGAGAGGACGGTCAGCGTGACGGTGCCGTCGCCCAGCACGATCGTGGCGCCCGGAACCACGATGTCGGCCAGGTGCGGCTCGTCGATGCAGATCGACGTGGTGTCACTGGCCCCCTCGCCGGCCGTCAGGACCACCTCGGCGCCCTCGGCCAGGAAGACCCCGCCCTCGGGGAACGCCCCGGTGCGGACCTTGGGGCCCGGCAGGTCCGCGAGCACGCCCACCTGCCGGCCCCGCTCGGCCGCGGCGGACCGCACGAGGTCGATGGCGGCGCGGTGCTCGTCGACGGTGCCGTGGGCCAGGCCGAGCCGGACCATGTCGGTGCCCGCGTCGAGCAGCGCGCCGAGCACCTCGGGCGTGCCGGAGGCCGGCCCGATGGTGGCGACGATCTTGGTGCGGCGCATGGGGGACGCTCTCCGCCGTCGGGATCAGGAGACGCCCAAGCTAGTGGCGCACCGCACCGCCGGACGCGCCGTTCGGACGCCGTCCACGCAGGTGCTCCCGAACGCCGCGGTCCCGACCCCTGGCCCTGACCGACGGGCACGGCGAACCCCACCCTTCGCTGGACCGGCCGAGCGCACCGGTCCTACTCGGCGGTGAAGTCGAACCAGGGGCTGTCGAACCGGACGAACCCCTGGCTGGGCTGCGACCAGTCGCAGACGCCGGTCGGGAAGATCTCGGCCAGGCGCGCCCGCTGGGCGTCGTCGAGCTCGACCTCGTACCGGTCGACGGCCTCGTCGACCGGCTGGAGGGCGCACTTGAGCACGTCGCCGGACCGGGGTGCACCGGCCGCCATCCGGGGCTCCTCGTGCACGGGGAACGCGGCCTCGCAGGCGGGATCGCTGTTCGCGTCGTCACCGACGATCGGCTCGGCACCGGCGGGCGCGCAGCGCGACCGGGCGGCGTCGGGCTTGGTGGCGGCGAGCGCGTCCGGCCACGAGCCTCCGGCCTCGGCGCGGTGGGCCTCCGCCGCGGTGAGCCACTCGTCGAGCGCGAACGTGGGCTGGGCCGCGAAGTCACCGAGCGCACCGGTGAGCGTGTCGATCAGGCTCGATCCCGCCGGAAGGCCGATCGACCACAGCGACGCGGTGTCGGGCCAGGCACCGTCCTCGCCGGCGAGCCGGTCGAGGATCGAGAACGACCGCACGCGGTCGTGGATGTCGCCCAGCTCGTCGGTGTACACGTTGACGAGGATCATCGGGGTGTCGGGCAGCCCGCCGGCAGGTCCCGACACGCGCCCGGTCTCGTAGGCCCGGCCCGGCAGGTCCTCGGCCACGACCGAGCGCTCGGCGGCCGGCATGCCGTCGTCGTCGAACCCGCCGACCGCCGCGTTGAGGTCGAGGAACTGGTCGGGCGTGATCGTGCCGGCGTCGAGCGCGTCGAGGCCGTACTGCACCCCCTCGTTGTCGTAGCCCGGTCGGGCGAAGCCCGTGTCCGGGTCGCGCCCGGTGACGGCGACGTTGCTCTCCCACACGGTGCAGCGCCAGCCGTCGGGGTTGGTCACGGGGTCGTAGATCTCGGCCGGTGGGATCGTGGCGAAGGGCACGGCCGCCCCGCCGCCGAAGCCCGAGAAGTCGGTGCGGCACCCGGCCGACGGGTTGATGCCCGACGCGAAGGTCGAGTTCCAGAGCTCGCACGTGCTCGCCACCGCGTGCCCGTTGATCGCAGTGCGCTGCTCGGGCGTGAGCGCCTGGCCGGCCGGCGAGGCGTAGTACCGGGTCAGCAGGGCGCAGTCGTAGACCCCGCCCGAGATCGACAGGGCGTCGGGGAACGGCACCATGGGCGCGATGGCGTCGAGCAGGCCGGGGTAGTCCTGGGCGATCAGGATCTGCTGGATGGCGCCCCCCGAGCCGCCCTCGCCGATGGTGTGCACGGGCTCGCCGTACGTCTCGGCCACGTGCTCCTTGACCATCGACACCGTCTCGGCCGAGATCACGTCGTTGCAGAGCACCTGGAACGTGTTGAACGTCGCGGTGGCGGTGACGTAGCCGGCCCGCAGCAGGTCGAGCGACGGGGCGTCGAGCATCGAGTAGCCCTGCGTGAACGACACGCCGCAGCCGCCGCCGAAGCGGTACACGAGCCGCCCGTTCCAGGCGCTGCGGTCGACGGTGGTGCCCGTCGGGTCGGGTGCCGGGTCGAGGGCGGTGACCGTGTAGACGGCGCGGTTGATCGTGCCGGTCTCGGTGCGGAGC
>Ga0111539_10006689_pt1 | contig 14844 bp, 8 predicted proteins | sample RhiMethybrSRZTD1_FD_79667 | JGI IMG/M metagenome (GOLD analysis project Ga0111539, IMG submission 79667) | Populus rhizosphere microbial communities from Tennessee, USA - Rhizosphere MetaG P. TD hybrid SRZTD1 (version 2) (version 2) | ecosystem: Host-associated > Plants > Roots > Rhizosphere >... | reverse complement strand
TCTACGACGTGATCATCCGCGGCGTGCAGGCGCTGTCGAAGCAGCCGGGCCGGCGCGTGCTGGTGGTGTTCAGCGACGGCGACGATCGCACCAGCCACGCGACCATCCACGCCGTCGAACAGGCGGTGCGCGCCAACGACGCGACGCTGTTCATGGTGGCGCTCGGCCGCGGCGTGAAGGAAGCGCAGCTCAAGTCCGGCATCGACCGGCTCGTCGAGCTGAGCGGCGGGCGCTCGGTGTTCGTCGAGCGGAGCGATGACCTCGATCGGCCCTTCACCGAAATTCTCGAGGAGCTGTCGAATCAATACGTCATCGGCTACGAATCGAAGAACACGGCGCGCAATGGCACGTGGCGCGAAGTGAAGCTCGAGATACCCGGCACCAACTACAACGTGCGGGCGCGGCAGGGCTACCGCGCGCCGGGATCGTAAATGCGTTACCTCGTACTCGCCGCCGCCGTCACGATCGGTGGATCGATCGCGATCGCGGCGCAGCAACAGCCACAACAGCCGCCGCCGCAGCAGGTGCCGCGGCCGGCGTTCGAGACGAAGGCCGAGATCGTGCTCGTCGACGTCAACGTCGTCGATCGAGACGCCAAGCCGGTGCCGTCGCTGACCCCCGACGACTTCGAGCTCGAGGTCAACGGCCAGCCCCGCGCCATCAGCTCGGTGCAGTTCATCTCCACGACGCCATCGAACAATACCGCCGCGACGCCACGCGAGGCCGCTTACACGTCCAACGAGACGCAGACAACGGGCCGCTTGCTGCTGTTCGTCGTTGATGAAGGCAGCCTGCGCGTCGGCGCGAACCGCACCATTCTGCGCACCGCGCAGTCGCTATTCGATCGCCTGGCGCCCGGAGATCTCGTCGGCGTTGCGCGGCTTCCCACCGGCTTCGGCGGCGTGGAGTTCACCGCCGATCGCAAGCGGGTTACCGACGCGTTGATGCGCGTCACCGGCGCGCCCAACAACCGCATGGGCATGATGCACATCAACATCAGCGAAGCGTGGGCGCTCGAGAACAACGATCCCGGCACCTTCCAGGACGCGGTCGCGCGCGAATGCCCCGGTATGAGCGGGCCGGATCTCGACGCCTGCAGGAACCAGCTCGAGGCCGACGCGCGCGCCATGCTGCTCGAAGCCAGCGGACGCGCGCGGGCGACGCTGCAGGCGCTCGAATCGCTGCTCAGAAACCTGGCGCCGCTCAAGATGCCCGTCAACATCGTGTTGATGGCCGAAGGCATGTTCGTGGCGCGCGATCGCTCCAGCATGACCACGCTCGGCCGCCTCGCGGCGCAGGCGCGCGCGACCATTCACGTGATCCGGCCGTCGCAGCAGTTCTTCGACATCGAGGACCGCGCGCCGGGCGGCAGCTCGACGAGATTTTTCGACGACGGCTTGATGAGCGAGGGATTGGAGCAGGTCGCCGGCCAGACGCGCGGCTCGATGAGCGTGGTCAACGGCGACGGCAAGATCGCATTCGATCGGCTCGGCCGCGAGCTCTCGGGCTATTACCTGCTCGGCTTCGAGCCGAACGATGCGGATCGCACCGGCCGGGAGCGGCGCATCAAGGTGTCGGTGAAGCCGCGCGGCCTCACCGTGCGCGCGCGCCCGACCTTCGTGGTGCCGACCGACGACGCCACCGTGGCCGAGACGCTGTCGCCGATGCAACGGCTCGGCGAAGTCCTGAAGTCGCCGCTCCCGATCCGCGGCTTGCCGATCCGCGTCGCCACCTACTCCGCGGTTGAATCCGGCGGATCGAAAGTGCGCGTGGTGATCAGCGCGGAAGTCGGCGAGCCCGCGACGACGCCGGCCGACTGGCCGGTCGGCCTGATCGTGCTCGACAAGAACGACAAGATCGTCGTCAATCGCGGCGGCGTGTCGACGCTGGCGCCGGCGAGCAAGGGCATGGAATCACCGCGCCTGATGCTGACGTCGCTGACGCTCGACCCGGGCGAATACACGCTGCGCATCGCCGCCGTCGGCGACGACGGGCGCAGCGGCAGCGCGCATCATTCGATCAACGCGCGGCTCAACAAGGGACCTGGCGGCATCAACGTGTCGGATCTGATGCTGGTGCCGCAGCCGCCGGCGGCCGGCGACTTGCCGCGGCCGCGGCCGACCACGGTGATCGACAGCGAAACGGTCTCGGCGATGATCGAGATGACCGGCGCGGATCAGGGACTGCTCGGCAAGACCAAGGTGACGCTGCAGATCGCCGACGCGGAAAACGGCAACGCGCTCGTGAACGTCGAGGCCCGGCAGGTCGCGCGCGGCAGCGTGCGCGCGTTCGCCGCGCAAATGCGTCTCGGCGTGCTGCCGCCGGGTGAGTACGTGGCGCGCGCCGTGATCGCGCCGCCGGGATTGCCGGAAATGCGGCTGACCCGCCCGTTCATGCTCTCGCCGGTCCCCGATACGTCCGCGCCGCCGCCCGATCTCGGCGTGCCGCTCGATCCCGACGCGCCGCCGGCGCCGGTGGCCGCCTCGAAGATCCTCGCGCCGGTGCCGCGATTCTCCGCGCGCATGATCCTTATCCCCGAAGTGGTGCAACCGTTCCTCGAAGGACTGGCGGACATGCATCCGCCATCGCCAGAAGTCGAAGCGGTGATCGAGAAAGCGAAGACCGGCACCTACGAAGCGCCGTCGGATCGCGGCGGCAGCGCGGATGACGAGCTCAACCTCGCGTTCGTGCGCGGCCTCGCCGCGCTCAGCAAGGGCGAGAACGCGCAGGCCGCGGCGTGGTTCCAGCAGACGCTGAAGGGCGCGTCCGATTTTCTCGGCGCGGCGTTCTACCTTGGCGCCACGCACGCGCTGGCGGGACGCGACAAGGAGGCGATCGGCGCGTGGGAGATGGCGCTGCTCAGCGAGAATCCCGGCGCCGTGTATCCCGTGCTCGTCGATGCGCTGCTGCGCACCGGCGATGGCCGGATGGCGCTCGACATTCTCGACGAGGCGCCGCAGGCCTGGCCGAATGACAACGAGCGCCTCAAGCGCGAGGCGATTGCGCTCGCGATGGTCGGCGATTACAGCGGCGCGCTGCCCAAGCTGAAGGATCAACTCGACAACACCAAGAACGACGATCAGCCGATGCTCTTCGTGGCGATCCAGGTGCTCTACAAGATGTATCAGCAGGACAAGAGCCTGAGTCCCGACAACCTGCAGCGCTTCCGCACCTACGTCGATCGGCACCAGAAACTTGGCGGACCCGATCGCGCGATCGTCGAAACCTGGCGGCGCGCGGTGCTCGGCAGGTAGCGCAGGCGCGTCTAAAGACGCGCCTCTACGTTTCTCTGAGGACTTGCACGGGATCGGTCTGCGCCACTCTTCTCGCGGGCACTACGCACGCGATCACGCCGGCGATCACGAGCACGAGCGGCGCGATTCCAAAACTGATCCAGTCGTGCGTCGAGACGCCGTACACAAACGGCGTGAGCTGATCCGAGAGTCCTGCTGACACGCCGACGCCAATCGCCATGCCCACGGCGATCGCGATGCCCATCTGCTTCAACGCGACGGCAATCACCTGCCGGCGGCTCGCACCGAGCGCCGTTCGCACGGCCAGCTCGCGCGAGCGCTGCGAGACGCTGTGCGACAACACACCGAACAGCCCCGCCCCCGCGATCACCAGCGCGAACACCGCAAAGCCGCCAAACAACACGGCATAGGTGCGCGGGCGCGACAGGCTCTCGCCAACCCGCTGATCCATCGTCATCACCTCGTCGAGCGCAATTGCCGGATCCTCTTCGCGAATCGCGGTGCGGAGCGCGTCCACATAGCGCGCCGGATCGTCAACGGTCCGCACGATGACGATCGAGCCCTCGCCGAGATTCGCCTGGTTGAGCTGCGCCAGGTTCACGAACATCTCCGGCTGCGGCGCGCCATCGACGGCATCCTGCTTCACGTCATCGACGACGCCGACAATCGTGGCGGCGGCGCCGTCGGTGGCGGTGCCGCGAACCGCGTTCTTGCCAATCGACACGCCAAGCGCGCGCTCGATTGGAACGTCATCGAGAAACTCGCGCACGAACGATCGATTCACGACCACGGCCGTCGGCGCACCCAGCGAGTCGCGATCGTTCAGCACACGCCCGGCGCGAAGGCGAAGTCCGAGGACCGCGAAATACTCGGGCGTGATCAGCCGGCGAATCGATTGCGCGTCGATGTTGACGCCCTCGCGAAACGGCGAATTGAAATTGAAGGACGTAAATCCGCCGGCCGACATCAACGGCACGCCGGTGCTGAATGCCGCATTCGTCACACCGGGGCGGGCTTTGAGGCGCTCGATGATGCGGGTGCGCGCCTGCTGCCGCCACTCGAACGTGCGGCCGCCTGGGAACGGCACCATCGCCGCCACCACGTTCGAGGGATCGTAGCCGCGGTCCGCCGACACCTGCGCAGCGAAGCTCCGCACCAGCAGCGCCGCGCCGATCAACAACACGCTGGTCACGGCGATTTGGCTGCCGACCACGAACACGCGCGTCAGGGCGAGTCGGCTGCGGCCGGCGCCGGCGGAGGCGAGACTGCCCTCCGACATCGCGCGCACGAGATCGAGGCGGCGCACGTGCAGCATCGGCAAAAGTCCGGCGGCCACGCTGGCGATCACCGACAAGACGGCCGCAAACGCGAGCACCCGTCCGTCGATCGTGATGTCGTCGACGCGCGGGAAGTTCGCCGGCAGCATCGACGGCATCGCGCGATGCAACGCAAGGGTCAGCAGCACGCCGATCGCCGCGCCGGCGACGCCGATCAGCGCGTTTTCGATCAACAGCTGACGCGACAGCCGCGCGGTGGCGGCACCCAGCGCAGCGCGAATCGTCAGCTCGCGCGCGCGCCCTGTCGCCCGCGCCAGCTGCATGTTCGCAACGTTGGCGATGGCGGTGGCGAACAGCAAGGCCGACGCGATCAACAGGACCATGATGGCCGGCCGCACTTCCGCGGTCGCGGCCTCGGCGGCGTCGATCACCGAAATCTGAATTGGATCGCGGGCCCCGAACAACGCCATGCCGACCTGCCCCGCATCCGCCCCCGCAACAGCGCGTGCCGTGCCCTCGGCCCCGGCTTGCGCGGTCGTGACACCCGGTTTCAATCGTGCGAGGGCGCGGAAAATCTGTCCGCGCTTGACGCCATTCGGTCCATCAACCGTCACGATCTCCGTTGGCAGCCAGATCTGCGTCTTGGCGGTTGGAAAGGCAAACGTGCGCGCCATGATGCCCACGATGGTGTAAGGCGATCCGTCGAGCACAATCTGCTGGTTCAAGACATCTTCGCGGCCACCGAACTGCTGCTGCCAGATCGCGTAGGACAGAATCGCGAAACGGGCGTTGCCCTGGCGGCCTTCCTCAGGCGCAAACGCGCGGCCGCGCAGCGGCTGCACTCGCAAGACGCCGAACATGCTCGGCGTCACGGACGCGACAGTGACGCGCGTCGCATCTCCAACGCCGGTCAGCGTCACGGTGCCGTCGCGCCACGACGCGATCCCCTCGATGGTTTGCGGCTGATCCTCCCATGCGACGTAGCTGCCGTTCATCATGGTGCCGGGAATGCGGCCCTGCTTGCCGCCGCGCGATTCAATCACGCGCACCAATCCGTCGCCGTTCGCCCATGAGAGCGGGCGCAGCAGCACGCCATACGCGACGCTGAAGAGCGTCGTCACCGCGGCGACACCAAGCGCGATCGTCAGGACCGTGATCGCCGTGTATCCCGGCCGCGAACGCATCAAGCGCAGCCCGTAGAGCGCATCGGCGATCGTTCCGGAGAAAAACGATCGCGATGTCGATGGCGGCACGACCGCGATCGATCGACGAACCGCGCGCTGCAACGCCGCCGGATCGGTGCGCCAGCCGTCGATCAGCCGATCGATCTTCGCGAGCGCATCCTGTTCGCTGACGCCGTCGGCGCGCAATTCGTCGTAGGTGGATTCGGCGTGCTGCGCGAGCTCGTCCAGCACGTCGCCGTCGACGGCGGTCGACGTGAATGCGTCACGAATGTAGGTAGTCCAGTTACGCATGCTTGATCCCCGCGACGCGATTGATCGCCTTCGCGAAGTTCTGCCAGATCGATCGCTGGCGCACGAGAGTGCCGCGTCCGCCGGGCGTGAGGCGATAGCAGCGGCGCCGCCGCTGGCCGGCTTTCTCGACCCAGCGGCCCTCGATCAGCCCCTTGCTCTCCAGGCGATAGAGCGTCGGGTAAAGCGACGTGATGTGAAATTTGATGAGCGCGTCGGATCGCTCTTCGATCTGCTTGCCGATGTCGTAGCCATGGCGCTCACGCTCTTCCAGCAGCGCGAGAATCAGCAATTCGGCGCTGCCCCGCTTCATCTCCCGCTCGAGCATTGTCGAGGCCATATATTGGCTGGAACAATATCATGACTGCAATTCGCTGCAAAGGCGGGCACTTAAGGCGGCGACACAAGTATTACAGTGCTGTCGTTCGCGCCCTGATAGTGTTGCTTCCGACATGATTCCAGTGACCGAAATCTACGGCCGAAAGGCCTCCGACGGCCAGATCAATTGGATCACGGCCATTGCCATGACCGCGTTCCACATCGGCGCCGTCGCCGCATTGTTCTTCATCGACTGGGGCGCCATCGCCATGGCCGTCGTGCTGTGGTGGGTCGCGGGCTCGCTCGGCATCGGCATGGGCTATCACCGCCTGCTGACGCATCGCGGCTACAAGACCCCGAAGTGGATGGAGTACTTCCTCACCATGTGCGGCACGCTCGCACTCGAAGGCGGACCGATCTTCTGGGTCGCCACACACCGCATTCATCACCAGCATTCCGATCACGACGGCGATCCGCACACCCCGAAGGAAGGCACCTACTGGGCGCACATGGGATGGATCATGACCGGCAAGGCGATGCACCACGACACCGAGGTGCTCGCGCGCTACACGCCTGACCTGAGCAAGGACGCGTTTCACGTCGGCCTGACCAAGTGGCACTGGGTGTCGCAGGTCGTGGTCGGCCTCGCGCTGCTCGCGTTCGGCGGCTGGACCTACGTGCTGTGGGGCACGTTCTTCCGCACCACGTTCGGCCTGCACTGCACGTGGCTCGTCAACTCGGCCACGCACCTCTGGGGCTCGCAGCGCTTCAAGACGCGCGACGATTCGAAGAACAGCTTCTGGGTCGCGATGATGACGTTCGGCGAAGGCTGGCACAACAACCATCACGCTCACCCGGTGTCGGCGCGCCACGGTCTTGCGTGGTACGAGTTCGACGTCAACTGGATCGGCATCAGCGTGCTGAAGATGCTTGGCCTGGCCTGGGACGTGAAGGTCGCCAAGATCCGCCAGCCGCTCCCCGAGGAAGAAGCGGCGTAATATCAAACAATGACGAGGCGCCAGACAGCCTCCATTGTTTTCGTCGTCCTCTGCATCGTTCTCGTCGCAGCCGCTGTTACGCTCAACATCGGCTGGATTCTCGTCAACGGGCGGCGCCTGGCGCCGCTCGTGCTCGGCGTCACCACCTTCGCGCTCATCATTGCCGGGCTCATCGTCTACACGGTGTTCCTGGTCCGCGAGATGGGCATCACCGAGCAGCAGGACAGCTTCCTCAACTCCGTCACCCACGAACTGAAGACGCCGATCGCGTCGATTCGCCTCTATCTCGAGACGCTGCAGTCGCGCGAAGTCGGCGACGCGCAGCGCAAGGAGTTCTATCGCAACATGCTGCAGGACGCCGACCGCCTGCAGCACACGGTCGAACAGGTGTTGCGCGCCGGCGGCGAGCGCCAGAAGCGCAAGCTCGAACACCGCGGCCCGGTCGATCTCGGCTGGCTGGTGCAGGAATGCGTGGACACCGCGCGCATGCGCCATCACCTCGCCGGCGAAGCGATCACCATCGTCGGCAGCGATCTGCAGCAGCCGCTCGTCGTCAATGGCAACGTCGAGGACCTGCGCACCGCGATTGCCAACCTCCTCGATAACGCCGTGAAGTATTCGGAAAAACAGCCGCAGATCGTGGTGCAGATCGCCGGTGCCACGCCGGACACGGCGTGGGTGCGCGTCAAGGATCAGGGCGTGGGCATTCCGAAGGCGCAGCTCGGGCGCATCTTCAACCGCTTTTACCGGTTCCAGCCGCTCGGTTCGAAGGTCAAGGGCACCGGTCTCGGGCTCTACATCGTGCGATCGATCGCGAAGCGTCACGGCGGCCGCGTGTTCGCCGAGAGCACCGGCGAGAACAAGGGCGCGACCTTCACGCTCGAATTGCCGCGGGTCACCAATTGAGCAGAGTCCTCATCGTCGAAGACGAAGCGCATCTCGCCGAGGGCCTGCGCTTCAACCTCGAGGCGGAAGGCCATGAAGTTGATGTCGACGGCAACGGCAAGGAGGCGCTCGATCGCCTGCTCGCGGATCGAGCGCGCTACGACGCGGTCGTCCTCGACGTCATGCTGCCGGGGAAGGACGGCTTCGCGGTCGTCAAACAGCTCCGCACCGAGGGCCACTACGTGCCCGTGCTGATGCTGACCGCGCGCAGCCGTCCCGAGGACGTGCTGCAGGGATTCGAGGCCGGCGCCGACGATTACCTGCCGAAACCGTTCGAGCTGCAGATCCTGCTGGCGCGATTGCGAGGGCTGCTGCGCCGGCGCGAGTGGCTCGCGCAGGAACACGAGCACGATGCGATTACGTTCGCCGGAAAAAAGCTCGATCTCGAAGCGCTCGAGCTGCACGTCGGCGACAAGAAGTATCAGCTGACGCAGATGGAATGCGATCTGCTGCAGTACCTGGTCAAGAACGCGGGCAAGGCCGTCTCCCGCAAATCGATCCTCGAAGACGTGTGGGACCTTCGTGAAGACACCGACACACGCGCGATCGACAACTTCATCGTTCGACTGCGGCGGTATCTCGAGAAAGATCCGACCAAGCCGAAACACCTCCTCACGATCAGAGGTGTTGGCTACAAGTTCGTCGCCTGAAGGCGGGTCTGAAGACCCGCCTCTACCTCATTCCAAACAACAGGAACGATGTCTTCTGTGTCGCGCGGAAATTGTCGTCCGACGCGATCAACAGCGACGGCGTGTTGTTGACAATCGGGCCGAACGTCAGCGCCTCGAAGTTTTCCAGCCGCGACAACGCCGACGAGAGCCGCGAGGTGATGCTGTCGAAGTCCAGCAGCAATCGCTTGCGCGCGTTGCCCTCGACGAGCTCAACGGAAAACAGCTGCACCGTATTGGCAGTGAACTGTTTGTCCTTGGTGACGAGGCACGAGCGCTCCATCGAAATCAGCGTCGTCTCGCTCAGCGCGAGCAATTCCACGAGACCGTTCTCGCCGTCGGTGCAGACATCGTCGAAGTTCTCGACGCGCGGCGTCGGCGAGATCGGATAGCGCCATCGCCGCACGGGACGGAAAGTCGATCGTGACGGCTCGAACTCAACGAGCCAGCCTTGGCCGCCGCGATCGAACGTCGTGGCGGGTTCAGGCAACAGCGGCTGCTCGAGCCCGGCGATCAGGTGGCCGCGCGGTGTTACGGCGAGACCTTCGATGCCCTGATTGCCCCGAATGCCGCTCGTCTCGTCGCTCGTGATCTGAAACTCCTTCGGGAATTCGATCACGCTGGTGACGACGGCGTCGTGGTTCATCAGGAGCAGGGCGGGCTGGAACACCGTGCCATCCCGAACATGACCTTCTTCGGCGGCGACGAACATGCCGTTGCGGAGCGCGACGATCGATTCGAGATCGGCTTCGGTGACGCGACGGCTCTCCACGCGCGGGCCCGCACGCAGCTCCTGCATTCGTACTGGCGTGACTTCGAGTCCCTTCGCGCCGAAGTTCACCGTCAACCAGGCGACGCGGCTCTGATCGCGATCGTCGATCACGCCAATCCATTGGCCGCGCTTCTCGTCCGGCGCCAGCCCGGAGATGCTGCCGAATTTCTTGCTGTCGGCAATCTGTGGATAGACCGTCCCGGCCGGACGCGTGAACTCACCCAGCCAGGTCAGCAGTGGATGCGGGTTTCGAAAAAACGCCGGCGGGGTCTTGGGCCCGCAACCGCTGATGGCGGCAAGGGTTGCGACGATGAGGAGTGAAGCTCGAAGCAAGTGTTCCCCATCATACACGGCCCAACCATGGTCTTTTGGGACTGAAAACCTCAATTTTGAATGGCAGAAACTTTTGGCAGTGGTTGCTCGTCTCAGCTGCTAACGGTTGTGGAAATTGTTGGGCTGGCATACACTGTGGCGTTCCAAGCGCTCTTCTGTTCGCCCCTTGTAAGCCTGCCTGCGTAGTCCTGGTGTTCTTCTTCGATTCGGTTCCGGAGGATTGATCATGCGGCGTTCCCCCCGCGCGTCGATATTCGTCGCGTTCGTTCGGTCGGCATTCGTCACCGCATTCGTCGTGACTGGCGCGGCGGCCGAGGCCCAGGTCACCGTTGGCCCGAACGTCAACATGGGCGGCGGCCCGGCGGTGTTTTCGCCGCCGTCGACCATCATCGGCGACCCCTTCCTTCAACGTCAGAACGAACCGTCGATCGCCGTGTCGTCGCGCAACCCCTGCCACCTGCTCGCGGGCGCCAACGACTATCGCGCCGTCGATCTCGAGGAAGCGGCGGGCGAGGTTGGCGATGCGTGGCTCGGCGTGTTCAAGTCGTTCGACTGCGGCGCGACGTGGACGTCGACACTGCTTCCCGGACACCGGCTCGACACGTCCGCCGCGGGTCTCGCCTCGCCGATCACGGGTCTTGCGGCCGCGGCCGATCCGACCGTGCGCGCCGGCACAAGCGGGCTCTTCTACTACTCGGGCATCGCGTTCAATCGCGGCGACGGCGAGATCGGCAAGGTCTTCGTCGCGCGATTCATCGACAACAACAACAAGGACGGCGGCGACCCGATCGAGTACGCGGGGACGACGCAGATTGAAACCGGCACCGCCGGACAGTTCCTCGACAAGCCGTGGATCGTCGCCGACGTGCCGCGCGGCGATCTGACCTGCGTGGTGAACGGACGCACCGTCGCCGCGGGCGCGGCGTATCTCGTCTACACCTCGTTTGTCGGCGGCGACAACAACGTGCACTCGAAGATCATGTTCTCCCGATCGACGGACTGCGGCGCGACGTGGTCGAACCCGGCGAAGCTCAGCGAGCGGGTGGCGAAGAACCAGGGAACGACCATCGCCATCGATCCAGGCACGGGCGACATTCACATCGCGTGGCGCGAATTCGCGACGGCGGGCGACAGCACGAGCCGGAATTCGATCCTCGTCGCGAAGTCGACCGACGGCGGCAAGTCGTTCACAAAGGCGGCGGCGATCTTTCCATCCTTCTCGCCGTTCGATCAGGCCTCTTCCCCGCTGACGTTCCGGACCAACGCGTATCCGACGCTGGTGGTGGTGCCGGCGGAAGCCGAGGGCCGCGCCGCCGGACAACCGGGGCGGGTCTATCTGGCCTGGTCCGCGCGCGGCTTCGGTGGAGCGCGGCCGAATGACGCGCGCGTCGTGGTCTCGACCTCGATCGGTGGCGCGAGCTGGAGCAATCCGAAGCCGGCCGATTCGTTCACCGGCAGCGGCCACCAGATCATGCCGGCGATGGCATTTGCCGGCGGCAAGATCGCGCTGGCGTACTACGACCTGCGCAGCGATCGATCGGGCGGCTTCGAAGATCTCGTGATGGAGTACGGCTACGCCGCGTACGAGCAGTGCCTGGCGTCGAACGGCGCGCTCGGGTTCAACCAGGTGTTCCTGTGCATGCTGACCCATCCCGATGGCCTGCAACGCCGGCACACGCTCGACATGCGCGCGGCGATGGCCGATGCGCTGTGCCTGGCGAACGGCGCGTGCGGCTTCGCGAGCACATCGGTGCTCGGCGGCAGCTCGCAGGTCTCGCGCTACATCGAAGGGCGGGCCACGGTGGACGGCCCGCGCTCGCAGCTGCAATACAACCGGCCGAACCTGCCGATTTTTTCGCGCGGACGCTTTCCGTTCATCGGTGATTACATCGACATCGGCGGCCAGAGTTTTGTCGCGACCGACAACGGCGGATGGGCCTGGAACACCGGCCAGACCGCGAACCGGCCGTCGCCCGTCTTTCATGTCAGCTGGGCCGACAACCGTAACGTCGGCACGCCGCGTGACGCGCAGTGGGCCAATTTCACGCCCGCGGTGCTCGGTCCGGCGGCGGTGATGTGCGCGCCGGGACAGACCGGCATCCGCAACCAGGACGTCTACACCGCGCAGCTCCGCCCCGGGCTGGTCGTGTCGTCGCCGCAAAACTCGAAACGCCTGACCGGGCTGCAGCGCTCGTTCGTCGTCGTCGCGAACAACACGACCGATGCCGAGCGCAGTTACCTGCTGCAGGCCGTGCCGCCTGCCGGCGTGGTCGCGTCGTTCGATCAATTCGCGGGATTTACGGCAATCGACGGCGGCACCACGACGCCGCCGGTCACTGAGATCGTCGTGCGTATTCCGCGCAAGTCGAGCGCGTCGCGCACCGTGTTCGTCGGCCTGCTCAACACGCCGTCGGATCCGGCGTTGGCGCCGGACGTCTTCGTGCCGGTCACCGTCACGGAAGTCGCGGGCGCCGCGGCGTTCGACATGATCTATCTCAATCCGGATTTCGAGAACCCGGACGTCGAGAATCCCGATTTCGAAAACACCGAGCTGCACAACCCGGACTTCGAGAATCCGGACGTCGAGAATCCGGATTTCGAGAATCCTGACTTCGAGAATTTCACGCTCACCGCGACGTCCTCGATTCGTAATCCCGACTTCGAGAACCCGGACGTCGAGAACCCGGATTTCGAGAATCCCGATTTCGAAAACCCCGACGTCGAGAACCCGAGCTTCGCGAACCCCGACGTCGAGAATCCGGACTTCGAGAACCCCGACTTCGAGAACCCCGACGTCGAGAATCCGGATTTCGAGAACCCCGACTTCGAGAACGGCAGCTTCGAGGTGGCCGACACCACGTGGCCGGTGCGTAACAGCGGCAATACGACGTCCGCCTACAAGACGAACGTCTATGTGAACAATCCGCCTGCGGGCGTCAAGTATCAGCTCGCGGTGCGCAAGATCTTCACGAGTCCCGCGTCGGTCTGCGCGGCGCCGGGCAGCACCGAAGCGCCGAAGACCGCGCAGAGCGTGCCGATCGTCAACATCGTCGGTCCGAACGTCCAGACCAATCCGTTCGATCGCAACTTCAACGATCCGAGCCGCGACAACGCGACCTTCTCGCTGGCGCCAGGCGAACGCGGACTCATCACGCTGCGCGCCTACTGCGTGGAGGGAGTTCCGGGATGCGATCGTACGCTGCTCGCATCGCTGAGCCACTTGACCGCGCTGGGCGTGGTGGCGCAGGGCGCCAACTGCGCGCGGTGCGTCGGCGGCGCCTGCACGAACAGCGACCAGGTCGGCGGCGTCACGGAATGCAGCCTCGAAACCGGACCGCCGAAGGACATCTACGATCCGATTCCGCCGACCGTGGCCATCGTGAACCCGACGCTGACGTCGCCCCAGCCGACCTTCGTGGCGACGGACAACGACAACAACGGTTCTGAAGGCGTGGGCTTCTCCGTCGATGCGTCCGATAACGTGGCGATTGCGGACGTGATCTGTCAGTCGACACTGACAGCGATCTCATTCGTGAGCAAGACGGGCAATCGCTACGCCTTCACGGGCACATTCCCGGTCGGCACGACGGGCGTGACCTGCACCGCCACCGACGTGCGCGTCGCCCCTGGTCCGAATTCCGCTGCGATCAACTTCCTGGTGACGGTGAAGGACGTGACGCCGCCCAGCTTCAACGTCGCGGGCACGCCGGGGTCGCCGTTCGTGCCGGGCAATCCTGCTGAAGCCACCAGCCCGGCGGGCGCGATGGTGCAATACACGAATCCCACGGCGACCGATACCAACGGTGGCCCCGTCACGGTGTCGTGCTCATCGCCGGGCGGTCGGGTCTCGGGCAGCACGTTCCCGATCGGCACCACTCCGGTGAACTGCGTCGCCACGGACCAGTCCGGTATTTCGACGCCGCCGACCAATCTCTTCAGCATCATGGTGGTGGACACCACGGGTCCGACCGTCACCGAAATCGCGACGCCGAACGTGCTGCTGTGGTCGCCCAACAAGATCATGACCCCCGTGGCGGTCAGCGGTGTGATCACCGACATCTCCTCGATCACTGCCAGCTACAAGGTGATCGACGAGTACGGCAAGGTGCAGCCGGCGGGTCCGATCACCATCGGCGCCGGTGGCGCGTATTCGTTCGTGGTGAAGTTGGAAGCGTATCGAAACGGCACTGACGCGGACGGCCGCGTCTACACCGTGATCGTGACGGCGGTGGACGCGGGCGGTCGATCAACGATCAAGTCGACAGTCGTGCTCGTGCCGCACAATCAGTAGGCGTTACCTGGAGGCGCGCTTGCGAGCGTCGTTCGCAAGCGCGTCTCCGGACACTGTCGATCGCAATTCGATATAGGCCTGGTAATTCTTCGCCGCGGCGTCCTTGATGCCGAGCCCTTCCTGTGCGCGGCCCAGCCAGTACTTGAGCGGCACGGTGTAGCGGAACGTCGGCCAGTCATCCAGGAATACGTCGGTGGCCTCGCCGATTCTTTTCTCGCACGCCTCGAGCTCGGCGATCGCGTCCGCGTGGCGGCCTTGTTCGATGTAGGCGCGGCCGAGCGTGTAGCGCACGAGCCACAGATCCGCGAGCGCGCGCCCCGACGACAACGCCTCGATCGCCTCTGCGGGCTTCTGCGCGGCAAGTGCGATCTCTCCTTTAATCACCGCGCTCAACGCGCGGCGCCGCTTGCCCAGTTGTTTTTCAAGAGTCGATGCGATCGCGCGCGCCTCGTCGATGCGGCCGGCGGCGACGAAGATGCGGGCGGCCGGCACGGCGATCGCATCGCTCGCCGACAG
>Ga0111539_10006688_pt1 | contig 14844 bp, 17 predicted proteins | sample RhiMethybrSRZTD1_FD_79667 | JGI IMG/M metagenome (GOLD analysis project Ga0111539, IMG submission 79667) | Populus rhizosphere microbial communities from Tennessee, USA - Rhizosphere MetaG P. TD hybrid SRZTD1 (version 2) (version 2) | ecosystem: Host-associated > Plants > Roots > Rhizosphere >... | reverse complement strand
TTTTGAAGCCGCCTATTTCGTCGTCGCTCGCGGAGGAAGAACGCCTCCGCTCTCTCCTCCTCAGCACGGCGGCGCGCGATCCGAGGTTCGATTGCTCCGCTCGCTGCGCTCGCTCCGCGCGGAGGTTCGATTGCTCCGCTCGCTGCGATGCGGCGGCTGGTCGAGCGGTGACGCACCACCGGCGGCCACCGCACTATCGGGGGCCTGCCTGACATGGTGCGTCACCTGTGGGCGCGGATCCGCGCTTGGCAGCGCTGCCGCGCTGTACCGGCGGGATGGGATCCGGCCCACCGCCTGAGTCCCCGCAGCCCGCCCTGACGCCGGACCGGCAGAACCGGCGCGGACTGCCTCAGGCGGCTTATGCGGCTTGGGCACCTTGGGCAGTGCGCTCCTCCGCGCTTGGACCTGCTGCCTCGACCTCGTCCTCCGGTGGCTCATCTGGCTCCCGAGAATCCGCGGTGGCCAGACGAGGTGTCCGTTGAAACGCCGACGTACCGCGGTTCAGGTCGTGACCGACCATGTCGGCCTCAAGTACGAGCCGCTCGTGAGTCTGGCCGTCCTTTTCCCAGTCCGCAGTTTTCCGACAACCAAAACTGGATCGCCCTTGTGGACGCTTTGAGCCACATGCTGGGCCAACGTACGAAAGCAGGCCACCTCGATCCATGTCGTGTTGCCATCGGTCCAGCCACTCTTTGTTCTGATGCGCGGCGTACACGCCAACCTGAACGCCGATACCGTCCCATTGCCGCGGCTCTCGACCTCTGTCCCGGCGTACCCCGTGATGTGTACCTGTGCCTCCATGGGCTCGTCCTTTCGCTTCCTGACTGAAAATGCGTCTACGCAATCAGGATGCGGATGCCGCCTCAGATCGTGCGCCCGGCGGGAAATCTGTGGATGACGTTGCAGGGCGCCTCTTGGGTTGTGGATCAGCGGAGCGTCAGACGTACGACTCGCTTCAAGAACTCACCCAATGCGGACTTTTGAACCTAGGAAGGGACACCCGCGTACCGAATTAGCCGCACTGGTCGGAAATTGGCTACAGATCGGAAGTTTGATAACAGAGTGAGCAGCCAACGCGGCCCTAACCGCGGGCCCGTTCCAGAGCGAGACGAGCCTTTTCATACCGATCCTGCTCGGCCTTCACCGGATTGATCACCAATTCGCCTGTCACCCGGGCGATCGCTGCCCGAAGCGACTGCCGCGCCTTTGCCGTACGCCGCCGGGCGCCTACCTCGACAAAGATCCTGGCCAGACCAGCCAGCAAAAGACCAGCCAGCGCTCCCCCAATGACCAGCACGGTTGGTGCCGGCAGCCCCCACCAGGTGACTTTCGGGAGTGGAGGCAATTGCAGGTAGGCCAGCAGGAACGACAATCCCAGCCAGCCGAGGCCAGCGACCACAGCAGCCACCAGCAGCCATTGCAGCACCCGCACCAGCTGCCACCACCGCCGGTGCTGCGCAAGATCAAGATCAGTTATCGCAACGGCTCGGTCAACGCGGTCCGGCAACGCATCCTCCGAGGAGCGGGCCGCGCGCCTGATCTCATCGGCCCAGCCGCGGGTCAGGCCCCGCGACGCCTCATCGGCAAGAGCGCGCACGCTGGTATCAACCCGAGCTTTCTGTACACCAGATGTCGCCGGCAACGAGGTGCGCCCGACATCCGAAGGATCGACCTCCTTGTGCCGACGGCCAACGCCCAGCCGATCCAGATGAAGCCGTCGTAGCGGGTCCGGCTTGAATTTCGCAATCCATGCCAGCACCGGCCAGCCGGTGGCCAAACCGCCGCGCAGCCGCCACGCCTTGCCAACAGCTTCCGTCACGACCGGCACACCTGCCGCGATTGCGACCTGCGATGTCAGCCGGTCCAGGCTCGAGCGCCCAAGTGGTGTGACCTTGGTAGTTCCAGAGGCAGCGCTGAGCTTGGCAGCGGTAACTGAGACGTCAGAAGCCAGCCGACGAGCAGCGGCTTGTTTCTCGGCTACCTGCCTGGCCAGCGTCTCCCGGAGTACCTCGATGCCCTCCCCTGTCGACGCAGAGATAGCCATAACCGGCACCTTGGCCAATCCCTCAGAATCCAGCAGCCGCCGCAAGTCCCTGAGGCATTGTTCTCGTTGACCGACGGTAAGCCTGTCAACCTGATTGAGGGCGATCATCATGACGTCGGCATGCTGGGCCAGCGGCTTCAGGTAGCGATCATGAATTGCTGCGTCGGCATACTTCTGGGGATCGACCACCCAGATCAACATGTCGACCAGCTGCACCAGCCGATCAACCTCCATCCGATGGTCGAGCTCGGTGGAATCATGATCGGGAAGATCAAGCAGCACCAGACCGTCGAGTGCGGCATCCATTGCTGGATTGGTTTCCAGCGCGTGGCGGCGCGGGATCTGCAGCCAATCCAATAGATCTTCAGCCGACTCGTCGCCCCAGCTAGAAGCCATGGCGTGTGCGGTAGTGGGCCGGCGTACCCCGACCGTCGCCAGCGTGGTGCCAGACAACGCGTTGAAGATCGAAGACTTGCCTGATCCGGTCGCGCCAGCTAGCGCGACCACCGTCGCGCTGCCCGACATGGCAAGCCGCCGGTCAGCTTGATCAACAACCCGCCTCGCCTCGGCCAGAGGCACCGAATCAACGCGACCCTCGCACAGTTCGACGGCCTCGCCGAGCGCCCGAAGATGATCAACCAGATCAACGGCGGCATCCTTGCGGCTGAGCAGCCCGAGACCTCGGCCGGCCACTATCGCAGTTCCTCTCGTGGTTGATCGACCAGCTCCGCGTCGAGGATCTCGCTGTTGTCAGCGGCTTCCCCGGCCGGAATCTGACTCACCGTCGGCGCATCGATCGCCAGGCGGCGCTCACCAGGCGGCAAGGCTGCCTCGTGCGCCCCGCTGGCGGGCAGACCGCCGTCGCGGGCCGACTCAACGGCGCGAGCTGCCGCACGCAGGCCTTCCGACTGGTCGGATTCGACTGCGAGCCCGTCCAAGACCTTGTGGTACCGCACCAGCTCATCTGCCAGCAGCGCCTGAACCCTGGCATCAAGATCATCTTTGGCAGTCTCGGCCAGTCGCCGGATGGCTTGATCACCAAAGACAGCTTCCAAGATTCGCTGGGCGAGTACGGCGGTGCCGCCCGCAACACCGATTTCGGCTCCAACCAAACCGCCCGTGTGAGCAAAGACAACGATCATCAAGGCGACCCCAACGCCGTTGATACCGAGCGCGTAGAACCGGGCCCTGGAACGTTTGGACATGCCTTCGTCAGCGACAAGGTCGAGTACGGCTCCCTGCCAGTCCCGAATTGCCCGGGTAGCTCGTCGATCGAAGTCGTCGGAGGACCTGGACAGATCGATGTCGGCGCTCTTGATCAAGGCCCGGCCGGCAGCGTTGGCCTGCCAGGAGGCTTCTGCGCGTTCCGCCGCAGCTGCGGCCTCTTCACGCAGCAGCGATTCAAGACCTGACTCGACAGCGACCTTCAGGTTTCCGGCACCGGGCGGCTCCCCCCGCAGGGCTGCCATCAAGCGATCTCGTAACCAGCTCACCTTCTGCTCGAGGGCCCGGAAGAACTCTCCAGTGCCGACGAATTCATGCCACCGTGCGAGCACCTCCCCGCGCAACAGCGTCCCATCGGCTGTCTGAACCTGCACCGTCCGAACCGCCTCGGCATAAGAGCGGTCCGCCTCAGCGCGCAGCTGTTCGATCACCTCCAGCTGCTCATCGATCGAGTGGGCAAGTGCCGGTGCCTTGGCCGCCAGCGCTTCTATCGCGCCGTCCAGCGTCTGGTGAACGACCTTGGCCCGACTGGCCTGATCAGCGGCCAGTGCCGCGAGCCAGCCCCGGACGGGCTGGATCGCGCTCGGCGGCAGGAGACCCTCGGAGTCGACAGTCGTCTCCGGTACGGCGAACAGCGGCGAGTCGCCGAGACCACGTTCGCTCATCAACTGGCCGAGGTGCGGCGGCACTTCGGTCATGGCACGCGGTGGTATCCGATCAAGCACGACTGCGACGGCAGCACTGCGCTCGGCGGCCGCGCGCAGGAAGCTCCACGGCACGGCATCGGCGTAGCGCGCTGCCGAGGTGACGAAGAGCCAGAGGTCGGCTGCTGCCAAGAGCTGTGCAGCGAGCTGTCGGTTCTCGACCACTACAGAGTCGATATCGGGTGCATCCAAAAGTGCCAGCCCTGGCGGAATGGAGTCGTCGACCACCAATTGCAGCGACCGGGAATCCTTGACGGCTCCCGTTGAACGGGCAAGTCCAGGAAGGATTCGATCATCAGTGAACCAGCGGGCGTCGCTGCTGTGATGCACGAGAACCGGGGCTCGTGTCGTGGGGCGAATCACACCGGGAGCACTGACCTGCCGGCCGACCAGCGAATTCAGCAGCGTCGACTTTCCCGCACCGGTTGAGCCGCCGACCACCGCGAGCAGCGGCGCATCGATCGTCGCCAACCTGGGCATGATGTAGTCATCGAGCTGCCGGATGATCTCCTGAGCGACCTTGCGCTCCTCATCGGCTCCAGGTAGTGGCAGCGGGAGGCTCACAGGCGCTGCCGCAGCTCGCAACTCTGTGAGCGCAGATTCCAGCGGCGTCAGTTGCCTGCCGGTCATCTGCGGCTCCCTACTCTCCAGGCGGTTTCCAGCTCGGGTCGACCTCCGAGTACTGGGTAGCAGTTTGCCCCAACGGCACGGAGGCCGCAGCCGAGGCGCCCTGGGGCAAGCCGGGTGGCGCTGGGAATGCGTTTGGTGCCGGGTAATTTCCGCCCAGGCCGGCAGGGCCGGGATAGCTGGGCGGCGCGTACGCCTGCAGGGCGGGGATACGGCGGCGGCGCAATGTTGGGTACGCAGCGCGTCCCTCCGGTAGTACGACCGCCTCTGCGCGGATCGCCCGGATCTTGGCAAAGAGTTCCTTCTCGCGGACTCGGCCAGTCTGATCGATGATGCCCCGGGTCAAGGCATCCCGCAGATAGGCCAGCTCAGTGACGGCCCGCTGCATTCGAATCGTGGCGAGGAATGTGTTGGGACCTTCAAAGAATGCATGCCAGAGTGCGCGGAGCCTGGTCCGCAACCGAGACATCGCCTGGGGGTCAGTTTCCGGCAGCCAGCCGAGCCGGACGTAATCAGTCAGGCGTTCCCGGATCAGCCGTCCCTCCCGGTACAGCTGCCGGACCACAAAGATGATCATGCCGATAACGAGGGGCAGCGCGACGGCAAGGTAGATGAAGAGCAGATTGCCGCCTTGCATCAGGCTTGCCGTGGCGTTGAACGCCATGTGCAAGAACACCGCCACGCCATAGCCCGCCAGAGGTGCGACAACACGCACGATTTTGCTTTTCGAGCGCAGCGCGATCGCCAGGCCGATGCCAGTCATGGCGGTGAACAGCGGATGTCCGAAGAAAGTAACCAGGCCCCGCAGCACGAACAGGTTTTGCAACGCCTCCAGGGGCGGGACCTGGCCGAAGGTACGCGCGGCGTACCGATAAACACGGCCGTAGTACAAGATGTTTTCGGTGAAGGCGAAGGCCGCACCGGACAAGCCGGCGAGCACGACGCCGCTGAGTCGACTGACCCACTGGTAGCGCATCAAGATCGCCAGCCAGAACAGCACCGTTGCCTTGGCTGCCTCTTCAACGAATGGAGCGACGTAGACGGCGGCTCTGGCGGCAGTCGCAGGATCGCCGTCACCGATGATGCTCAGATGCCGGGCCGCCCAGGTGTTGACCTGCGCAGAGACGTAGGTCGCAACGCAGGCGCCCCAACCGAAGGTCATCAACCAGACCCAGAACCGCTGTGGTCGATATCGGTCGGCCCACAAGAACAGCACAGAGAGCGGGATGGCTGTAACCGCGGCGTACTTGATCGCGATCGGAATAGCCTCGGTACCCAATCCGGGAAGCGTGCCTCCAGGTAGTTCGCGATCCGGCACGACCTGTTGGTACAGCAGCACCAGCGCAACAAGGTAGACCACGATCATGACGACCGTGACCCAAGCGAGTTTGCTCCTCAGCAGTCGCTTCGGTAGTGGCTCCGTGGGATCGGGATCTTGGGGAATGCCGTTCCGCCGCAACGCTCGGGTCAGACCGTCGCGCTTTTTGCGACGCGGCGCTGCAGCGGTGACCGACATGGCACCAAGAATAGGTGGGGATCGCTTTACGCCGACTTGTCAGCACCTGTGGCTGTTCTAGCAACCCTTGACGCTGATGAGTCGGCGCCGAATGAGTTACTTGGCGAACCAGGAGATGAAGGGTTCGACGTGGACCAGGAACTCACTTGGTCTGGCCTCGTGCCCGTCATGGCCGCAGTTCATTGAGGCAAACGTCCCATGGGGCATACGCTCGCTCAGTTCTCGAAGCCGGTCTTGCGGCAGGTGACTGTCCGCGGCACCAAGCACGAGGGTGTTCGCCTGGATTTGGGACGCATACTGCCACCAGATCGGGGGCGGCGCGTTACGCCAACGATGCACCGCGATTAACGCGCGCCAATCGTAGTCAGCGCCTGGCTCAGGCTTTCGCGGAATCGGTTTGGGCGGATTGGCCGGATCGGGTGGCGGCATCTCCTCGAGTACTAATAGCCGGATGAGTTCGGGCCGAGTAGCGGCCAACTGGTACGCCGTAACTGCACCCATCGAGTGACCGACCACGATCGCAGCGACAATGCCGACGTGTTCCATGAATCTCACGACGTCATCGCGCATGAGCTCGAAGGAATAATCACGCGTCCATTCGCTGTCACCGTGCCCGCGAGCATCCAGCGCCATCACTCGAAAGCGGTCGCCGAGCGCCGGCGCAACGTTCTTCCAGCCCAGGCTCGACGAGGTCAAACCGTGCAGTAGCAGCACCACTGCAGCATCCGGCCGGCCCCACTCCCGATAGTTCAGGGTCGGCCCTCCGTGCAGACGTACGGTCGGCATGCCCGAAGGTTATCGGTATCGCGCGTCGCCGTGGCTAGGAGGAACGAGGGACACGCTCTTCGTCGCCGTTAGGCGTCGAGATGGGCCAGACGCGGCCACTCCTGATTCCAGCCGCCATGCGGTGCAGCACAGACCCAAATCTGCCGGCCACGTTCCTCGTTGTCGGCGCCTGCTGCGTTATCGATCACTCCCGCAGTCCGGCAATCGGTGAAGCTCGTGGCCGGGTCGGCCAGACCGATGACGATCACAGGGCCGGCACCTTCAGGTGGCGGTCCCCAGCCAGCGAATGCGTTATGGCCGCTGAAGACCGGGCGCGGGAGGCCATACCACTCGAGTGCACCCGCCTCCCCGTAGTTACTCGTGAAGACGACCGCACTGGCCTGCTGATCAGCAGAGAGTGAGTCCAGCGTGGCGCGTACCGAGCCGACATAGTCCGGCCAGCCGATCGTCTCCAACTGGTCCGAATCCAGGGCCGGATAGAAGGATGCCGCGTAGCTGCGCACCGGCAGTACCGGCACAAAGGCTGGCCAGGCGATTGCTGCAGAGAAGGCCAGCACAACTCCGGCCGCAATGAGTCTGCGGTGGGACCATCGCGCCGCCAGTGCCGTGCAGCCGGCAGCTAGCAGCGGGACAATCGCTCCCGCCAGGTAATAGCCCTTGCCGGCCGTGATCACGAAGACGGCGGTCGAGATCAGAAAGGCCACGCCGATCGGGCGCAGTTTGGCCCACGCTGGATTCCGGAACAGCCGGACCAGCCCGTACAGCCAGACGATCGCGATCAACGGGGAGAACATGGCGAGCGCCTGACCGAACAATGCGAGTCGGCCACCGAGCCCGCCGTACTCCTCACCAATATCAGCGCTGAGTGCCAGCACCGGCCAGCCGTTTTGGAATTGCCAGACCAGATTCGGTAGCCACAACACAATGGCGATCAGACCGCCGAGCCAGGGGTACGTGCTGCGGAGCTGGCCGCGAGTGCTCGGCACGAGCAGTACGCCGATGAGTATCGCGAAGAGCAGCACAACAACCGCGGTCTTGTTGTTCAGGCCGATGCCGGCCAGCAGACCGGCCGGGAGCCACAGCTTGGGCCGGTCGTCACACAGCGCGTGCCCGACAACAAGGAGGACGGCAGTCCACGCCACGGTGTCAAAAGTGGCGGTGCTGAGCCGATGACCGAGCGTCACGGTGATCACCGACGCGGCTACGGTGCTGGCTGTCAGCAGCTGGCCTGCCCGACCGCCGCCCAGCAAGCGGGCATGCGCGGCGCCACAGATGACAAGCAGCGCCATCGCGATCAGGCTCGGTATCCGGAGTACCAGAAGGTTTTGCGGTGCTAATTCGGTAGCCAGCCGGGCGAGCAGCGGCGTCAACAACGGCTGGTCCGGATAGCCCCAGGCCAGCCGTTGACCGGCTGAAACGAAGTACAGCTCGTCGCGGTGCGGACCGTACCGATCGATCATGATCAACAACAGCACGACGAGTACGGCTACTACCGCGGTGACCTCCCAGACCGCAAATCTCGCTCGCTCGGACTGCTGCATCCGACAATCTTCGCCCCGATCCTCAGTTCAGTGTGCGGATCGACGCTGCGACCCGCGCCGCGCCGGACGTCTGCAACAAGATCGTGTAGTGGTTCAGCTGTGGTACTTGCTCGATGGTCAGCGAGGGCAGTCGGCTACGCCAGCGTGCTAGCTGCTCCTCGGGATAGAGGCCAGGCGGCTGATCAAGGAGTCCGCGTGAGACGACCAGGAGCTGTGCTGGACCAGAGAAGTCGCCCAGTACGTCGGCCGTATCGGGATCGTCATATTGGTCCCGGCCGTCCTGGAGGACCGCCTCCTGCGACACGGAGGATCTCAGTTCCGGCGGGTTGCCCACGAGGTCGTAGTCCACGTAGTCCGCGACGGCCTCGCTCCAAGAATCTCGCAGCGCAGGGTGGGCTTGCCAGAAGCGGCGGTAGGCGTCCCGGCTGGGAAACGTCATCTGCAGTCGTTGCAGGGCCGGGCCCAGGGTCACTGCCAGGGCCTCGTCAATGCCGATTCCTTGAGGCGGCGGAAAAGGCAGCCCGCCATCGACGAGCACCAAACCAGAGACGAGATCCGGAAACCGCCGGACGAGCGCGGCGACCACAAATCCGCCCATCGAGTGGCCGACCAGCATCACCGGGCCCTGGGCTGAGGCGGTGATCAGCTCAGCAACGTCTTCAGCGTGTCGATCGATACCCCACGGCCCGGGCAAAGTGCGACTGGCTCCCCGGCCCCGAAGATCTGGGGCCAGCAGCCGGTGTTGTGGGAGCGCCTCGGCCAGCAGTGCGAAGTTGCGGTGGTTGGCGGTGATCCCGTGAACGGCGACGACTGTCGTAGCGCCGGACGGATTCCACTCTCCGCCGTGCAGCCGGCCACCTTCAACCTCGGCACTGATCGGCCGATAGGAGCTACTCACTGCGCTGTCCACCCGCCGTCCATCGTGTAGGAGGCCCCGTTGACCATGGCCGCGTGGGGACCGACCAGCCAGCCGACCAGGGCCGCGACTTCCTCAGGCTCCACTAGGCGCTTGATGGCGTTGTGCGCCAGCATGATCGTTTCCACAACCTCCGACTCAGCGAGCCGGTGAATTCGGGCCTGATCGGCGATCTGCTGCTCCACCAGTGGCGTCCGAACATAACCGGGATTGATGCAGTTGCTCGTCACACCGTGCGGACCACCCTCCAGCGCGGTCACCTTGGACAGGCCCTCGAGCGCATGCTTGGCGGTTACGTAGGCGGACTTGTACGCCGACGCGCGCAGACCGTGCACTGAGGACACATTCACGATCCGGCCGTACCCGTTGGCGTACATGAACGGCAGGGCCGACCGGATAAGCCGGAACGGTGCTTCCACCATGATCATCAGCATGGTGTGGAATACCTCCGGATCCAGCTCCTCGATAGGACTGACGCGCTGAATCCCGGCATTGTTGATCAAAATGTCCACTTCAAGTTGGATGCCGCTGAGGGCTGGCGGGTCGCTGAAGTCCACCTGCCACGCCTCTCCACCGGTTTCAGCGGCTACTGCTTGCGCCGCGGCCAGATCCAGATCCGCGATCTGCACCGCCACGCCCAGTTCTGCAAGCCGGCGCGCGATTGCGGCGCCGATTCCACTCGCCCCGCCAGTGATCAATGCCGAGCGGCCCTGTAGCCTTGACGAATCATTCATGACCAACATCCTTTCTGATCGGCCTTTCAGGCGGCGGTCGTGGCCCGCTTGATCAGGGTTGGCTTGATCAACACCGGTTTGCCGGCTGGCTCGCCGGCGATTCGTGCGATTGCTCGCTCCACCGCCGCTCGGGCGATCGCCGCTGAGCCCTGACCGACAGTAGTAAGCCGGGCCCAGCTTGCCCGCGCCAGCCGGCTGTCGTCATAGCCGATGACAGCCATTTGTCGCGGAACGTCTATGCCCGACGCCCGTAGGGTGGCGAGGAAACCGACGGCTGACTGGTCGTTGAATACGAACGCCGCCGTCGCGCTGTCACCGTCGCTCACGCTTGCTGAGGTTGTCGAAGCCCGCCCTTCGACCGGCTGCTGGCGTCAACCAGTTTCGCCTGAACCAGTTTCCGATTGCCCCCTCATTCGCTGTATCGGCATGGTTAGCTTTCGCTGCAGGCTTGCCGTTCCTTCCGGAGCAGGCACAACAAAACCAAGTAGGCCCCAGACAAACCCAAACAGAATGAGAGTGACCCGTGACGACACCCTCAGGCATGTCTGGACCGTCCGACCCGGAGCCTTCTTTGCTGGATCTTCAGGGAACTTCCCAGCCGCCCAGAAAGCGTCCCTGGCTGATCATCCTGGTGATTTTCTTGGCTTTCATGATGCTCGGCATCGTCGGTTGGGTGGCCATCCTCAGCAGCGCAGACAAGGCTCTCAAGGAGAGCGTCACCGAGGCCTCACCGGACGCTACGGCGTCACAGCCGGCCAACGGCCGGACGACTTCCGGGGAGGTCAGGCCGGGCAAGGGCTTCACGCTAGGCAACCACAAGACCCTCCCGGGGTGGAAGGTTGCCAAGGACAGCAGTCTCGGGGAGACGCTTTTTAGCGTCACCGGCAATGTGAAGAACGTTAGCGACGCTAAATCCACGGCGTTGATTCACTTCAAGTTCCTCAACGAAGCCGGTGAAATCCTGGGCACCGTCCAGTGCAACTCGGCTGACCTCGAACCGGGTCAGGTTCAGGCTCTCAATTGCATCCCGGACGGCAAATATCGCCAGTACACGACGGTGACTGCTGAGCTAGCTGCTAACTAGCTCGGCTCCTGAATGCTCGGCGGCTGCGCGGGTATGTAGCTCCTGTCAGGGTGGACGTCCTCCGGTACACGGCAAGTGCGCGGCGCCCCGGCAACGGCCAGGAAGGGCTGTGCGGCTTATATATCGCTAGCCGTCAGCCAACGAGTTAGGAGAGTTGCGAAGTATGAACGGCATCGACGAGTTTCTGATCGCCACCCTCGGATTGTTCTTCGGAATTACGGTGCTCATGCTGGTCCTGACCTACCTCGAACAAACGCTGTATGAGCCTGCCGGGGAATCGGAGCGATCAGTGAGTGGTCGGCAGCACGGAGGAGCTGCGACGGCGGGAAGTCGAGCAGATAGGTAAAGCCGACCCTCGAAGCGCTGTAGCACAATCGGCAACATCTCTCAGCGTCCACCTACTAAGGCTGCCGTAACAACAGTTGCGTCCTGTAACAAGAGTCACGCCTTGTCAACCTGAATCCGTCTCAAGATGCAGGATCAACAGTCCCGGCTAGACAAGTTGCCATGGAGAGCGTCTACTGGGACTTCGTGCGCTTGGGGAGGGACGCTGTCGTTCCGGCGCTCGCATGACGGCTAAGGCCACAAACGATCTGAACCGGGGGACGATCGTCATGAGCCTTCTATGGTGATCATTCACTCTCCGGCGGCTGTAGACGCCGGAGCAGTTGGCACAGAGAAGAGGACTGCGGGGCTACCTCGCAGGATCCGGTCTTCGCTAGTTCCACTGTTCCGACGATGCCCGGCGGTCACTGTCGCTGCATGCATTGCGGTCCCACTCGCTGTTGCCTACCTGATTGCTGCGCCGATGGGCCGTGATCTGTCAGCACAGCTAGCTCACGCCCAGCTGGCCGAGTTGCATTGGCCTACCGTACTGAACCTTCGCTGGTATGGGGGTTTTGACCCGCTCGGTTACAGCGTTTTGTCTCCTCCGGTGATGGCGCTTTTGGGCGTACGCCTCACGACCGCACTTGCCTATGCTGCTAGCGCCATGCTTTTTGCGGCGTTGTTGCAGCGCACTGCGGTGGCGCGACCAGTTGCCGGGGCGATCGTTGGGGCGGTCTGCCTAACCGGGAATCTTGTGACGACTCGCACGACGTTTGCGCTCGGTCTCGCGTTGGGGCTTGCAGCGCTCTTAACTCTCGTGTCAAGACGTCTGTGGGTCGCTTCTATGCTGTCCGTCTTTGCTGCGCTGAGCAGCCCGGTAGCTGGCTTGTTTCTGGCCGTGGCTGGCGGCGCCCTCTTCCTGACTGGTCGGCGTCGAGGCGGCGTGGCACTGGCTTTAAGTGGTCTAGTGCCGACTCTGGCCGTCGCAATGGCGTTCGGCAATGTCGGGCGTCAAACATTCGCTGGGAAGCAGGCCTTGGCGGGTTTTCTTGTCTGCCTGGTCGTCGCAGGTCTGTGTTGGCGCCGTCCGGTTGTGCGGTGGGGCGCGATGTTATCGGCTGGGCTGGTGGCTGCCGCTTATCTGTTACCGATCCCTGTGGGGACCACCGCGACACGTCTGCCGGAGTTGTTCGCTGCGCCGATTATCGTCGCTGTTGCTGCCATACCTGTGGGTGCCGTTATTGCCACCACCGCAGGCGTGGCCTTGGTGCTACCTCCGGTCTCTATCACAGAAATCGAGGAGCGAGGCGATCCGGCACTCAGCGTGGAGTTCTATACCCCTTTGCTTAACCAGCTTGTCGATCGTGGGGTCAGCGGGCCCATTGAGGTCGTTCCGACACTAAGGCGCGGCGAAGCGGCCTTCGTCGCTCCAGTTGTTCCCATTGCGCGAGGGTGGTCGCGACAGGTCGATACCGGATACAACCGCATCTTCTACGACGAATCTCTGAGCCCGGACACCTACCGAAAATGGTTGGACGACAACGCCGTCTCGTACGTGGCCCTCTCCAGCGGGCCGCACGAATGGGCAGCGACTGATGAAGCAAGCTTGGTACGCCGCGGGTTGCCCTACTTGGAGCCGGTGTGGTGGAACCGAACGTGGACCCTCTACGCGGTGACGAACCCGGGGCCAGTCGTCTCGGCGCCCGGACGAGTCATCGCTCGTGATGCCGTCTCTTTAACGGCGTTCTTGCCCGGACCTGGCGAGTACGTCGTGCGCGTCCGCTGGTCCCGCTACTTGTCCGCCTCCAGTGGGTGTGTGCGACCAGCAGCGGGCGGGTGGTCGACAGTCGTGGTTGACCGCCCCGGCCCAGTCAAGATCGAAGGCAGTCTGGCGCCACGCCACTGCTGATCAGCAAAGAAACCGTCAGCTCGGCGAGCCTCGCACTTTCCTCGGACTAGAGCAGCTAGTTCGACCTATATTGCGCCCCCGGTAGGAATCGAACCTACGACCGACAGATTAGAAACAGACCATGATCAACAATGAGACCGCGTGACCATATTCCCTAGTGAAAGGACATTTCCGGAGTTATCTCGCGCACTCGCTTGAGTAAGAATTAGAGCCCGATAGAGACCATGTACGGAGTCATGTGGGGAGCGTCAACGATCTTGAAGATCGCTGTGCGACGGTTGTTCGGAACCTTGCGCGACGACTGATCTTTGGAGCGCACGAGCTGCAATGGTCGTTTAAGCATGCCGGTGCCACCATTCCAGCGTGAGCGCCGGCAGGGGCCGCAAGCTCCGACAACCGATTGCCCAGCGGCTCGTTGCGATTCGCCGGCGTTCGGTGCTGATCGTCTCCCTCGTCTGGTGGCGGTTGCTGCGGTTGCGCGACTGTCGGTGGCCGGGTTCGCTAAGGCAGGTCATCGCTTAGGCAAGGCCGCAGCTCGCCTGCGATAGTTCCGCTGCCGCAGGAGCTCGGCGATGGTGACCTGGATGGCGCCCGCCACAGGCATGGCAGCAAGGGCGCCCAGGATGCCGGCCAGTTCGGTACCGTTTCGGACGAGGCAAAGAATAACGATTCCGTCGCGACAAAACCGCCGATGATCTTGAGAGTGTTCGGCTCAGCCGCTCCGACCCGGGGGAGAGTAACAGCTTCGCTAATCCACCGACAGTCGGATCAGCTGGCCTGCTGTCGGAATAACGATCAGGCCACATTCCACGGCATTCAATCCGACTTCCTAGTGTTCCCGTCCAGGTCGAGATGACTGCATGGTCGGCCGCAGGCACGCTCGACTGGTGGGTGAAAGAGCGCCCGGCCGCGGCTGGAGTGGTTCGGACGGGTACGCGGCAATGACGGCACGCAGCGGTGGATCAGATCCGCCGATCTGCGTCCTGTCGGTGATTGATGTCCGCTTGTCCCGGCAAGTGCTGGGCTGGGACTAGGGCCGATGGTGGCGGTGTGAGCGGTGTTTGACCGGCTAGCCGCGATCCGGTGGAAATCCGTAAGAGAACTTCTGCATCAAAGCCATGTGCCGGCAAGCTTGCGGTGTCCACGTTCGTGCTGGGAGCAGGCCGAGGATCGCCCACCTCCGCACTAGAGGCTGGGTTACGTTGCATGCGGCTCCTGCTGGACGAAACGCGGACCTGTGACGCTCTACGTCTCCCGTTCGATCGATGACGGTGTGAGTTTCTCGCCGTTCGTGGCTGCCGCGACGGTGGGGCACACTTCCGGCCGCAACCCTTCCCAATACCACATTCCGTGACGGCGTTACCGAGAGCTTTGCTGCCAGCCCAACCTATCCTGGCCACCTCTACCTCACGTACGAGGACTGGAACGGCAC
>Ga0111539_10006687_pt1 | contig 14847 bp, 15 predicted proteins | sample RhiMethybrSRZTD1_FD_79667 | JGI IMG/M metagenome (GOLD analysis project Ga0111539, IMG submission 79667) | Populus rhizosphere microbial communities from Tennessee, USA - Rhizosphere MetaG P. TD hybrid SRZTD1 (version 2) (version 2) | ecosystem: Host-associated > Plants > Roots > Rhizosphere >... | reverse complement strand
ACGAGATCGAGAGGCTCCGGTGGAGGAACCGAGACGTCCGCCGACAGTCCATCCCACACGACGAGCGACGGTTTGGGCCTGGCGCCGTCAATCTGGACACGGCCCTGGCGGATCAGGCGCTGGATCTGCGAGCGGGACAGCTGTGGCAGCCGTCGCGCCAGGAAGTGATCGAGCCGCTGACCTGCATCCCGCGTTGTCGCGACGGCATGCAAGGTCATTTCACCGCCTTTCGCAACCGCAGCAGCATGATGATGCTGAGCGGCACGATCAGGATCGACACGAACTGCGACGTCGACACGCCGAGAATCATCCCGCGCTCGTCCCCGCGGTAGATCTCGACGATGTAGCGGGAGATGGCGTACAGCAGCATGTAGAGCCAGAACGTCCGTCCGGGAAACGGTCGCCCGCGCTTCTCGGTCAGGAGCAGCACGCCCATGATCAGCAGCTCGGCGCCCGCGTCGTACAACTGCGTCGGATGGAGCGGCGTGTTGAGCGGGGTGCCGACGTTCGTCGCGGCCGAGGGGTTGGTGAACGTGATCGCCCAGGGCACGCTCGTCGGGCGGCCGTAGCAACAGCCTGCGAGCAGACAGCCGAACCGCCCCACGACGTGTCCGAGCGCGATACCGGGCGCGATGAGGTCGGCGACCGTCCACGGATGCAGCTTGTAGCGGCCGACGAGCCACAGCCCGACGGCGAGCGCCGCCAGCAGCCCGCCGTAAAACACGCCGCCGGCGCGGACGAGCGACAGCAGCTCGCGCGGCTGATGCCGGAAGTAGTCGAAGTCGACGGCGATGAGCATCAGCTTGGCGCCGACGAGCGCCGCGATGATGAGGTAGATGCCGAGGTCCATGACCTTGGCCGGGTCGATCTGCCGCCGCCGCGCGCGGACGACCGCCATCTGCAGCCCCGCCAGATAGGCAAGCGCCAGCAAGACGCCGTAGGAATAGACCGGCCAGTTCCCGATCTCAAACAGAATGGGATGCATGTCGATTCACCACCAGCAGCTCGACGAACACGAGCACGGCGCCGATCGTGATGGACGCGTCGGCAACGTTGAACGCCCAGAAGTGCCAGCCTTGCCAGTACACGTCCACGAAGTCGATGACCCGGCCGGTCGTCAGCCGGTCCGCCAGATTGCCGATCGCGCCGCCGAGGATGAGCGACAACCCCAGGCGCGCGAGCCGTTCTTCAGGACGGACGTGCCGCGCGTAGTACGCGATGCCGCCGAGCGCCAGCGCCGCCAGAATCGTGGTGGCGATGTTCTTGAACGGGAGATCCAGCTCGTTCAGCAGGCCGAACGCGACGCCGGAATTGAGGACGTGCGTGAGGTCGATGAGCCCGGGGATGACCGTCACGCTTTCATACGGGGCGAGCGCCGCGCGCACGATGGCCTTGGCCAGCTGATCGGCGGCGACGACGCCGATGGTCACCCACCAGTACAAGTTGAACTTCGACGTGCGTACGGCCGCCGGCGCGCCGGTGCTCTCTGGAGCTGGGCTGATGGGCGGAGGCGGCGACGTCGCGGCGGGAAGATCGTCAGCGGGCGGCAGCAACAGCTTTTCCTCCCAGGGCGTCGACGCACCGCGCGCAAAGCCCGACCAGTTCGCCGTCGGCCGACGTGCTGTCGACGAACCGCCAGCAGCGCGGGCACTTTTCGCCTGGAGCCCGTGTGACCTGCACCTCGATCTCGGCGGCCGTGTCCCTGCGCTCCACGGTGACCGATGAGACGATGAACAGCATCGGCAGGTCGGCCTGATAGCGTTCGAGCAGGTCGTATTGTTCCCCGGACGCCGCGATTGTGACGTGGGCCGTCAGCGGCGCGCCGATGAGTTTCGCGTTCCTCGCCGTTTCGAGCGCGGCCAGCACGCGCGCCCGCACCTCGAGCAGCGCCTCCCAGCGGCGTTCGAGGTCGTCGTGCCTGTACCGCGCGATCTCCGCCGGGAAGACCGCCAGGTGCACCGATTCCTCCCGCGATCCCGGCAGCCGTCCCCAGATCTCTTCTGCGGTGATCGACAGAATGGGCGCGAGCAGCCGCGTGAGCCCGTCCGCGATCACGTACTGCGCGGTCTGAGCCGATCGGCGGTCGATCGAGTCGGCCGGAAACGTGTAGAGCCGATCCTTCGAGACATCGAGGTAGAACGCGCTCAGATCGACCGTCAGGAACTCGTTGACGGCGTGAAAGATCGATTGAAAGTCGTAGCGCTCGTACGCCGCGCGAATGTCGTGTGCCAGGCGCGCGTAGATCGCCAGCGCAAAGCGATCCACTTCGAGGAGCTTGCCGTCGGGCACGACATTCTGTGCCGGGTCGAAGTCGTACAGGTTCGAGAGGAGATAGCGGAAGGTGTTCCGGATTTTTCGATACGCCTCGACCGTCCGCGAGAGGATCTCTTTTCCCAGCCGGACCTCGTCCCGGAAGTCCACCATCGACACCCACAGCCGGAGCACCTCGGCGCCGCTATGCCGCATGACGTCCTGCGGAACGACGATGTTGCCGAGCGACTTCGACATCTTGCCACCGCGTTCGTCGACGACGAAGCCGTGGGTGATCACGGTGCGGTACGGCGCGCGATCCCGCGTGCCGACGCCGACGAGAAGGGACGACTGAAACCAGCCGCGATGCTGGTCCGTGCCCTCCAGATACACGTCGGCCGGCCAGGTGAGCTCCGTGCGTTGTGCCAGCACGGCCTCGTGGCTCGAGCCCGAGTCGAACCAGACGTCGAGGATGTCGCGCTCGCGTTCGAAATCGGATCCGCCGCATTGCTCGCACGTCAGGCCGTCGGGCACGAACGTCGCCGTGTCGAGCTCGTACCAGGCATCGGCGCCCTGCTGTTCGAAGATTGCGGCGGCACGTTCCACGATGGGCGGCGTCAGCGTCGACGTCCCGCATGCCCGGCAGGCCAGCGCCGGAATCGGCACGCCCCAGGCTCGCTGCCGCGAGATGCACCAGTCCGGCCGGTTCACGAACATCGCGGTCATGCGTTCGCGGCCCCATTCCGGAATCCATCGAACGGCGTTCGCCTCGGAAATGGCCGCTTCGCGCAACCCGTCCAGGCTGATGAACCACTGCGACGTGGCCAGGAAAATCACCGGCTGATGACAGCGCCAGCAGTGCGGGTACGAGTGGCGGAACTCCGTGCGGAACCAGAGCCGGCCGTGCTCCTTGAGCGTCGCCTCGACGACCGGATTGGCTTCGAAGACTTTCAGGCCGCCCACGATTCCCGTGTCGCGCGTGAACCGCCCGTCGACGCCGATCGGCGCGTAGATATCGAGGCCGTAGCGGACGCCGGTCGCGAAGTCGTCGGCGCCATGGCCCGGGGCGGTGTGGACCGCTCCGGTGCCTTGTTCCAGCGTGACGTACTCGCCGAGGACCCCCAGCGAATCGCGGTCGTAGAACGGATGCCGGAACCGGACGCGCTCAAAGTTTTCTCCCAGCAGGCTCGCGACCTTGCGTCCGAGCGGGCGGCCCGTCGCCGTGCCGACGGTTTCGGCGAGCGCTTCGGCGACGATGACGACGGGTGCGCCTTCGCCGGCGTCCACCTCATACGCGCCATACATCGCGTCCGGATGAAATGCCACCGCCAGATTCGACGGAATGGTCCACGGCGTCGTCGTCCAGATCAGGACGCTGACGTTGCGGCCGGCCAGCGCCGGCGCGCGCGTGGCGAGGAGCGTGTCGTCGGCGGCAAGCGGGAACTCGACGTAGATCGACGGCGAGGTGTGATCTTCGTACTCGACCTCGGCTTCGGCCAGCGCCGTGCGATCGCGCAGGCACCAGTGCACCGGCTTCTTGCCCTTGTAGACGAACCCGCGCGCGACGAACTTCCCCAGCGCGCGAACGATCGTCGCCTGGAACGCCGGCGCCATCGTCAGGTACGGATGATTCCAATCCCCGATCACGCCCAGCCGCTTGAAATCGTCGCGCTGGGACGCGACGAACCGCTCCGCGTACGCTCGGCACGCGCGGCGGAACTCGACCGGCGATCGATCCTTGGCGGCCGCGCCGAGCTCCTTCTCGACGTTGAGCTCGATCGGCAGTCCGTGGCAATCCCATCCCGGGACGTAGGGCGCGTCGAATCCGGCCATCGAGCGCGACTTGACGACAAGATCTTTCAGGATCTTGTTGAGCGCCGTGCCGATGTGAATCTGACCGTTGGCGTACGGCGGCCCGTCGTGCAGGACGAAGCGCGGCCGGCCGCGGCGCGCTTCGCGCGTCCGTGCGTACAGACCCATTTCGTCCCAGCGGGCGATCGTTGCCGGCTCGGTCACCGGCAGATTCGCCTTCATCGGGAAGTCGGTGCGGGGAAGATTGAGCGTCTCTTTCCAGTCGCGCATCTGACCAAAACCTACATTCTATAATTGGAGCCGGTGGCCAGCACCGCTGCCGTCTTCTTCGACGTCGATTTCACACTCATTCATCCGGGTCCGCGGTTTCAGAGCGTCGGGTACGAGGCCAACTGCGCTCGCCACGGCGTCGTCGTGGACGCCGCGAAATTCGACGCGGCCGTCGCCGGCGCGGCGTCGGTGCTCGATGCCGCCGATCAGCTGTACGACGCGCGGGTCTTCCTGAACTACACGCGGCGCATCATCGAGCTCATGGGCGGCACGGGCCCGGGCGTCGAGCCCGTCGCGCAGGAGATGTACGACGACTGGGCGCGGCACCATCATTTTTCGCTCTACGACGACGTCGCCGGCACGCTCCACGCGCTGCGGGCGCAAGGCGTCCGGCTGGGTCTCATCTCGAACACGCATCGTTGCCTGGCGTCGTTTCAGTCGCACTTCGAGCTGGACGGACTCATTTCGGTCACCGTGTCGTCGTCCGATCACGGGTTCATGAAACCGCATCCCAGCATTTTTCGCGCGGCGCTCGATCTGATGCGTGTCGCGGCGTCCGACGCGGTCATGGTCGGCGACAGCCTGGCACACGACGTCCTCGGGGCGAGGCAGGCGGGGATGCGCGGCGTGTTGCTCGCCCGCGGTCAGCGGCCGCTCGACGTCGACGCCAATGTGCCGGTGATCCGCACGCTCACGGAACTGCCCGCGCTGATCGCGACGCCGACCGTCATCGCGTCCCCGCATGGATCTTCGTGACATCCGTGACCTCGACGGCTGCCGGGCCGTCGTCGGCGTGCAGGAGGCGGTCTGGGGGCATGACAGCGAGGTCGTGCCGGCCTCGCTGCTCGTGGCGTCAATCAAGCGCGGCGGCGTCCTGGTCGGGGCGTACGAGGGGAACGAGCTCGTCGGATTCGTCTGGTCGCTGCCGGGCTGGCGCGATGACGAGCGCACGCACTGGTCGCACATGCTTGGAGTGTTGCCCGGCGCACGCGGACATCGCGCCGGCGAGCGTCTCAAATGGGCGCAACGGGATCGCGTGCTGGCGCAGGGCGTGAAGCTGATCGAATGGACGTTCGATCCGCTGCAGGCGCTGAACGCGCATCTCAATCTTTCAGTACTCGGGTGCGTGGCCGGCAGCTATCTGGTCGATGCGTACGGTCGCATGTCCGGACCCTTGCATCGCGGCACGGCGACCGATCGCCTTGTCGCCGAGTGGTGGCTCGAGCGCCCGCACGTCCTGCGCCGGCACGATCGCCGCGATCAAGCCGCGAGTCAGTCCGCCGTGCCGCTGACGGCGCGAAGCCGTGACGTCCTCGACGCTGCGGCAGTGCTGGGTGTGCAAACCGACGGCGAATGGGACACGTGCACCGATGTCCGGACTGATCTGGACGACTCGCGCGTGACGATTGCGATTCCAGCGCGGTTCGGCGAGATGCAGCAGACAGCGACAGATCGCGCCCTCGCCTGGCGGGACGCGACTCGCACGGCATTTCAGACATACTTCGCTCACGGATACCGCGCCGTGGATTTTTTCGTCGACCGCGATCGCGGCGGGGGAGCGTACTTGTTGAGTAAGACGTAGGCCGAAAAAGTTCGAAGTTCTAAGTTCTAAGTTCGAAGTTCGGCCCGCGCAGCGGGCCGTCTACCCCGGCGGCCAGCCCAAGTGTCGTCCGCCGAGGACGTGCAGGTGGATGTGAAACACCGCTTGCCCCGCGTCGGCGTTGCAGTTGAAGACCGTCCGGAATCCGCGCTGTGCGTAGCCGCGTTCGGCGGCGATGGCCGCACCGCGCCGGATCATCTCTCCGGCGAGGGCGTCGTGCGACGGATCGAGATCATTCAGCGTCGCGATGTGCGTCCTGGGAACGATGAGCACGTGCATCGGCGCCTGCGGGTTGATGTCGTTGAACGCCACGAGGCGGTCGTCCTCGTAAACCTTGGTTGCCGGAATTTCGCCGGCGATGATCTTGCAGAAGAGGCACATGGGGACGGGTTAGTTTTCCACAGATCACAGGTGGGAGACGGAGGAAACCGTCGTTTCCTCCGTCCCCCACCTGTGATCTGGAAAACTAACCCGTCCCCGCCACCACCCGCTCGATTCCCTGCAGATCGCGGGCGAAGCGGATCATCGAAAAGAATTCGGTGCCGTGAAGGATGCGCGTGACTTCGTCCGCCTGATCAATGCCGATCTCCATGACGAGCCAGCCACCGGGACACAAAGCCCTGGCAGCCGCCGGCACGAGGCGCCGGATGACGTCGAGACCATCCCAGCCGGCAAAGAGCGCACCGGGCGGCTCGTACTCCCGCACCTCCGGTGCGAGCGATGCCCGCGCGGACTCCGGGACGTAGGGCGGATTGGCCACGACTAAATCGAAGTCATCGGACGCGTCGCCGACGAACTTCGCATGCTGGAACTCGATTCTCCCGGCGTCGAGCCGCCGCGCGTTGCGCCGCGCGACGTCCAAGGCCGCCGACGAGACGTCCGTGGCCACCATGGCGGCCGCGGGCACCTCGAGCGCGAGTGTGATCGCCACGCATCCGCTGCCGGTGCCGATATCGAGGACGCGCGGCCGAAGCTGGCCGCCGGACGGCTGCCGCCGCTCGATCTGTTGCAGGCAGCGGAGCGCCTCTTCCACGAGGAGCTCCGTCTCCGGCCGGGGGATCAGCACGGCGGGCGTGACCTCGAAGAGCCGGCCGTAGAACTCGCGTTGCCCGGTGATGTAGGCGAGCGGCTCGCGCCGCGCACGACGCTCGACGGCGGCCAGAAACGCGGCTGAGAATTCCGCGGTCGCCGGCTGATTGGCGCGCGTCAGCCAGTCCGTCGCGCTCCAGCGGAGACACCATCGGGCGAGGACGACGGCGTCGCGGCGGCTCTCGTCCGCGGTCAGCCCCGCGGCCTCGAGCTTCCGGGCCGCGTCAGCGGCCGACTGAACGAAGGTCAAGCTTCGACGGCTTCCGTTTCGGTGGCTTGCTTGAGCTTGTCGGACTGCGCGCGCGCGGCCAGTTGATCGATGATCGGGTCAAGATTGCCGTCGAGCGCCAACTCGAGCTGGTGCAGCGTGAAGTTGATGCGGTGGTCGGTAATCCGGTTTTCCTTGAAATTGTAGGTGCGGATTTTCTCCGATCGCTCACCGCTGCCGACCTGGCCGCGGCGTTCCTTGGCGATCGCCTCCTGCTGTTTCCGCATCTCCATCTCGTACAGCCGCGATCGGAGCACCTTGAGCGCCTTCTGGCGGTTCTTGATCTGCGACTTCTCGTCCTGCTGCGACACGACGATGCCGGTGGGCAAGTGGGTGAGCCGCACCGCCGAGTACGTGGTATTCACGCTCTGCCCGCCCGGTCCGCTCGAACAGAACGTGTCGATGCGGATGTCCTTGGCATCGATCTGCACGTCGACCTCTTCGGCCTCCGGCAGGACGGCGACCGTGGCTGTCGACGTGTGGATTCGACCGCTTCCTTCGGTGGCCGGCACACGCTGCACGCGATGCACGCCGCTCTCGTGCTTGAAGCGCCCGTAGACACCCTTGCCCTCGACGGTCGCGATGACTTCCTTGATGCCACCGGTGCCTGTCGCGTTGGTCGACAGCACCTCGATCTTCCAGCCGCGCCGTTCCGCGTACCGCGAGTACATGCGGAACAGATCCGATGCGAACAGCGCCGCCTCGTCGCCACCCGTACCCGCCCTGATCTCGAGGACGACGTTCCGATCGTCGTTCGGGTCTTTCGGAATGAGGAGCATCCGCACTTCGTCGCCGAGGGCCGCGAGCCGTTCTTCCAGACCCTTGATCTCTTCCTGCGCCAGCGCCTGCAGTTCCGGATCCGGCGAGGCGGCCACCTCCTGCGCCTGCGCCAGCGCGTCACGCGCGCGCTCGTATTCGCGGAAACGATCGACGAGCGGCTGCAGCTCCGCCAGCGCCTTCGAGTGCGTGCGGTACGCCGGCGGATCGGCCTGAACGGCCGGATCGCTCACCAGTTTCGTCAGCTCCTCGTATCGGGCCGCGACCGATTTCAGTTTCTCGAGGACTTGGGGTGTTATCGACATAAGGGCAAAGGGCAGAGGGCAGAGGGCAAAGTTAACCCCCGGAAACCGGCGGGAGGAACGCGACCTCGTCGCCTTCATGAACCGGTGACGTCATCCGGGCGAAATCCGCGTTGAGCGCGCAGGAGATCGCGCCGGCAAACGGCTTCAACGACGCATGGCGATCGGCCACGGCACGCCACACGTCGGCGACCGACGATCCGGCCGGCACGTCACAGTCGCACTCACCGCGTCCCGCAAGCTCGCGCAACCGCGCGAAGAGCTGCACCTTTACGCGCATGCGCGCTCCAACGCCGCCTGCCGCGCCGTCTCATCGTCCGGATCCGCAGGGGCGCCTTCGATCCAGACGTCGCCGTCTTCGTAGAATTCGTGCTTCCAGATCGGCGCGACCTGCTTCACGCGCTCGATCGCGTAGCGACACGCTTGAAACGCCTCGGCGCGATGCGGCGTCGCGACAACGATCGCGACGCTGGCCTCGCCAATCTCCAGGCGGCCGACACGATGATGGATCGCGACCAGCGCACCAGGCCAGTGGCGGCCGATCTCCGCCTCGATCTGCGCAAAGACTTTCACCGCGAGCGGCGCGAACGCTTCGTACTCCAGATGGCGGACTCGGCGCCCCTGGTGCACCGCGCGCACGGTTCCCACGAACGAACACAGGGCGCCGCAGCCCTCGCCGCGATCGCGGGCCAGCCGTTCGAGCGCCGTCGCCAGCCGCTCGAGCGAGAGTGCCGCGTCGACGACTGCCAGCCGGTCTGCGGCCATCGGCTCAGTATAAAAGCAACGCCACCTACTTCACGAAATGCTGCAGTGGCCCGTGCCCGTGTCCGATTCCCGGTGCCTGGGCGATCGCGCGCGTGACGTAGGCTTTGGCCGCGCGGACGGCGGCTGGCAGATCGTCGGCGAGAGCCAGCCGGGCGGCGATGGCGGACGAGAACGTGCACCCGGTGCCGTGCGTATGCGGGCTGTCGATCCGCTCCGCTTCGAGCTCGATGGTCTGTTGACCATCGTGAAAGACATCGACGGCCGGACCGTCGAGATGCCCGCCCTTGACGACCACCGCGCGTGGTCCGAGGTCCATCAGTGCGATCGCGGCCGCGCGCTGATCCTGCCGATTCTCGATTCGCTTTCCAGTCAGGGCCTCTGCCTCGAACACGTTCGGTGTCACGATCGTCGAGAGCGGAAACAGCCGGGTGCGCATCGCATCGACGGCGTCCTGGTCCAGGAGCCGCGCGCCGCTCTTCGACACCATCACGGGATCCACGACGACATTCGAGAGTCGATGCCGCTGCACGGCTTCGGCGACGGCAGACACGATTGCCGCGGATGCGAGCATGCCGATCTTAGTTGCGTGAATCTCGAGGTCGGCGAGCACCGTGTCGATCTGCGCGACCACCATCGACGGGTCGACTTCGGCGACGGCGCTCACGCCGAGCGTGTTCTGGGCCGTTAGGGCCGTAATCGCCGAACAGCCGAATACGCCGAGTGCGGCGAACGTCTTGAGATCGGCCTGGATGCCCGCGCCGCCGCTCGAATCGCTGCCGGCAATTGTCAGCGCCGTTCGCATTTGACTAGAATCCCCGGTAATGAGCCACCAGGCGTCCACCGGATCGATTCTCGAGTCCCGCGTCGCGGCACTCGAGCCGGCACCGCTGCTTCGAGCTGCCGCCGTCACGCTGGCCGTGCTGATCACGGCGGCCGCCGCTCAGTTTACGATGCCGCTGCCGTTCACCGCGGTGCCGTTTACCTTCGGACCGATGGCCGTGCTCCTCACCGGCGCGGCACTCGGCTCCCGGCTGGGCTTCACGGCGCAGGTTCTGTATCTGGCGGCCGGCGCTGCCGGGCTGTCAGTCTTCACGCCGTCTGCAACGCTCCCGCCCGGTGCGCTGCGACTGCTCGGCCCGACCGGCGGTTACCTGATCGCCTATCCGGTTGCCGCCTTCGTGACCGGTTTTCTCGCGGAGCGTGGATGGGATCGCCGGTATCTCACGTCGTTTGCCGCCATGCTCGTCGGACTCGCGATGATTCTCGCCAGCGGCGTGACGTGGCTCGCGGTGGTGTTCACCGGCTCGCTGTCCGCAGCCGTCGCACAGGGTTTCGCGCCGTTCATCCTGCCCGATCTCGTCAAATGCGCGGCCGCCGCCGCCATCCTGCCGCAGGTCTGGCGGCTCTATCGCAAGTAACCCAGACTTCGCATGCGCTCGATCATTTCCCGATCGAGCGGCGCACCGGATCCCGTTCGCGCGTACGATCGGCGGGCGCCGAAGGATGCGACCTCGCGCAGCGGATGCGCGTCGACGAACGCGCCCGTGAACAACTCGAGTACCGGCCCGCTCGCCAGATCGCGCGCGACCGGCACACCAAGCGCGTGCAGGATCGTCGGCGCCACTGCCGTCGCGGACGCTGACACGTTCGCGGTTGCCGCGACCGCTCCGGAGAGCGCAATCATCCCTGCCCCCGCGTGCTCGACACGTCCCGGTTGCGTGACGAGGATGACGGACCGCCCGCCTTCGCCAGGGCTACGGCGGGCAGGCCCGCCTTCGCCAGGGCTACGCCGGGCAGGCGGATCGCCCGCGTCGACGAACCTGGCCAGCGACTGATCGAGAAACACGTAGTACTGCTCGAGCGCGGCGAGCCGATCCGCTGCGGCCGACGGGGAAAGTGCACCCGCGGACTGGCTCTCGAAAAGCGCGTGCTGGGCGATGTCCAGTCCGGGGAGGTATAGCACGAGCAGGTCAGGCGTTCCGAGCAGCGGATCTGCCGCCAGGTCGATGAGCGTCGCATCGAGCTCGGCCGATCGACGCATCGCCGCCGACAGATCGCCCGGCAGCTCTGCCGCGATGGCGGCGGCGCCCTCCGAGGCCGCTCGCGTGCGTCGATCGGACCAGCCGGCCTGAAGCGCCTGATACAACGACGCTGGCGCAATCTCGCCATCCTGCGGGCCGCCGCGCTCGAGTCGCAGGAGGGCGCGATCGGAAATCACGATCCCGCTGTCATCGGGCGCCGGCCACGTCGCCCACCAGTGAACAACTGCGGTTCGCAGACCGGCACGAGCGGCCACTTCCCAGAACGCCGGAATCAGACGCGTCTCGCCCGACGCGATCGTCGGCCGCGTGAGTCTCAGCAAGTCGGTGGCGGCGGTGATCGCCGACCATCCCGACGCGCCGGGCTGTAGCCGTCCCTCGAGACCCGCGACACGCCGCGCCTCGAGCGATCGCACGCCATGACGCTCCGGCGGTTGTCCCGTCGCGAGCGTGGTCCAAACACGTGCCGGATCGCGATCGGGATCCGACGCAAGGCTGCCGACGCCTTGCGCGAGCAGTCGATCGAGCTGCGGCAGCCGGCCGGCGCGGCGCAGCCGATCGAGCGTTGGCACGTCGATCCCGTCGATCCCGACGACCACGACTCGCTGATTCGTCGGGACAACGGTGAGCGTCGCCGGCGCGGGTTCGAGACGAGTGCCGGGTGCCGTGACCAGCAGCGCGACGGCTCCGGCGAACGACAGCGCGGCCAGAGGCGCCGTCGTGCGCCACGACGATAACGGCAGGCCCGGTTCGAGCGACCGTGCCAATCCTGACCTCGCGAGGAACGCCAGGACGGTCACCATCACGCCATGACCGAGCAGCAGGCTGATGGTCACGGCGATCAGGACAATCGCGATCGTCCACGCGAGCGATCCCGAGCCCGCGCCCGTCGCGGTGCGCCACCAGAGACTCAGGTACACGAGACACGCGAGCCCGACGAGCAGGCCTGCCGCGGCTGCGACCTGCCGCGCTCGTCGCGGGAATCCCGGCGACGCGGCGGATCGTCGCGCGATGGCCGCACCCACCAGAATCGCGGCGCCGCTCACCAGCATCGTCGCCAGGCCAAAAAAGATCGCGAGATAGGCGGCGAGCACGATCGCATCTGTCCCGCTTGCGACGAGACCGGGGACGCGCGCCCTCAGCCCAATCGCGGCCGCCGGGCCGAGCAGCACACCAGCCAGCGCGCCAAGCCGGGCGCTGGCGGCTGCCGCAAGGGCTGCGCCCCTGCCGCGTTTCGCGCCGCCGCCCAGCACGAAACGGTCCACGCGGGCATCGAGATACCCGAGTGCTTTCAACTGCTCGCGCAGTTCGTCGACGCGAGGATCGGGCAAAGGCGACACGTCAAAGCCTGCGGCTCGCGACGAAGTCGGCGAGCTCTCTCAGATGGGCGCCGCGACGGCCGAACGGCTCGAGCGCAGCGCAGGCGGTGCGGCAGAGTTCTTCGGCGAGCGCGCGCGCGCCCTCCACGCCGCTGAACGAGACGAACGTCGTCTTGCGCGCGTCCTGACGAGTGACCTTGCCGGTTTCTTCCGAGCTGCCGGTGACGTCGAGCAGGTCGTCCACGACCTGGAACGCTAGGCCGAGATTCTTGGCGTACGCCGTGAGCACCGCGATGTCGCGCTCGCTCCCGCCGGCCGTGAGCGCCCCGGCCGTGGCCGACGCGCTGAAGAGCACGCCGGTCTTGCGGCGATGGATCCGCTCGAGCGTTTCGAAGGAGAGCATGGATTCAGTTGCCAGGACATCTTCGGCCTGACCGGCGACGAGACCGTCGAGGCCGACCGCATCGGCGAGCAGCGTCACCAACCGGGTCGCCAGGACCGCATCGTACTCCCGCGACAGATGCCCGAACGCGTTGTTGAGCAGGCCAAACGCCGCCAGGATCGCGATGGCCTCGCCGAATTGCCGGTGCGCCGACGGCCGTCCCCGCCGCAGCGGCGCATCGTCCATGCTCGGAAGATCGTCGAGCATGAGCGACGCCGCATGGACCGCCTCAACCGCGCAGGCGGCCGGCAGCGCGCGGTTGTCGTTTCCGCAGATGTCCGCCGCGAGCATGACGAGCACGGCGCGGACGCGCTTCGACGGCGCGAGCAGCGTGTAGCGCATCGCGTCGATGACGGCCGGCGCGCCGCCGTTCGTGGACGCCGGTTCGCCCGGCACGACGCGCTCGAGCGCGCGATTGATCGCGTCCTGGTAGGGAGCGAAGAACGCGGGCAGGGCCGTCATCGCCTGCTATTTCACGAAGACCAGCAGGTACTGATACCGGAGAAATGTCTCGTGGCTGCGGAAGGTGAGCCCGGCGCGCTCGGCGTCGCGGCGGATGACATCAGGCTCGAGGCGATCTTCGAGCGCCGGTCCGGGTCCGCCCGCGCCATCCGTCTTGAAGTCGACGATGCCGAGGCGGCCGCCCGGCGCCAACGCCGCCGCGACATTGCGAAGCAGCGTGACCGGATCGCGGAACTGCGGGTACGTGTCGACGATGAGCACCGCTTGAAGCGCAGGCTGCAGACGCGGGTCGGTGTCCGTCCCGAGGACCGGCTGCACGTTGGTCAGCCCTTCGCGCTCCACGCGCCGCGTAATGGACTCGACCATCTGCTGCTGGATATCTTCCGCGAAGACTTTGCCGTTCGGCCCGACCCGGCGCGCCAGGCGAATCGTGAACCAGCCACCGCCGGCACCGATGTCGGCGACGCGCGCGCCGTCCGCGATGTTGAGCCTGTCCATGATGCGATCCGGCTGTTGCCATTCATCGCGATCGGGAGCCTCGAGCAACACCAGCTGTTCCGGAGGAAACAGGCGGCCCGATGTTTCGCGCTGCTGACCGGCCGGCGTCGCGCCGGCAATCATCGCCGCGAGGGCGAAAACCGGGAACGAGAGGCGCCGCATGGTGTTCATCCTACCGGATGGGGTCCTGCTTCGGGCCCCGGCGTGGCCCGATCTCGCTGATCACCTTCATGATCGGCGCGGACACGTCAGCCTCGGGATCGTCGAAGTGATAGTGCACGACGTGGCGGCCCGCGGCCGCCAGCGCTTCGAAGTCGCCGAGCGCCTGTGCGTGCTTGAGCACGGAAAACGTGTATCGGGCTCCCGGAATCGGCGTCTTCGTCGCGTCGCCGGCCGTGAGCAGAATGAACAGGCCGGTGTTCGGACCACCCTTGTGATATTGGCCGGTGGAGTGCAGATACCGCGGCCCGACGCCGTGCGTCGTGGCGACGCGAGCGAGCCGGCGAATATCGCGACGCACCAGCCCAATCGCGGATCGACGCGTGAGATCGGCGGGACGATAGTCGAGAATCGCGACGTACCGGCCGTTCGGGCCGATCGGCTCCCGCGGCCGGGCTTCGCGCCTGAAGCCGCTGCCGGCCCGGCTGAGCGGCGGATCCGGTTGGAGTGCGCCCGTGAGATCGAAAGCATCGAGCTGTGCTTTCGTGCGTGCTTTCGCATCCCGGACGTCCGGCTCGTCGAACGGATTGATCTCCAGAGCCGATCCGGTCACGGCGGTCGCGAACTCCCAGCGAAAGAACTCCGCCCCGAGCTGTTCTGCGGTGGTTTGAATCCGGAAGATCGGCTTGCCGGCCTGCTCCAGCGCGAGCGCGACCGAGGCGACGTCAGGCGATTGCGGAGTCAGGATCGCGACAAACGCTCGATCAGGTCCGATCTGGTGCAGGTAATCATCTT
>Ga0111539_10006686_pt1 | contig 14847 bp, 10 predicted proteins | sample RhiMethybrSRZTD1_FD_79667 | JGI IMG/M metagenome (GOLD analysis project Ga0111539, IMG submission 79667) | Populus rhizosphere microbial communities from Tennessee, USA - Rhizosphere MetaG P. TD hybrid SRZTD1 (version 2) (version 2) | ecosystem: Host-associated > Plants > Roots > Rhizosphere >... | reverse complement strand
CCGACGGCGGACGTGCTCGTCGAGGCGCTCGTCGTCGGCTGGGTCTTCGGGCGGCTCGGCTGCACGCTGGTGCACGACCACATCGGGAGGCCGAGCGACTTCCTGCTCGCGATCCGGTTCCCGGACGGTCCGCGGCACGACCTCGGATTCTACGAGCTGCTCTACACCGTGCTCGTGCTGGTGCCGGCCGTCGTCCTACTGAATCGCCGGCGGCGGCCCGCCGGGACGAGCGTCGCCATCTTGGCGCTGCTCTATGCGCCGGTCCGGTTCATCCTGGACTTCCTGCGGAACACGGATCTACCCGGGGCCGACGTACGCTATCTCGGGCTCACGGTCGGGCAATACGGGGCGCTGGTGCTGTGCGGCGTCGGAATCGTCGTCGCCTTGCGCCTACGTCGGCAGCCGCCTTGCTAGTGAAGCCAGAGAGCCGCCTGATTCGTCGCGCTCCGCAGTCGGTTCCCCAGGGCGTCGCCGCATTGCGACGATATCTTTCTCTTCCGCACCGACCGATCGATGGACTTCGTCAGTTTCCGAAGCAGGCGGTTGGCTGCCCTCACGGATCGTCTGGCGCTCGGCCCGGTCGCCGTCTCGTCGACGCCCGCCATCGTGCTCCCGGCACGTTCGAATATCTTGACGACTTTCCGGGGCAGCGTGTCATTCCCGCACTCGGGCAGTCGAATTCCGGGGACCTCGAAGAGACAGCGAACGGCGCCCAGGCCTTCCAACGGTACCGCGAGACAACCGACGGACGGGTCACACAGCTCCGCGGTGCAGGCGTCGTGGTCTCTGCAGTCCCGTAAGGGCTCCGAGCAAAGACCGCTCGTGGGGTCGCAGGCGCCGGGGGTGTGACAGCTGTCGCGGGCATCACAGGTCGCTTCCGCGCCTGCGATGCAGACGCCGCCGAGGCAGCGATCGTTCCGCGTGCAGGCATTGCCGTCTGCGTCACAGGTTGCTTCGTCGCTCTGCGGCGGATTGGTGCACGTGCCCGTCTCCGGGTCGCAGGCGCCTACTCGGTGACACTGATCGAGGGCGATACACGCGACCGAAGCGCCGGCGCGACAGGCCCCGTCGACGCACGCATCGCCGGCGGTGCAGGCATTCCCGTCGTCGCATGGTGTCCCATCGCTGCGTGGCGTGATCGTACAGCTGCCGGTCGCGGGGTTGCAGGTGGCCGTGAGCTGGCATTGGCCGACGGACCCACAGCGATCCGGATCGGTCGGCGGATAGACGCAGGTGCCGGTGGCAGGCTGACAGGATCCCGCCTCGTGGCACGCATCAGGGGCGGCGCACGAAACGGTCAGATTGTGGTTACAGCCCGTCACTCGATCGCACGTGTCGGTGGTGCAGAGGTCGTCATCGCTGCAGTTCAACGCGGACGACGTGCAAACGCCCGCCGCACACGTCTCGTTCACCGTGCAGGCGTCGCCGTCCGGGCAGGCCTGCCCGCTCAGCGGAACCTCGACGCAGCCGATATGGGGATCGCAGACGTTGGCGGTACAGCTGTTGCTGTCGGCGCAGAGGGCGTCGACGCCCGTATGAACGCACCCGATACTCGGCGTGCAGGAGTCTGTCGTGCAGGGGATCGAGTCATTGCAATTCGTGACTCCGCCGGACTGACATACGCCGCCGCCGCACGAGTCTCCGGTCGTGCAGGCGTTGCCGTCGTCGCAGGGCTGCGTGTTCTCGATCGTGACGCAGGAGTCGCCCTGGCAGACGTCGTCCGCACACGGGCCGGTGTCTCCCGCGCAGGGGGTGCCGCTGGGGTCTTCCTGGCACGTTCCCGAGCAGCAGTCGCCCGCCGCCCTGTTCCCGTCGTCGCAGTTCTCGTGGAACTCGGTTTCGACCTCACCGTTGCCGCAGGTGCTCTCGTACGCGCCGATGTCACATCGGCCCCCGCTCGGCTGGGGACGTGCGACTCCGCGTTGATCCTGTGCGGGGCACGCGCCACCGCCGCTTCCCGGGTCGGCTGGGCTGCCGGTCCCGACGGCCGGGGAGCCGGGCAGGAGTGAATGCACGAAGGTTCCTGCCTCCTCGATCAGGGGTCCCAGGCCGCTCGCTCGATCGGTCTCATTACCTGTCGTGTCGCCCTGTATGGAGCAATCGTCGGTCACGGAAATCAGATTGTAGCCCTGCGAGTTGATCGTCCCCGTACAGTCGTCGCCGTCGCCTCCGGCGTGGTTGTCGGCAATGATGGTGTTTCGCACGCTGGCCAGCGTCCCGTTCTGCGCCAGTCCTCCGCCAGGTCCCTCCTCCGTCGAGTTTCCAGCGATCGTGCAACTCGACAGCTCGAGAGTGCCCTCGTTTGCTATGCCTCCGCCGGGTGCGGCCGAATTCCTTACTTTATTACCGCTGATGGTGACGTTGGATGCACGTAGAGTCCCCAAATTGAAGATGCCGCCGCCGTCCATCTCGGTGATGTTCCCCACTATGGCGCTGTCGTCGATGGTCGCGTTCCCGGCGTTGAAAAGTCCTCCTCCCTGTCCCCCAAGGTTGCCGAAGTTCTCGAGTATCACCGTCTTGCTGATCACGAGCTCGCCTTGGTTCTCGAAAACGCTGCCAACGAACGCGCCGTTCCTGAAGATACGGCTGCGCAGGATGGTCAGCTGGCCGCTATTGGAGATGCTCGCCCTCAACTCGGCGGTGTTTCGTTCGACGTTGCAATCGGCGAGCAGCATGACGCCGATGTTCCAGATCCCTCCGCTGCTCGTCTCCGTGGCTTCGTTATCCGAGATGTCGCTCCGCCTCACGTTCATCGTCCCCTGATTGAAAATGCCGCCTCCCGGGGAGAAGTCGCTCACGTTCTCGATGATCGCAGCATCCTCGATATCGACGCGTCCGCCGGTGTTTTTCACGCCGGCGCCTGAATAGTCCTCGATGTGGCCGTTGCGAAGCGTGACGTTCTTGATGAAGCAGGTGGTGCCCTCGGCGACCTGTAGGATGCGGCTCACGCCCCCCGCGTCGACGATGCTCTCGTCTTTCGACATGCCCACGATGTCGACGTCGGTTCGTACGTCCAGATCGCCCTCGGTGTCCTCGTCGATGTCTTCGTTGTCGGATGGCGGCGGTCTCGACAGCGACAGGGTGTCGGCGGGGAGAATGATGCTCTCGCGTCCAGCCAGCGCATTGGCTTCCACGAGCGCCGCCCGCAGGCTGCAGCTGCCGTTGGCGTCCTGACATCGGCCGTCGGCGGGGAGCGAGTCCACGGTGTCCAGCGAGGTATTCACCACGAAGACCGGGTGAGAGATGAATCCCATGCCGCCGAGGAAACTCGGCACCGGCAGCGACCGTGTCACCTGCGGATTCGACCTCTGAACGAAGAGCACGGAGTTGGCATCGGATATGTGTACGAAGAAGTTCCCGTCCGCATCCTGTGTGAAGCTCTCTATCGCCCCGCCCAGGACGTCCCTGACGGTTGCCCCGGTGGTCGGGTCGAGTTCCCGCAGCCCATTGCTGTACACGGCGAGCACGTTGCCATTCGGGGCGACCGCGAGACGCACGGCGATGAGCGAGGTCAGGACCCCGAGCAATTCCCCGGTAGAGCCGGAATATCTGCGTATGCCGTCGACCTCGGACACGAGGATGTCACCGTTCGCGAGAACGGCCACACCGCCGAGACCGCCGGCGCCAACCGGACCCGCCACCGCCGTCCGCACGGACGACGTGGCGAGATCGTACTCTGCGACCCTGACGTCCGAGTCGAGCTTCGTGCTGCCCGCGAACAAGTGCCCGTTCGGGCCAAACGCCAGCGAATCGATTCCTTCGATCCCGTGCGTAGCGAACACGGAGCGGTCGCCCGTCTTCGGGTCGATGCGGATGATCTCCGCACGGTCTGATTGGGCCGGCGGTTGGGAAGCGACGTACAGATTCCCGTCCGGCCCATACGCGACGTCCACGGGCGTATCGATCGACGCGAAGGTCCGGATGGGCACTCCGACCTCGGAGTCGTACTCTCGGACCTCGTGGCTCAGCGAATCGGCGACGAAGACCGAACCGGCGGGCCACGCATCGCCCGCCCCGGCGAGAATCGTGAGCAGGCCAAGGGTGAAGCGGAAGGCTCGCGAACCGGAACGCGTGGCGTGACCCCGGGAGGCACCAAGCGGCCTCGGCGCGTCGGCGCGGGCAAACTTTGGCCCTGGGCTCACCAGAGCGAGACGGTCCCACGAATCCCGGTCCCTTGTCCACATAGAAGTATGCACCGGCCGAGCCCCTAAATGCGGCCTTTTCTGCGTGATGAGCCGCGCCCTACGCTTTCACGTCCGTGGCGCCGGCCGTCTTGAAGGCACCCGAACCCCGTCTGCTATCGTCGCGCGAAAGGAGACGCGCATGTCCACCGCTTTCCGAGACATCGACACGCAGCTCGTGCACTCGGGCGAGCGCATCGTGGATGGGGCCGTCTGCGTTCCCGTCTTCCAGAGCGCGACGTTCGTGTCGCGGCGCGGCGATTCCTACCATGCCGCGCGCTACGCCCGCCTGAGCAACACACCGAACCACGACGTGCTGCATGCGAAGCTCGCCGCCATCGAGGGCGGCGAGGCGGCGCTGGTCACGGCGTCGGGCATGGCGGCGATCACCACGTCGCTCCTGACCTTCCTGAAGACGGGCGATCACCTGCTGCTTCAGGATTGTCTCTACGGCGGGACGCACGGCTTCGTGACGCACGAGCTGCCGGCGCTGGGCATCGCCTACGACTTCATCGATGCCACGGACGAGGGGTCGTGGCAGCGACTCCTCCGCCCGACGACGCGCGCCGTCTACGTCGAGTCGATGACGAACCCGCTGCTCGGCATCGCCGACCTGCCGGGCGTCGTGCGCTTCGCGCGTGCGCACGGCCTCCTGACGATGATCGACAACACGTTCGCCAGCCCCGTGAACTTCCGGCCGCTGGACCTCGGCTTCGACCTCTCGCTCCACAGCGCGACGAAATACCTGAATGGGCACGACGACATCGCGGCCGGCTGCGCCATCGGTCGTGCCGAGCACGTCGAGCGCATCCGGCAGCGCCTCAACCATCTCGGGGGGTCGCTCGACGCCCATGCCTGCTTCCTCCTGAATCGCGGGCTCGTCACGCTGGCGCTCCGGGTGCGGCAGCAGAACGCCACCGCGCTCCGCCTGGCCCGCTTCCTCGAGGGGCATCCCGCCGTCGAGCGGGTCCTCTATCCGGGCCTCGAGAGCCATCCGCAGCACGCGCGCGCGCTCTCTCTGTTCCAGGGGTATGGCGGCGTGCTCGCGCTCGAGGTGCGGGGGGACGAGGCCGAGGCGGCGGCGGTGCTGGAGCGCCTTCGCATCGCCCTGGTCGCGCCGAGCCTGGGAGGCGTGCACACGCTCGTCATGCGGCCGGCCAAGGTGTCCCACGCGGCGCTCACGGCGGAGGAGCGGGCCCGCCTCGGGATCGGCGACCGCCTCATCCGGGTATCGGTGGGCATCGAGTCCGCGGACGAGGTGTGCGCGGACTTTGCCCAGGCGCTTGCCGGGCGATAGCCACGGAGATTGAGCCCGACGCCGCGCCTGAGGTATCGACCGTGGGCGCATGGACCTTCTCCAGCGCCTCCGCCCGCGGTGGCGCCATCCCGATGCCGAGATCCGGGCGGCCGCTGTTCGCGAGCTGGGCGCCGAGGACCAGGAGCATCTCGAGACGATCGCGCGCGAGGATCCGGACCCGCACGTCCGGCGGATCGCGATCAAGAAGGTGCAGAGCGGGGACGTCCTCCAGGCGATCGCCACCGACGACGTGGATGCCGGGCTGCGCGACCTGGCGGCGGAGCGTGCGCGAGAAGTCTGGATCGACATCGCATGCGCGGTGGGTTCCGAGAGCGACGCGGCGCTCGCGCGCCTGACCGACGAGCGGAGCCTCGCCGCCGTGGTGCTGCGGGGCGCGGGCGAAGACGTCCGGAGCGCGGCGCTGGCGCGCGTCCAGAGCGATCGCACCCTGCGCGACATCGTACGGGACGCATCGGACATGGTCGTCCGGCGAGCCGCGCTGGATCGTCTCTCCGATCCCGCGGCGCTCCGGAGCATCGCGGTGAGCGACTGCCCGTCCGAGCTCGCGCTGGGGGCGCTGGCGCGGATCGGCGACGCCGAGGTGCTGCGGGCGATCTCCGAGCATCACGGCGCGGCGAAGGACGTCCGGCACCGCGCGCGGGAGCTCCTCGCCGAGAAGGCGGGGGAGGGCGCGCCCATCGCCTTCAAGGATGCGCGTGCCCGCGAGCACGCGCTCTGCATGGCGGCCGAGGGCCTGAGCACCGAACGAAATGTCGAGGTGGCGGCGACGCGTCTGCGCGAGCTGCAGCGGGAGTGGGAGGAGCTGACGCGGCAGGTCCCACCGCGCGAAGACACCGCGGCACGATTCGCGAAGGCGTGCGACGCGATTCTCGAGGCCGCCGCCAGCATCATGCGGCGGCGGGCGGAGGTCGAGCACAAGCAGCTCGCGGTGGAAACGAATCTTGCGACGCGGCGCGCGCTCTGCGAGCAGGTCGAAGGGCTTGCCGGCGGCGCCGCGCTCCGCGGCCTCTCCGACGCGCGGGCCGAATGGGCGCGTCTCCCGCCGCTATCGGACGATAGCGGGCTCTCGCGGCGCTTCGCAGAGGCCGGGGAGGCCTGCGAGGAGCGGCTCCGGCAGTGGCTCGCCGACGAGGGGCAGCGAGCGGAGATCGTGGCCCTCGTCGAGGAAGCCGAGGCGTTGGCAGCAGAGACCCCCGTCCCGTCGGGAAAGCGGTGGCGTGCGCTCGAGGCGCGCTGGACGCCGGCGGCTTCGGCGGGCGAGGACGATCTTCGGCGACGATTCGCGGCCGCGAAGGAGCGGTTCGAGGAGCGGCGGCGCGAGGGCGAGCAGGAGCAGGCCCAGCTCCGGCAGAAGAACCTGGCGCGCCTGGAATCGCTCTGCGCGCGGGTCCAGGACCTCGCGAAAGCGGAGTCGTCGGGTTTGCGCACCGTACGGCGCGAGCTGCGCGCGCTCGACGCGGCGCTGCAGGACCCGGGGCCGCTGCCGCCGTCCGAGAGGCGCGACGCGTGGACCGAGCGCCTCTCCTCCGCGCGCGAGGACCTGATGCGCCGCCTCGGCCAGGAGGAGGAGACGGAGGAGTGGCGCCGCTGGGCGAACGCCGGCGCGCAGGAGGAGATCATCCGGCGCGTGGAGAGCCTGCTCGAGTCGAACGATCTCCTCGAGGGCACGCGGCAGCTCGGACGGCTCCAGGAGGAGTGGGCGCAGGTCGCGAGCGCGACGCCAGACAAGTCACAGGCGCTCTGGGAGCGCTTCCGGACGGCGCGGAACGAGCTCCGAAAGCGCTGCGACGCCTACCTCGCGGAGAACCTGGAGAAGAAGCGGGCGCTCGTCGCGCAGGTCGCGGATGTCGGCGACTCGGCGTCGTGGAACGAGACGGCAGACCTGATCCGGCGCCTGCAGGCCGAGTGGAAGGCCATCGGCCCGGCGCCCGCGAAGCATGCACAGGCGCTCTGGAAGCAGTTCCGCGAGCCGTGCGACCGCTTCTTCGCGCGCCGGAACGAGCACTGGGAGCAGAAGGATACCGAGCGGAAGGAAAACGCGCGGCAGAGGACGGCGCTCTGCGAGCAGGCCGAGGCGCTCGCGGATTCCACGGATTGGGAGAGCACGACCGCCGCGATGAAGAAGCTGCAGGCGGAGTGGAAGCGGGTCGGGCCGCTCCCGCGGGCCGAGGCGGAGAGGCTGTGGCAGCGGTTCCGGGGGGCCTGCGACCGGTTCTTCGAGCGGCGGGGGCGGCGCGAGGAGATCGAGCGCGAGGCCACGCTCGAGAAGGCGGCCGCTCTCTGCGACGAGCTCGAGTCGATCGGCGCGTCTCTGGAGGGAGCCGACGCGCCGTCCGACGAAGCGGTGGGGAAGAAGGTCGACGAGTCGTGGGCCGAGTGGCGGCGCCTGGAGCTCGGGACGGGGGAAGACGTCCGCGCGCTCGGCGACAGGCTGGTCCAGGTGGTGCGACGGATCGCGGCATCGCGACCCGAGAGCCTCACGGGCACGCGGCTCGATCCGGCGGCGACGCGGAAGCGGCGCGAGAAGCTCTGCCTGCGGCTGGAGGAGCTCGCGGCGAGCGCCAACGCGGAGCCGAAGAAGCTGTCGCTGCAGGAGATGGCGCTCGCGCTGCGGGAGAAATTGGCGACGAATACGATCGCGGGCGGAGCGGGGAAGAGTGGGGGCGGGCGGCAGAAGGTGGGGGAGGAAGTGGCGAAGATCGTGACCAGCTGGGCGCAGCTCGGGCCGGCGCTGGATGAGGAGGGGCGGGGATTTGAGGAGCGCTTCGAGAAGGCGCGCGCGAAGGCAAAGGCGAACGCCGCGTGACGGACGCGCAGATGTCGTTCGCGCTCACGCCCGGGCAGAAGTCCTGGCAAGCGCGCGTGCGCGACTTCGTCGACGCGCGCGTCCGACCCGAAGCTCACATCCGGGAGCGCGTCGAAGACCCCGAGCATCGCCATCCGTGGGACTGGGTCGAGGAGCTCTCGGCCTGGGGCCTCCGCACCGCCACCGTGCCCACGTCCCTCGGCGGCCTCGGCTTCTCCGTCCTCGACTGCTGCCTCGTCGGCGAGGAGCTCGGCGCCGGCGACCTCGGCCTCGCAGTCATCTTCGACCAGACCTGGAAGCTCACGCCCTGGCTCACGGAGATGACCACCGAGGCGCAGCGCGCGCTGTTCCTGCCCGAGTTCCTGCGCGACCCGCGCTACCTGCTCGCGCTCGGCCTCAGCGAGCCCGAGAGCGGCTCCGACAACTTCCTCCCCCATGGCCGGCTCGGTGACGGCTTGCAGACCACCGCGGTTCCTGTGGCGCGGGACGGGCGACAGGGCTGGATCCTGAACGGCGTCAAGGCGCCGATCTCGAACGGCGGCAGCGCGCGCATGTACGTCATCATGGCCCGCGCGGGAGCCGAGCATGCCGAGACGAAATGGCTCACGCCGTTTCTCGTGCCCGCCGACACGCCCGGGTTCGCCGTGGAGTTCATCTACGACAAGAGCGGCCAGCGGCTGGTGCACAACGGCCACCTCGTCCTGAAGGACTGCTGGGTTCCGGAGGAGAACCGCATTCACCGCCGGGCCGCCATCGGCGACGAGCGCGGCTTTCCCCAGGGCGCCGCCACGGTTCTCGGCGTGGCGCGGGCCGCGTACGAGGACGCCTGGGCGCACGCGTCGACGCGTATCCAGGGCGGCCGTCCGATCATCGAGCATGCGAACGTGTCGACGCTGCTCGCGGAGATGCTGATCGAGCTCGAGGCGGCGCGGGCGCTCGTCTGGCGCGCGGCCTGGGCCGCGGACCATCCCGGCCAGGGGGAGCGGACGCTCGCGGTGGCGTCGAAGGTGTTCGCGTCGGAGGCGGCGCTGCGGATCGCGACCAGGGCGCTCGAGATCCACGGCCGATTCGGCGTCTTCACCGACCGCCGCGCCGAGAAGTACGTCCGCGACGCGGCGACGTTCCTCCACTCCGAGGGTGCGAACGGCGTCCTCAAGCTCCGCGTGACGAACGCGCTCAGGAAATCAGACTGACTTCCGCGCGGTGAAGAAGAGGCAGAGGTCCGGACCGCTGAAGTCGGGCGCGGCCATGCCGGCATCCGTGAGCCATGCGCGGATGTCTTCTTCGCGAAACGATCGCACCTTCGCCGCGCGCTCGAAGCGGCTCTGGAAGTAGCGGTACACGCCCCGCGGCGCGCGGCGGAACGAGAAGCACGTCAGCACGGCGTCCTTTCGCAGGCAGCGGCCGATCTCGCGGACCACGCCCTCCGGATCCGGAAGGACCTGAAGCGCATTGAAGCAGTTGGCTCCCCCGAGGACGCCGTCCGCGAACGGCAGCCGGAGCGCGTTCCCGCGTACGAAGGCCACGTTGCGCAGCAGCGCCCTGCTCTCGGCCAGCATGGGCCAGCTGAGGTCGAGCCCGACCACACGCTCGGCGCCGACCTTCCCGGCCAGCACGCGGGTCCACCGCCCCGTCCCGCACGCCAGGTCCAGCACCGGGCCGGGCGCGGGCGACGGCGCCTGCATGATGTACGCGTCCTCGTCGCCGGGGCTCAGGTGATCCGCCCAGTTGCCGCCCATCACGCGGAGGAACTGCGGGCGAACGTGGGACTCGTAGAGCTTCACCAGCGCCCTGTCCTCCATCAGACGCTGGGCGAGCCCCGCGGCCGAGGAGGGGGCCGACTGCTCGCCGAGGTCACCGGGGGTGACGCTCACGAGCGGCAGCGTCGCCACCGCCCGGGCACCCATCTCGGCCAGCGTCGACGCCGTGAGCTCCTCGACGCTGCCGACCCGGCGCAGGGTGCTGGGCGGGTCGAACACCCGCCGCATCTGCGCGAACGCCGGATTCCCTTCGTCGAATCGCGCGCCGAGCACGTCGAGGATCGTTCGCGTGTCCTCGGGGAAGTGTGCGAGCAGATAGAAGAGCGCGGCCACCAGTCCGTCGCGCTTCCGGTTGCGGACCAACGCGTCGAGGTACGTCCGCATCCCCTTGCGAATCTCGGCGCGACATTCGGCCGCCGCCGCCCCATGACCTTCCGCGATCAAGCCGAGGAGCAACGCCGCGCGTCCGCGATCCTCCATGTCGGCGGCCGAGGACGCCACCAGCTCGATCAGCGGCGGCACGGTCCGCACCGTGTCGGCGTGCACCGACGCCTCGTCGTCCCGCCCCGCATCCAGCGTCCAGATACGGTGGAGCACCCGCTCGACGTCCGACCACGCCCGCATTGACGCGTCATCCTACAACGCGCCACGGTTTGACACCCGCGGTCGCCAGCATTCTACTGAACGCGCCAAGGCGTCGCATGGACTACGTCGACACGGTACGCAGGGTCGCTCGCTCGCTCGACCTCCTGAAGCCCGATGGCTCGCTCGGCGAGATGGATTCCCTGAAGGCCGTCGACCTCGTCGTCGAGCTCGAGGAAGCCACCCGCATCTCGATACCGGCGCATGCGCTCCGCCGCGAGACCTTCGCCAGCCTGGAGACCATCGCCACGCTGCTTCGCGACCTCGCCAACGGCGGCTGACGCGATGAAGCTGCGCGCCGGCCCGGTCGAGCGAGGTCGTAGCCTGCCGTGGCTGATCGAGCCGGAGGAGGGCGCCCCGCCCATCGTAGAGCTGGCGCCCCGCATTCGCGCCGATCTCGATGACGCGCTCCTGAAGCACGGCTCGCTCCTCTTCCGCGGCTTCACGATCGACGGCGCGCGGGACTTCCAGGCCTTCGCCGCCGCGACCGGCGCCGTTCGGGACTACGTCGGCGGCAACTCGCCTCGCTCGGAGGTCCTCGATCGCGTCTACGGCTCCACGGAGTACCCGCGGAACCTCGAGCTCGCGCTCCACAACGAGATGGCCTACCTCGGCCGGTGGCCGGCGCGACTCGCGTTCTGCTGCATGACGCCCGCCGAGGAGGGCGGCGAGACGCCGGTCGCGGACTGCCGCCAGATCCTCGGCACGCTCGCGCCGGAGCTCCGCGAGAAGCTCGAGCGGAAGAGCGTGGTCTACGTCCGCAACCTGCACGGGGGGCACGGCACGGGCCTCTCCTGGCAGGCCTCGTTCAGGACCGACGACCGCGCGGCGGTGGAGGCGCGTTGCCGCGAGGACGGCGCGGCGTGGGAATGGAGCGAGGCGGGCGACCTCCGGACGACGGTCGTCCGTGAGGCCGTGACGACGCACCCGAAGACCGGGGAGCGGGTCTTCTTCAACCAGATCGTGCTCTGGCACCACTCGAGCCTTGCGCCGAAGCTCCGAGACATCTACGCAGCGACGGGGATGCACCCCGACCAGTTCCCGCACAATTGCACCTGGGGAGACGGCAGCCCGATCTCCGATGACGAGGTCGCCGGGCTGCGGGCCTGCGTGGCGCGGTCCACGGTCTCGTTTCCCTGGCGGCGCGGCGACGTCCTCCTCGTCGACAACGTGCTGGTCGCGCACGGCCGGAGGCCGTTCCGGGGCCCGCGCCAGATTCTCGTCTCGCTGTTCGCGTAGTCGATCATGGCGAAGCCCGAGCCGACGCCACCGCCTGCGCTGCCGACGGCCGACGAGCGCCTGCGGCGGAAGCAGCGCCTCGCCGCCGCATTCCGCATCTTCGGCGAGCTCGGCTTCGACGAGGGCGCGGCCGGCCACATCACCGCGCGCGACCCCGAGCAGGCCGATCGCTTCTGGGTGAACCCGCTCGGCAGGCACTTCGCCCGGATGCGGGCGTCCGACCTGATCCTCGTCGATCACCGCGGCCAGGTGGTCGAGGGCGACGGTCAGGTGAACCTAGCGGCCTTCACCATCCATGCGAGCATCCATCGCGCGCGTCCGGACGTCGTGTCGTCGGCGCACGCGCACTCGATCTACGGGAAGACCTGGTCGTCGCTCGGGCGGCTCCTCGATCCCATCACGCAGGACGCGTGCGCCTTCTTCGAGGACCACGCGCTCTTCGCCGAGCAGACCGGCGTCGTCGTGAAGGCGGAGATCGGAGAGCGGATCGCCGCGGCGCTCGGCCGCAGGAAGGCCGTCGTCCTGCAGAACCACGGCCTCCTCACCGTCGGCGGGACGGTGGACGAGGCCGTGTGGTGGTTCATCGCGATGGAGCGCTGCTGCCAATCGCAGCTCCTGGCCGAAGCCGTCGGGACGCCGATCGCGATCGAGCGGACGATGGCGCGCGCGACCTACCTGCAGGTGGGCACGCCGCCGGTCGGCTGGTTCAACTTTCAGCCGCTCTGGCAGCGGATGGTCGAGACGCAGCCCGATCTACTCGAGTGACGAGGGCGCTCCGGTTCTACGGTCTCCTCGCCCTCGTCATGGGCGGGCATCTCGTCGCGATCGTGGTGGACGGGTCTTCGTGGCCGTACGCGACCTACGCGATGTTCTCGTACGGTGCCCGCGAGGGGCGGACGCTCCAGAGGCTCGTGCCCGTCGGGGTGGCGAAGGACGGACGCGAGGTCTCGCTCGAGCCGTGCCTGCGCCCGCTCACGGCGCTGCAGATCCACCAGGGCATCGAGGCGGCGCAGCGACGATCCGGCGAGCGGGCGCTGCTGCGCGACACCTTCGATCATTGCGCGCGGCGAGATCCGTCCCTCGCGCGCGTGAAGATCGACGAGATCACCTGGCGCCTCGCCCCCGACCTGGACGCCCCGCCGCCGCGTCGGAGCGAGGTGGCGTCGTACCCATGACGCTTGCCGCCCGCTGGGACCGCTTCTGGTTCGCCCCCGCTGCCGCGGCAGATCTGGCGATCACGCGCATCGTGTTCGCCGCCGGCGTCTTCCTCTACTACCTGCCTGCGGGCCTCCACCGCTATGGCGAGGTGCCGCGCGGCTTCTTCGAGCCCTCGGCCCTCTTCTACTACCTGGGCCTGCCGGTCCTCGACGGCGCGAGCCTCGCAGCGATCGAGGCCGTCTGGCTGCTCGCGTGGCTCGCGCTCGCGCTCGGCTTCTTCACGCGCTCGGCCGCCGTCGCGGCGTGTCTCGGGAGCCTCTACCTCCTCGGCCTCAAGAACAGCTTCCCGCGCATGTCGTTCCACTCGGATATTCCGACCGTGTTCATCGCGGCCATCCTCGCGGGCGCGCGCGCCGGCGACGTGCTGTCGCTCGATGCGTGGCTCGCCCGCCGGCGCGGACGGCCGATCGCTCTCGAGCCCGGGGAATACGGGTGGCCGCGGCAGCTCGCGCGCGTGTTCCTGGCGTGGATGTTCTTCGCCGCGGGCGTCGCGAAGGTCCGTCATTCCGGATTCCCGGAGTGGATCCTCTCCGACGTCACGTGGATCAGCCTGGTCGCCGCGAACTACGGCCCGTTCGTCCACACGCGACCGCCGTTTCCGCATCTCGGCGCGGCGCTGGTGCGCTCGAGCGAGGCGTTCGCGACCGGCCTCGCCGCGATGACGCAGGTCACGGAGCTCTTCTATCCGCTCGCGCTGTTCTCGCGGGTCGCACGGTGGACCCTGGTGCCCGCGATGATCGCGCTCCTCGTCGGCATCTGGATGACGATGGGCGCGTTGTTCTTCGTGACGGTCCTCGCTCACGCGTTCTGGGTGCCCTGGTCGGCGATCATGCGGCGGACCGCCGCGCGGTCGAGCTTCCCCTGAGCCGTGAACGGGAGCTTCTCGACCACCAGCATCCGCTTCGGCACGAACCCGGAGTGCACCTGCGCGGCGCACGCCGCCTGGATGGCCCCGAGCGTCACGGCCGCGTTCGCCTGCGGCACGACCACGGCCACGATCTCGTCGAGGCCGCGCTCGCCCGGGACCGCCACCGTCGCCACCTCCGCGACCGGGCACCCGGCGGCGATGTGCGCCTCCAGCGCCTCCGGGCTCATCTTCTCGCCGCCGATGTTGAAGATCTGGCTCGAGCGGCCCTCGAGCCAGAGAAATCCGTCCGCCGTGCGCCGCATGACGTCGTTCGAGCAGAACCAGCCGTCCTTCAGGACCGCCTGCGTCTCCGCCTCGCGCTTCCAGTAGCCGAGCATCACCGTCGCCCCGCGCATCCAGCCGACGCCGCGTGCCTCGGGCGTCGTGATGGCCCGGCCGTCGTCGTCGCGGATATCCACTTCCATGCCCGACATGACGCGGCCGATCGACGGGAGCATGCGCGGGATCTCGTCGGGCCAGAGGATCGACGTGCGGAGCGCCTCGGTCAGCCCGTAGATGTTGCCGACGCGAAGCTTCGGCAGGAGCCGCACGGCGGCCTCGACGTCCTTCGCGACGACCTGCGAGCCGCCGAGCCAGACGCGCTCGAGATGCGCCAGCGACGCAAACGCCGGGTGTGCGACCAGGCGGCCCAGTTGGTAGGGGACGAGGCAGGCCGCGGTCACGCGATGCTCGGCGATCAGGTCCATGACGTCGCCGATCCAGTTGAAGCTCGGGGAGACGACCACGCGCCCGCCGGCGAGGAGCGTGGCGGTGGT
>Ga0111539_10006682_pt1 | contig 14852 bp, 14 predicted proteins | sample RhiMethybrSRZTD1_FD_79667 | JGI IMG/M metagenome (GOLD analysis project Ga0111539, IMG submission 79667) | Populus rhizosphere microbial communities from Tennessee, USA - Rhizosphere MetaG P. TD hybrid SRZTD1 (version 2) (version 2) | ecosystem: Host-associated > Plants > Roots > Rhizosphere >... | reverse complement strand
TTGCAAGGCACGACCCAGATGCAGCCGAACATCGTCATCGTCGCGACGAACCTTCGCATGGCGGTCCTCCTGCAGGCCGACTCGCGGTCCGCGTGAAACGCATGCTACCGCGAGGGTGTCTTCACGGCAGACCGTCGGCGAACTGGCTCACTTCTTCTGTTTCTGGGCGAGCAGCGCCGCGAGGCCGTCGTAGGCCGCTGCGGCGTTCTCGAGGTTGGGCATGTCGCGATCGCAGATCTGCTTGCTCGGATACTCGCTGACGACCGTCATCACGGTGTCGCGACCCGACGCGACGAGGTCTGTCCGCACGACGAGCGGCTCCCAGTCGTAGCCCTCGTACGCCTCCGTGTGCACGATCCGCTTGTCCGGGACGACCTCGCGGAACGCCCCATACACCACGAGCGTCGTGCGCCCCGGTGACGTGAACGTGTGCCGATAGGAACCGCCCGGACGCAGGTCGATCTCGCTGGCCGTGAGCTTGCGTCCGGCGGCGTTGAGCCAGCGGCGCAACAGGTCGGGCGTCGTGAGTGCTGCGAACACCTGCGAGCACGACGCGTCAGCGAAGCGACGACACATCGTGACGTGTCGTTCGCCGGTGCGGGTGACGGTGGGTTTCAGGTCCGACACGGGAACGGGTTTCGCGACGGGTTTCGCGACGGGATTCGCGGCCGCATTCGCGACGGGAGTCGGGGGCGCCTCGCTGGGATTCGCTGCACAGGCCGCCAGGACGATCGCCAGCATCGAGGTCGTTCGGCTCATTGGCGCAGACTATCACTTCGCGCCGCGAGGGTTGAACTCGCGTCCCGGGAACGATTCGTTGCGGCAGCGCCGCTGGCGCCCGAACGCGCGACGCTATGCGAGGGCGTCCTGGACCACGTTCTGCAGGCGTTCCAGCGCCGCCCGCAGTTGCGCACGCTCTCGCTCGCTGTTCTTCACGGCTTCGAGCACGCTCGTCAGTCCGTCGCGGACGCGCGCGGGACTCGCAGCGCGGCTCACACTGCGCTTCTGACCGCCCGCCATCCTGGCCTTGACGTTGTAGACGAGGGCCGGAGTGCAGCCGACCTTCTTCGCGATCTCCGTCGCGCCGAGCTTTGTCTTCAACAGTTCGCGAATCTTGCCGGATTTCGAGGATGCATCGGGATGCCGTCCTCTGCGGCCGGCGGACTTCGATTTGGTTGCTCGCATCTCGCCATCGTGCGGCAACGCCTGGTTCGGGGCAAGGCTCGGGATCCCTGAGGGGGTTCCGTGGGTTTCTGCAACTGCCAGCGGGGCAGAGGGGGAAGTTGTCGCCGCGACGGAACCGAACGACCGTTTGCTGGCGTCAACAACTGCAGAATGCCTGATGTGGGTTCCACCCCTGGGGTGACGCGCAATATCGGAATCTGAGTCGCCTTCAGGAACCCAAGCTGACACGCAGTCGCTTGACCACACGGCCATTCCTTGCCAGCCGAGCCTGGTTCTGACGCGGCGTCCGAACCGGGCTCGGCGCTTGTACGAACCGTTCCAACCCGCAGTTCTGCTAGCGGTGTACGCCAGGCGCCTCCATGCCCGTGCGGTCGACCCACTCGACGTAGCTGCCTGGATAGACGGCAGGCGGCTTGCCTTCGGCGCATGCGCTCACGTCGAGCACGCGCGTCGCGAGGCCGCGCAAGAAGCCGCGGTCGTGTGACACGAAGAGCATCGTGCCGTCGAAGTCCTTGAGCGTCCTGACGAGCATCTCCTTCGTGACGAGGTCGAGGTGGTTGGTCGGTTCGTCGAGCACGAGGAAGTTCGGCGGATCGAACAACATCAGCGCGAGCACGAGCCGGGACTTCTCGCCGCCGCTCAGGATCGCGATGCGCTTCTCGTGGTCGTCGCCCGAGAACTGGAACGCGCCGAGCAGCGTGCGCTTCTGGCCCGTTGCCTCGAGCGGGAACTTCTGGTCCACCTGCCCATAGACAGTGAGGTCCGGGTCGAGCAGGTCGAGCGCCTGCTGCGCGAAGTAGCCGAGCTTCACGCTGCCGAGCTTCACGGTGCCCGCGTCGGGCTCGAGGTGGCCCGCGACCATCTTGAGCAGCGTCGTCTTGCCGGAGCCGTTCTGGCCCATGACGCACCAGCGCTCGCCGCGTTTGATCTCGAAGTCGAGGTTCTTGTAGACCGCCTTCGGCCCGTAGCTCTTGCCGACGCCGGCGAACTTGACGATGTCGTCGCCGGAGCGCGGCGGCCGCTTGAACGCGAACGGCACGATCTCGCGTTTGCGCGGCGGGTCGACGCGCTCGATCTTGTCGATCTTCTTCTGCCGGCTCTGCGCTGCCGCCGCCTTCGCGACGTGCGTGCCGAAGCGATCGATGAAGCGCTGCATCTTCGCGATCATCGCTTCCTGGCGCGCGAACGTGGCTTCCTTCTGCGCGAAGCGGTTCTTCTGCTCGCGCTCCATGAAGTCGTAGTCGCCCGTGTAGGAGCAGAACTCGCCGTCGTCGATGTCGATGATGCGGTCGACGACGCGGTTCATGAAATCGCGGTCGTGGCAGGTCATGAGCACCGCGGCTTTCGTCTGCTGCAGATACTGCTCGAGCCAGAGAATCGACTCGATGTCGAGGTGGTTGGTCGGTTCGTCGCGCAGCAGCACGTCTAAGGCGCCGAGCAGCACCCTGGCCATGCCGACTCGCATCTTCCACCCGCCCGAGAGCGCGCCGACGTCGCCGTCGATCTGGAAGTCGGTGAAACCGAGCCCGTGGAGCACTTCCCTGCTGCGCGCTTCGAGCTCTTAGCCGCCGAGGTCCTGATACTCCGCCTGTACCTCGCCGTAGCGCGCGAGGATCCGGTCCATCTCGTCCGCCTTGTCGGGGTCGGACATGTCGTGTTGCAGCTGCTCGAGCTCGTGGTGCAGTGAACCGATCCTACCGCTGCCGGCGATCGCTTCGTCGAGCACCGAGCGGCCCGACATCTCGCCCATGGTCTGCGCGAAGTAGCCGATCGTGAGGCGCTTGGGCAGCGAGACGTCGCCTTCGTCGGGCTTCTCTTCGCCGACGATGAGCCGGAACACCGTCGACTTGCCCGCGCCATTGGGACCCGTGAGGCCGACCTTCTCGCCGGGATTGAGCTGCATCGACGCGTCGACGAACAGCACCTGGTGGCCGTGGCGTTTGTTGATGCCGGTGAGCGTGATCATCGGGGGCGAAGACCATAGCGGCAGCCACGGCGTGCGCCGACCCTCGACCCGGCAATCCCGGCCGGAACAGCGCGCCTCAGCGGATGCGCACGTTCCCGTTGTGCGTCGAGATCGTCAGCGACCCGGTGCCGTCGCCGATGCGGCCGCGCAGGCTGCTTCTCCCGTAGGTTGCAGCGGCCACGCCGCGCTCGGGCCCGACGACCTTGCCGTTGTGGGTCGAGGCGTCGAGCATCGTGCCGATGTTCTCGGGCAGGCTCATCTCGATGCTGCCGTTGTGCGAGCAGACCTCGGCCTTGATCGGGTCCGAGCCTGCAAGAGCAAGGCGGATGTTGCCGTTGTGCGTGGTCGTCTCGACCTCGGTGCCCTCGACCGTGGCATCGATCGATCCATTGTGCGTCTCGAGGCGCACGTTGCCACGCGTGCCACGCAAGGAGAGACGGCCGTTGTGGGACTCGAGACCACAGGCGATATCGCGCGGCACCCCGAGCACGAAGTTGCCGGACGGCGAACAATTGGAGAGGTCGATCGGATACTTGACGAAGAGGCGCAGCGTGCCGCCCTCCTGCTCCCTGCCGACTTCGACCAGGTGCAGGTTCGCGTCGGCTTCACCCTGCGTGTATCCACGAACGGACAGTTCGGCGCGCACTGCGATCTGGGTCGTGTTGCCCTCGCCGGTGACCGTGATATTGCCGTTGTGCGTCTGACAGATCAGGTTCGTGGTGCTCGGTGCCGGGATCGCATACTCGACGGTCTTCGTGGCGACATACCTCGGGTAGGTGCAGGCGGCGAGCAGCGGGACCAGGAAGAGAGAGGTTCGCATGGCGGGGCGGCTACGTTCCTGACGCCCGTTATTCGGATGCAGCAGGGCGGCATCGCGATGGGGCAGTAGCGGCAGGATCGTAGCGTGTTCTCGAAGATTGACAGTTCTTTTCGGAACGTGCCGAGTGCATGGTTGCGGCAGTGACGATCCCCACCAAGACACTCGGAGCCTGTGGGATCCTCTTGCTGACAGCGGCTGCGTGCGCGCCGCTCCGCGTCAAGGGTCAGGCCGGATACACGCAGACGGCCGTGAGCGGGAAAATGGCCCTCGAATCGGGTAGCGGCAGCGGCTCGCCCCAGCAATTCCAGGACATCGAATCGGCATTCGGGCTCGGCGACGAGCAGGGCTCGCCGTGGGTGCGCGCCCAGGTGGATTTCGGCGTTCCTGTGCTGACGGCATCGGCGTTCTGGTTGAAGGAGAGCGGCACGGGCGTCCTCGACGAGAACTTCGGCGGTCTGCCGACAGCCACGCCCGTGGTCTCCGACCTGGACCTCGGGTGTGGAAAGTTCAGCTGCACTTTCGACATCGAGCTCGGACCGGTGACGCTCGCGCCGGGGTTGGCGGTCGACGTGTTCGATCTCGACTTCCGCGTCACGGAGGTATCGCTCGGCAACAGCGAGGAGATCGACGAGATCCTCGCTGTGCCCATGGCGTTCCTGCGCGCCGAGGCATCACTCGACGTGCTCGGCTTCGTCGCCGAAGTCGGCTATCTCGATTCGCCGGAGATCGAGGGCAACGAAGGCAAGTTCCTCGACGTCGAGGCGATGATCGAGTGTGCCGTGCTAGAACACGGCAGTCTCGTAGCGGGATATCGCCTTCTGGATCTCGATGCGAACGGCGAAGCCAATGAGGACTCGTTTGCGATCGACCTGCAGATCCGCGGCTGGTTCATCGGCGGTGGGATAAGATTCTGACCTGCATTTGCGCTGGCGCGCACATGCCGCTTGGGGGATGCTTCCGTACCTATCATGAAGAAGTCGCAGATCCTGCTGCTCTCTTGCTCCGTGCTCGTGCTCGCTGCGTGTGCGGGCCCGACCTACCGAGTCGACGCCGGTGCGATGTTCGTGGTCGCCAATGGCGACATCGCGCTGCAGAATGCCGCCGGGAGTCTCGAGCTCGGCCAAAACCAGAACAACCTGGACGACAACATGGGGCTCGGCGAGACCGAGGTGTCGCCCTACTTGCGCGTCCAGATGGATTCCGACAAGCACCGCGTTCGCGTGCACGGCTTTGGCATGGACGCCGAAGGGTCGGGCAACCTCGCAGGAGGCAACTTCGGTGACATTCCCGCCGGCACGCCGGTGACGACCGAGATGCAGTTCCTGGCCATCAATGCGAACTACGCCTACGAGCTCTTCCGCAACAAGGATGTCCGGATCGCCGGCGGTCTCCAGCTCGCCTACTACTCGCTCGACATCGCGGCCAGAACGACGTCGGGGTCGGGACGCGAGGAGGTCCAGACGGACGCGCTCGTTCCCTACCCCTTTCTCGAAGTGGAGGGCTTCCGCGGCGACTTCTCGGCCGGCGCCAACGCGAGCATCATGGCCCTCAACGTGGGCGACGGGAGCGGTCGCTACTGGGACGCCGAAGCCTATGTGAGGTGGGAAGGCACGATCGACCGCGCCAATCTCGATGTCATGGTCGGCTACCGCTACATCCTGCTCGATGCCTACGGCAACGCGTCAGGACGCGACTTCGATGCCGACGTCGACTTCAACGGCTTCTTCCTCTCGGCCGGCATCAGATTCTGAGCCTGTTACACTCGGCCTAGCGCCGTGCGGCTCGGCAACTCAGCGCACCAGCAGACTGCGCTGTAACAGCGAGCGGCCGGGCTCGGAGCGCGCATACTCGAGGAACTTCAGACTGGCGCCGGTGGGCGACCCTGAAGTGACGAGGTGCACGGCCTGGCCGAACGGATAGGTGTCGTTCTCGAAGGTCTCGGCGGTCGCGGCGATCCAATCGATCGGCAGGAGCCGCAACCCCTCCTCGAGCGGCCGGTCGAGCACGTGCACGACTCCGATCGAGCCGCTGACCACGCGGATGTTGTTGGCGAGCTCGCGTTCACTGTCCACGCGCCTCGCTGTCGCGGGGAAGTTGTCTCCTGGCATCAAGGCGTGCGCGGCGCGCTGGGCTACGTTGCGGTCGGCCGGCGCGAAGATGGTGATGTCGCCGCCCTCGTAACCGAACTGCTCCCACCGCGTGACTTCGCCAGTCAGGAGCTGCCGCACTTGCGTGCGCGACAGCGAGCGCGCGGGCAAGTCCTGGGCTATGGCAAGCGCGAAGAGCTCGATGCCGATCCGGGTCTGGGCCAGGCCCGCCTCCACCTCGCGCTGCGACAACGGGCCGCCGATCACGCCGAATTCCGCGCGACCCACCATGAGGACCTCGACTGCGTCGCGATCGCTGCAGGGCGCATACTTGGCGCCGAGATCCGGACAAGCCTGGGCGACGGCGCGTTGCACGATCGAGTCGACGACGTGCGCGGCATCGATCCCCAATGCGATGGTCGTGGTCCTTGCCGCGGGCGCGTCTTCGCGGATTTGCGTTTCCGCGGCCGGACCTGGCGGCGGCGACTCGCTCGGGTCGCTCGGGTTGCCTTCGGCAACCTCGGGCACGGGCGGGTTCCGGTCGGGTGGCGGCTGCCGTTCGGCGTCGAGGGCCGCGGCGACCACGCGCGGGTCGGGGTCACCTGAGTCGCAGGCGATGGCCGCCACTGCCAGCAGTACCAGCGCGACCGCCTGCCCAGGTGTCGTTTTTCTCCCCATGTCGCTCCCCCCGCGTCGGGTTATCGGACACTTTCTCGAGGCACGGCGGCGGGAGGGCCCGGACCTGCGCCGAAGCACCGCTCGCTTCGCACCGTGCCAGTGAGACAAAGGCTGGAAGAAGGCTCAAGGCACCACGTTGTGCCCCGGTACGGCGCACCAAAAATGGTGAGCCAAATTGGCCTCATTGACTGGACAAGATTGTCCGGTACATCTCCGCGCGGTGCACACCCCCCTTCCCGAGCTCGACCGCGCAGCACGCGTCCCCCTGGCGGCGCAGATCGCCGGCTACTACGCCAAGGTGATCCACGATGGGCACATGCGCAGCGGGGATCGCCTGCCGCCGATTCGCGAGATGGCACGCGCGTGCGAGGTGACTCGCGCGACGGTGCAGGATGCATACCGGCAGTTGGCGAAGAAGGGGCTCGTCGAAGGAACGGTCGGGCGCGGTACGACCGTGCTCGGCGCGCAACTCGCCGAGGGCGGCAAGCCAGATCCCGGCGCAGGCCGGCTCAGTCCCTACGCCGAAGCCGCGCTGCGCCAGGGCCAGGAGATGGCCGGCGCACCGCCGCTGCGCAGCGGTCGCGCGTTGGTCGCGAACTTCGCCGAGCTGGCACCGGATGGAGCGCGGTTCCCCGTCGACGAGTGGCGTGCTGCGATGGATGCGGTGCTGCAGCGGCGCGGCGGCGAGCTGCTCGGCTACGGCCACGCGACGAACGGCCTGCTCGAGCTGCGCACGTTGCTGGCCGAACGCGCGCGCGAGATCGATCCGCGGACCGGGCCCGACGACATCCTGATCACGGCAGGCGCGCAGCAGGCGCTCGACCTCGTGTTGCGGACCTGCTGTGCGCCCGGCGACGCGGTCGTCGTGAGTGCGCCGTCCTACCACCAGATGCACGGCTTGCTGCGCGCGCACGGCGTGCACGTCGTGCAGGTGCCGTTCGGCGCGAACGGTCTCGATCTCGACCGGCTCGAGCGCGTATTGGAACGCGGCGGCGTGCGGCTGGTCTACCTGATGCCGACGTTCCACAACCCGACCGGTCGCAGTCTCGACGAGGCGCAGCGGCGCGCGCTCGTCGAGGTGCTCGCGCGCACGTCGGTGCCCGTCGTCGAGGACGAGTATCAGCAGTCGCTGCGTTTTCGCGGCGCCGCGTTGCCGACGCTGCGGTCGCTCGATCCGCGTGGTCTCACCGTCACGGTCGCGACGGTCAGCAAGGCGCTGTTCCCCGCGCTGCGCATCGGGTGGGTGACCGGCAGCCAGGACCTGCTGCGTCCGATGGCGGCCGTGAAGCGCTTCATGGATCTCGAGACGAGCCCGCTGCTGCAGGCTGCGCTCGTCGAGTTCGTGCGGCGCGGCAGCCTCGAACGGTATCTCGGCGAGCTGTGTCGCGAACTGCGGCGCCGCCACGAAGCGCTGCAGCAGGCGTGCCGCCGGCACTTGCCGGGCGGGTGCACGGTCACCGATCCGGACGGCGGCTTCGTGGCCTGGCTCGAGCTACCGCAGCCCGGGCAGGGCGACCGCTTGGCCGAGCTGGCTCTCGAACGCGGCGTGCGCGTCGTGCCGGGCCGCGTCTTCGATTCGAACCATCACCCGTCGCGCGGCGTGCGCTTGTCGCTGACGCGCGCGGACACGACCGAGATCGAGGCCGGCATCGGCGTTCTCGGCGATTGCGCCCGCGAGCTCCTGTCGAGTCCCGCGCCCGCGCGCCCGTTCCTCTGAAGTTCACCACGAGACTCCCATCACCAAGAAACAGCCATGACCCAGAAACATCCCGTCAAACAGGTCCCCGGATTCACGGCCGAGGAGGTCGTCAGCAAGATCGGCTTCTGCGAACAGCTCAAGGGCGGCGTCATCATGGACGTCGTCGACGCCGAACAGGCGGGCATCGCCGAGGAGGCCGGCGCGTGCGCCGTGATGGCGCTCGAGCGCGTGCCGGCCGACATCAGGAAACACGGCGGCGTCGCGCGCGCGAGCGACCCCGGCATGATCGAGGCGATCCAGAAGACGGTCAGCATCCCCGTCATGGCGAAGGTGCGCATCGGGCACTTCGTCGAGGCGCAGATGCTCGAGGCGATGGAGGTCGACTGCATCGACGAGAGCGAAGTGCTGACGCCGGCCGACGAGCAGTTCCACGTCGACAAGCGCGTGTTCAAGACGCCGTTCGTCTGCGGCTGCCGCGATCTCGGCGAGGCGTTGCGCCGCATCCACGAGGGCGCCGCGATGATCCGCACCAAGGGCGAGGCCGGCACCGGCAACGTCGTCGAAGCCGTTCGCCACATGCGCGCGCTGATGTCGCAGATCCGCGAGCTGCGCGGCCAGGACGAACGGTTCCTCGAGAAGAAAGCCAGCGAGCTGCGCGTGCCGTTCGCGCTCGTCGCGTGGGTCGCCGAGAACGGCAAGCTGCCGGTGCCGAACTTCTCGGCGGGTGGTGTCGCGACCCCGGCCGATGCAGCCCTCATGATGCAGCTCGGCGCCGAGGCAGTGTTCGTCGGCTCGGGCATCTTCAAGTCGGGCAACCCGCAGCAGCGCGCGAAGGCGATTGTGCGCGCGGTCACGCACTACGAGGACCCGAAGGTGCTCGTCGAGGTCAGCAAGGGTCTCGGCGAACCGATGGTCGGTATCGACCTCAACACGCTTTCCGCCCAGGAGCGGCTGGCTGGCCGTGGCATCTGAGTCCGCGCTGCAGCGACGAAGTCCCGATCGGGCGCGCGCGCCGCTCGTCGGCGTGCTGGCGCTGCAAGGCGACTTCGCCGAGCACGAGGCGGCATTGCGCGGGCTCGGCCTGTCGACGCGCCAGGTCCGCACCGCCGGCGAGCTCGAGGGTCTCGATGGGCTCGTGCTGCCCGGCGGCGAGAGCACCACGATCCTGAAGCTGCTCGACGTCGAAGGACTGTGGCAGCCGCTCGGCAACACGCTGCGGTCGGGTTTGCCCGTGCTCGCGACATGTGCCGGCATGATCCTGCTCGCCGACAAGGTCGAGAACCCGCCGCAACGCAGCTACGGCCTGTTGCCGATCACGGTCGTTCGCAACGGCTACGGGCGCCAGTACCACTCAGGCACGTTCGCGTTGTCGTCGACCTCGTTGCCGGCAGGCACCACGGGCACGTTCATCCGCGCGCCTCGCATCACGCACGTCGGCGATGGATGCGAAGTGCTCGCGCGTCGCGGCGACGACGCCGTGCTCGTGCAGAAGGGTCCGATCCTCGCCGCGTGCTTTCACCCTGAGCTGCAGGCGGATCATCCCGTGAGCGCGGTCTTCGCGACCGCAGTGCGTAGCCACGCGGCGCGAGTGGTGTGAGCCAGGTGACCTGAGAGGCGGACGCCGCGAGGCATCCGGGTGGAGATCTCTCAACGAGTTCTCAACGAACTCTCAACGAGCTCTCGTCGTGACGCCGTGGAGAACCTGGCAGGTTGGCGTGCCAACCGGGCGGACCGTAGCTAGCATCCTGCTTCGCAAGTTGTTGCAGTGCAATGAAGGTCCGCCTTTCTCGGACCTCGGCCTGATCCCACCTGCGTAAGAGGAACGACAGCGCCCATGTCCACCGCTACCCGTGTCGTCTCATTTGGCCTTGGTCCCATCGGGTTGTCAGCCGCACGCCTGGCGCTGGAGAAGACATCCATCGAGTTGGTGGCCGCGATCGACGTCGATCCCGCCAAGGTCGGCAAGGATCTTGGCGAGCTGCTCGAGCTCGGGCGCAACACGGGAATCCTCGTCGAAGGCGATGCCGAGGCCGTGTTCGAACGGCTGCGACCGGACGCCGTGCTGCACTGCACGTCGAGCTTCCTGCCAATGGTCAAGGACCAGTTGCTGTTGGCGGCCCGCTATGGCGTCGACGTCGTTTCGTCGGCCGAGGAGCTGCTGATGCCCGACCATCAGAACCCAGCCCTGGCAAAGGAGATCGATGATGCCGCCAAAGCAGGCGGCGCTTCGATCCTCGGCACCGGCGTCAATCCTGGGTTCGCGATGGACTTCATGGCGGTCATCGCTTCGGCGGTGACGTTCTCCGTGCAATCGGTGAAGTGCACGCGCATCGTCGATGCCGCGACGCGCCGCCTGCCGCTGCAACGCAAGGTCGGTGCGGGTCTCAGCAAATCCGAATTCAATCAGCAGATGTCGACCGGCAAGTTCGGGCACATCGGCATGAGAGAGTCGGTTGCGCTCGTGGCGCGCGCGCTCGAATTCAAGGTCGACAAGATCGAGCACAGCGTCGAGCCCGTGCTCGCTCCCGAGGATCACAAGACACCCTTCCTCACGGTCAAGGAAGGCCAAGTCGCTGGCATCCGCAACCACGGCTACGGCTACATCGGCAAGCGCCCCGTGATCCACCTCGACCTGTCGATGTATGTCGGCGCGCCGGATCCGCGCGACGAGATCGTGCTCGAAAGCACGCCGCCAGTGCACCTGAAGTTCGTCGGTGGCATCGCCGGCGACCAGGCGACCGCGGCGATCCTCGTCAACAGTCTCCACGGTGTCGTTGGCGCACAGCCCGGCCTGCTGTCGGTGCTCGACATCGCTCCCCCGCGTCTCTGCAGATGAATGGTCTTTGTCGATGAACACTCTCTTCCCGATGAACGATTCCCGCGAAGTATTCCCTGTCCTCGTGGGTGACCTTGGGCAGCCTTCCGGCACCATGGTCAATGTCATGGTGCGAGAACTGTGGAGGCGCCCGTCGATCGTCGTCGTGTCGTGGTGCGTGATCGTGCTGACGATCTTCGTGCTGAGCGGCAACCTTCGCATCGAGGGAAAGGGAATGTCACCGTTGTCCGCCGCGGCGTCGCCGTCGCTCACGCAGCCTCTGGTGGTGCGGCCCGAACGGCCGAGCCATGCTCCCGCGGCCGGCACTGTCGCGCGGACCGGGCGCGTGTTCGATGCAATGGGCTACCTCGTCGTCGGCGCGGAAGTGATCGAGATGGGTCGTGCGCCCGAACGGACCAACGCGGATGGGGAGTTCCGTCTCGCGCTGCCCGAGGACCGCAGCACGAACGTGCTCGTGCGGCACAGCGGCCAGCGTCCCGTCTGGCTGCGCGCGAACGCGGCCTCGCCCGATGCGATCGTCGTGCAGCTCTCGCCCGCCGCGCCCTGGGACCGGGAACCGGACGCAGCGCCGCCGCCTCTGCCCCCGGCCGCGCCACTGCGCGGCGAGGGCATCGTGCGCACGGCGGCTGGAACGCCCGTCGCCGGAGCCTACGTAACCGCCATGGGCACCGAGTTTTGGAGCCGCACGGACGAGATCGGCCGCTACGTGCTGCCGCTGTCGGCGGCGACCGCGACGCTGCAGGTCCATGTGCCCGACGGTGGGACCGAGCACCGGGGACTCGCCGCGCGCCTCGAGGTCGCGCTGAGCCGTGATCAGGGCGTCGTTCCGCTGCCCGAACTCGTCGCCGAGCCGGCTTCTGCGATCCGCGGCACCGTGCGCGACAGCCGCGGCTCGCCGGTCGCGGGCGTTCCCGTCGAATTGCGCGGCGAAGGTCAGGCCCGCCTGCTCGACGCGGGGGCCGGAGGGATCTTCCGGCTCGGCGGTCTGTTGCCCGGCCGATATCAGGTGCGCGCGCTCGCGTTCCGCGGGTCGGTCGGCGACGTCCAGGAGATCGAGCTCGGTTCGAGCACCATCGTCGATTGTGATCTGCAATTGCTCGCGACGGACGACCGACGTCTCCGTGTGCTCGACGAACGCGGCAGTCCCGTCGGTGGTGTCTACGTCGCGGCGTCGGTCGGCGGGCGTCGTTGCGGCATCGCGCAGGCCGATGCCAACGGTTGGGCTGCAGTTCCCGTAGCCGTGGAAACGCACTTCGACGTGCGCACGCCGCAGGACTTCGCGCCACTGCTCGTGCGCCGGTTCGACAGCGAACCGAGGACGCTGATCGTGGCGTTGCCCTGACGAGAACTACAGCCTGACGGGAACTACAGCAGGTCGGCGATACCCGCGTTGCTCAACACGAACCCGAGCGGGTTGGTGCTGTCGAAGGCGAATGCCTGGCAGACGACGGTGTAGCCTGGGAAACCGAACGGGACCGCAAACGGCGCCGAGCCGTTGCCGGCAGCGTCGGTGATGAAGACCGGACCCGTGATCAGGTTCGCGAGCGGCAGGTAGATCGTGCAGCCCGGCAGCAGCGGGATGCCGATCGGATCGAGGTCGAGCGTGAAGAAGTTGGCGCCGATCGTGAGGGCCGGCGCGTTGGTCTCCACGAGTTGGATCGTGGTGCCGCCGACGGGCGGGCCGACATACGAGAAGCCGAAGTTGCCTGCACCGACTGGGCAACCAGAGCCCCACGTCGCGAGCTGTCCTGGCACCACGTAGGTGACGGACAGCGAGGGCGGCGTCCCAAGCGTGTTCTGGCGCGAATCACAGCGGCGCGCGGTCGACCCGATCGTCTCGTTGGTCACCTTCAGCAGCCAGCCGAAGTTCTGGGCCGGGTTGTCGAGCCAGAACTGCACGTCGGTGACGGTGCCAGGGGCGATCGAAGACGTGCCGATGCCGAACGACGGAGTCGACATCGTGAAGCTCGGTGTCGCCACGAAGTTTCCGCCAGGAGCGGGCCAGAGGACGCCCGGGAAGCTCGAGTGCAACCAGGTGGCGTCGCCAGCCGTGGCGGGGGCTCCCTGTCCACCTTGCCCGAGGGTCGCGACCGAGGTGCCTTCACCCCAGGCCTGCAGCACGCGGTGGCCATCCACGTTGATCGGCGGGAAAGCGGTGGTCTGCACGACGTTCAGCGAAAAGCTGGCCGCGAGGATCCTCGCGCCTGCAGGAACGCTTGCCGCGACGTTGAACCTCACGAGCGCGCGGCGCGTCTGCGGGATCGAGGTCGGGTTCCCGGCGGTCATGCCGATGAAGATGCTCGGGCCGGCGCCATTGCTGAGGGAGCCCGTCGCGCTCTCGTAGAGCGTGTTGTCAGCGGCACACGGCACGGTGACCGTCGTCTGCGCTGCGAGGGGAGCTGCAATCAGGGCCAGGACGAGAATTGGAATGCGATGGAGCAGATGCACGGAAGCCATTACAGACCAGAAGGAGGGAGGTAACCGGGGGCACTGCAGGATACCCCAGGCCGTCGAAGCTGCACGCCCCCCTGCGGCCGACCCGTCAGCTACTTCTTGCTGCCACCGTCCGCGGCTTCGGCCTTCTTCTTGCCGAAGATGAAACACTCGCCGCGCCCGATGTCGGCGAGCTTCGACAACAGGGACTCGTTCGCTTCGCCGAGTCCGATGCAGTGCAGCCGAATACGCCGGAACGCGTTCATGCGGCGGGTGTCCTCGACGAGCCATTCGTCGTGCGCATACGGGCCTGGGACCCACATCCGCGGCTGACGCTTACCCGGCGTGCCGGTCTCGTAGTCCTCAAGGGCCTGGCCCTCGCCATAGTCCTTGTCCTCGATGTAGAAGTCGTCCATGTTCGGCGCCCCGTCCGACAGCAGGTAGATCGTGTCGCAGCCCTCAGTGAGCGCTTCGGGATCCACATAGGCGAACTCGTCGACGAAGCCCCTGCCGGCGAGGCCGAACGCGCGCCGCAGCCCGGAGTGCATGTTCGTATTGCCGCGCAGCACCTTCTTGTCAGGTCCAACGCCCTTGCGCACGTGAAAGTTTTGTCCGGGCTGCGGAACTGGCGGATCCGTGGGCTTGATCGAGTCGAGCTCGGCGACCACGCGATCGACGTTGCCCTTCGTCGCCTTGATCATGCCCTTGCAGGAGTCCAGCGTGCCCGACTCGTCGCCGAACCAGACGATCGCGAAGTGCTTGTCCGGCGTCAGGCGCAGCAGCGAGATCTTCAGGTGCTCTCGCGCGAGATCCCACCGGTTCTTGATCTTGTCCCACGGCAGATCGCTCTCGTCGAGCAGCTCGCGTTTCTTCTTCTTGGGCAGCTGACGCGGCCCGGTCACCACGCCGCCGGCTTCCGGCGGTTTGGCGCTCGGCGAGATCTCCATCAGCATCGAGTCGGACATGTCGATCACGTAGCAGAACCGCTCGCCCTCGGTCTCGATGCCGAAGAAGCGTGGTGCGACGACGCTGTGGCCCTTCTGCGGCGGCTTCACGTCGCCGCCCTTGAGCAGATCGAGCCAGGGCTGCTGATTGATGAAGAGTGCTGGTCCGCCGAGGATGGCCTGCAGGTGTCGCGCGACCTGCAC
>Ga0111539_10006681_pt1 | contig 14853 bp, 15 predicted proteins | sample RhiMethybrSRZTD1_FD_79667 | JGI IMG/M metagenome (GOLD analysis project Ga0111539, IMG submission 79667) | Populus rhizosphere microbial communities from Tennessee, USA - Rhizosphere MetaG P. TD hybrid SRZTD1 (version 2) (version 2) | ecosystem: Host-associated > Plants > Roots > Rhizosphere >... | reverse complement strand
CGGGAGATGAGCTCGGCCATGTAGCCGGGCACGCGCACGGACTGCAGCGTGTTCGTGAGCGCGCGGCGGATCGCCTGCTTGATCCACCACGAGCCGTAGGTCGAGAAGCGGCAGCCCGCGTTGGGGTCGAACTTCTCGGCGGCCTTGAGCAGCCCGATGTTGCCCTCGGCGATCAGGTCCTGCAGCGAGAGGCCTCGATCCACGTACATCTTCGCGATCGAGACCACGAGCCTGAGGTTCGCGCGCACGAGGTGCTCGCGCGCCGCCAGATCACCGTCCTGGATCCTGCGACCGAGGCTCTGCTCCTGCTCGGCCGAGAGCAGCGGCACCTCGTTGATCTCCTGGAGGTAGGTTTCCAGGCAACGTTCGGCGGAAATGGCGCGGCTCCTTGGGGGGACAGGGTGCTCGTCGGTGGCGGGAATCGCGCGGGAGTCCTCGGGCGCGCGATGATTGGCCCCAACCATCGGTCCCGGGGCGAGCGGGTCTTGAGACCGACCGGCGTCGCCCCCGAAAAAGACCCCGTAACGTCGGCGCCGTGGCGGTGTGCTAGGTTGGCTCCGGCTCCTCCATGACGGAGACCTACGAAAAGCTGATCCACGAGCGTCAGTTCGTGGGGCTGCTCCAGGCGCACGCGGAGGTCTTCTTCCGGCTGTCGAACTCGCTCCTCGCGCCGGGCGTGGACAGCTGGAACAAGAAGCACTACTTCCAGCTGATCAGCGAGGCGGACGCGCTCGAGTCGTTCCTCGACGACTACGGAGCGCGCTACAACCGCTCCTACGCCTTCCTGACCGAGCTCGTCGCCTCGCTGCGCTGGTTCGCACACGCGGGCTACAGCGTGACCCACATGATGGGGCGCCTCGAGTCGTACGGCGCCCGCGCCTGGGGCACGGCGGAGGAATGGGACGAGAACCAGCGCGCGATCGACGAAGGCGTGGCCTTCCTGTGCTCGCACTCGGTGCGCCTCCTCGAGGGCGTGCGCGCCGAGGCGCAGCGCCTCGAGATCGAGATCACGCCCGAGGCCTTCCCCGAGTCGAACTTCATCCCCGTCGTTGCGAAGCGCCGCCTCCCGCGCAGCGTGGGCCAGGCCGACCTCGACCAGGAGGACCAGAAGGTCGCCGAGGTCGTGACCAAGTACCTGCAGGCCTGCGAGATGCTACGCGACCTGCGCGTGCGCCGCATCCACGATGCGAAGGAGCGCCACGACTTCTTCGGGCGCGTGTGCACCGAGTCGCAGGCGCGCGTGTACGAGGCCACGGTCCACAACCTGCAGTCCACGTACGACACGCACATCCAGAACACCGTCCTCGAGGCCGGCGACGAGCGCCTGGCGTTGCTGCGCGGTCACGCCTCGGCCGCGCTGCACCTCCTGCAGGCCGTGACGTACCTCGCGCACTTCATCGAGCGTCACGAGACCGACATCCGCAGCGAAGAAGCCAAGCGCAAGATCAGCGAGCTGATCGAGCGCTCGGACGTCGAGGGCGTCGCGCTCAACGTGTTCCTGTACTGGGCCGACCACTTCCTGCAGAGCGGTGTCGGCATCGCCGAGGCGATCCTGGCCGAGTACACGAAGATCCTCGAGGTCGAGATCGAGCTCTCGGACCACCTCGCGCTCCACGCTCGCCCCGCGGCGCTGATCGTGGGCATCGTCAACCACTACGCGACCTCGGTGGAGATGGAGGTCGGCGGCAAGCGCTGCAACGCGGGCTCGATCCTCGAGCTGCTCGTGGCCGTCGGCTCGCAGCCGCACCAGAAGCGCTTCCTCTTCCGCGGCGACGAGCGTCCCGTGCGCGACATCGCGCGGCTCTTCGAGCACGAGCTCGGAGAGAAGGGGCTCGATTCGCTGCCGGCGGAGCTCGCCTACCTGCGCGCGCAGTGACGCGCGGCCAGGCGCCGCTTCACACGCCCAGGCGCAGGCGCTCGCCGAGCACCGACGGCAGACCGGCGCGCGCGATCCGCTCCACCTCGGCCTCGATGTCGTAGGGCACCCTCACGATCGAGGCGTGACGGCGCGCCGAGTCGTAGAGCGCGTACGCCGTGTACGGATCCTCGTCGCGCGGCTGTCCGACGCTGCCGACGTTGATGAGCGCCTTGACCGTTCCCGAGAGATCCATCTCCGTGTCGGTCGTGTAGGCGGTGCGCTCGGGATCGTCGGTGAAGCGCATGACCGTCAGCGGGATGTGGCTGTGCCCCACGAAGCACACCGGGCGCGTCATCTCGTCGAGCGAAGGGTCCGCGTCGGAGAGGCTGAGGATGTAGTCGAAGAGCTCGGGGCAGTGCAGCGTGCCGTGCGCGACCTGGCAGTGCTCGAGCGTCGCCACGAGCGGTAGCGCGCGCAACCAGCGCTTCTCCTCCGGCACGAGCACGGTGCGCGTCCATACGACGGCGGCGCGCGCATACGGGTTGAACGTGCGCTCGTCGAGCTCGTTGACGCAGGCTGCGTCGTGGTTGCCCTTCACCACCACGGCCCCGCGCTCGCGCAGGATCGCGATGCACTCGCGCGGCGCGCCGCCGTAGCCGACCACGTCGCCGACGCTGATCAGCGTGTCCACTCCGGTCTCGTCGAGACACTCGAGCACGGTCTCCAGCGCGGAGAGGTTGCCGTGGATGTCGCCGAGGATGCCGTACTTCATCCGCCCTGCTTCACGCGTCGGTAGCGCGCGTGCGCAGCGCGCGAAGCAGATAGGCGGCGACGACGAATGCGGCACCCGGCAGGGCCGAGGCCGCGCACACGAGTGGCTCGGAGCAACGCAGACTGTCGCTCGCGTCGAGGAGCTGCGCGACGCGGCCGGCGAGCGGTGCTCCGCCGGCGAGGAACGCCGGGACGAGCCAGGCGAGTCCGAGGAAGCCGAGGACGCGCGCGGCCGTGGAGATACCGGGGAGGAGCATCAGGAGGGCAAGGCCTGCCAGCCGGAGGTCGGTGCAGAGGATAGCCGGCACGCGCGGGACGAACTCCGAAACCGGCGTGCCTCCGGCGAGCGCTCCCGCCGCGATAGGAAGTTGCAACAGGAGGCACGGGGCGAGCGTGGCGCCGAGATCCCCCGCCCAGCGCAGCAGCGGGTCGAGGCGCTGCAGGAACTCCTCGTGCTGCGAGAGCGTCACCAGCCCGAGGAGGACGCCCAGCAGGCCGGCCGGAAAGCACCAGGCGAGCGCCGTCTCGACCTGAGGCGAGCCGAGACTCGGGATCGGCTCGAGGCGCTGGACGAGGGGCATCCACAGGAAACTCACTCCCCACAGGAGGAGGACGAGCGGCTGTCGCGCGAGGTGCAAGACGCTCCACCGCCAGATCGCACTCGCCGCCATCATCGGGTGTACTTTGGCCGCCCGACCCGTTCCAGGCCAGTCCTGATGTTCGGTACGCAACTGATTGTTGTCGCCGAAGGCGGACCATCGACATGTTGTGGTGACTTCGAGTAGATTCCGCGCACGGCGCGAGAGGCGCGCTGGTTCCACGTGGAACATGGAAGGCCGGAACGAGAACCACCATGGAGAAGCGTCTGGGCAGAGGTCTGGGGTCGCTCTTGTCCGTCGAGCCCCCCAAGGAATCGAAGGCCGAGCTTCCCCTCGCTCAGATCCGACCGAACCCCTTCCAGCCACGCCGCGTTTTCGCTCCCGAGGCGCTCGCCGAGCTCGAGGCGAGCATCCGCACGCACGGCGTCCTGCAGCCGGTCGTCGTCCGCTCCGCGCCGGGGGGCTATGAGCTGATCGCCGGCGAACGCCGGTGGCGCGCCTCGAAGACCGTCGGCCTTGCGATGATCCCCGCGGTCGTCCGGGAAGGGGTCAGCGACGACGTGATGCTCGAGCTGGCGCTCGTCGAGAACCTCCAGCGCGCTGACCTCGACGCGATCGAGAAGGCCAAGGGCTTCCAGCAGCTCCTCGAACGCGGTCTGACCCAGGAGCAGGTCGCGGTGAAAGTCGGGCTGCAGCGCTCGAGCGTCGCCAACTTCCTGCGCATCCTCGAGCTCAGCGACGGCGTGCAGAAGGTGGTGCAGGAGGGCCTGATCTCGATGGGGCACGCTCGCGCGCTCCTCGGGCTCGCCGACCGGCGCCGCCAGGAGGAGCTCTGCGCGCTCGCCGTGCGCAAGGGCCTGTCCGTGCGAGACGTCGAAGGTCGCGTGCGCGAGCTGCAAGGCCGGACGGCCGAGCCCGTGAAGGTCGTCACTCCGACGCCGCCGCCGTGGCAACGGGACATGGAGTCGCGCATGCGCGGCCACCTCGGCACCAAGGTGCAGGTCCGCAACGGCGAGGGCTACCACGGTCAGATCGTGATCGAGTACCACGGCCGCGAGGACCTGGACCGGATCTACGGCCTGCTCGCGCCGAAGAAGACGCTCTGAGCGACCGCTGGTTGCGCTCGCTCGCTAGTGCCGTGTCTCACGAGTTCGCGGCAGAGGTCGAGCTCCAGCTAGTCGCAGCGAGGCGACCCTTCGGATCGCCGAGCAGGGAAGCCCGCAACGACGCTGGCGCGAGCGAGGCGCCGACGTCTGCTGCGAACTCGTGAAACGCGGCACTAGAGGACTTCGGTCGACTCGATGACCGCCGGATCCTGCGGGCGATCGCCGACGACGGCGCCGGACTCGATCGTGTCGATCACCGACAGCCCCTCGAGGACGCGGCCGAAGATCACGTTCTGATCGTTGACCTGGGCCTGGTCGGCGGTCGTGATCACGAACTGGCTGCCGTGCGAGTTGACCTCGCCGGGCGTCTTCCAGGCCGACAACGTGCCGCGGAAGTGGCGCAGCTGCGGATCGATCTCCGGCTCGATCGTCGCCTGCGGTCCACCCTGGCCCCAGGTCTCGGGATCGCCCGAGATCGAGTTGGGATCGCCGCCCTGGATCAGGCTGCCGCGCACGACGCGGTGGAACTTCGTCCCGTTGTAGAAGCCCTGCTTGCAGAGCTCGAGGAAGTTCGCGGCATGCTTGGGAGCGCGGTCGACGTAGAGGCCGACGACGATGTCGCCCTTGTTCGTGTGGATCTTCACGCGCGGCGCGTCCGCGGTCAGGTCCGGGTTGGAGAACAGGAATGCATGTTCCTTCTCCCAGGCCTGGAGCCGCTCCTTCCCGGATTGAATCGCTTCGGGGAGAGCGACCGCCGTGTCGCCCTTCGGGACGACGGGATGGTTCAACAGGTGGTCGGGCCAGTTCGCGCGCAGGTCGGCCGAGGCCTTCGCCGCCTCGTCCAGCTTGTCCGACTGCACCTCGGCGCCGATCTCGAGCGCCTTGGCCCACGCGCCGATGTCCTCGCCGCGGTGTTGATCGGCGAAACCGGAGAGCGCGGTCGGCGCGCCGCCCCTCACCTGTCCGAACATGCCCGATCCGAGGTCCGCCTGGCCGCGCAGCTCGTCCCAGATCTCGTGGTGCGACTTCTCGGCGCGCTCGTTTCGATACGCGGGGATGAGGATCGCCGCGGTGATCGCGAGCGCCAGCACCACACCTGCCTTCCAGTAGCGATCGACCAGCTCGTGGTAGGTGGTCTTCTCCTGGATCGAGGCGATCGTGATCTGCGTCGCCGCCTTGTGCTTGGCCATGGTCGGATACTCAGAGGGAGCTCAGAAGGGTTCCGGAGGGCTGGCTTCTTCGCGCTTCTCGGAGCAAGTGGAGGGCGCTCTCGAAACCGGAGAGACTCCGACGACGTACATCGAAGCCTCGGCCCGCGCCGACGCGGGCTGCCTTCGCACGAGCGCGAAGCGCGCCAACATGGTTACTATGCTCGGCCTTTCGGCGTCAAGGTGCCGTGCTTCCGGTGGGGGAGTCTCGCTCCCCGACACGCGCCGGATTTCGTCCGCGACGCCCCGCTCCTCCGCAACTCCATGACGCATCTGCTCGCCCCGCTCCTCCTCGCCTTCCTGCCCCAGACCGCGGCCCCGGCCCAGACCGGCTCGCACGCCGCGCTGCACCCGCCGGCCTGCGACGTCTACTTCGAGCTTCCGGACCTGGCCGGGATGTGGAAGGCCTACGAGCAGGCTCCCGTCGTCGAGCTCGTCAAGGACGAGCGGCTGAAGGGCCTGATCGAGGCGCTGGGGGCGAAGATCGATCCCTCGCCCAAGGGGCTGACGCGCATGGCCCTCGAGCGCGCGATGCCCGGCGCCGACGTCGGAGCGTGGCTCGATTCGCTGAAGACCGTTTCCGTCTCCTTCACCGCTGGCGGCGCCACGGGCGAGGACGCCCCGCCCTTCACGGCGTTCCTGGTCGCCGAGCTCGCCGATCCCGCGCAGGCCGAGGCGATCAAGACCGCTGCGCTCGCCAAGTCGAAACACGAGCCCATCGCTGGCGCCGTTCCGGGAGTCGAGCGCCTCGTGCTCGGCGACGACCCCGATCGCAACCCCTGGATCGCCGTGGTCGGTCCGCGGCTCGTGATGGGGCTCGGCGGCGCGAAGGTCGAGGACTACGTCGCACGCGCGGACAAGAAGGCGCCGGGCTACGCGCTCAAGCCGCCCTCCGCCTTCGGACCGGCGAACGGCGCCACGATCTTCTGGTTCTCGCTCGGCCGTTCCCTGCTCGAGATCGCGAAGAGCATCGACCCCGACAGCGCGAAGGGGAACTTCCTGGCGGATCTACCCGCGGACATGCAGCCGTTCGGCGGTCCGCGCGTCGCGCGCATGCAGATGGTCGGGAAGCGCTTCGTGACCGAGATGTTCGGCGCGTCGACAGACACGCCCGCGAAGGTCGATCCGGCCTGGCTCGGCCCCGCGCCGAGCGGAGCGATGTTCGTCTTCACGACCGCGCTCGACGGCGCCGGCATCGCCAAGCTCCTGCGCGCGAAGCTCGCGACGGACGAGTCGTCGGCCGCGTCGCTCACCGCGATCGAGCAGAAGCTCGGCTTCGGACCCGAGCGCGTCCTCGCGCACCTCGGTCCGGCACTCACGATCTACGCCATGCCCCTCAGCGCACTCGGGCTGCCCGAGCTGCGCATCTGGGTCGACTGCGATGATCCGGCAGCGTTCCAGAGCGACCTCGAGGCGCTCGTCGGTGCGTTCGCGGAAGCGCAGCCCGGTCTCGCCATCAAGGCGCGGCCCTACAAGGTGAAGAGCGCGACCAGCGACGAGAAGACCGAGGTGCCGGTAGCCACGCTGACGCTGCCGCAGACGGTGCAGCTGCCGCCGATGGTCAGCGTGTCGCCCTCCTTCGCCCCCGTAGGCAAGCGGCTCGTGTTCGCGCTGAACTCGATGGAGGTCAAGAACGAGCTGAAGCGCGTGTACGGCGGCGAAGGCGAGCCCATCGACAGCGGCAAGAACCCGCTCACCGCCAACGGCTTCGCGCTGCCGGAGGGCGCGAGCTCGGCGCTCGTCATGGACTGGGGCAAGCTCCTCGCGGGCGTGCTCAACATCGGGAAGAGCTTCGCGAGCATGAGCCCCGACATGCTGCCCTTCGATCCGGCCAAGCTCCCGCCGGGCGAGATCTTCACCGATCACTTCAAGCCGACCTTCTACTACTCGAAGCCCGTGTCCGGCGGCATGTACCGTCGCAACGAGGCCTCGTTCGGCGCCGAGTCGTGGCTCGGGATCGTCGGCACGTTCGTCGGCGCGGCCGCGCTGCGTCCCAGCGGAGGCATGGCTCCCGTCCAGATCGACACCGCGCCCGAGCCCGCACCGCAGGGCTCCGGCGGGTAGTCGCGATCCGCGCCCGATGGCGCGCGCGGATCGTCGTCGCCGCGTCCGCCGCCTGCGACGCAGGCTCGGCGCGTACCTCCTGCCGCGCGTCGGACCGCCGCTCCTGCGCGCGCTGTCGCGCAGCTGGAAGGTCGACGTGCTCGGTCAGGAGCACTGGGACGAGGTCTGGGGTCAGCCCGGCATGCTCGCGACGCTATGGCACGGCCGCATGGTCGTGCCGATCACCGCGCAGGCCGGACGGAAGATCTGCGTGCTCGTGTCGCCCTCCGCCGACGGGCAGCTCGTGCCGCCGATCCTGAAGCAGTTCGGCTACGACTGGGTGCTCGGTTCGTCGAACAAGAACCCCGCGCGCGCCGTGCGCGAGATGCTCGAGCGCCTGAAGACCGGCGGTCGCATCGTCATCACGCCGGATGGACCGCGCGGCCCGCGGCACTCGGTGAACCTCGGTCCGGCGTGGATGGCGCGCGAGACGGGCTTCCCGATCCTCCCGGTGGGCGCTGCGGTGGATCGAGCGTGGAGGCTCGCGAGCTGGGACCGTTTCACGATCCCGAAGTGGCGCGCGCGCGTCGTCGTCGTCTACGCGCAGCCGCTGCGCGTCGCTCCTGACGCCGATGACGCCGCGATCGAGCACGCGACCGAGGAGATGAAGCGCCGCATGATCGCCGCCGAGAGCGAGGGCTTCCGCCGCCTCGGATGCGCGCCGGACTGGTAGAGCAACGCTTCAACCCCGTACACCGCGCCCTCGAACAGCGCGAAGAGCACCGCACCTCCGAGCCACGCACGCATCACGAGGATCCACGATCGACCGCCCAGCATTTCCAGACGAAGCGCGGCCTGCCGGACTGGCTCCCGCGTGCTAGGAATGTCGCGCGATGATCCGCGTCGGTCCTGCCGGATGGTCCTATCCCGACTGGGAGGGCATCGTCTACCCGCGCAAGAAGCCGCGCGGGTTCCACCCGCTGCGCTACCTGGCGCGCTACTTCGACTGCGTGGAGATCAACTCGTCGTTCTACGCGACGCCGAGCGCCGCGAACGCCGAGCACTGGGCCCAGCTGGTCGAGGACCGGCCGCAGTTCCGCTTCACGGCCAAGCTGCAGAACGCGTTCACGCACGAGCGGCTGCCGAGCGACGCGCGCGAGCTCGACGCGCTCGTCGCTGCGTTCCACGCCGGTCTGCAGCCGCTCGCCGACGCGAAGAAGCTCGCGGGACTGCTCGTGCAGTTCCCGCACTCGTTCCGGCGCGGCGAGAAGGGCGGCGAGCGCCTGCGCTGGATCGCGGAGACCTTCGGCGGCTGGCCGCTCGTGCTCGAGCTGCGCCATCGCTCGTGGTTCGAGCCCGAGCCGCTGTCCGAGATCCGCGCGCTCGGCTACACGCTCGCCGGCATCGATCTCCCTACGGAAGCCGATCGACCGAGCGAAGACGACCTCGTCGCCCGCCCCGTCGAAATGGGGGAGCGGTTCCGGCCGCATTCGCTCGCCTACCTGCGGCTCCACGGACGCAACGCGCAGGCCTGGTTCGACCCGCACGCGGGCCGCGATCAGAAGTACGACTACCTCTACGCGCCCGACGAGGTGCGCGAGATCGCGAGCACGACGCGGCGCCTCGCCGAGGGCGCGGAGGACACGTACGTGATCACGAACAACCACTTCACGGGCAAGGCCGTGGCGAACGCGCTCGAGATCCTGGCCGAGCTCGGTGGGGCACCCGTGCTCGGCCCCGTGGAGCTGCTGGACACCTATCCCGCGCTGCGCGAACACGTGCGTCCCGAGGGACAGGAGACGCTGTTCGGATGAAGGCCGTCGAGCTCGCCGAGCGCAACTTCCTCCTCGAGGACGAGCGCGATCCGCTGCGCACGATCCGCGGATGCATTGCGTACCCGAGCGGTGCCGACGAGGGCGACGGGCACATCGCGTACGTGCTCGTGCTGCACGGCTTCAAGGGCTTCATGGACTGGGGTTTCTTCCCCGAGCTCGCGCGCGCGATCGCGGCGGCTGGCTTCGCCGCGGTGCGCTTCAACTTCTCGGGCAGCGGCGTCGGCGAGGACCGCGAGCGCTTCACGGAGCCGCGCGCCTTCTTCGAGAACACGCCCTCGCGCGAGATCGACGACGTCGAGCGCGTGCGCGCATGGCTCGACGCCGGCGCCGTGCCCTGGATCGACGCGAAGCGCGGTGCGATCGTCGGCCACAGCCTCGGTGGGGCCGCAGCCATCGTGCACGCCGCGCGCCGCCGCGACTATCGCGCGCTCGTCCTGTGGTCGAGTGTGGCGACGTTTCGCCGCTTCCCGCCCGAGGTCGAGTCGGTCTGGCGCCGTCAGGGCTTCGTCGAGATCCCCAACGTGCGCACGCAGGAGATCCATCGTCTCGGCGTCGGCTGGCTCGAGGACCTCGAGCACAACGCGCGCGCGCTCGACGTCGTCGAAGCGTGTCGCTCGATCCCGACGCCGACGTTGCTCTTGCACGGAGCACAGGACGAGACGGTGCCGCTGGTCGAAGGACGTGCGCTCGCGGAGGCGTTCCGTCCCGGATCCGCGCGCCTCGAAGTGGTCCCCGACGGCGACCACACCTTCGGGACGACGCATCCGATTAAGGAGATTTCACCGGCGCTGCAGCGAGTTATCCGCGCGACGACGGGCTTTTTGCGCGAGACTCTGGCCTAGCGGCGAGCGGGGGAACGGGAGCGCTCCATTCTGTTACCCTCTTCGGTTCTCTCGTCCGCTCGTCGCTCGCACCGATCGTGAACGCCCCCACGCTCGTCACCGGACTGTACCTGGCGCTGCTCGGGTGCATGGCGCTCTTCGGCCTGCACCGCGTCTGGCTGATCGTGCGTTTCCGCTGGGGCAAGCCCGTCGCGGGAGCGACCCTTCCCGAGGAAGGGCTCCCCAGCGTGACCGTGCAGCTGCCGCTCTACAACGAGCGCACGGTCGCGGCCCGGCTCATCGCCGCCGTCGGGCGGCTCGACTATCCGAGCGATCGCCTCGAGATCCAGGTGCTCGACGACTCGTGCGACGAGACCTGCGCGATCGTCGACGAGGCCGTGGCCGAGCTGCGCGCGCGCGGGCGTTACGTCCAGGTGCTGCGGCGCGTCCAGCGCGAGGGGTTCAAGGCCGGTGCGCTCGCGCATGGTCTGGAACGTGCGCGCGGCGAGCTCATCGCCGTCTTCGACGCCGACTTCGAGCCGCGGCCCGACTTCCTGCGCGCGCTCGTCCCGTCGTTCCAGGATCCGCGCGTGGGCATGGTGCAGGCGCGCTGGGAGCACCAGAACCGCGACCAGCGCCCGCTGACGCGCGCGCAGTCGGCGCTCCTCGACGGCCACTTCGTCGTCGAGCACAAGGTGCGCTTCGACTGCGACCTGTTCTTCAACTTCAACGGCACGGCCGGCATCTGGCGCCGCGCGACGATCGAGGACGACGGTGGGTGGGAGCACGACACGCTCACCGAGGACCTCGACCTCTCCTACCGTGCGCAGCTGCGCGGCTGGCGCTTCGTCTACGCGCCGTACGTGAGCGTGCCGTCCGAGGTCCCGCCCGATCTCGCCGCGTTCAAGAACCAGCAGCACCGCTGGGCGAAGGGCTCGGTGCAGGTGGCGCGCAAGCTGCTCGGCCGCATCCTGCGCGCGCCGATCCCCGTCCGCACGAAGCTCGAGGCGGTCGCGCACCTGACCGGCAACACGGGCTATCCGTTCGTGCTGGCCCTGGCGCTGCTCCTGCCGCTCGTCGCGCGCCACGGTACGCTCCTCCCCGAGTGGTGGCACGTGCCGGCCTTCTTCGTGTGCACGCTGTCGGTGATCCTCTTCTACGAGCGCTCGCAGCGCGCGATCGGCCGCACCGCGTTCCAGCGCCTCGTGGACGTGCCGGGAGCGCTGGCGCTGGGCATCGGCCTGTGCGTGAGCCAGACCCGCGCGGTCCTCGAGGGCCTCTTCGGCTCGACGGGTGAGTTCGTGCGCACGCCCAAGCATGGCGCCGCGCCGCGGCGGGCGCTCTACCGCTCCGCGCTGCGCGGCTGGCCCGGCATCGAGCTCCTGCTCGCTGCGTGGTTCGGCTGGGGGCTCTTCGACGCGACGCGCCTGCACGCGTGGCCGTCGCTGCCCTTCCTCTTCCTCTTCTTCGCGAGCTTCGCGTGGGTCGGCGGGCTCTCGCTGATCGAGTCCGTGCGCAACGTGCGCCAGGCGCACGCCGAGCGGCGCCGGGCCGAGCCCGGCGTGCTCGCGCGCGAGGTCACGGGCTGAGCATTCAACCGACCGCGGAGGCGCGGAGGACGCGGAGGAGCACGGAGAGAGAGAACCAGGGGCCTCCGGACCGCCGGCTCCCCGAAGAGCTGAAGTCCCGGAGGGGCGCCCTTGTTCTTCTCCGCGCGGCTCCGCGCTCTCCGCGCTCGGTTGGGCGGCGCTACCAGCGGAAGACGAGGTCGTAGCGCGCGAACAGCGCCGGGACCTCCTTGCGCGAGATGCTCTTCGGACCACCGACGAGGTCGGTCGGCTCGAGGCCGAGCGCCTTCGCGTCCTCGGCCACGTAGAGCACCTCGATGCCCTTCGAGCAGATCTTCGCCACCTCCGCGTCGATCGTCGGCGGCTGCGTCTGCTTCTTCCTGCCGAACGCGAGCCCGGAGCAGTCCTGGCCCTCGGTCGCGTAGTTCACCGCGTTCTCGGTGAGCAGGACGGCCACGTCCGCGCCGGCACCCTTCATCGCCTGCGTGAACCACAGGACGGTGTCGTCTTGCTCTTCGATGGTCGCCCGGTACGCCGAGCGCACGACGTGCAGGATCTTCTTGGGCATGGCGAGCCTCAGCGGGTGGGGATGACGATGGTGTTGTTCGCGGCCTCGACGGCCTTGTGGAAGTCCGCGGGGCTGCCGCGCACGGTGCCGGCGACGGCCTCGCCGACGCCGCGCTCGTCCACGCACAGACCGCACTGGATCCACGTGAGCTTCGAGCCCTTCTCCTGCGCGAGGTCGAGCAGCGCGGCGACCCAGTCCTTGGGATTGGGGTGGTCCTCCTGCGCAGCGTCGCGGCCGTGCACCGCGTTGGCATGCGGCACCTGCTTCGCGAACGCGAGCGCGACGGCGCCCTCGTAGCAGAAGACCGTGACGTCGTGTCCCTTGCGCAGCGCCGCGTCGATCATGCGGAAACCGGTCGTCGTGCGCGCCTGCTCGTAGGGCGCGTCCATCAGGAGGAAGTTCAGGTGTTGCTTGCTCATGGTGTCCTCAGTTCCACAGCGTCTTGCGGCCCTCGACCATGCGATCGACCGCTGCGTCGATCGCCGCCGGCTTCACCTCGGGGATCAGGCGGTCGCGGGAGATCCCGCGCTCGCGCAGCGCGAACTCGTCGGCGAGGATCTCCACGCCCGACTTCGCGAGCTCGGCCAGGCGTGCGCTCGCAGCGCTCTTGCGCGCGGGCAGCACGGCGTTCTCGACGAGGAACAGCGTCACGGGGCCGCTCTTGGCCGACGCGAGCGAGCGCGCGAGCTCGTCGAACGACTCGCCGCCACCTTCCATGGGATCACGGGACTGGATGAGCAGATAGCCGGGCATGGACTCTCCTCCCTCGACGGGAAACGGATGGAACGGGGCAGTTTCGAGCGACGGACCGCGGAGCCGCAAGGGTCCAGGGGCGAAAAGCCCGGCGGCCCGAGGTGTCAGCCACGCAACTCGACACGGCGCAGGATCCACACGTGGCCGGGACGGCGCAGCAGGGCCTCGGCCGCCGCAGGAGCATGCCAGCTCGCCGTCGACGGGCCGACGAACTCCGCTCGGAAGTAGGTGCCGTGCACGTCATGTCGCTCGCCGGTGCGCGTCTCCACGAACTCGAACGCCTCGCCGAGGCGACCGAGCAGACGCGCGCCGCAGCCACACTCCTCGCGCACCTCGCGCACGACGGCTTCCTCGGGCGTCTCCGCGCCCTCGATGCCGCCGCCGGGCAGGAACCACTCGCCGTCCTCCTCGACGAGCGCCACGCGACCCGCCGAGTCGATCACGACCGCGTAGGCGCTCGGACGCGGCCGATACGGCGCGCCGGGATTCTCGAGTCCGAAACGCGGTCGCGGGTCTCCCATGTGAGAAGGTTCAGGCTATCGCAAGCCGCGGGCAAGAGCGCGGTTCGCGAAGCGCAGCAGCGACTCGCAGCTGGATTTCGCAAACGCGTGCGCACGATGCATCGAGGACCTCGATCGGGCGGCCGTGACACGTCGGTAAGCAAGGTGCAACGACCTCCGTCGCCAACGATCGCTCTGCTAGCTTTCGCGACCTTCGACCCGCAATGCCACAAGGAGAACTGATGATGAAAACGAATCGACTGTTCCTGTCGGTCCTCGCGTGCGGCGCTCTGCTCGGCGTGACCTCGGCGCAGGAGGGCGAGAAGAAGGCCGCACCGGCCGCCGCTCCCGCCGCGAAGGAGACCTACAAGGTCGGCTCGACCGTCGACGAGAAGCTGACGCTCACCGACCTCGACGGCAAGACGATGACCTTCAAGGATCTGCGCGACAAGGTCGTGCTCGTCCACTTCTGGTCGACGCAGTGCCCGTACGAGAAGGTCGCCGATCCGAAGTTCGCCGAGCTCGAGAAGCGCTGGAAGGACAAGAAGGACGTGGTGATCCTCGCCATCAACGCCAACAGCTCGGAGATCGGCGCGGAGAAGGACGCCGCCAGCTACGACGCCATCCGTGCGCACATGAAGGAGAAGGGCCTCGCCTTCCCGGTCATCGCGGACCACGGCAACAAGCTGGCCGACCTGTTCGGCGCGCAGTCCACACCCCATTGCTTCGTGCTCGACAAGAAGGGTGTGATCGTCTACGCGGGTGGTCTCGACGACGATCCCAAGGGCGACAAGGGTGCCGCGGTCCAGCAGTACGCCCGCGACGCGGTCGAGGCGACGCTGGCCGGCAAGCCGGTGGCGACGAAGGAGAGCAAGCCCTACGGCTGCTCGATCAAGCGCGTGCGCGCTTGATGCGGGAGATCCTTCACACGGGCTCGCTCGCGTTCGTTCTCGCGGCTGCTGGCTGCGGGAGCGGCGCGCGCGAGCCCTCGCCGTCTTCCGGGCCGACGGTCGAGATCGCCGACCTCTCCGCGGTCGAGCGAGCGCTGGCCGAGCGACGCGGGAGCGCTTGCCTGGTGAATTTCTGGGCGACCTGGTGTCCGCCCTGCGTGGCCGAGCTCCCCGATCTCGTCGACGTCGTGCGCGAGAACGAGGCGCGCGGCGCGCGCGTCCTCGGCATCAGCTACGACCTGATGATCCCGGACGTCGAGCGCGAAGAGGCCG
>Ga0111539_10006680_pt1 | contig 14854 bp, 12 predicted proteins | sample RhiMethybrSRZTD1_FD_79667 | JGI IMG/M metagenome (GOLD analysis project Ga0111539, IMG submission 79667) | Populus rhizosphere microbial communities from Tennessee, USA - Rhizosphere MetaG P. TD hybrid SRZTD1 (version 2) (version 2) | ecosystem: Host-associated > Plants > Roots > Rhizosphere >... | reverse complement strand
TCGTCACCTGTCGGTCAAACGGGAGTTAAGCGGCAAAGTCGTGACACACCTCGATGCGAGGCCTTTCGATACGTTACACAAGCCTTCGGTCGACGTGCTGTTTCAATCAGTGGCGGAAGTCTATCGCAATCGAGTGTTGGGTGTGGTGATGACGGGCATGGGTTCGGATGGCAAGCAGGGGGCGGCGTGGATTAAATCGCAGGGCGGTCTTGTCTTCACGGAAGCAGAGAGCAGTTGTGTGGTGTATGGTATGCCATCAACCGTAGTCGAAGCCGGATTGAGCGATAAGAGCATCGCTCTGGACAGTATGGCGCGCGCGATCAGGGAGGTCGTATGAGACCAAAGATTCTAATCGTCGACGACTCGTCGCTTTCACGGCGAACTTTGCGACGTATTCTCGAAACCGCCGAATACGAGATCGTGGAAGCCGACGATGGAATGGTGGCTCTGGAAACTTACTTTCTTGAAAAACCGAGTCTCGTATTACTCGATCTCGTCATGAAAGGCATGTACGGGCTTGATGTGCTCGTGAAGTTGCGTGAGATGGACCAGCAGGCGCGCGTGGTAGTGGCGAGTGCCGATATCCAGAGTTCTACGCGCAAGATGGTTGATGAAGCTGGTGCGCTGGGGTTTATCAACAAACCATTTATTTCGGAACAAGTGCTCGCCACTGTCGAGGCCGCGCTCACGGAAGGAGCTATCGGTGAAACTAACTGAGCGGCAGACTGACGCGCTTGCCGAACTCATCAATATTGCGTTTGCGCGTACCGGAGCGGCCCTTTCGGAACTGACCGGGCATCGCGTGTTGCTCAATCCGCCCGAGGTTGCTGTCTATCGCAGCGAAGAGTTGCGCGGAGCGCTGGCGAAGTTTGTTCCCGGAGACATTGCTTCGATTCATCAGGTCTTTGCAGGACCGGTCGCCGGCGATGCGTTGTTGCTGTTGAACTACGCCGGCGCCGTGCAACTCACTGACTTGCTCACGGATGAAGAGCAGCCATCGGTTTTTCTCGATGAATCAGCTCGAGAGGTACTGACGGAAGTCGGCAATATTCTTTTGAATGCGTGTCTCGGAATGTTTGGAAATCTGCTGAACGTGCACGTGACGTTCTCGGTGCCGCGGTTGCATCTCGAGACACTCGATGAGTTGATCGACTCAACCACGTCAGACAAAACTGAGATGCATTATGCCCTTGTGGTCTACACGGCGTTCCAAGTCCGCGACAGCTCCGTCAAGGGATTCCTCGTGATCGTGTTGAGCGTCGGCTCCCTCGATCGTTTGATCCAGGAAGTCGACGTCTGGGAGGCGCAGCAGGGTAGATGACGCCGGCCAAGGATAGAGACATTGGCGGAGTGGTTGAGACGTTGGCTAGGGCTGAGACGTTGGCTAGGGTCGAGACGTTGGTTAGGGCTGAGACGTTGGTTAGGGCTGAGACATTGGCTAGTGGTTGGTTTTACGCCGAAGGCGTTGGCTAACCTGAGCCCAGGGTTGGAGCGAAGCGACAACCCTGGGTTAATTACCTAACACGCAATCAACCCTGAAAGGGTTTGTTTGAGAGGAACCCTTTCAGGGTTTAGCGCTTCTTTTTAATCGGATCCCAGGGTTCTCGTTGCACTCGAACCCTGGGCTAAGGTTAGCGAACGCCTTCGGCGTTAGCCGGGCATACTGTTAGTAAATGGCACAGACGAGTCCCAAAGAGACATTGCTTAACGCTGCGGTTTTGCACTGGATGCATGACCTGGCGGCGCAGGGCATTGTCCTGACTGACGGCGAATTGCACATCGTCGAGTGGAATAACTGGATGGAGGAGCACACCGGCAAACGTGCGCAGGAAGTCATCGGCAAGAATCTGCTCGAGCTTTTTCCGGAGTTGACTGAGCGGCGTCTCGATCGACATTACAAGTGGGCACTGGAAGGCCAGGTAAGAGTGCTGTCACAAGCGCTGCACGGGTATTTGATTGCCATGCCCGTAGTATCCGGTGAGCACGGTTACCCGCAGATGCAACAGGCGGTGCGAATTTCTCCGCTGAGTCGTGACGGTCGAGTAATAGGCACGTTAACGATTATCGAAGACGTCACCGAGCGGGTGACGCGTGAAGCCGAGTTGCAGGCTCAAATCGAAGCGCGAACGCGTCTGTTAGCGAGTGAAAAGTTAGCGCGCAGCGAAGCAGAGCGTGCAAACCGCTTGAAGGACGAATTTCTCGCTACGATCTCGCACGAGCTGCGCAATCCGCTGAATGCGATCATGGGGTGGGCCCACATGTTGCAACTTGGCAAGCTCAACGAAGCCAACACCGAACGCGCAGTCGAGACGATCTACCGGAACGCAAAATCCCAGAGTCAATTAGTTGCTGACCTGCTGGACGTGTCGCGCATTATTTCCGGAAAGTTGCGTCTTGATATGCGCACAATCGACCTGATTTACATCGTCAATGCTGCGCTTGACTCGATTCGTCCAACAGCCGACGCAAAAGGTATTCGACTGCAATCTGTCCTCGATCCGTCGGCTGGTCCAATCTCCGGCGACGCCGATCGATTGCAACAGGTTGTCTGGAACCTTCTAACGAATGCGGTCAAGTTCACTCCCAAAGGCGGCAAGATACAAGTCAAGGTTCAGCGCCTCAACTCGCACGTTGAAATCGTGGTGAGTGATTCCGGAGTCGGCATCAGCAAAGAGTTTCTGCCTTATGTATTTGATCGATTTCGTCAGGCCGATGGGAGCACCACGCGAATCCATGGCGGCCTTGGACTTGGTCTTTCCATTGTTCGGCAATTGGTCGATCTTCATGGCGGCAGCGTAAGTGTAGAAAGCAAGGGAGAAGGGAAGGGTGCTACCTTCACCATAACGCTGCCTTTCGCGGGCGTGATCAATGATCAGAAGGAAGCCGCCTCGCCAACTCCGCCTCACGGCGGCGAAATCGTTACTTTCGAAGGTTTGCCGTCGCTCGAGGGTCTCAAGGTGCTGGTAGTCGACGACGAGGCCGACACACGCGAATTGATACGTGAGGTGCTGAAAGAGTGCGGGTCGGAAGTGGTGATGAGCCGTTCCGTGGAGGAAGCGTTAGAGGCACTCGAACAACATCACCCGGACATTCTAATCAGCGACCTGGGAATGCCTGACGAAGATGGCTACTCGTTGATCTCAAAGATTCGCGCGCTTCCTCCGGAGCGTGGCGGGCAGATTCCCGCGGCCGCGCTCACCGCTTACGCGCGGGCCGAAGATCGAATGCGCGTACTTCGCTCCGGCTTCCAGTTTCATCTGCCGAAACCCGTCGACTCCGCTGAGTTGGTCACAGTCGTAGCCAGTCTCGCCGGGCGAGCCTATAAAACTTAATCCGTCTCCTATCCGTGTAATCTGTGGCTCAGTTTACGATCCGAATGTCGTCCTGAATGCGCGGATCGACTTCGAAGTCGCTTGCAAACTGACCGCTGAATCCTGTCACCTCGATAGTTTGACCGGGACTCAACCCGCTGACGTCTATGCCCGTCGAGGCGCAAACGAACGAATGAACCTCGCCGGAGCCGTCATTTATGAAGATGATGAATCCAAATGGCAGATCGTTGATGATCGGTTGCGTGATCGTTCCCGTTATCCTGACAAGCTTACCTTCGGTGTCCTCACCGACGTCGCCTGTTGCGACTGGAAGCGGTTGCACTTTTGGACCACTCCCGTGTTGTTTGATCTCGGTAACGTCGACCAAAACAAGCAGACCCGGTAAGACAGTGTCAGCGAGCTTTCCGGTCACGCGAACTTGTTGCCTCAAGCCAAACCCGTTGTTGTCCGGAACGCTGATATAGATACCGCCCGTTCGATCCTGAATCGCAAATCCCTGATCAAACGTGCTCGAGTTGAATGCACCTGAAGGAACGGTGACGACTCCATCAATGGTTACAACTGTTCCCAGCGGCAAGGCGCGTGCTTCAGCGATCGTGATGGTCTTCGGATCGGCCGGTCCTTGAACGGCCGGTCCAGGAATAAAACTGAATAGCAGAGTGATGAGTGTGAGCATCTGCAACATAGCGTTTCTCCTTTTGCTTTATCCACAGATTACGCAGATTATATAACCTGATCTGTGTAATCTGTGGATAGAAATGACAACACAAAAAGAAAAAGCAGAGTTATTTAAAACTCTTCATATCAAACGTTCGCCCGTGATCTTGTTCAATATCTGGGATGCGGGGAGCGCGCGCGCGATTGAACAGGTGGGGGCGAAGGCGATTGCGACGGGGAGTTGGTCCGTTGCGGCCGCGCAGGGATTTGATGACGGTGAGAAGATTCCAATTGATCTGGTATTCGCAAATCTCGAACGCATTGCCAGCGGCGTTGCCGTGCCGGTCACGCTTGATTTTGAAGGTGGCTATGCGACCAACATCGCAACACTGAAAGAAAACATCCGGAACTTGATCGCTGCCGGCGGCATCGGGCTCAATTTTGAAGACCGCATCGTAGGTGGCGACGGACTCCACTCGATCGAGGATCAATCCACGCGCATCGAAGCGATCCGCGACGCGGCGGAAACCGCAGGCGTCCCACTCTTCATCAACGCCCGAACCGACGTCTTTCTACAAACATATCCTGCACCACACGACGAGAACCAACTCCAACAAGCACTCAAGCGCGCCGAAGCTTACGCCAAAGCGGGCGCAAGTGGGTTATTCGCACCCGGATTGAGAGATCCGGACCTAATCCGGAAGCTGTGCGACGACTCGCCACTGCCGGTCAACATATTGGTCCTACCGGATACTCCACCAACGAAGACTATGGCGGAACTGGGTGTGGCGCGGATCAGTTATGGAGCGAGCCCGTATCGATTGATGATGGCAGCATTGAAAGAAGCCGGAGAAAAGGCATTAGGCGCAGTCTCTTAGTGTGGCAAACCAACCTTCGCCATGATCTCCCGAAAACGCGGATCATCGCGAAGTGAATTCAGGAATGGATCGACCGCCATGAATCCGATGAAATATTCATGATCTTCAAACGCCTGGCTCAACCGGGCAAAAGCATTTTCTTTGTCACCAAGCTCAGCATAAAAAGTCGCGAGGTCGTACTGCCAAAACTTGAACTGCTGCGGCTGAGCGCAGATCGCCCGTAAGAGTCCCTGCCAACCGCTCTTCGCAAAAGTCTCCCGTATCAACTTCGCCGCTTCCGGTTCACCCCAGTATTCTTTCGACTTCGCCAGTGCTTCCGCCGCTTCAGGGTACATATGCTGGTGCCGGTAGGCGGCAGCGAGGTAGTAATAGGACATCCAGAATTCGGGCGACAGTTCTATGGTTTTCCTCGAGTGCGCTCTACTCTCATCAATGTTGCCCGAATAGAACATGCAATACGCGTAGGTCATGTTACCCGCTATCGAAAGCGGTTCAATGTCCAACGCTCGCCTCACTTCGACAACCGCTTCATCAGACTTGCCGAGAAACAAGAGTCGCGTTGCTTCGATGCGATGAACATCAGTCGAGTTTGGATTCAGTTCGAGAGCTCTCCGATTCTCTCTCTCCCACCCGGCCATGTCGTGGTCCCACAGAAACGCCATCATGCCGAGACTCATGTGCGGATCGGAAAGGCTGCTATCAAGTTCGAGAGCTTTGCTCGCGTATTCGCGTGCTTTGGGAAAAACCTCTTTCGCGGGTGAGTAACCGTAAATAGCCAGGTACGTGTATCCCGTAGCCATACCTGCATAAGCCATCGCGAATTGCGGATCGAGATTCACCGCTCGCTGAAAATTCTCGATGGCAGCCTGAGAATCTCGCGGCGTCCGTTTGCTGGATAAGAACTTACCGCGTAGAAAAAGCCTGTAAGCTTCCGAGTTTGCAGTGTAGTTCTTCATCATTCGCTGCTCTTCGGCGCCCGTTAGTTTTGTTCGCAGCTTGCTTGAAACATCGCGCGCGAGATCGCTCTGCAGAGAAACGAGGTCTGATTGCTGGCGATTGTAGTGGTCGCCCCAGATCAAGTTGCCTGTACGTGCATCAACCAGTTCGAGATAGACCGTCAAATCCGAGCCGCGCTGCACGACCCTTCCATTGAGGACAGCCTGAACATTCAGGTCTTTCCCGATCGTCTGGGGATTCGTATCCTTGCCTTTGTAACGAAACACCAGGGACCGCGCTTTCACGTTCAGATTCGGTATCTGCGACAGACTGCTGATCAGCGTTTCCGTCATTCCATCCGAAAGATACTCGACATCGGCATTGCCGCCCTCGTTCACAAACGGCATCACTGCGATCGATTGAATCGCCGCTTCATTGCCGCTGGTTCGGAGATACGCAGTCACACCAATGGCGGCGAGAAGAATTACGGCGAGGGCAACGATTGCTGCGAGCTTGTGCTGTTTGATTCCAGAGACGATGTATTCCGCACTCGATGTGGTTGCCGCAGGGGCAACCGGGTTGGTTGCAGACGCTTGTGAGTCTGCTGCGCTCGAACTCCGCAATGCCGGCGCTGTCGTGCGTTCGATCTCTGCATCGACGTCGAGCTTGCGCCGTAGATTGCGGAGATCGATCAACAAATCCTTCGCTGTTTGGTAACGCTCGTTCTTATCTTTCGCCAAACACTTGTCGATGATCTCTTCCAACCTCTCAGGAACACCGCTGACGTGTTGCGACAGGGGCAACGGCTCTGATTCCTGTATCGCGATGATCTGGCGGTGAATGTCCGAACCCTGAAACGGCAGGCAGCCGGCGATCATTTCATACAGGACCACACCGAAGCTCCAGATGTCGGTGCGTTGGTCGATGCCCTTGCCCACCGATTGCTCGGGTGACATGTAACTGACGGTTCCCATCACGACGCCGGGAGTCGTGTTGACCTGAACACGCGTCGCATCTTCGGAACCGATTGGCCTACTATCAACGCTTTCCCGTTCTGACAACTTCGCGAGACCGAAATCGAGCACCTTCACGATTTGGTCCTTGCGGACCATCACGTTCTCGGGCTTTAGATCGCGGTGGGCCACACCCGCCTCGTGCGCTGCATTCAGCGCTGCCATGATCTGTAATGCCAGATCCAGCACGTCGCTCAACTTGAAGCGACGATCGGAGAGGTGTTGTCGCAGGGTTAAGCCGTCAATGTATTCGGTAGCGATAAAGCTGGTGGACTCTGTTTGTCCAAACTCGTAGACCGTGAGAATGTTTGGGTGATTGAGATTCGAAACTGTGCGCGCTTCCTGTGTGAACCGGTGGAGACGATCTTTGTTGCTTGCAACTTCTGCCGACAGGAGCTTCAGCGCGACCGTGCGACCGAGTGCGGAAGTATCCTGGGCCAGGTAGACCTCACCCATTCCACCCGCGCCGAGTTTGGAGAGGATTTTGTAATGCGACAGCTCAGTATTTGGGGAGATTCCATCCACGGGTGCGGATCATATCTTATTGGGCTTTGTCTGTGTAATCCGTGGTTTAGTCTATGTGTAAGCTATGGTTTAGAAAACGGTCGAATTTCTTGCCTTTGAGGGTTTGCAATCCCGTCAATATCAACATTGCATTGAACTCTGCGCCTTTGGGATTGGTGTGCGTGTGATCGGTTGCAAATAGCGTCTTAACTTTTGCTTCTCCCCACTCTTCGTATTTGTCAGCAATCAACTTTGTGACATCGATGAACCTTACTCTTTGTGAGGCCGCGACTTCTTTGGCCCACTGGCCGAATTGCCCGGATCCACGTTCTACATGCCCATCGTTCCAGATGTTTCTTACAGTCAGTGAGAGCACGATCGGAATCGCGCCCTTGGCCTTCGTGTCCGCAATCATCTTGCGCAAGTACCAACCGTACGTGTGCACAACTTCGTGTTCTTTCGTCAGCAGGTTGTCGATCTCCTGAGTTTCTTCCCCAGTGCCCGGAAGGGAACCGCGCGCGCGAGATGCGTCGTTGATTGCTCCGGCGTCATTGTGCCCAAACTGTATAAGGACAAGATCGCCGCGTTTCATTTCGCTCAACACGTTGTCCCACAGGCCCTGAGTGATAAAGGTGCGACTACTGCGTCCCGCACGAGCTCGATTCAAAACGTTTACTTTTGTCGTGTCGAAAAGATCGATAAACGGATCGCCCCAACCACGCCCGCCGTTGGCATTGTTATTAGCGGTTGAGTCTCCGACGACGAATATCGTCGGCAGCCCCGGATTGATAGACTGTTGCGTGTTTGTCTGCGACGCATCGTAGATCTCGATCTCGAAGATACCAATCGTGCCTTTATCATCCGCACCATCCGCGGTCAGCTCAATTTTCAGATGGTTGCCTGTGAGGGGTGGAAACGAGAGTGTGACGTAGCCGAGACTGAGCGGCGTCTTGCCAGTAAACACCGTCTTATCGTCTACGGTTATCCGAAGCGGATAAGAGCGCGTGCGCCAATTCGCAAGCTTGAGCGTCACTTCAGAAATGCGTTCAGGACGTGCAAACTCGTATTTGATCCATGCGTCAGCGAGTTTACCATCGCTTACCCATTCGGTTGTTTCGTTGTCGTCGAAACTCAATCGTGCCTTGTCAAGGTTCGTTCCTGCCGAAACATTTGCGATCGGCGCTGCCTGTCGCGTCATCATTAGAGGTCGTGCCGCCGGAGTTGGACCACGCAAGAGATAAGACGGCAGCCGCGCTTCAGGCTTTAGTAATAAGCCGCCGCTTAGTGTGACAGGCTGCGAAAGAATCTCGGTTGTTGCGGGTTTGAGTCCATCAGCGGTGGCGCGAACGAGAATTTTTCCCGCCTGCGGCTTCGCGCGAATGATGACGCGATTCACACCATTCTCAACCGGCAGGCTCTTCGACAGCACGTAATTGTCTGGACCTTGCGCGATGCCGCCACGCCATTCGGCTGGACCATCGATCGAAAAGTTGACGAGGTTCAATGCCGTCGGACATCGTTGACCTCTCGCATCAACTACTTCGACATCAACGAGCGCCACGTCGGCACCATCGGCGTGCAAACCAAGCGGACTCGTGTGTGGAGTCAGACGGATGGCGGCAGGCTCGCCCGCTGTCTTCCTCGAATCTTCGCTGATCTTGCGTGCCCCTGAGTCATAGCCCACGGCTGTGATCGTTCCCGGTTGCCATACGACGTCTTTGAACGTGAACAGAAACCGATTGCTCTGCTCGCCAAAGCCTTGCGACGTGCCGTTGATAAACAGTTCTACTTTCTCGGCGCTCGAGACGACGTACACGTTTTTCTTCGTACCCGGTGCGTAGTTCCAGTGACCGACGATGTGTGTGCGCGAGCGTTCGACGTCAACCCAACCATCCCACATCACCTGATGTGCAAAGTAACCGTCTTTCGGCAGACGCATAGCGTCGACTTCGCCGCTGCGACGATAGTTCTCAGCGCCACGATGATGCGTATTCGAGTCGGAGAAGATGATGTTGACCCCGCCGCTACTTACGCGTGTGCCTGTGCCGGGTCGTTCGCGCCAGTAGTCGTACCAGCGCGCGACGTTCTCAATCGCGTGTGAATCCTGATTTCGATTGTAGGCGCTCGCGTCCTGATTTTGATACAAAGGGCCGGCGCCATTTTTGTGATATGGGGGCGAGTATTCGTCCCAGTATTTTCTGAGTGCTTCGTCGCGCGAATACTCCATCGCCCACATCGGAAAACGTGCACTCTTATTTATGTAGAGCATCTCACCGCCGTACTCGGCAACGCTGCTATCGAGCATCTCGCGTGAGCCGATGGCCCGACCGCCGCGTGGATCGTACTGGTCGCGCACGGCCTTCATTTCCTGCATGTGCTTTTCGCTGATACCCTTGTTGCCCGACTCGTAGAAGACAATGCTTGGATTGTTACGATTGTAGATGATCGCGTCGCGCATCAATTCAACGCGCTGTTCCCAGCGCCGTCCATCGACGTCCTTTTCAGAGTCGCCCGCAGGCATCGCTTGCATTAGTCCGAGTCGATCGCACGATTCAACGTCCTGTTTCCATGGCGTCACGTGCATCCAGCGCACGAGGTTTGCGTTTGATTCAACCATCAAACGGTTACTGAAATCGCTGAGCCACGCCGACACTGCCGAGCCGAGCGCGGGCCACTCATTCGTGGTGCGCTGTGCGTAGCCCTTCAGTTGGATCACGCGATCGTTCAGCTTCATTACGCCCCGAGCAAATTCAGTCTTGCGAAAGCCCGTGCGTGTCCAGACAATGTCAATGGGACGGGTGTCAATCGTCAAAACCGTCAGGACGTTGTAGAGATAACCATAACCCCAACTCCAAAAGTTCAGACCGCCAACGCGTGCGCTGGCGCTGACGAGCTTCGTTTCGCCCGGTGCGATTGTGTACGAGTCACCCGTAATCGTCTTGATCGATGTTCCGTTTGCGTCGACGATCATGACCTGGTAGTTGAAAGTCTTCGCTGTTGTGTATTCGTTTTTTACTTGCGCTTCGGCGGTGATCTGCGCGCTTCGACCCTTGATGTCGAAATCCTGTGCGTAAACGTAGACGCCCGTTGTGCCGAGGTTCGAATAGAGCGGTAGTGTCTGATAGAGACGATCCGTGATGTGCAGGTAAACGTTTTTATTGATGCCGCCGTAGTTGGCGTAAAAGTTTCTGTCGCTCCATTGGTAAGTGGAGCCCGTCGCTTGCTCGTGGTAATCCCACGAATTATCGACGCGCACTGCGATCACGTTCTCTTTCGGGTTGGGTTGGACGAATTCTGTGATGTCGAAACCGAAGGCCATCACGCCGTTTTCGTGCCTGCCGATGAGCTTGCCGTTGAGGTAGAACTCGCCGGCGTGACGTATGCCTTCAAATTCGAGAAAGACTTTGCGTCCGTTGCTGTTTGCCGGGAGTGTGAAATGTTTGCGATACCAGGCGACGCCTGTGCTCAGGTCTTTGATGTCTTTGCGAAAGGCATCGTCTTCGTTCCATGCGTAAGGTGTAGTGACAGTCTTCCAGCTTGAATCATCAAACGCCGCTTCCTTCGCGCCCGCCGGATCGCCAACGAAGACTTTCCAACCGGAGTTGAAGTTATATCTCGCCCGCACGCTTGGACCAGCGATGTCCGCACCGTTCACGGCGCTCACGATCAAACAGATGACGCTGCATAGCATTGCAAGATATCGCATTTGTGGAAACATTCGGTTCAGTAACGGTAGCACCGTTAGAACAGCGGTTATAGATGAAATAGTGTAGCCTGATCCCGGAAGCATATTTAGCCGCGGATTAACACGGATGCATGCAGACTGATGAGAACTAAATACCTCTTTTTTATTCTAGTAGCGCTGGTTTTTAGCACCCGCTGTTCAAGGTATCAGAGACCTTATCAGGACCAGCCATTGGTGTCACCCAGTGGAAAATACATCTTGACTGTGCCGATTGAGAAGGCCGCCGACAAACTTCACTATTGGCGGGTAACTATTTCAGACGTCAAAGGCAACGTGCTGTTTAAGGATGATTCCAAGTTTGTGGGACACCTCAACGTCTATTGGTCCTGGGATAAAGAGGAGCGCGTCTGGCTGGAAAACTCAGACACTGGATACGTGTACTACTGGGTGTTGGATAAAACAGACCATTGGCGCAGATATCAATGCGATCACGGACATTCGGAATTTCCAGTGGACAGATCACCTGACGAGTCGGGTTTAATTCCGAAACCTCTACCCTGTTCTCTCTCCCCGATAAAGAAATGATTTCGCAGGAGTGGAAAAGGACCCGCCACCCCCTCACGGCTTGTCGCAATTTCGCTGAACAAGTAATACTCTCTGTCATTCTTATGTCGACACAAACGAACCAACCCGTCGCGTTACGGTGCGAGGGACTAGTGAAGAGGTTTGCCGATGTTACGGCCGTCAATAGGCTCGATCTGGAAGTGTTCGCCGGGGAGTGTTTTGGGTTACTTGGGCCAAATGGGGCTGGGAAGACGACGACTGTCGAGATACTCGAGGGGCTGACGCCGTCCGATGAAGGTGAAGTCCAATTGTTAGGCCAGCATTGGAATTCGGGTAACAATCAGGCGCTGCGGGAGCGAATCGGTGTCCAGTTGCAGGAGACACAACTGGCGGAGAAGGTGACGGTTGTCGAGACGTTGCGACTGTTTCGCAGTTTCTACATGCGCGGTCACGATGTAGACGAGGTTATTCATACGGTCGCGCTCGAGGAGAAACGAAACGCGCGAGTGGGCAAACTCTCCGGTGGTCAGAAACAACGGCTCGCCGTTGCGTGCGCGCTCGTTAGCGATCCGGAACTCCTGTTTCTGGATGAGCCAACGACCGGTCTCGATCCGCAGGCACGTCTTTCGTTGTGGGATATCGTCGAGAAATTTCGCGCGGGTGGCGGCACGGTACTTCTGACCACACACTACATGGAAGAAGCGACGCGTCTCTGCGATCGGGTCGCGATCATGGACCACGGAAAGATGATCGCGCTCGGCACTCCCGCGGAGTTGATTGAATCGCTCGGTGCGGATCAGATCATCGAATTCAGCGCTACAAAGTCGCTCGAAGAAGATCCGTTAACACAACTGCCGGCCGTGAAGCATCTACATAAGCGCGGTGAGATCTATGCCCTTACCGTTGCGGAGATCGGTATCGCCTTGCCCGGATTGCTGGCCGAAATCAAACGTCAGCAGTCGGAGCTCGTCACGCTCACGACACACCAGGCGACCCTCGAAGATGTATTCGTCAGTTTGACAGGGAGAATGCTGCGCGATGGCTGAGGCAAACCAAACTCTTGTCAATCAACACGAGGAAAAAAGTGCGAAGTCGCAGACTCTTCATCCACTCGTCGAGCTGACGTTGACGCGCATACGCGAGTTTCTGCGCGAGCGAGAAGCCGTGTTCTGGGTGTTCGTCTTTCCCGTGTTAATGACGTTTGCGCTCGGAATCGCTTTTCGTAACACGGCGCCTGACAAGACGCCCGTGGCGATCGAAGCAGATGCGAAGGCAAGCGAGACGGCAAACCTTCTGTCGCGCTCGCCTGACATTACGGCGACCGTGTTGAGCTCGGACGAAGCCACGCAGGCATTGCGAAGCGGCAAGGTGGCCATCGTCGTCAAACCCACAAGCGATGCTTTTGAATATCGTTTCGATCCCACCAGACCGGAAAGCCGTACGGCCAGACTCCTGGTTGACGATGTCTTGCAAAGAGGCAAGGGAAGAGCGGACGTCGCCAGGGTTGGAGACCAGACGGTCACAGAACCGGGTGCTCGTTATGTCGACTTTCTCGTTCCGGGTTTGATCGGAATGAATCTGATGGGCAGCGGATTGTGGGGGCTTGGATTTACCGTTGTGATTGCGCGCTCGCGAAAGATCCTCAAGCGATTTGCCGCGACTCCGATGCGACGTTCACACTACCTGCTTTCATTCATGCTCTCACGACTCGTGTTCCTGGTGCTTGAAGTCGCGGCTGTGCTCATCTTCGCAACCGTCGCTTTCGGCTTTACCGTGCGTGGCTCCTGGCTAAGTGTTGCTTTGATCACAGCGCTTGGTGGTTTCACATTTTCGGGAATCGGATTGCTGGTCGCCGCGCGACCGACGACGATCGAAGGAGTGTCGGGACTGATGAACTTCATCATGCTTCCGATGTGGTTACTGTCAGGCACGTTTTTCTCCTCGGAACGATTTCCACACGTCCTGCAACCGTTCATCCAGGCTCTGCCGCTGACGGCGCTCAACAATACGCTGCGTGCGTTGATGAACGAGGGCGCATCGCTTACGTCGAACTGGATTCCGATCGCGATTCTGCTGGCGTGGTGTGTTGTGAGTTTTGTAGTTGCGCTGAAAATTTTTAAGTGGCAGTAACACGGATTATCGGGCTTCGATGAACAGGGAAATTGAACCGATCTGGCCTCCTCTCGTCGCCATGCTGGCGATCGGAGGATTGTATTCAGCGTTGCCGTCAAGTTTGCTGGCCGGCGCGCCGCCCTGGTTGCTCGTTGCGATCGTGGTCGCGTTGCTCGTGCCGATGGTGATTTTGCATTACATCGGTAATCACGCGCTGCATCAAAGGTTGGGCTATGTTCTCAACAGCATCGTAACTGCGGCTCTGATCCTTGCGCTCGCATTGCTGCTTTGGGAAGTCACGCAACACGAGGTGGCGCCGCCGCAGTTATTACGTTCTGCTGCCTCACTCTGGCTGGCAAACATTCTGATCTTCGCCTCGTGGTACTGGCGCCTTGATGGAGGCGGGCCACACAAACGAGCTCGAACAGTTGGGCACTCCGATGGCGCGTTCCTGTTCCCGCAGATGACTATGCCCCCTGAAGCAAAGGCTGCTGCGGGCGAAAAGGAGTGGGAACCGAACTTCGTTGATTATCTGTTTCTTGCTTTCAACACCAGCACTGCGTTCTCACCGACCGACGTGCCGGTGTTGTCGCGTTGGGCGAAGAGTATCATGATGGTCCAGGCGTTGATTTCTTTGCTGGTGATTGCGTTACTTGCGGGACGCGCCGTGAATATTTTGTAGCCACAAAAAGGCACAAAAATCACATAAAGAGATACTTGGACACAGTCGGGGGTTTAGTGGCTCATGGCGTAGACAATCACGTTCATGCCGATCTTGTAAGCCATGAAGCCGTACTGCGCGGGATAGCGTGGATCGTTGATCCACTCCCAGGCGTCGCCGAGGTCACAGTTGCGGGTGAGAAAGACCATCAGTCGACCGTCTTTGTTTTCCACGCCCATGTAATGCGGCGTGACTCCGCCCTTCTCGTACGTCACACCGTGAATCAATGCCGCGACTCCGGGAACCTGGACCACGTGGTCCACATCGAAATAACTATGAAATATTGGATGCGAGAGCGGCAAATCCTTGATTTCGTACTCGGGCAGAATCATTCGAATCTGCTCGCGGGCGTGTTGCCATTCGGTTTCACCGTGAAAGTCATCGAGAAAAAGAAAACCGCCGCGCATGAGATACTCGCGTAACGCCGCGGCATCCGTCTCGGTCAACTCCAT
>Ga0111539_10006677_pt1 | contig 14860 bp, 13 predicted proteins | sample RhiMethybrSRZTD1_FD_79667 | JGI IMG/M metagenome (GOLD analysis project Ga0111539, IMG submission 79667) | Populus rhizosphere microbial communities from Tennessee, USA - Rhizosphere MetaG P. TD hybrid SRZTD1 (version 2) (version 2) | ecosystem: Host-associated > Plants > Roots > Rhizosphere >... | reverse complement strand
TTCGTCCGCGACGAGATCCCGGCCGACCAGGCCCGGGCGATCTTCGACGGCCACCGGTTCAAGCTCGAGATCATCGACAACGCGTCGACCGACCCGATGTCGGGCACCGGCGACCGGGGCGAGGTCCGCACCTACGAGAACCCGCCGCACAAGCCCAAGGACCACCCGCCGTTCGCCGGGCGGCCCGGCTTCATCGACCTGTGCCGGGGGCCCCACGTCGAGGACACGAGCCGCCACCTGGGCCACTTCAAGCTGCTGCGCGTCGCCGGCGCCTACTGGCGGGGCGACGAGCGCAACCCCCAGCTCCAGCGCATCTACGGCACGGCGTGGGACAGCCGCAAGGCCCTCGAGGCGCACCTCCACCAGCTCGAGGAGGCCGCCAAGCGCGACCACCGCAAGCTCGGGGCCGAGCTCGACCTGTTCCACTTCCCGCCCGAGGTCGGCAGCGGCCTGCCGCTGTACCACCCCAAGGGCGGCATGGTGCGCAAGCTCATGGAGGACTACAGCCGGTCCGAGCACGAGAAGGCGGGCTACGAGTTCGTCTACACGCCCCACATCGCCAAGGGCGACCTGTTCGAGAAGAGCGGGCACCTCGGTTGGTACAAGGACGGCATGTACCCCCCGATGGAGCTCGACGAGGGGCACGAGTACTACCCCAAGCCGATGAACTGCCCCATGCACGTGCTCATCTACGCGTCGCGGCAGCGGTCGTACCGCGAGCTGCCGCTGCGGCTGTTCGAGTTCGGCACGGTGTACCGCTACGAGAAGTCGGGCGTGGTCCACGGTCTGCTGCGGGCGCGGGGCTTCACCCAGGACGACTCGCACATCTTCTGCGCCCCCGAGCAGCTCGCCGGCGAGCTGACCAGCCTGCTGCACTTCGTGTTGAAGCTGCTGCGCGACTTCGGGTTCGACGAGTTCGAGGCCGAGCTCGCCACGCGGCCCGACGACTTCGTCGGCGAGATCGCGGAGTGGGACGAGGCCGAGGCCGCGCTCAAGGTGGCCGTCGAGGCCGCCGACATCCCCTACGTCGTGGCCGAGGGCGAGGGCGCCTTCTACGCCCCCAAGATCGACGTCCACGTCCGCGACGCCATCGGCCGGCGGTGGCAGCTGTCGACGTTGCAGGTCGACTTCCAGGAGCCGGGCCGGTTCGACATCGAGTACGTGGGCGCCGACAACCAGCGGCACCGGCCCCAGATGATCCACCGGGCCCTCTTCGGCTCGTTCGACCGCTTCTTCGGCGTGCTGCTCGAGCACACGGCCGGCGCCCTGCCCACCTGGCTGGCGCCGGTGCAGGTGCAGGTGCTGCCGGTGCGGTCCGACCACGAGGACCATGCGTCCGCCCTCGGGGCGCGCCTCAAGGCCGAGGGCTTCCGCGTCGACGTGGTCGGCGCGGACGAGCCGCTGGGCGCCCGCATCCGCAAGGCGAAGCTCGAGAAGGTCCCGCACGTCGTGGTGGTGGGCGACGACGACGTCGCCAACGACACGGTCGGCGACAACCCCCGGGGCGGCAAGGTCGAGCGCGACGTGCCCGTGGCCGACTTCATCGAGCGGCTGCACACCGAGACCGCCACGCACGCCTGATGGTCGACGCCGTGCCCCCGGCCGGGGGAGAGGACGTGGAGCGGCCGCGCGCCATGGACCGCATGTGGGCGGGGTGGCGGTCGACGTACGTGGCCGCGGCCGGCAACGGCGCGCTGGCGGGGGAGGGGTCGATCTTCCGGCGCATCCTCGACTCGGGCCTGCCCGACGACGAGACGCACATCGTCTGGCGGGGGTCGACGGTCTTCGCGATCCTCAACGCCTTCCCCTACACGAGCGGCCACCTGCTGCTCATGCCGTACCGCGAGGTGCCCGACCTCGAGCACCTGGCCGACGACGAGAGCGCCGAGCTGTGGGCGGCCGTGCGCGCCGCGGTGGTGGCCGTCAAGGCGGCGTACGGGCCCCAGGGGGTCAACGTCGGGCTCAACCTCGGCGAGGCCGCAGGGGCGGGCATCCCGTCGCACCTGCACGTGCACGTGCTCCCGCGCTGGAACGCCGACTCGAACTTCATGACGTCGGTGGCCGAGACCCGGGTGCTCCCCGAGTCGCTCGGCGACTCCTGGACGCGGCTCCGCGCCGCGTGGCCGGTCGACCCCGCGTGAGCCGCACCCGGCGGCCCGCCGGCGACCAGGCGGTTTCCGCGCCCCGAGCCGGGGTCGCTACCGTCGCAGGCGCCATGGCGGACGACCGCACCACCGACGCCGACCCCGTCGACGACGACCCCTCCACCACCGACCGCGCGGCCGCCACCGGCGGCGCCGACGGCCCGCGCTCGGCCGCCGAGGACGCGGCGGGCCGCTCCGCCGGGCTCGATGCCGCCGCCGGCAACGCCGACGCGGGCGACCCCGACGACGTCGACGCCGAGGCCAGCGACGCCGACGAGGCCCGCGACGCCGACGTGAGCGACGCCGAGCACGTCGACGAGCTGCCCGAGGACCTCGACGCCGCCGGCTACGTCGGTCCGTACCTGTTCCCGAACAACAACCGGCGGCGCATCCCCGGCTACCTCTACCTCGCCACCGCCCTCGTGTGCGTGGCGGCGTGGCTGCTGGTCGACGACTCGCCGTACGTGAACGGGGGCCTGCTGCTCGCCGCCGCCATCCTGGCCGCCGTCGGGGTGTACTCGATCGTGGCGGGCTGGAACCTCGACGTCGACGAGCAGGACGCCCTCGTCGCCGCCAGTCGGGCCGTGGGCTTCCCGGTCGGCCACGCCTCCGCGCAGATGGGCTGGCGCGGCCTGCTGAGCCGACCCACGTGGCGCATCCTGCTCTACTCGGCGGAGAACCCTCCGCAGAAGCGGGGCCTGGTGCTCGTCGACGGCGTCGACGGCGAGATCGTGCAGCACTTCGTCGAGGACAACCCCGAGGACTGGTCCGACCTCGACACGGGCGAGACGTCGCCCACCTCCTGACCCGGGTGTCGGCCTGGGGCCGCCACCGAGGGCGTGCCTACCCTGGTCGACCGTGCGCCGACGGCTGATCTCGGGGATCCTGCTGGGGGCGGTCCTGGTGGCCGCGGCCTGTGGCGGATCGGACGACGCCGCCGACGACCGCCGCGGCGACGGGCCCACGACCACCACGACCGAGGCCGCCCCCACGACGGAGGCGCCGCCGACCACGGCGCCGCCCACGACCGCGCCGTTCGACCCGGACGCGCTGCGCCCGCCGGCACCGGCGGGCGATCCGGCGGCGCTGGCGGCACAGATCGCCGAGGCCGAGGCGACCATCCGCCGGGCGGCCGTCGGGACCCCCGACCTGGCCGCCGCCGGGCTGGAGCAGCAGGTGGCCTACCGCCAGCTCGGCGACCACCCCGACTGGGACGCCGCCGTGCTGGCCGCGTTGCCGCCCGAGCTGCGCCCGGCGGCCGAGACCCACGCCGCGGCGCGGCGCGACCTGCGGGCCCTCACCGGCGAGCCGTCGACCGAGATGCCGGCGTGGCGCCTCGTGGCGCCGGCGGCTGCCGGCGACCTGCTGGCCTGGTACCACGAGGCCGAGGCCGAGTTCGGGGTGCCCTGGACCTACCTCGCCGCGATCAACCTGGTCGAGACCGGCATGGGGCGCATCCGCGGGGCGTCGACGGCGGGCGCCCAGGGCCCGATGCAGTTCCTGCCGTCGACGTGGGCCGCCTACGGCGAGGGCGACATCAACGACCCGCGCGAGGCGATCCGGGCGGCGGCCCGCCTGCTGGTGGCCAACGGGGCACCGGGCGACATGGAGGCGGCGGTGTTCGCGTACAACCACGACACCCGCTACGTCGACGCGGTCACCCGCTACGCCGGGCTGATCGGCGAGCACCCGAACGCCTACGCGGGCTTCCACGCCTGGGGGGTCTGGTACTGGACGACCGCCGGTGACATCTACCTGCCGGTGGGGTGGGAGGCCTCCGAGCGGGTGCCGGTCGACCAGTACGTCGCCGCGCACCCCGGCGGATGAGCGACGCCGTCCGCGGCGCCGGTCACGTCAGGTCCGGAGGCGGCGCCGACCGCCGGACCGCCGCCAGCACGCGCTCCGCGCCACGCAGGTGGTCGACGCCGACCTCGACCGCCTGCCGGGCCAGGTCGAGGGCGGTGACCGTGCGGCGGGAGTCGTCGACCGTGCCGGTGCGGTCCCAGTCGCGCGCCGAGGTCGCGTCGACCCGGTCGGCGGCGGCGTTGGCCTCGAGGCCCAGCTCGGAGAGCCGTTCGTGGACGGTGCCCGTGACCCCTCCTGGCTTCGGCCGGGCCTGGGGATCGACGTCGACCGCGGCCAGCGCGGGCCTGTCGTCGGTGAGCACCGCGGCCAGCGCCCGGTCGAGCGCGGCGATGCCCCAGGCGGCGGCGACGATGTGCCCGATGGCGGACCAGCCCTCGACCATGCGGTGGGCGACGTCGTCGGGCGACTCGTCCTCGCCGAGGCCGGCGAACAGCCCGCGGTAGCGCCGCTCGAAGCCCCGGAGTGCCACGACGACGTCGGACGGAGCGAGGCGAGACAGGTCCATCCACCAGGTTCTAGCGCACGTCCGCCCGCCCGGCGCCCCGCCCGCGGGTGCGCCGGGACCGGCCCGGGGGCCGGAACGGACTCGTCGGCGGCGGGGCGCATCGGCCAACGTGGGCGCCGTGACCGCCGCTCCCGCCCGCGCCCCCGACGCGCCCGCCCCCGCCGTCGGGCGGGCCCACCGGGGCCGCGGGTTGGCCCAGGTCACGGCGGCCGCGGTGCTGTTCGGCGTCAACGCCAGCGTGTCGAAGGTCGTGCTCGAGGCGGGGGTGCCGCCCCGCCAGCTGGCGGCGCTGCGGTGCATCGGGGTCGCCGTCGGCCTGCTCGCGGTCCTGGGCCCGACCGCTCGGGGCCGCCTGCGGGTGCCCCGCCGCGCCCTCGGCCAGCTGGCGGTCCTCGGCGTCGTCGGCGCCGCGCTGATCCAGTGGTTCTACTTCGTCGCCATCGACCGGCTCCCCGTGGGGATCGCCATCCTGCTGGAGTTCACCGGGCCGGTCCTCGTCGCCGTGTTCGCCCGTCTCGTGCTGCGCGAGCACGTGCGCGGGGTCGTGTGGCTGGCGCTGGCCCTGTCGCTCGGCGGCCTGGCGCTCGTGGCCCAGGTGTGGGAGGACGTCCGCCTCGACGCCGTCGGGGTCGCGGCCGCGTTGGGCGGGGCCGTGTGCCTGGCCACGTTCCTGCTGCTCGGACGGCACACCGGCGGGGCGGTCGACCCGCGGGCGGTGAACTTCTGGATGTTCGCGTGGGCCAGTGCGTTCTGGCTGGTCGTGGAGCCCCCGTGGGGCGTCGACCGCGAGCCGCTGACCCGCTCGACATCGCTGCTCGGGGGGCTCGACGGCGTCACGGTGCCCGTCTGGCTGGCGGTGCTGTGGGTGATCGTGCTGGGGACCCTGGCCCCGTACGCCCTCGACCTGGCGGCCCTGCGGCACCTGTCGGCCACCACCGTCGGCGCCGTGGGCATGCTCGAACCTGTCGTGGCGACCGGCGTCGCCTGGCTGTGGCTGCAGCAGTCCCTCGACGCGCTGCAGGTCCTCGGCGGCGCCATCGTGCTCGTGGGGGTGGCGCTGGCGCAGGCGGCCCGGCGCCCGGCCGAGGGGGACGGTGGCGACGACGGCGCGATCGTCGCCGGCGCCGACGCGCCCCTGCACCGGTAGCGTGCCCGCCATGTCCATCTACGACGTGTCGATCAACCGGCTCGACGGATCGCCCGCCGAGCTGCACGACTACGACGACAAGGCCGTGCTCGTGGTCAACGTGGCCTCGCAGTGCGGCCTCACCCCGCAGTACACGGGCCTCGAGGAGCTGCAGGAGCGCTACGCCGACAGGGGCTTCACCGTCCTCGGCGTGCCGTGCAACCAGTTCGGCGCCCAGGAGCCGGGGTCGGCCGAGGAGATCGCCACGTTCTGCTCGACGAACTACGGCGTGACCTTCCCCCTCACCGAGAAGGTCGAGGTCAACGGCGACGATCGCCACCCCCTCTACCAGCAGCTCGTCGACGTGCCCGACGGCGAGGGCCACACCGGCGACATCCGGTGGAACTTCGAGAAGTTCCTGGTGGCGCCCGGTGGCGAGGTCGTCGCCCGGTTCAACCCGATGGCCGAGCCGACGTCCGACGACGTCGTCGGCGCCATCGAGAAGACCCTGCCCGGCTGAGCCCGGGCCGGCGTGCCGCACCCGGGCCGCCTCCGGCCGAACCCGGGCGCCCGGGGCCGCTCAGCGCCCCCGGGCGGCGCGCAGCACGCGACCGACGTCGAGGAGGTGGTGGCTGCCCTCGTGCACGACGATCGCGGCGAGGTCGGCCACCGTCACCTCGCGTCCCCGACCGGTGAGGCCGGGCAGGCGCCACTCGTCGGCGTTCAGCTCGGACAGCGTGGTGGCAAGGTCGTCGGCCCGGTCGGCCAGGTCGTCGGCGACGGCGATGCGGTCGCGCTCCGGCGCGTCCGCCACCTTGCCCTCCCAGTCGACCACCATCTCGTCGGGCTCGCGGCCCTCGATCGCGCAGCGGACCCGGTCGTCGAACACCGTGAAGATGTCGACGACGTGCCCGGTGTACTCGAGCGCGGACCACACCCCCGGCTGCGGCGAGATGCGCACCACCGCGTCGAGGTCCTCGCCCGGCAGCCCCCGGGTCAGCGGCGCCCGGTAGCGCCGGCCGAACGACCGCACCGCCGTGGCCATGTCGGGGGGACGCAGGTCGGCCGGGTCGAACCCGCACTCGGCGCAGGGGTCGACGGGCACCGTCAGTCCTCGTGGACCAGCTCGCGCCGGACCGCGTCGACCAGGTGGGCCGGCAGGACGTCGTAGTGGTCGTGCTCGGCGCGGAACCGGCCGCGCCCGCCGGTCAGCGAGCGCAGCTCGATGGCGTAGCGCTGGATCTCGGACGTCGGGACCAGCGCCGTGACGACCTGGCGGCCCTCGATGGTGGTGTCGGTGCCCTGCACGCGCCCGCGGCGGGCGTTGAGGTCGCCCATCACGTCGCCCTGGAGCTCGAGCGGGACGGTGACCTCGAGGCGGCTGATCGGCTCGAGGATCACCGGCCCGGCGTCGGCGAGCGCGGCCCGGAACGCGAGCCGGCCGGCCACCTTGAACGCCATCTCGGAGCTGTCGACCGAGTGCTCCTTGCCGTCGGTGACGGTCACCCCCACGTCGACGACGGGGTAGCCGAACACCCCGCCGGCGCTCATCGCCTCCTCGATGCCCTTCTGGATGGCCCCGATGTAGCTGCGGCCGATGGCCCCGCCCACGACCCTGCTGGCGAACGTGAAGCCCTCGCCGCGGGGAAGTGGCTCGAGGTCGATGACGCACACCCCGAACTGCCCGTGACCGCCCGTCTGCTTCTTGTGGCGGCCCTCGACGCCGGTGACGGGTGACGTCACGGTCTCGCGGTAAGCGACCCGCACCGGCTCGGTGTCGACGTTGGCCCCGAACTTGCGGGTCAGCTTCTCGAGCGTGATCTGCAGGTGGGTCTCGCCCGTGCCCCGCAGCAGGGTCTGGTGGGTCTCGTCGACGCGCTCGACCCGCAGGGCGGGGTCCTCGTCGACCAGGCGGTGCAGCGCGGTGGCGAGCTTGTCCTCGTCGGCCTGGGTCCGGGGCAGGACCGCGAGCGACAGGGTCGGCTCGGGCTGGGGGACGGGCTCGACGCGCACGGGCATGCCCCGCGGCGCCAGCGTGTCGCCCGTGACCGTGCCGGCCAGCTTGGACACCGCCCCGATGTCGCCGGCGACGAGCTCGGACGCCTGCTCCTGCTCGCGCCCCCGCACGGTCAGCAGGCCGTGCAGGCGCTCGTCGGCACCCGTGCGGCTGTTGACCAGGTGGTCGTCGGGGCGGACGGTTCCCGAGAGCACCCGGAACATGCTGACCTGCCCGACGTAGGGGTCGGCGATGGTCTTGAACACGAAGGCGAGCGGGTCGGCGGCGCCGTCGGGGGCGACGTCGGCGCGGACCGCCTCGTCGCCGTTGCCGGCCGCCACGGTGAACGGGTGGTCGAGCGGAGACGGCCCGATCTCGACCAGCAGGTCGGCGAGCCGGTCGATGCCGATCTCGGCCGTGGCCGACCCGATCACGACCGGGAACACGGTGGCGGCGGCGATGCCGTCGTGCAGGGCGTGCTCGAGCTCGTCGACGCTCGGGACGTCGCCGTCGAGGTAGCGCTCGAGCAGGGCGTCGTCGGCGACGACGATGCCCTCGACCAGGTTGTCGTGCACCTGGTGCTCGAGCGCTTCCATCTCGTCGGGGATGGCCTCGGTGTGGGGCACGCCGCCCTCGTAGATGTGGGCGGTGTCGGTGAGCAGGTCGGCGATGCCCCGGAACCCGGCCTCGACGCCGATCGGCAGCTCGAGCGGGGCGACGCCGGCGCCGAGCCGGTCGCGCAGCGCCGCGAGCGTGGCGTCGAAGCTGGCGCGCTCGCGGTCGAGCTTGTTCACGAACACCATGCGCGGCACGCCCAGGTCGCGGGCGAGCTCCCAGGCCTCCTCGGTCTGGACCTCGACGCCGTCGACCGCGCTGACCACGAACACCGCCATGTCGGCGATGCGCAGCGCGGCCGCGACCTCGCCCATGAAGTCGGCGTAGCCGGGCGTGTCGATGAGGTTGACCTTGTGGTCGCGCCACTCGAACGGCGCCAGCGCCAGCGAGAGCGAGATGCCGCGCTTGTGCTCCTCGGGGTCGAAGTCGCAGGCGGTCGTGCCGTCCTCGACGCGGCCCATCCGCGAGATGGCCCCGGCGCGGTGCAGCAGGGCCTCGGCGAGGCTCGTCTTGCCGGCTCCACTGTGCCCGACCAGGGCGACGTTGCGGATCTGACCCGTGGCGTACCGCTTCACCAGGCTCCCCCTCGGAGATGGTCGGCGATGGCGGCGAGGGTACCTCCGAGCCGGCGGTGCGCGCGGGCCCGTTGCAGGCCCGGTCCGGGGTGGTGCGGTGGCCCGAGCGCGCGTTGTTACCCTGGAAGGGCCTCGGCAGGCGCATCCTGCACGACGACGGCCGGACGAGCTGGCCAACGCGCTGCCGAGCGACCACCTGGAGACACACACGATGTTCGACGGACGGTGGCGCAGCACCTTCGAGAAGGGCCTGCGACCCATGGGCGCCCAGATCCGGCGCACCGGCATCACGGCCAACCACCTCACGACGACCGGCCTGGTGATGGGCGCGGCGGCGGCGGTGGTCATCGCCAACGGCTGGCTGCGCGCCGGGCTGGTGCTGCTCGCCCTCACCGCGGTGCCCGACGTGCTCGACGGCGCCGTGGCCAAGGCCTCCGGCACCGCGTCGCCGCGCGGGGCGTTCTTCGACTCGGTGATCGACCGGGTCAGCGACGCCCTGCTGCTCGGCGGCATCGCCTGGTACCTCGACAGCACCCAGCCCGGCCGGGTCGCGATGCTGCCCCTCGCCGTGCTGGCCGCCTCGATGCTCGTCTCGTACGAGCGCGCCAAGGCGGAGTCGCTCGGCTTCGACGCCCGGGGCGGGCTGATGGAGCGCGCCGAGCGCCTCCTCTTCCTGGGCTTCGGCCTGCTGTTCGAGTCGCTGCTGGTTCCCGTTCTGTGGGTGATGCTGGTGCTCACCGTGTTCACCGCCGTCCAGCGGTTCGTGAAGGTGTGGCGCCAGGCGTCGGCCCCCCAGGTGCAACCGCTCAGCACCCGGTGGCGGCAGCGCCGCGTCGCCCGCTCGACCCAGCGCACGTGGCGGCGCCAGACGCTGGCGCAGCGCCGCCGGCGCTGAGCGACGTCCGCCCGCCCGACCCGCGAGCCCGCTGACGACATGGACCTGGTGACGCCCGCCTACCGCGCCGCATCGGCCGTGGCCCAGGCGGCGCCCGGCGTGGTCGTCGACGCGGTGGCGCCGCGGCTCGCCGGCCTGCTCGCCCTGCGGTCGAGCGACAGGCGGGAGATGGTCGAGCGCCACCAGCGCCGGGTCGACCCGGGGCTCTCCGGCGCCGCGCTGCGGCGCAGGGTGCAGCAGGTCTACGCCTCCTACGGCCGCTACTACGGCGAGTCGTTCCGCCTGCCGTCGGTCGGGCCCGACGAGCTCGACGCCCGCTTCTCGACCGAGGGCTTCGAGCACGTCGAGCGGTCGGTCGACAAGGGGGTCGGCCCGCTGCTCTGCCTGCCCCACCTCGGCAGCTGGGAGTGGAGCGCCTACTGGCTGTCCCGGGTCCGCGACATCCCCGTCACCGCGGTGGTCGAGCGCGTCGAGCCCCCGGCGCTGTTCGACTGGTTCGTCGACTTCCGTGAGAGCATCGGCATGCAGATCGTGCCGTTGGGTCCCGAGGCCGGCCGGGCGACGGTCGCCGCGGTCAAGGCCGGGCGGGCGATCGCCCTGCTGTGCGACCGCGACATCGGCCGGGGCGGGGTGGACGTCACGTTCTTCGGTGAGCGCACCACCCTCCCCTCGGGCCCGGCCGTGCTCGCCCTGCGCACGGGCGCCCCGTTGCTGCCCACCGCGGTGTACGACGCCGGCCGGTCGCACCACGGCGTCGTGCGCCCCCCGCTGCCGGCCGAGCGGCGGGGCTCGTTCCGCGAGGACGTGGCGGCCCTCACGCAGCTCCTGGCCGACGAGCTCGAGGGGCTGATCCGCCGCGCTCCCGAGCAGTGGCACCTGATGCAGCCCAACTGGCCGAGCGACCGCACCGGCACCCCCGCGGTCCGCCTCTGAACCGGTTCGTCCCCGGCGGCCACCGGGCGGCTCCGCGCCCGGCACTACGCTGAGCCCGTGCGCATCGGGCTGGTCTGCCCCTACAGCCTCACGGTTCCCGGCGGCGTCCAGGCGCAGGTGCTGGGCCTCGCCCGCACGCTGCGCGTGCTCGGGGTCGAGGCCCGGGTGCTGGCCCCGTGCGACGGGCCCCCGCCGGACCCGGGGGTGACGCCGCTCGGCGAGAGCGTGCCGACCGCGTCGAACGGCTCGTTCGCTCCGCTCGCCCCCGACCCGGCTGCCCAGCTGCGCACGATCCGGGCGCTGCGCGACGAGGCGTTCGACGTGCTGCACGTGCACGAGCCGCTGGCACCCGGGCCCACGATGACCACGCTGCTGTTCCGCAACGCCCCGATGGTCGGCACGTTCCACCGGGCCGGCGACAGCGCGGCCTATGCCATCGCCCGGCCCGGGGTGCGCTGGCTGGCGAAGCGGCTCGACATCCGCTGCGCCGTGTCGAAGGACGCCCGCGCCACCGCGGAGCGGGCGCTCGGCGGCACCTACGAGCTGCTGTTCAACGGCATCGAGGTCGAGCGGTTCGGCAAGGCCACCCCGGCGCCGTCGACCGGGCCGACGATCTTCTTCATCGGTCGGCACGAGGAGCGCAAGGGCCTCGCCGTGCTGCTCGACGCCCTGCGCCACCTGCCGTCCGACGTCACCGTGTGGGTCGGGGGCACCGGGCCCCAGACCGAGGCGCTGCGGGCCCGCCACGGCGGCGATCCCCGCATCGAGTGGCTGGGCCGGGTCAGCGACGACGAGGTGGCGGCCCGCATGCGCGGGGCCGACGTGTTCTGCGCACCGTCGCTGCACGGCGAGTCGTTCGGCATCGTGCTGCTCGAGGCCATGGCGGCGGGTGCGGTCGTCGTGGCCTCCGCCCTCGACGGCTACGCCAACGTGGCCACCGACGGCGTCGACGCGCTGCTCACCCCGCCGGGCGACAGCGACGCCCTGGCCGTCGCCCTGCGCGCCGCGCTGGGCGACGGCAGCCTGCGGGCCCGGCTGGTGGCGGCCGCCGAGCAGCGGGCCCAGGAGTTCTCGATGGTGCGCCTGGCCGAGGCCTACGTCACCCGCTACGAGCGCCTGATCCACCCCGCCTGACGAGGGCACCGTCGCCCCTGACGAGGGGACCTTCCCGCGCCGACCTAGGATGAGCGGCCGTGATCGTCGCCATCATCATCGTCGTCGTCCTGGTGCTGCTCGCGCTGTACGTCATCGTGAGCTACAACGGGCTCGTCTCGTTGCGCAACCGCATCGAGAACGCCTGGGCCCAGATCGACGTGCAGCTCAAGCGCCGCTACGACCTCATCCCCAACCTGGTCGAGACGGTGAAGGGCTACGCCGCCCACGAGCGCGAGACGCTCGACGCCGTCATCCAGGCCCGCAACGCCGGCATGTCGGCCCAGGGCCCGCACGACCAGGCCGCCGCCGAGAACCAGATCACCGGCGCCCTCAAGTCGCTGTTCGCGCTGTCCGAGGCCTACCCCGACCTGAAGGCGAACCAGAACTTCTCGCAGCTGCAGGAGGAGCTCACGGGCACCGAGGGCCGCATCGCCTACGCGCGGCAGTTCTACAACGACACCGTCTACCGCTACAACACGAAGGTGCAGAGCTTCCCGGCCAACGTCCTGGCGGGCATGTTCCGGTTCCAGGAGCGCGAGTACTTCCAGGCCGACGACGAGTCGCGCGGCCCGACGCAGGTCAGCTTCTGACCGCGATGGTCGCCGGTCTCACGTCTGCCGGGTCGATGTTCGACCAGGTCACCGCCAACAAGCGCCGCAGCTGGCTGCTCATCGCCGGCTTCGTGCTGTTCGTGGCGCTGATCGCGGTCGTGTTCGCGTACCTCATCGGCGGAGGCCCGGTCGGCATCGTCGTGGCCCTCGCGATCGCCGCCGCCACGAGCTTCGCCTCGTACTGGAAGTCCGACGCCGTCGCCCTGCGCGTGAGCCGGGCCCACCCGGCGCCCGTCGAGCAGTACGCCCGCTACCACAACATCGTCGAGGGCCTGTGCATCGCCTCGGGCCTGCCGAAGCCGCGGCTGTACGTGGTCGACGACCCGGCGCCCAACGCGTTCGCCACGGGGCGCAACCCGCGCAACGCCGCGGTGGCGGTCACGACCGGCCTGCTCGAGAAGATGAACCGCATCGAGCTCGAGGGCGTGCTGGCCCACGAGCTGTCGCACGTCAAGAACTACGACATCCTCGTGTCGACCCTCGCCGTCACGATGGTGGGCGTGGTGGCCGTGCTCGCCGACCTGGGCATCCGGATGCAGTGGTGGGGCATGGGCCGCAACTCCCACCGTGGCTTCGACCAGAACCAGGGGGGCAGCAGCGGCCCGCTCGCGCTGCTGTCGGTGTTCGGCTTCGTGCTCCTGGCCCTCGCCCCGGTCGTGGCGCAGGTGATGCAGCGCACGGTCAGCCGGCGGCGCGAGGTGCTGGCCGACATGTCGGGCGTCGAGATGACGCGCTACCCGCCGGGGCTGATCTCGGCCCTCGAGAAGCTGCGCGACGACTCCACCGTCGTGCACGCCACCAGCCACGCCACCGCTCACCTCTGGATCGAGCAGCCGTCGGCACAGACCGAGCCCGAGGGCCGGATGAGCCGCATCAACCGCATGTTCGACACCCACCCGCCCATCGAGGAGCGCATCGCGCTGCTGCGCGAGCTCTGACCGGCGCCGCCGGTCGGGCGTGTGTCCGGCGCGGCCGGCTGCTCACCCGTCGCGGCGGGCCAGCACCCGGTAGGCGTTCGAGATCGGCACCCGGTCGGCGAGCAGCGCGCCGACGAGCTGGTCGGTGACGGCCGCGGCCGCGAGCACCGGCACCGCCGCGGTCAGCGCCGCGGTGCGGCGGAGGCGCTGGGCCGGGGTCGAGGGGGCGCGCCAGGGCACGTCGACCGGCGGCGCCAGGCGGTTGACGGCCAGGTAGGTCGCCCCGGTGAGGTCGCCGCGCTGGTGGGCCTCGGCCCGGTGGCGCTCGACCACCGTGAACCCGCGCGCCGCGAGCATGCGCTCGAGCAGCGGGAGCGGGGGCATGTGGAGGTGCTGGGGTTGCAGGTACGCGCCCCACCACTGGCCGAGCAGGCGGGCCAGCAGCGAGTCGGGGTCGGGCATCTCGACGAGCAGCAGTCCCCCCGGCTCGAGGACCGTGCGGGCGGCGTCGAGCTCGGCGCCAGGGTCGCGGGTGTGCTCGAGGTAGTGGTGCATGCTCACCACGTCGTAGGACCCGGCCAGCCCGGGTGCCAGGTCGGGGAACAAGCCCCGCATGCCCCGGTCGAGCCAGCCGCGCCGCTCGGCGTCGTCGATCGAGCTCGCCAGGTCGATGGCGTCGAACGTCGCCTTCGGCCAGGTGGCCCGGGCGGACAGGGAGAAGTGGCCGTGCCCGCCCCCGACGTCGAGCCACCGGCGCGGGTCGGCGTGGCGCGCCACCATCTCGACCCGCCGGCGGTAGAACGCGCGCTCGCTGGCGAACGCGAGCTCCATCTGCTCCTCGCCGGCCCCGTCGTAGAAGTCGCGGTAGTAGACGTCGAGCCCGGCCGGGGTGAGCGTCGGGTTCTGGAACACGTGCCCGCACCCGCCGCACTCCTCGAGCGTGAACACCCCGGGTTTGCGCTGGAAGAGGTCGCCGAGCCGCAGGCGCACCGACAGGTCGGTCGCGCCGCACAGCGGGCAGTCGGCCCGTCGGGGCTCGAAGAGGTGTGCGGGGCCCGCCGCCAGGTCGCGCTGGTAGGCGGTGCGGCCGTCGGCGACGACGCGCTGCCGGTGCTCCCGCCGGGCCTGCTCGCGCTCGCCCGCCCCCGTGCGCCGGTGCGCCGCCCGCGCGACCCGCGCCAGGTCGCGGGCCGCGGTCGGCAGGCGCAGGACGGTGCGCGGCGCCAGGTCGCGGGGGCGGGCGGCGGTGCCCGCCACCGCGAGCGGGGCCTGCAGCGCGTGCGCGGCGGCGGCGACGACGCCCCGCGGGCGCTGCGTCGCGAGGCCCGCGAGGGCCGCGAGCTGGGTGGCGCGCACGGTGAGGGCGGCGGGTGTGGCGAGCGAGAAGAACGCCTCGGTCGCGGCGCGCCGCCAGCCGGCGTCGTCGCCGGGGGTGGGGGCCGTGAGCCGGGGCGCGAAGGCGTGCGCCGAGGCGAGCGGCGCGTACCTCGACAAGGTGCGCATCGTGGCGAGCAGGTCGATC
>Ga0111539_10006675_pt1 | contig 14864 bp, 15 predicted proteins | sample RhiMethybrSRZTD1_FD_79667 | JGI IMG/M metagenome (GOLD analysis project Ga0111539, IMG submission 79667) | Populus rhizosphere microbial communities from Tennessee, USA - Rhizosphere MetaG P. TD hybrid SRZTD1 (version 2) (version 2) | ecosystem: Host-associated > Plants > Roots > Rhizosphere >... | reverse complement strand
GTCGCATCGTTTAACCGCACCCGGGGACCTCGGCTCCGGGGGCTAACTCCGGAGCAATGCGATGGCATTCCCAGTAGCAGGTGCTGGCACTACACCGCCGCTATGGCCGGTCGGCTCGACCGCCAACGCGCTCGCCGCCAACAAATTCATCCCGGAAATCTGGTCCGGCAAGCTGATCGAGAAGTTCTATGCCTCGACCGTGCTCGCTGCGATCTCGAACACCGACTACGAAGGCGAGATCAAGAACCAGGGTGACAAGGTCATCATCCGGACCAAGCCGACGATCACCATCCGGCCGTACCGCGCCGACGGCTTGCTGACCATCGACCGGCCGGAAGGCGGCAACACCGAGCTGTTGATCGACAAGGGCGATTACTTCAACCTCGCCCTCGACGACGTGATGCGGATCCAGTCCGACATCAACCTCCTCGACATCTGGTCTGACGATGCCGGTGAGCAGATGAAGATCGTCGTCGACCGCGCGGTGCTGCTCGGCATGCTCGGTGCGGCGCACGCCAAGAACCGCGGCGCTGCGGCCGGTATGATTTCCGGCGACGTCAACCTCGGTGTCACCGGTACCCCGCTCAGCGTAGTGGCGCGGTCACCGACCACTGGTCAGGTCGAAATCCTCGACGTCATCCTCCGTCTCGGTCAGGTGCTCGACGAGCAGAACATCCCGGAGAGCGGTCGCTGGGTGATCATCCCCGCCTGGGCGGCGATGATGCTCAAGCAGTCCGAGCTCCGGCAGGCTTACCTGACCGGCGACAGCATCTCCCCGCTGCGCAACGGCAGGATCGGCCAGATCGATCGCTTCACCGTCTACGTCTCCAACCTCTTGCCGCGTGGCCCGGTGACCGGTCCGCCGGCGCTGGCAACCGGTGAGACGCCGATCTTTGCCGGACATCCGCACGGTCTGACCTTCGCCTCGCAGTTCACCAACATCGAAACGCTGCGCTCCGAGCTCAGCTTCTCGACCCTGCTGCGTGGCCTGCAGATCTACGGCTGGAAGGTTCTCGACAGTATCGCGATCGCGGAAGCGATTGTGCTGAAGGCATAAGGTTTCCTCTCGTTTCCCTGTGCCTCATGCTGTCGAGTAGCGTCCCTGCGGTGGCGTTCCGCAGGGACGCCCTAACTTTGCAAGTTACGAGAGGACACGATGCTGGACACGGTGGAGGACTACGTCAAGGAAGCGCGTGTGCTGCTTCAGGACACGCTGGTCCCGTATCGTTATGCCGACGATGAGCTGGTCTCCGGGCTGAACCTGGCCTTGCAGCAGGCTCACAAGTTGCGCCGCGACTTGTTTCTCCGCTACGAGACCACTCCGCAATACGTGCTGTCGGCGACGCCGGTCGATATCGACGAGTTCTACCGCCGTGCTATCCTGTTCTTCGTCTGCGGGCACGCCCAGCTCCGCGACGAGGAGGAGACCACCGATGCGCGGTCTGCCGCCTTCTTCAACGCCTTCACCATCCAGCTGTCGTTGAGGCAGCAATGACCCTGTCACCGCCGAGCAAAGCGATCCTCGACCGGATCCTCAATAACGCCAAGGTCCAGTTGCCGGGGGCGATCAAGGACGGCATCGCCTATGAACTGTATAACGTCCTCGACGAGCTGCTCAGCGAAAGCGACATCTGGTGGGAGGACATCCCCTTCGACTGCGAGCAGGGCGTCCTCGATTACAGCATCGTTCCGGTGACCGGTCGGATCGTCCATCTGCTGTTCCTCCGCTACGCCGATACCTCGATTGAAACCGCCCAGATCCCGTCGTCGATGCCGGAGCCGGGCTGGCTGCAGTGGGGCCGCGCCCCATCCGAGCCCAAGGCGTGCGTCGTCCGGGTGTCGCTGACCGTGCTCGACCCGGTGACCAAGGCCGGATTTCCGCAGTGCCCGACCTGGATCCTCGAACGCTATCACGCCCTGATCACCGATGGGCTGGTCTACAAGATGGCGTCGCAGCAGGGTAAGCCGTGGACCAATGACGAGATCGCGGTGCTGCACGGCCAGAAGTTCCGCAACGGCATCGGTGCCCTCGCCAAAGTCGATTACCTGCACCAGCACGTTCGCGGAGCGCAGCGCTGGCGGTTTCCCCAGCAGTTCATGCCGATGCTCAGGAGATAGCGATGCCGATCGTCTACGCTGCAGCTCTCAAGACCAGCCGGATGAACGCGGTCGAAGCCGCGCTCGATGCCGGCGCTGGCGCCGCCACGCTGGTCATCGGCACCTCGGCGCTGTCCGGTGCGACCGGGGTGCTGGCGACGATTACTCTTGCTGACCCTGCCGGCACGGTGTCGGGAGCGGTGCTGACGTTTGCGGGGATGCCTAAGTCGGCAGTGGCGTCGGCATCCGGTACAGCGGCCAAAGCCGAGTTGCGCGACAGTACCGGTGCTGTCGTCGCCTCGGGTTTGACGGTGGGTACCTCCGGCGCCGACATCATTATCAACTCGACGGCGATCTCGGCCGGTCAGACCGTCCAGATCAATTCAGGGACTATTACGCACGGATAGGAGAATGCCATGGCACTACCCCCGAGCAAGCCGACGCCGACGATGCAGGCGCGTCCGGCACCGTTGACCAAGACCTCACCGCAGCGCCCGGCGCCGCCGACGATGGCGCAGCCCACCGCCGTCGCCAAGCCGGCAACCATGCGCCCGCCCAAGGGTACGGCGCAGCCCACCGCCGTCGCCAAGCCGGCAACCATGCGCCCGCCCAAGGGTACGGCGCAGGCTGGTGGCATGGGGACGACAGCTGCGGTACGTGGCCCCAAGGGTGGGGCGGTCGCCGCACGCGCGCCGGCACCGGCAGCTCCAGCCGGGCCGCAGATGCAACGTGCCGCGACCCCGACGCAGGGCTTCAAGAAAGGCGGCTTGGTCAAGAAACCCGGCAAGGGCGGCACCAAGCCCGGAGCCAAGCGCGGCAAGTACCGGTAACTCGGCAAGTTACCGATGGCCGGGACCAATGGCTTCAATCCTGCGGGGTTCTACGGCGTCGCTTTCGATCATCTCGAGAACGCGCTCACCCTAGCCACGACTGAAGCGGTTGACGTCCTGGTCGCTGCGGCGCTGCGCGGTGAGATCTTCAGCTTTGCGATCACCGAGGCCCCGGACGTTCTGGCAGCTACAGTCGGGATCGTTGCGTTCGCAGATTTTGCGATAGACGAGCAGCCGGATGTACTGATTGCCGACGTCACCTCGATCACTCACGCCGATCTGGCGGTGACCGAGGACTTCTTCGACACGCTCGCTGCCGACACCATCGCTGCGCACCTTTTCGACATCGCGCTGGTCGAGCTCGCGGACGTTGTCGATGCCGAGCTGGCGACGACGGCGGACCTCGATCTGGCGGTGACCGAGACGACGTTCGACGTCGCTGCGATCAACACCGGGATCATCGCCTTCGCCGATCTGGCGGTGGTCGAAGATCAGGACGTGCTCACTGCCAAGGCAGGCCGTTGGTCGTTCGACTACACCGACAGCGAGATCATCCGGGTGCCATGGGAACGGCAGACGGTCGCGGTGCAGGGTCACCCCAAGGGACCGGCGCCGAACCGTGATCACCCGACCCATCACGCTTTCTACGCCGCGGGGTTCTACGAGGTCGCCTTCTTCTCGGGGTCCGGCGGCTATGAGTACGACGACAACTCTGCTATTCGGGTTCCGGCAGCGCACGTCGTAGCCGAGCGCTTGCGGGAAGATCGCAAGTCCTATGTCGCACCGAGGATAAGGCGATGAGCGCGCTGGTGAAATTCGTCAAGGACCCCGACGAGACCAAGCGCTACGCGATCACTTGGGAAGACTGGCTCGATACCGGCGAACTGCTCGAGAGCGCAATGTTCGAGACCGGCGTCGACAGCGGTCCCAGCGACGCCTCACCGCTCATTGTCGACAGCTACGCACTGACCCAGGATCTTCTGGGCGTCGTCTTCTTCATCAGCAGTGGCCAGGCCGGGGTAATTTACAAAGTTACCGTGCGGGTTCACACCGACGGCGGGCAGATCAAGGAAGACTGCGTCCTCATAGCGGTGAGGAACTGCTGATGGCCCTGACAATCAAGCACACCAAGGTCTCCGGTATCCCCGACGGGACCGATCCCAATCAGGTCCAGCCGTCTGACTGGAACGCTGATCATGCGATCGCCGGCACGGTGGGTTGGACGGAGATCAGCGGCAAGCCGGGGACGTTTCCGGCGACGCCAGCTTCTACCACGGAAGTTCTGACTGGCACCGACACTGCGAAAGCGGTGACGCCGGACGCGCTCGCCGCGATCTGGGAGCGTGGTCCCGATGTGACCCCGGTCGCTGGCGTCGCGACGCTCGGAGAAGGCGGTTACTTCGCCGTCACCGGCTCGGCGACGCCGATCACCGACATCCTTTTCGCGACACCTAAGAACGGCCGCGAGGCGACCATTCTGATGGGCGGGGTGTCGCAGGTCTTTGTCCACTCAGCGACGCTTTTCCTGCCGGGCCAAGTTGACACGACGTTCGCGCCGGGTGACCAGTTCAAAGTCGTCCAGACCGCCACGGGGACGCGGCGGGTACACAGCATTACTAAGTACAGCGGGACGCTTCCCGCCTCGAACTTTGCTTCGACCACTGAAGTTTTGACCGGCACCGACACGACCAAGGCGGTGACGCCGGACGCGCTCGCGGCGCTATGGGAGCAAGTGATTACCGTTCCCACGGCGGCGACTATAGACCTGACCGAGGGCGGTGGGTTCAACACCAGTGGCAGTGTAGATGTTAGCGCCATTACGTTTACACCAGCAAAGAATGGACGGCGGGCCTATATTTACATTGGCGCCGCGATGAACTTCATTCATAGCGCCAATTTGTATTGTGACGGCGCTGAGAATATGGCTTGTGCTGGTGGCGATATAGTTGAAGTCATTCAGATAAGCAGTACAGTTCGCAGAGTTACAAAAATACTTAGGCAGAACGCAGGGCTTGATAGCCACAAGCTGGCATCAACAACTGAGGTTTTGACTGGCACCAACACTGCGAAAGCGGTGACGCCAGACGCGCTCGCCGCGCTGTGGGAGACGGGCACGTCGGTTCCGGCGGCGGCGTCGGTGGTGCTTGGCGAGGGCGGCTACTTCATCATCAGCGGCTCGACGGCGATCACGGGCGGCATCTCGTTCGCCACTGAGAAATCCGGGCGGCGGGTCAAGGTCCGCTTCACGGGTGCTCCGATGATCTCCAATACCGGGTCGTTCTCGATGCCGGGCGGAACCGGGCATCAAGTCGTCGCCGACGACCACATGGAAATCCTTTGCCAAGGCGCGGGACAGTATCGCGTCACGCAATACTTCAACCGCGACGGATCGCCCTATGACGGCTTCGCCTCGACCGCCGAGGTTCTGACCGGGACCGACGCTAAAAGCACGGTGACCCCGGACGCGCTCGCGGCGCTGTGGGAACATGCCGGGAGTATCGTTGTTGCGGCAAACACCGTCGTCCCTGACGGTGGCACCTTCCTCGTCAACAATGGCCCGGTTTCGATCACTGGCATCACGCTCGCCAACTTCAAGGCCGGGCGTCGGTTCATATTCAACTGGAACCGGAACGACGTGACGCTGGTCAACAGCGCTGCGCTGCAAATTCCGGGTGGGGCAGACATCACGCCGAGTGTCGGCGACTGCGTGGAGTTCTGGCAGTTTGCTGCCAACACTTGCGTGGTGCTCTGGTGGCGGCGGCACATCCCGCTGAAATACGCTTTCCTCCGTACAGTCACGATCCTCGCCTCAAGCACTTACACCACCCCCGCCCATGTCGACTTTATTCGGGCGCGACTGGTTGGCGGCGGCGGTTCGAGTGGCGGTGCCGATGCGACGGCGACTGAGATCGGGGCTTCTGGTGGCGGTGCGAGCGGGGGCTATGGCGAAGTGGATATCGTCAACCCGGCGGCGTCCTACACGGTGACAATCGGTGCTGGCGGTGCGGCTCCAGCGGCTGGAGCGAACAACGGCAATACAGGTGGGGCGACTTCCTTCGGTACGGCCAGCGTGGGTGGTGGCGGCGGTGGTTCGGCAGGGACTTCGGCTGCCGCACCGCGCGTCGCCAACCCCGGAAATTATGGAACTAGTCCTGCCAACTGCACACGGTCGAACCGGGGGAATATGGGTTCTCCAGCGTTCAAGCTGTCGTCAACTATCGTTATGCCAGGGAATGGCGGAACGTCGGAATGGGGCCATGGCGGTCGCGGCAACACGGCTGGTGGATTGGCTGGCGGACTGGGTGGCGGGGGCGGTGGCAATATTTCGGCAATCAGCACGCCGGTTCCGGGTCTGGTTGGTGGTGACGGCGTCGTCTACGTCGATGAATTTGTGAGGGTCGTATGAGCATTTACCGGCAGGTGAAAGATGGGGTGATCGTCAATCGGATCGTGGTTTCGAACGCCAAAGACCTTCAGCCTGATTGGTTGGAGGCTGAAGGATACGTGCTCGAAACTGAGGACCCACCGCCGCAGATTGGCTGGACCGAAAACGACGAGGGTGGCTTCGATCCGCCGCCGCAGGAGGAGCCGGTATAATGGCGATCAGGGTCAGGCACACACGGGTCTCGACCAAGCCGGTTGGTGGCGACCCGTCGAAGATCCAGGCTGAGGATTGGAACGCTGACCACGAGGTCACTGGCAGCGGACTGTTTCCGATCGGTACGATCATCGATTACGTCGGTGTCGACATCCCGGCCGGTTGGCTCGAGTGCGCCGGTCAGGCGCTGTCAGCTGCGGCCTATCCCGAGCTGTTTGCCAAGCTGGTCAAATCCGGCACGGTGACAATTACCCAGCCAGCCAGCCCGGCAGTGATCTCATGGACTGCGCACGGGCGCCGACCCGGCGACATCGTTGCCTTCCAGTCGACCGGGGTGCTGCCGGGTGGCATCATCACCGCCGATCTCAAGACCTATCGCATCATCTCGGCCGGGTTCTCGGTCAACGCATTTCGGATTTCCGAGACGTGGGAGGGTCCCGCAGTGGCGACGGTCGCCTCGCCAGCCCAGACCGGCATCCACACCGGCATCCACGCGCCCTATGGCGTCTCGACCGGATTGACGACGTTTGCGATCCCCGACTTCCGCAGCGTGGTGCTGGCTGGCATCACCAACATGAACGGCACCCAGTCGTCGAAGCTGGGGTCGGGCTACCAGATGGGCCACGACGCGGGTGCAGAGACGGTGACGATCACCGTTCCCAACCTGCCGCCGCACGATCACTCGCTGCCGATGGTGGTGCAGTCGAAGACCGACTGGGCGGTGGGGACGGTCACCCGCAGCGTGCCGGTGCAGGGGGTCGGGGCTACCGGTCTCGGGCTTGGCACCGCGACCCCGATCAACAAGATGCAGCCGACAACCTTTGTGAAAAAACTGATCCATACCGGGATATGATCATCAAGCAGCGCCGCCCGCGGCGGCATATACCCAAGCTGAAGACGGTGCTGCGGCGTAAGCAGAATGTGGGCTTGACCCAAGGTGGGTCATCGAGCCGCTACGGCGGCGCAAAACCGGGAGCGAACCATGGCGAGAAAGAAGCAAGACACTGAGCTTCAGGAAGAAACCGACGATGCCGCGATGGAAACCGAAGTCCTCGACAGCGATGGTGGCACCGATGAAGGCGCGCCCGGCGAAAACCCGCAGGTCAACCTGACCGATCAGGAGAAAAAGCCAGAGCCGGGGCTCACCGAGACGACCAAGGCCGAGCAGGAAGCTGGCCGCAAGTCGCTCGAGGAGCGTGAGAAGTCGCGCAAAGCCGAGTAACTCGACGAGTTACCGGTGGCGACCATCAGGATCGGCAGTTTCGGAGGCATGCTTCCGGCAGTAGATGAGAACCTGCTGCCGGACACCGCTGCCCATTACGCCGAGAACTGCTTCCTGTATTCGGGCGCGCTGCGGCCGCTGCCGAAGCCCAAGGACCTGCACACGCTGGTCGATCCCAGCGCCGGCTTCGTCTACCGGATCCCCAAGAGCTATACCGACGCCGACTACCTCTACGAAAGCACCTGGATGGAGTTCGCCAGCCCGAACACCAACGTTATCCGCTCGCAGGTGTTTCAGGACATTCACGACCGCTACTACTTCTTCTCCGACAGCTTCCCGCCGCGTTACAACACCCACGCCCGGATCACCAACAAGGTCGCCGGGGTGCCGACCCCGCTGCCGCCGTTCCTGCTCGGCATCAACCCGCCGTCGGTGCCGCCGGGGGTGACGTTCTCGGGCGGCGTCGACGTCGTCAACGCCCGCGCCTACGTCTACACGTGGGTCAGCGCCTATGGCGAGGAAAGCGCACCGAGCCCGCCGACCAACGTCAAGGACAAGATCGACGCCACCTACACGGTCACCTGCGCGCCGCCGCCGCTGGCCGATCAGGGCACCGACCGTAACCTGACCAAGATCCGCCTCTACCGGACGGTAACGTCGGACAGCGGCGTGGCGACGTTCTTCTTTGTCGAGGAGAAGCCGCTGGCGGGTGCTGCATCGATTGTCTTCACCGACACCGCGACCGATGCCGATATCGCTCTCAACGAGCAGATCAGCTCGACCTTCTATACCCCGCCGCCCGCCAATCTGGTCGGCGCGGTGGCGATGCCGAACGGCATGGTGGCGGGTTGGACCCAGAACGACATCTGGTTCTGCGAGCCGTATCGCATGCATGCCTGGCCGGCGAAATACGGTCAGACCGTCGAGTATCCGATCGTCGGGCTGGGGGTGCTGGGTCAGAGCTGCGTGGTCTGCACGCAGGGCTACCCGTCGGTTGCCACTGGCACCGATCCCGCTTTCATCTCGATGGCCAAGCTGACGGTGTTCGAGCCGTGCCTGAGCCGCGGCTCGATCCTGTCGTCGCCGGAGGGCGTCTACTACGCCTCGCCGTCCGGGCTGCAGCTGGTCGGGCCGGGAGTGATCGACAACATCACCCGCGACGCGGCGACCAAGGACAAGTGGCAGAAGCTGACGGTGCTGTCGCGGCTGCGCGCCGCCCGCCTCGGTACCGCCTATTACGCGTTCGGCTCGACCCAGATCGGGGTGTTCGACGAGGAAGATTTCGATCCGCTCGACTTCGAACAGGAGGACCTGAGCGGCGCCTACATCGGCATCCTGATCGATCCGGCCGTCGCCAATGTCGGCATCGTCCAGCTGACCAGCCCGATTGCGGTGGTCAACGTGCTGACCGATCCATGGTCGGGCGAGCTGTTCCAGATCAAGGGCGGCAAGGTCTGGTGGCTCGACATGGTCGACATCGAAACCTCGCTCGAGGTCGTCTACTGGAATTCGAAGGTGTTCCAGACCAACCAAGTCCGGAATTTCGGAGCTCTCAAGCTCTACTTCGACGTGCTCCCCGGCACTCCCCCGGGGGCACTGGGGCGCGTGAAGGTGCTGGCTGACGGTCATCACGTGGCGATGGATCGGCCGTTGGTAAAATCCGGGCAACTCATGCGCCCCTCTTCCGGTTGGAAAGCCGACTTCTGGCAGCTGCTGCTGACCTGTCAGGTCAAGATCAAGTCGGTGCAGATGGCCAACAGCGTCAAGGAGCTGAACGACGTCTGATGGCCAAGAACCTCCGCCTCTCCGCGATCCCGGTGCCGAAAGCCGAACTGATGTCGCTACTGGTGTCGGTCAGCGCGATCAAGCAGGCGCTGGAGGTGCTGATCGGTTCGGTTGGTGATAAGGATCAGCGCGCGGTGACATTCGTCGATCTGGTCAACATGGGGCTGATCCTGCCGGACCAGATCCCTGCACGCTACGATGAGGCCCCAAGCGGGAAGATCCTCGATGGCTAACGAAGACAAGGCCCCGAAGCCGCCCAAGTATAACAAGCTGCTCAAGGCGCTGGGCAAACAGCGCAAGGTCGCTGAAAACCAGCGCCAGAAGCAGATGAAGTTCGCCCGCAAATGGTACAAGGACGCCAAGTCGCTCAACAAGGACGTCATCGAAGACCTCGACTACATCCGCGACTTCCAGCTCAAGAACGCCCAGACCGACCGCGCCCGGCTGGAGGGGACGTATTACGAGCTCGAAGACGAGCAGATGGCGGAGATCGACGACTTTCAGCAGCGCGCCGAGGACATGGATGGCGAGGTCGAGCAGCTCAAGGCTGACGCACTCGCCTTCAAATCCGAAGCCAACCAGAAGTATCAAGCTGGCAAGGCCGAAGCCGGGGTGGCGCAGGCGTTCTCGCAGGAGAAGCAGTCAATCGAGCGGGCGCTGCTCGATCAGGGCATCAACCCCAATTCCGGCGCGGCGCTCAACCTCCGGGTCGGCGCCAACCTCGCCGAGGGCGCGGCCAAGGCCGGGGCTGGCACTCAGGCAGCTGATGCGGCCCGGCAGGAGGGTGACGCCCGCTACCAGATCGCGCTCGACCGGCAGATCCAGGCCGGTGCGATCGCTGAAGCCGGGCTGCAGGCGCAGCAGGGCATGGTCAATGTCGGCCGGACCTACCCGCAGCAGGTCGGCGCCGAACTCGACCAAGTCAGGGCGGCTGGCGGACAGGCAGTCGAGCAGACCGTCGCCACTGGCAAGGCCGCCAGCGACATGCGGATGGCGTCGGGCGAGTGGGCCAAGCTCGGCCTCGACAACATCCGGACATGGCTCGATACGCTGCACACCGATTTCGCGGACCGGGTCAGCCTGTATAGCGCCCAGACCCAGCGCCAGCAGGTCGAGGCGCAGGAGAGCAGCGGCATCGGTGGGCTGATCGGCGCCGGGGCTGGCGTGCTGCGCAGCTTCCTGCCCGGCTTCGATGAAGGCGGCATGGTCGAGGAGGGCTACGCGCTCGGGGGTGCCGTCGGTGACACCGACGTGGTGCCCGCCAAGCTGACCCCCGGCGAGTTCGTCGTGCCGCAGAACGTCGTCAAGTGGAAGGGCGAAGAGTATTTCCAGAAGCTGATCGACAAGGCTCCCAAGGATAAGCAGGGACTGGTTGCCCAGACCGGTGCTACACCGAGCCTGAAGCCGGCGCAGCCCCAGGTGGGAGCGCTCACCATCTAACTTAGGAAGTTACCGATGGGTTTCGCGCAGGAAATCAGGGACTTCACGGCGGCGTTCGGTGCAGTCTCGCAAGCGCTGGGGACGCGCTCGTCGCGCGAAGCGGCACGGCTCGACAACGAGTACCGTCGCGCCCAGATCGATTACATGAACGCCCGCACTGGCGAGATTGCCGGCCAGGGGGCCGACTTCACTGACTTTATCTCGGGCTATAACCCTTCGCCGCTCGATCTCACTCCGAGCGCGACCGCTGTCGAAGGTGGCGCTGGCAGTACGACGGGAACCGCGGTGACACCGGGAGCTGGCCTGTCGTCGCCGCTGGCGACGCCGCCCGCTGTCACTGGCAAGGGCGTCACCGTGCCGGGTCCGAAAGGACGGCCGACCCGGACTGCGACCGGGACGGTGGTGCCGACGCCTAAGCCAAAGGCGACGGCGGGGGTGTCTGACCTACCCGGGACTGAGGCGATAGCAGGTACCAATATTGCCGACGCCGGGGTGACACCAGAAGAACAAGAGCGCGCAATACGTCAGCGGGCAGCTGAAACCGCTGCGCAGCATCCTCATGGTGCCTACAAGTTCAAGGTCGCGATCGGTGACCGCACGTCGATGCGCGGGGTGCAACCGCGGACCATCGCGGCGATGCAGCGCGGGCAAGCGACCGCCGAGCAGATGGGCATCCGGCTGGTGGTGACTGCCGGGGCTGGCGGTGGCCATCTCAGCCATGCCTCAGGCAGCGAGATCGACTTCATCGGCTACCGCGCCGACGGCAGCAAATGGAACCACGTCGAGCGGGCCCGGATCATCGCCACGATGGGCTTCAACCGGATCGGGCTCTATCCGGGCATGTCGGCGCATGGCGGGTTCTCCGGCGACGGTCGACCCTCGGCGATGTGGGGGGCTGGCGGGCTGGTCCGGGGGCCAGCATCGCGCCAGTACACTAACAGCGCCGACCAGTCGCTGCTCAAGGCGTTCAACAGCGGGCAGCTGTTCGGCGGTGCCTACTTCTCGCAGGACTTCTTCCCAACCACGGGCGAAGGCGCTGAGGCGACCAGTGGCTATGACGTCATGGATCGGGCGCGGCGCGCGATCCAATCGATCGAGAGCGTCGGCAGCGGTGGCTATGCGGCGGTTAACAAGCGGAGCGGTGCTCTCGGTGCCTATCAGGTGATGCCCGCCAACCTGCCGGAATGGTCGCAGGCGGCGTTGGGTCGCGTGGTGACACCGGCCGAGTTCTTGGCCAACCCGAGCATTCAGGATCAGATCTTCGATCATCGCTTCGGCGGCTATGTCGAGAAATTCGGTACGTTGCAGGACGCGGCGTCGGCATGGTTTACCGGGCAGCCGCTTGGCGCGGGCGGCGCGACAGCCAGCGACTACAACATCACCGGCCAGCAGTACGTCGACAAGTTCAACAAGGCGATGAACCTGCCCGCAGGGGGTGGTGGTCCAGCCACTGGCCCGGCCGGACCGGTTGGACCGGGTGGAGGTGTGGCAGGAGCGGTCGACATACCGGCCTACCCGGAGCCTGCCGAACAAGCAGGCGGTCAGGTGCCGACCGGCGACAAGGTCCACGACGTCCAGCCTGGCGACACGCTGTGGGACATCGCCAACAAGTACAATGTTGACGATTACATGGACATCGTCAAAGCCAACCCGGAGATCGCTGACCCCGACCTGATCTACCCCGAGCAGGACTTCGTCATTCCGGGTGCGGTGGATATCGACGTGCCGACCCCGGTGCTGCGGCCGGCGCTCGCGCCAAAGGAGAGCCGGACCAAGGACGACACAGCTCCAGCGGAGCAGAACCCGGCTACGTCTTCGACGGCCAACACCATGGCGGTGCCGAACCCGCCCGCGCGCCCCGGTCAGCACCCGACCTCGTCGACCGGCGATACTGTCGATATTCAGCCGAACATCCGTCCGGCTGGCGGTCCCGGTGGCACGCCGCCGACCAACTACACCCCGAGCGAAGGCTCGCACGCTGCCGAGCTGCAGCGGGCGCAGCAGCGCCGTGAACAGATCGCTGCCGACACCACCATGCCGCCAGCGACGCGCGACGCCATGGTGCGGGCGCTCGACGTCAAGATCCAGCAACTGTCGGGGAAGACCGGTGGCACCGGTAGCTATACCCCGACCGAGACCGCACGGCCGGTCTTGCAGCGGCCCGGTTTGGACGCGAAAGCCAAGGAGCCCTACAAGGGCGCCAACTGGGTCCAGGAACAGATGGAGACCATCGCCGCGCGTAAGGCGGGTCCGGGGACAGGGCCAGTCAGGCGGGGCGAGATTGGTGCGCTCGACATGGGCGCAGCCGAGGAGCCGATTGCATCGGCAGACCCGGAGGCGCTGAACGCCGCCGGGATGACGCCACCGACGCCGCTCCGCGCACCGATCAACCGCGATAAGATGACCGGCAGCAGCGATGCCGGGTTCACCACGGCGGCGCCGGGCAGCGGCGCCGTCGACGAGTTGGGGCCGGCGCAGGCGTCGATCAACGAGGTGACCAACCAGTGGACGGTCAGCGCCGACGGTCACATCGTCACCCCGGACGGCCGCAAGACGGTCCGCGACAGCTACGAGGACGGCAAGAACGCGGTCCGCGAGGGCAGCGATTGGCTGGTCGACAATTTCTTCCCGGGCAACGACCCGGCGCTCGATCAGGTCGAGGATAACACCCCGGACGACGGCACGCCGAGCGCTGCCAGCGCCTACATTAACGGCCGGTTCTCGCTCAAGAAAAGCGAGGTGGCGCAGGCCCATCAGGTGATCCGCGGCTGGGCCGAAAAGAACGGCGTCGAGCTCAGCGAGAGCGAGCTGCACATGCGGACGGCTGGCCTGCTCTATGGCTACTACGTCACCAGCGGCCAGTCGCAGAAGGCGGTGCAGATCGCGGGCGCGTACCTTCAGTATATGCGGGTGCGCTACGGTCAGTATTCCGCCATCGCACAAGCGGCGCTCGAGGCCGGTGACACCGAGGCGGCAGTCGAGGCTGCGGTCAAAGCCTACGCCCAGATCCCGGACGGGCGCGACATTCAGGTAACCGGCGACGCGCAGAGCGGTTACGTGATGAGCTACATCAACGAGGAGACCGGCAAGCGGATCAGCAAGAAGGTGCTGTCGCCGAACGAGATGGGCGGCATGATCATGGGCATGGCGCCGGACGACTTCGACAAGTTTCTGGTCAAGGCGGCTGGTGAGGAGGAGCTGCCGGAACTATCCGAGCACCTGCAGGCGGCGCTCGACCGGTTGAACTCGACGCCACCCGACCAGCGCCCGGTCTACGACGCCAAGGCTGCGGCCTACATGGATAGCCGCGAGCTGCAGATCTACACCAACGCCTTCAACAGCACGCTGACCGCGTTCAAGGAAGGCCCCGGCTACAAGACGCCGGAACAGATCGCCTACGAGCAGGACCTGGCTGCGCTGGGGATGGGTGGCGGTGGCGGCGCGGTGCCGGCGACACCGGCTGCTCCGGCTGCGACTGGTACGCCGGTCGCACCGACGACTGGCGGCACCGCAGGCACTGCAGCGCCAGCGGCTCCCGGACCGACTGGAACTCCGGCAGCGCCGGCTGGGACACCGGCAGCGCCGGTAACTCCGGAAGTTACCGCTCCGGCCGAGGTCGCACCGGGGATCTATGCCCCCGGCGCCGACGGGACGTTCGGGCTTGGCCCGGCTCCGGACCTCAACGTGCCACGGTTCGCCCAGCTCCGGTCGTCGCGCGGTATGGAGGTCGCCAAGGCCGAGGTCGAAGTCGCCCAGCGCAAGTGGAAGGCAGACTACGACCAGCGGGCAACCGCCTATGCCAACTTCGCAGCGCGTGGTGGCGACATCAGCGGCAAGCCGCCCGCTTCCGCGCTCGACATCGAGGAGGGCCGGAACAAGGCCGCCACCGCCG